>Ga0209777_10003844_pt1 | contig 18181 bp, 24 predicted proteins | sample FrelakmetHBP12HB_FD_187147 | JGI IMG/M metagenome (GOLD analysis project Ga0209777, IMG submission 187147) | Freshwater lake sediment microbial communities from the University of Notre Dame, USA, for methane emissions studies -HBP12 HB (SPAdes)... | ecosystem: Environmental > Aquatic >...
GCCGAGAAGTTTCACGACGACCCGGAGCTGCACGAGGCGCTCGTCAAGGCGGCGCGCCACGAAGACTCGCGCCAGTGCCTTCTTCTGCTCGGCGCGATTCTCGAGAACCCCGGGCTGGCCGAGCGGCTCATGCAGGTGCTGAAGCCCGCCGGCGATCGAAGCCCGGGCGTCGTAAGGAAGCGGTCATGACAAAAGGAACCGGGCGGTGCCCGGCTGCGGAGGTTGCGTAATGTCGTGGGCGGATTTTTACCTGGTCTGTTTTCTGATCGGCTTCGCGCTGAGCGTGGTGGCCGTCGTCGCCGGGACCATTCACATCCCGCACCTGCACGTCCATGTTCACCACGTGCACGTGCCGCACGTGCACCTGCCCGGCGGCGACGTGGCGCACGGCGCAGCGGAGGTTCCGGTGATCAGCTTTCCCACCATCGCCGCGTTTCTCGCCTGGTTCGGCGGCACGGGCTATGTGCTGGTACGGTTCTCGAGCCTGTGGTTGTTCTTTGCCCTGGGCATCGCCATCGCTTCGGGCATCCTCGGCGCGGCGCTGGTGTTTCTTTTCCTGGCTAAGGTGCTGATGCGCGAGGAAGAGAGCCTCGACCCGGCCGATTACGACATGGTCGGCGTGCTCGGGACTCTGAGCATCCCCATCCGCGCCGGCGGCACCGGCGAGCTTGTTTTCGTTCAGGGCGGAACCCGCCACTGCGCGAGCGCGCGCAGCGAGGAAGGCGCGGCGGTCCCCAAAGGAACCGAGGTTGTTGTCACGAGGTATGAGAAAGGCATTGCTTACGTGAGGCGCTGGGAGGACCTTGCCGAGACGGGCGAGGAAACCGACTCCGGGCGCGCAAAGGAGTGAAGGAGCGTTATGGATTCCCAGATTCTGAGTCGAGGCGAGGTGTGGGTGATCGCCGGCCTCATGCTGCTGGCGATTTTCTTCCTCATGACATTCTTGGCGCGGTTGTACCGCAAGGCCGGCCCCCACGAGGCCCTGGTCGTGTTCGGCTTCCGCGGAACGCGCATCATTAAGGGGCGGGGCACCGTCATCTTCCCGATGGTGGAGAGCTGCCGCTGCCTGTCGCTCGAGCTGATGTCATTCGACGTCGCGCCCAAGCAGGACCTGTACACCCGCCAGGGCGTGGCGGTGACCGTCGAAGCCGTGGCCCAGATCAAGGTGAAGTCGGATCCTGAGTCCATCCAGACCGCGGCCGAGCAGTTCCTCACCAAGACCCCGGCCGAGCGCGAAGGCCTCATTCGGCTCGTCATGGAAGGCCACCTCCGCGGGATCATCGGCCAGCTCACGGTCGAAGAGATCGTGAAGCAGCCCGAGATGGTGGGCGACCGCATGCGGTCCACCTGCGCCGACGACATGAACAAGATGGGGCTCGAGGTCATTTCGTTCACCATTAAAGAGGTCAAGGACCAGAACGATTACATCTCGAACATGGGCCGCCCGGACGTAGCGCGCATCAAGCGCGACGCCGACGTTGCCGCCGCCGAGGCCGAGCGCGATACCGCCATCAGGCGTGCGCTTGCAACGCGCGAGGCGGCCGTCGCCAGGGCCCAGGCCGACCGCGAACGTGTGCTCGCCGAGACGCAGTCTCTTGCCGCGCAGGCCGAGTCGCAGCGCGACCTTGAAGTCAGGAAGGCGCAGTACCAGGAATCAACCAAGCGGCAGCAGGCGCAGGCGGACAAGGCTTACGACATTCAGACCAACATCATGCAGCAGCAGCTCGTCATCGAGCAGGTGAAGATACGCCAGGTCGAAAAAGAGCGCGAGATCGCCGTGCAGGACGCCGAGATCCAGCGCGTCGAGCGCGAGCTCATTGCCACCGTTCTCAAGCAGGCCGAAGTCGAGCGGAGGCGCATCGAGACCCTCGCCGAGGCGGAGAAGCAGCGGCTGATCCTCGAAGCCGAAGGTCACGCGGCTTCCACCCGGACCACCGGTGAGGCCGAAGCCGACATCATCTTCAAAAAAGGCGAGGCCGAGGCCAAGGCCATGAGCGTGAAGGCGGAGGCCTACAAGGAGTGGAACCAGGCGGCCGTCGTGGACAAGCTCCTCACCGGCCTGCCCGAAGTGGTGCGCGCCCTCTCGGCGCCGCTGGCCAACGTGGACCGGATCACCATCGTCTCCACCGGAGACGGCGAGGCGGCCGGCATGCATAAGATCACCGGGGACATCGCCAAGATGGCGGCGCAGATCCCGGCTCTGTTCGAGACGCTCTCGGGCATGCAGATGTCCGAGCTGCTCTCGAAGGTCAAGTTGATTGGGGAGCAGAAACCGCGGCCGGACACGCCTGACAAGGCGGGCTCCGCAGCGGCGAAGTAGCTGGGACGAGGGCGGCCGGCCTCAGCGCCGGCCGTCCCGCCGAAGAAAGGGGCAAATGAAATGGCGCTTCTGGAAAGAGTAGCGACACTGGTCCGGGCCAACTTGAACGATCTCATCGACAAGGCCGAGGACCCGGAGAAGATGATCAAGCAGGTGATTCTGGACATGCAGAACCAGCTCCTGCAGGTGAAAACGCAGGTGGCCATCGCCATTGCCGATCAGCACGTTCTCGAGCAAAAGCAGAAGGAGAACGTTGAGAAGCAGGACGAGTGGACCCGGAAGGCGGAGGTCGCAGTGGATAAGGGCAAGGACGAACTCGCACGCGCGGCCCTCGACAGGTCCGAGAGTTACCGCCAGATGGCGGAGAACTTCACTCAGCAGGTGGCGGATCAGAAGGCGCAGGTGGAGGAGCTCAAGACCGCGCTCCACAAGCTCGAGCAGAAGCTCGCCGAGGCGAAGTCGGCCAGCGATCTGCTGATCGCGCAGCACCGGCGCTCGCGCGCGCTCTCCCGCGCCAGCGACGCCCGCATGGCCGTCGCGGACGGCTCCAGCGCGGCGGCGTTCGATCGCATGCAGCGCAAAGTGCGCCATTCCGAGGCGGCCAGCAAGGCGAAGAGCGAAATGCTGGCCGACAACACCGAAGAGCAGCTCGCCGCACTCGAGAAGGAAGACCGCATCGAGCAGATGCTGTCGGAGATGAAATCCAAGAAAGGAAAATGATGGAGCCCGGTGCGCGCGTTTTCGACATGGTTCCGCCGTCCGGAACCGGATTCAACATCACTTTGGCCGTCATTGTCGTGCTGCTGGCGGGCGTCGCCGCCCTGGTGCTGTGGATGGGCCTCTCGTCCCGCAACGTGACCTTCGAAATCTCGCCGGGCGGGCTGCGCATCAGGTCCACCTTTTACGGGCGGAACGTCCCGCTGGAAGATCTCGAATTGGAGCGGGCAGCCGTGCTCGATCTGCGGTCCGACTGCCCGCACCGCCTCTCCTGGAAGACGAACGGCATCGGCATGCCCGGCCTCAGCGTAGGCTGGTTCAAAGCCGTTGACGGAGAGAAGATGCTGGCGTTCGTTTCAGAGCGGGGCCAGGTGGTCTACGTGCCCACCCGCAACAACTTCGCGTTGCTGCTCTCGCCGGCGCAGCCTTACGACATGCTCGCCGCCATCCGCACCGCCGCGGTCCCGAGGCGCTGACTCCTGCGTCCCGAACACCGTGCCCGCGGCGCACCTCAGAAACGTTTCCGAGCCGCGACCGTGAGGGAGTCGGCTAGGCCGCGGATATATCGAAAGCTTTCCGAGCCGCGACCGTGAGGGAGTCGGCTAGGCCGGTAAGGGTGGCGTTCTCGAACAGAAACTTTGGTTGCTCGAACCGTACACATATGCGGGAACTCATTCAACTTCGGTACAAACTTCTGTGGGCCAAGACCCGCAACAGGAACGGCCGCATCGCGCTGTTCCTCACCGGGTACCTGCTGCTGATCTTCTTTATCGCGGTACTCGCGGCCGGCGGTTTCAGCGCCGGCATGGTCGCGATCAAGGAGGGCCACGCCGAACTGATGGCCAGCGTCGTCCTCGGCGGCTTGTTCGTCAACGGCATCATCTCGGCCGCCCTGCTCGGATTCGGCGTCAATACGGAGTTCTCCGGCGCCGCCCTGCGCCGTTATCCGCTTACCGCGCGGCAGCGCTTTCTCGCGAGGCACCTCATCGGCGTGCTCGACCCGATCTGGTTCCTCATCCTCGCTCTCGAGTCCGGCCTTGCGTTCGGACTGTATGTATTCGGCACGGCTTCCCTCACTGTTGGCCTCTTCGCCGTTCTTGTGCTGGTGATTACGAACTACCTGGCGGCCCGCGCCGTTTCGCTGCTCATCGAGCGGGTGGCGCGCCTGCCGGGCGGGTCCGCCGTCCTGCTTGTGCTCGTCAGCTTGTTCTCTTTTGCCGGTGTGATTCCGGCTCTCGGCATCGGCCACCAGCTCAAGCCGCTGCTCGGGATCCTGCGTCTCACGCCGCCCGCTGCGGCCGCGCGCCTCATGCTGGCCGGCGACCTCGCGTCCTTCGTGCCGGCCTGCAGCCTGTTGCTGTCCGGCCTCATGCTGTCCGCGGCGGCCGTGCTTGTGCTCGAGCGACTGCCCGTGCCTTCGAAGGCGAGCTCCGGTCCGGCGGCATCAACCAGCGGGTCGCTCGACCGCTTCGCCTCGCTCTTCGGGCTCTCCATCGGCCCGCTGCTGGCACGATTCCTGCGGTATTACCTGCGGAACAACCGCATCCGCGCGATGTACCCGCTCGCCATCCCGACTGTCGGCTTCCTTCTCGTCATGAATGCGGCCCAGCGCGGCTCCGAGATCCTCACGTTTGCCCTGGGAGCATTCGCCACCCTGTCTTTCCTGTCTACCGCTCCCATGGCTGTGAATCCGTTTGGATACGAGGCCAGCGGCTTCCGCCGCCACTTCCTGCTTCCGGTCGCGCCCGGCGCGCCGTTGCGGGCGGCGAGCTATGCGTCGGTGCTGCTCGGCAGCCTGCTGATCCCCGTCGCGCTCCTTCTGTGGGCCGCGTTCGCGCCCGTCCCGCTCACGCCGGCGACGCTTTTCATGCTGTTTGCGAGCGGCCTCACCGGGCTCTTCTTCTTTAACGCGCTCGCGATTTGGACCGCGCTCTACGGCCCGCGAAAGGTGGACTACAACAGCAGCTTCGGCAACAACCTGTCGCTGCTGGGAAACGTCGTCTTCATCGGCGCGCTGTTGTTGTGCCTCGCGGGCCCACAGGCGCTGTCTCATGTGGTGAAGCGCCCCGCCCTTCTCGCGCATTGGTGGGTGCCCGGCCTGGCGGCGCTGGTCGCCATATGGTTCTACCGTGTGACGCTGTCCAAGGGCGCCGTGCTTTTCGTGCGGCGCCGTGAACTCATGCTCCAGATCATTGAAGGATGGAACTAATGTCTCCTGCTATGGAAGCAATCTCGATTTCGAATCTGCGGAAGAACTACGGCAGTGTCGTCGCCGTCGAGGACCTGACTCTGCGCGTCCGCGCAGGTACGCTGTTCGGGTTTCTCGGGCCGAACGGCTCGGGCAAAAGCACCACGATCGGGTGCCTCACCGGCCTGCTCGATCCCACCTCCGGTGACATGCGGCTCTTCGGCGAGCCCATGACGCCGTCGAGCGCGGCGCTCAAGCGCCGCATCGGCGTGATGCCGGAGAACCTGGCGCTGTTCGAGCCGCTCTACGCGCATGAGTTCCTCTCGTTCCACGCGCGCATCTTCGGCCTCGAGGAAGACACGGCACGGCGCCGCACGGCCGAGTTGCTCGAAGCTCTCGAACTAACCGACACGCGCAAGCAGCTCTCCGAGTTCAGCGCGGGAATGCGCAAGCGCATCGCCTTCGCCGCGGCTGTCATCCACTCGCCCGAGTTGCTCTTCCTCGACGAGCCGTTCGAGAGCATCGATCCGGCCGGTGTCGCGCTGATGAAGACGTGGCTGCGCCGCTTCGTAGACCAGGGCAAGACGGTCTTCCTCACCACGCACGTGCTCGATACCGTAGAGCGCCTCTGCGAGGAGGCGGCCATCATCACCAAGCCGGGCAAGCTCGTCTGGCAGGGCGACATCACCGCGCTGAGCCGCGATGGTTCGATCAAGGCCGATGGCTGCGAGTTCGATGCTCTCGAGCCGTTGTTCCTTCATCTCACGGGAGAGAAGTACACACAGCTCGAATGGCTGTAGCGAAGGGGATTGATCGCGAAGGGGACTGAGCACTCCGCCCCGAAGCGTAGCGGCGTGGGCGCGAGCTGCTCTGTCACCGTTCGCGGGTTCGAACAGGACGATATATGGCTTCGCGAGGATACTTCCGAATGGCCGCCAGCGCCTTTCTGGGCGTCTCGGCCGCGGTGTTACTCGGTGGTCTCTTTTACGACCTCGCGGGCCTTCTTGTCTTCTCGCAGCCCTGCGAATCGCGAGTGGCGCAGGTGGTCGGCGGCTGTCCAGCCGGTGTACTCGATTTGGGCCGCCGGCTCCGGTTTCACCCGGCAGCAACCCTTCATCACCTCGGCCCCGGTCCGCTCGCCCGGCTCGTGGATGCTGCTGACTCTCTTCGCCGCAAGACCCTCGAGCCCCTCTTCCTTCGCAGCGCGCACCGCCTCCGCCGCGCTGGCGCGCAGTGTCTCCGGGCAGCGCAGCGCGCCCTCCGCACCGTTGAGCGCAGCGCGCAGCACTTCGTGGCGCCGCTCGAGCCGAAGCTGCATCGTGCTCTCGCCTCGGTACGCCGGAATGTCGAACGCGTAATGCACTATCGCTTTCGCGTCCGTCCGCCGGTGCTGCAGCAAATTGAACGATGGATGGACGATCTCATAGCACGCTAAGCTATAGCTGATGAAACCTCTCGTCGCGGTGATCATGGGCAGTAAGTCCGATTGGGAAACCATGCGGCACGCCGCCGCGACTCTCGATGAGTTCGGCGTTCCGTATGAAGCGCGGGTGCTCTCTGCGCATCGCACTCCTGCCGAAACCTCCGAGTACGCCCGCACCGCGGACGAGCGCGGCGTCGAGGTGATCATTGCCGCAGCGGGAGGCGCCGCTCACCTGGCGGGAGTCATTGCCGGGCACACCACGCTGCCTGTGCTCGGCGTGCCCATGGAGAGCGTTCTCAAGGGTCTCGACTCGCTTCTTTCCATCGTGCAGATGCCTGCCGGCATTCCCGTCGGCACGCTGGCCATCGGCAAAGCGGGCGCGACGAATGCCGCCCTGCTCGCCGTCGCGATCCTCGCCGGTTCGCGACCCGAGCTCAAGGCGAAGCTGCGCGAGTTCCGCGCCGCACAGACACGCAAGGTGCTCGAGCAGACCCTGCCGTAGCGCTGCGCCCGGTCTCGTCTCAGCGCCGCGCTGCCCGTCCCGGCGATAATGAAAGACCGTGAATCAAGCCCGCGAATGGCTCAAGGCCGCATCGTCCGTTGTCGTCCTGACGGGCGCAGGTATCTCCGCCGAGAGTGGTGTGCCCACTTTCCGCGGCGCCGGCGGGCTGTGGAATCGCCAGCGCGCCGAGGACCTCGCCACCCCGGAGGCTTTCGCGCGCGACCCGCTGCTCGTGTGGCAGTGGTACGACTGGCGCCGCGCCAGCCTCGCCACTGTCCAGCCTGACTCCGGCCACCTCGCACTCGCGGAGTTGGAACGCCGCAAGCCTCGATTCACGCTGATCACGCAGAACGTGGATGGCTTGCACGAACGCGCGGGCAGCCGCAACGTCATCCGCCTGCACGGGGACATCTGGATGGTTCGCTGCACCGCATGCGGCCGCGAGACGCGTGATGAGCGCGCGCCGCTTCCCGAACTCCCGCCGCGCTGCGAATCCTGCGGCGGCATGCTGCGCCCCGGCGTGGTCTGGTTCGGCGAAGCGCTGCCGCAGGAGGCGTTCCGCCGCGCCAATGAGGCCACCCGCCGCGCTGACGTGTTTCTCGTCGTCGGTACCTCGGCAGTCGTCTACCCGGCCGCGGGCCTCGTGCCTCTCGCGAAAGCGAGCGGCGCCCGAGTCATCGAGTGCAACATAGAGGAGACGCCGTTCTCGTCGGGCCTGGACCGCTCTTTCCGCGGTAAGGCCGGCGAGGTTCTGCCCCAATTGATCGCATGAAGATCTGCTACGTGGACGCTTTCTCAGGAATCAGCGGCGACATGCTCGTCGGCGCGCTTTGCGACGCGGGCGCTGACGCGCAGGCGCTCTCCGCCGCGCTGAACGCTCTCGGCACGGGTGCTGCTTTCAGCTTCGAGAAGACGAAGCGCAACGGCGTTGGCGCGACTGAGTTCAACGTCATTGGCGGCGAGCACAAACAACACCGGCACCTGTCTCACATACTCGCCATGATCGAGAACGCCGATCTTCCGGCGCCCGTGAAGACCAGTGCCGCCGCGGTCTTTCGCCGGCTCGGCGAGGCCGAGGCCTGCGTCCACCAGGTTCCGATCGAAAAGGTCCACTTCCACGAAGTCGGCGCCGTGGATTCTATCTGCGACATTGTGGGCGCGTGCCTCGGGTTCCACCTTCTCGGCGTGGAAGAGATCCACTGTTCGCCGCTCAACCTGGGCAGCGGCACGGCGCAGACCGAACACGGTGTGCTCCCTGTGCCCGCGCCCGCCACGGCCGCGCTCGTCGAGGGCAAGCCTGTTTACTCGCGCGGCCCGGAGGCCGAGCTGACCACGCCCACCGGTGCGGCGATCGTCACGACGCTTGCCGCTCGCTTCGGCTCCATGCCGCCGATGCGCATCGAGTCCGCCGGCTACGGGGCCGGCGACCACGATTTCAAAGAACAGCCGAACGTGCTGCGGATTCTGGTGGGCGAGAAGACCGGCGCCTCCGAGGCCACCGTCATCTCCGTCCTCGAAGCCAACATCGACGACTCCACGCCGGAGGTCCTCGGCTTCGCGCTCGAGCGCCTGCTCGCCGCAGGCGCACTTGATGCCACGCTCACCCCGCTCATCATGAAGAAGAACCGGCCCGGCGTGCTGCTGCGCGCCATCGCGCGGCCCGAAGACCAGGAACGCATCGCGCAGATCTTCTTCGCCGAAACGTCCACGCTCGGCCTGCGCATCCACCGCGCCGAGCGCCGCGTGGAGGAGCGGCGCATCGTCGAGGTTGAGACGCCCCACGGAACCGTGCGCGTGAAAGTATCCTGCGACGGCCATTACGCGCCTGAGTATGAAGACTGCCGGCGCATCGCCCTGGAGACCGGCGTGCCGCTCCGCCAGATTTACGCCGAGGCCAGCCTCGCTTACGGGAAAACGCGATGAAGTACTACCTGACTACACCGATCTATTACGTCAACGCCGCGCCGCACATCGGCCATTCCTACACGACCATCGTTGCCGATGCCATCCGGCGCTTCAAGCGCATGCAGGGATACGAAGCCGTGCTCACCACCGGAACCGACGAGCACGGCCAGAAGGTGGAGCGCGCCGCCCGGGCCGCGGGCAAGGGCCCGCAGGAGTATGTGGACGCCATCGCCGCCGAGTTCCGCGAGCAGTGGCAGCGCCTCGGGCTTGCCATCGACCACTTCCAGCGCACCTCCGCGCCGAACCATCATGCGGTGGTGCAGTGGCTCTTCGAGCGCTGCCGTGACAACGGCTACGTGTACAAGGGGTCGTACACGGGGCAGTACTGCTTCTTCGACGAGCTCTACGTGAACGACGCCAAGCCGGGCGATCCGTGCCCGGATTGCGGCCGCCCCACCGAGACCATCACCGAAGAGAACCTCTTCTTCAAGCTCTCGGCGTTCCGCGACCGGCTGCTCGAATTGTACGAGACCAACCCGCAGTTCATCCAGCCGGAATCGCGCCGCAACGAAGTGATCGCGTTCGTCAAGCAGGGGCTGAACGACCTCTCCATCTCGCGCACCACCATCAAATGGGGCATTCCGGTTCCCGGCGAGCCCAGCCACGTCTTCTACGTGTGGTTCGACGCGCTCACCACTTACATGAGCGCCGTCGAGGGCCTGAACCTCTGGCCCGCCGACCTGCACCTGATCGGCAAGGAGATCGTGCGCTTCCACGCCATCTACTGGCCCGCGTTCCTGTGGGCGGCGGACCTGCCGCTCCCGAAGCGCATCTTCGCGCACGGCTGGCTGCTGTTCGAAGAAAGCAAGATGAGCAAGTCGCGCGGCAACATCGTGCGTCCCGAGCCCATTCGGCGCGTGATGGGCGCCGATGGCCTGCGCTATTTCCTGCTGCGCGAAGTAGTCTTCGGCCAGGACGGCAGCTTCAGCTACGATGCCCTGGTCGGCCGCTACAACTCCGACCTCGCCAACGGGCTCGGCAACCTCGCCAGCCGCACGCTCACCATGGTGAAGCAGTACGCCGCGTGTGAGCTCCCGGCCGGTGATGGCGATCCGCGCATCGCGGAGCTTGCGCGCGATACGATCGCGACCGTCATCTCCTGCTTCGAGAACTTCGAGTTCTCGAAGGCGCTCGAAGCCGTCTGGACGCTGCTCTCCGCCACCGACAAATACATTGTCGAGCAGGCGCCGTGGGCGATCAATCGTACCGCCGAGGACACCGGCGGGCAGGCCAAGCTGAACGCCACTCTTTACACCGCGGCTGAGGTCGTGCGCATCGCCACCGCCCTCCTCGCGCCCGTGCTGCCCGAATCGGCTGCGAAGATCTGGGCCCAACTCGGCATCCCGCAGCCGCTGGAATCGGTTCGCCTTCCGGAGTTGCAGTGGGGCCAGTTGCCTGCCGGCCAGCGCATCGGTGAGGTGTCTGCGGTCTTCCCGCGCATCGACGCCGAGCAGGCCATTGCCGAGATGCAGAAGCTCGAGCAGGAGGAGACCGCGCGGCAGGCCGCGATTCTCGGCAAAACTGCGCCGCCTGCTGCGGCCGGGGCTCCCGCCTCCCCGAAGATCTCGATCGATGATTTCGCCAAGGTCGAACTGCGCGTCGCGCTGGTCCTCGCCGCCGAGCCGGTGAAGGGCGCCGACAAGCTGCTGAAGCTCACGGTTGATGCGGGAGAAGGCGAGCCCCGCACGCTCGTCGCCGGGATTGCCGAGGCTTACAAGCCGGATCAGCTCGTCGGACGCAAGGTGGTCATCGTCGCCAACCTGGAGCCGCGCAAGCTCCGCGGCATCCTGTCGAACGGCATGATCGTCGCCGCTTCCGTCGAAGGCGGCAAGCCGGTGCTGGCCGGCTTCCACGAGGACGTTCCGATCGGCGCGAGGCTGAAGTAGCGCGTGCCCGCGAAAACCGCCGGCGCGTGGTGACCGGTTCGCCGCATGAACTTCATCGACTCGCACTGCCATCTCGACGACTCGCGGTTCGACCCGGACCGCGAAGCCGTTCTCGCGCGAGCTCGGGACGCGGGCGTCAATCTGCTCCTCGCCATCGGCACGGGTGGCGGTCCGCCGGATCTCGAGGCCGGCATCCGGCTCGCCTCCATGCACCCGGACATCTACGCGACCGTCGGAATCCACCCGCACGATGCCGCCAAAGCCGGCCCGGAAGATTTCGAGCGGCTGCGCGGACTTCTCTCGCATCCAAAGGTTGTGGGGCTCGGCGAGATCGGCCTCGATTACCACTACAACTTCTCGCCCCCTGAAGTGCAGCGCGATGTTTTCGCCCGGCAACTGGAGCTCGCGCGTGACACTGCGAAGCCGGTCATCATTCACACGCGCGAGGCATGGCCGGACACCATGCGGCTGCTCGCAGACTCCCGGGTTTCCTCCGGCATCATGCACTGCTTCTCCGGCGGTCCCGCCGAGGCCGGTGGGGCGCTCGACCTCGGCTTTCACATCAGCTTCGCGGGCGTGGTCACGTTTCCCAAGGCCATCGCCGTGCAGGAAGCGGCGCGCCTGGTCCCCACCGGCCGCCTGCTCATTGAGACCGATGCGCCGTATCTCGCACCCGTGCCACACCGTGGCAAGCGCAATGAGCCCGCTTTCGTCGTCGAGACCGCCCGCAAGCTGGCCGCGCTCCGCAGTGTTTCGTTGGAAGAGATCGCCGCGGTCACCTCAGCCAATTTCCGGGGCCTCTTCAATGTCTAGCAGCACGTACGTGCCGTGTTACTCAATTGCGATGCTCGAACGCATGCAGTTAGACTGGATGAAACGATGACCAGCAAAGCTGGGGCCGCGCTCGCCGCTCGCCAGATCATGGAGCTTGTCGAGGACGACCTGCGCCGTGTCGAGCGAGAGATCATTTCCGAGTGGGTCGCCCCGGTTGAGGCCATCACGACGATTGGCCGCTATCTCCAGGCCAGCGGCGGGAAGCGCCTGCGCCCCACCCTTGTCCTGCTCGCGGCGAAACTGTTCGGTGGAGGCGGCGAAAGCGCCATCCGGCTCGGCGCAGTCGTCGAGATGATCCACACCGCCACGCTCGTACACGACGACGTCATAGATGAGGCCCGCACGCGCCGCGGCCGCCCGTCCACGAACAGCAAGTGGGGCAACCACAGTTCCGTGCTCGCCGGCGACTGGCTGTACATGCAGGCCTTTCAGATCGCCGTCCGCGAGCGCAGCTTCCACATCCTCGATCTGCTCATCGGCGTCACGCAGGCCATGGTCGAAGGCGAGCTCATCCAATGGCAGCGCATCGGATCCATCTCGGTCACTGAGGCCGACTACATGGATCTGGTCGATCGCAAGACAGCGGGTCTCTTCTCCACCTGCGCTCGCCTCGGCGCGGTGTCCGCGGGAGCCGACTCCGCGGCGGAGTCCCGCCTTGGCGAGTATGCCTGGAACGTCGGCATGGCCTTCCAGCTCATCGATGACATTCTCGATTTCACCGCCCACGAGAACGTTCTCGGCAAGCCTGTGGGCAACGATCTCTCGGAAGGCAAGGTCACTCTTCCACTCATCTATGCTCTCCAGGATGCCTCGGCGTCCGAGCGCGACTTCATCGCGACCGTGCTCGCCGACCGGAGCTACGAGCGCGTGCCCTTCGAGAGCGTGCTCGAGATGATTCGCCGCTGCCGCGGCATCGAGCGCGCCCGGGAGCGCGCCGCCGGCTTCGTCGAGCGCGCATCCGCGATGATCGCAGAGTTCCCCGACTCTCCCTGCCAGCGCGCCCTTTGCGCGATCGCCTCCCTCGTCGCCGACCGCGAATTCTGAAACTCACCGGCGTCGAGTCCGGTGCGCCTACTGCTGCGCTTGAACCTCGGCCGTCTTCGTGTCGCCGTCCGGGAAGAAGATCTCTTCGATCTTGCGATTGAAAAGGCGCGCGATCGAAAACGCAAGAGGGAGGCTCGGGTCGTACTTGCCTGTCTCGATTGCATTCACGGTCTGCCGCGAAACGCCGACTCTTACCGCCAGCTCCGCCTGCGACCAGTCGTTCTCGGCACGCAAGACCTTCAGCCGGTTCTTCACCGGTATCTCCTGCTCGCATTCAGGTACCCGATGACGAACAGCCCGCCCAGCAGGAACAGCACGTAATAAGCCTCGAGTTGGCCCGCGAACCCCGCCAGCTTCGCGACCGGGTAAACCATGGCCGCGATGAATGCGCCCAGGCACGCCGTGGCCGCCGCCTCGAGGTTGATCCGGAGCTGCAGTTCATCGAGCCTCCGCATGTCGCGCACCAGTTGCCGCGCATACGCGACCCCGCACGCCAGCGGCACGAGCACCGCCAGCACGCGCCATGGCAGCGCGGGCTTCAGCAGCGCCAGCAGGACGATGCCGATCGCCGACGTCAAGGCCATCGCCAGCACCCACGCGACCTGGGCCGCCGTGCTTCTGCCACAGCCAACCATTTTTGAAGCTGTGTCATCTTTCATGGTCATAATGTAAAGTAAACTTTACTAAAAGTCAAGTTAAATCGAAGCTTGCCCCACGCAAAGACCCGATCTCGTCCCGAAGCAGCGATCATCTGATCCGCCGTCGAGTCCCGAGCGCGGCCATCCGCCCTGCACCGCGTTCAGTATTAAAGCTGTGTACTCCTCGCTAATACCTGCGTCAATACCAATGTTGGTTGAATCAAGTGCATAGAGGTGTAATATGGATACTACTCAACAGAAGGAAAGGAGGAAGCCCAAGGTGGCGGCCAGTGCCAGGCAGGCGCGCACGAAGGTTGTTGTTGATTTTCCCGAACCGCTATTGCGCGAGACGGAGAACGTCGTCGCGGAACTCTCGACCACCCGAAGCAAGCTCATTCGCCTGGCCGTCGAGGAATTCATTCGAGAGAGACGCCGCAAGAAACTGGAACAAGAGCTTATTGAAGGCTATACGGCGAACGCCTCGGTGGCCAGGCAGATCGCAGAGGAGCTGAGCCAATTCGATTAGAGAGCTTGGTCTGATGCCAGGGAAATGCACAAGGGGCGAAGTCGTCGAAGTCAACCTGGACCCTGCTGTTGGAAGCGAGCCAAAGAAGACTCGCCCGTGCCTCGTGATCCAGAACGACACTGGAAACAGGTACTCCCCAGTTACAATCGTGGTGGTCATTACGGGAGCCGAAAACGTACCCCGGCGATACCCGATTGACGTTCCCGTTCGCATGAAAGAAGCCGGGCTGGCGAAAGACAGCGTGATCCAGTGCAACCTGATCCGGAGCATCGACGAGAGCAGAATAGTCCGCACCCTGGGACGAGTGACTTCCGGCACCATGGAGAAGGTCGAGCAGGCGCTCAGGATAAGCCTCGCTCTCTGATTCGCGCGGCCTTGGTTCCGGTCCAGTCGTGGACGGCACGGAATCAGGTTCCCTTGCGCATGAGGTGGCACCTGCTTGACGGACGAGCGTGCTGCTGAGCCGCTGCTTGCCGGTCCGAGTCAACACCCAACAGTTCGGGCTCGCCAAGTTCATGGTTGCAAGTTATTGATTTATTTGATATTATCAAGGTTATGACGTTTCGTTTCAACGAGGCAAAAGCGACGCAGGCGGCGGCGTGCCTGCTTCGTCTTCGGGGCGGCAGGATGAAGTACCTCAAGCTCATCAAGCTGCTATATATCGCAGATCGCGAAGCTCTGTCGCGCTGGGGCAGGCCGATCACCACCGATCGATACGTCTCGATGAAAGAGGGTCCGGTCCTGAGCAACACCTACAACCTCATACATTCCGAGCCTTCTCCGTTCGAGCAGTCCATTTGGCACAGGCACATCAGGACAGTCGGGGACTGGGATGTTGCCCTGGTTGGTGATGTCCCGAAGGACGAATTGTCTCAAGTCGAGGAAGAGCTGCTGGCTGAGGTTTTCCGCGTCCACGGCCAGAAGAACCGTTGGAACCTGGTCAGTGAGACGCACAAGTTCCCGGAGTGGGAAGACCCAGGCACGGGCTCGCTTCCGATCACCTATCGGGAGATCCTGAAGGCTCTGAACAAGAGTGAAGAGGAGATCTCGGAAACCCTTCAGCAAATGAAATCGATGATTGCCTGTGAGCAAGTACTGCAGCCCCTCTAAACTCCATGCACTGTGGGGACACGCTCCTCATTCCCGCTCCGGGAAGTTGTGACGAGATTCCGCACCTGTGGATAATCCTGACCGAGGCGGATGCGCTCTGCGCCATCGTGTGCCTTTCGACCCTTCGTCACAGCAAGGATCAGACCGTAGTGTTGCGTGCTGGAGAGCACCCGGTTGTGAAGCATGAAACGGCTGTTCTGTACATGTATGCGGAAACCGTAGACGCCGATCACCTCCAACAGCAAATCGCCGAACGCAAGGCACTGCCACTCGAGCCCTGCCGCCCGGACGTCTTGGCGCTCATCCGCGACGGCGTGTTTGCTTCACCTTTCACGCCGCGGAAGGTCGAGAGCTTCTGCCGCCAGCGAAGGTGAGCCCGCCGCTTTCAGTCTCCCCCTCTACGCTAAAATGAACGTGGCTTTTATGACCCCCGGCGAAATCCGTGAAGGCATCGAGAGGCTCGGCCCGTGGTTCTACGAGTTCGATCTCGGCCCTCACGGCACGACGCCTTCAGCGCTGCCGCCTGAGGTGCGGCCCATTCACCAGACCCGCCTCGACATGGTCTGGCGGGCAGTTGCAGGCCACTTCGGCACGCGGCTCAGCTCGATTCGCTGCATCGACGCCGGCTGCCATGAGGGTTATTACGCGATCGAAATGGCGCGTAGAGGTGCAGGCGAGGTCGTGGGCGTCGATGTCCGCGAGGCCAGCCTCGAGAAAGCCCGCTTCGTTGCGCGCGCCCTTGGGTTGTCGAACATCTCCTGGCGGCAGGGCAACTGCGAGGAACTCGACGCCGCTGAGATGGGGAACTTTCAGCTCACACTCTTCCTTGGAATTCTCTATCACCTCGAAAACCCCATGCGCTGTCTGCGCAACGTGGCCCGGCTCACGAGCGAGATGTGCGTGGTGGAAACGCAGGTCGTGGACGAGGTCGATGGCTGCTCCGAGTGGGGATGGCGCGAGTGGACCCGCCCTTACAACGGCGTCCTCGCGCTCATCGACGAATCGGGCGAGTTCTATAACAAAAACGCGGAGACCGGCGCATCGCCGATCGCGACCTGTCCCTCGCCGCGCGCGCTCGTGTTCATGCTGAAGCAGGCCGGCTTCCGTCGCGTGGAGATGGTTCCGCCCCCGCCGAACGCCTACGAACAGCACGCCCGCGGCAAGCGCGTCGTCTGCGCGGCTTACAAATGAGCCTATGAGCGACCAGCTCGAAATCGCCGCGGATTTCCTGCGCGCCACCGCGGACTTCAACGCGCGCGCCGCCGCCCTGGGCCTGGGCGACGTCAGCCGCTTCTACTGGTATCACTCCGTCGATCTGCCGTACGGACTCGTCACGCCCGGCCTCTACGACTTCCGCAGCACTTACTCGTGCTTCGGATTCCCGCAGGAAATGCGCGGGCTCCGTGTGTTGGATATCGGTTCCGCCACGGGCTTCTTCGCGTTCGAATTCTGGAAGCGCGGCGCAGAGGTCGTTTCCGTCGAGCTCCCGTCGCTGTACACGCTCGACCGCTTCCCCGGCCAGGACGTGGAGCACATCCTGAAGGCCATCGAGCACATGATGTTCCCGGAGAGCGTCGATGAGACTCGCGGGTTCATGCGGAAGCACTCGGCGGAGGAGCTGTACTTCTACCTGCTCGAGGGACCCTTCGAGTGCTGCCGCAAGCTGCTCGGCGCTTCGATCGAGCGCTGTTACTCAAGCGTCTACGATCTCCGTCCCGAGAAGCTGGGCGCTTTCGACCTCGTCTTCATGGGGGACATCCTGCTGCACACCATCAACCCGCTGGCCGCTCTGGCCGCGGTGGCTCCGCTCTGCCGCGGAATGCTGGTGCTGGCGCAGGTGATGCCCGAAGTAGCGGACGGGAAGCCCGCTATGCTCTACGTGGGCGGCAGCAATCCCGACTTCGATGAAGTGCAGTGGTGGTGGCCCAACCAGCCGTGCCTCGTCGAGCTTCTGAAGAAGTTCCGTTTTCGCGAAGTGGTCGAAGCCGGCCATCACACCGGTGTGCTGCGCCCTTCGGGCTACGTTTTCAACCGCACGATCCTGCACGCGGTGAAGTGACGCCGATCGCGAAGCGGATGAACGGGGCGCCCGTCTGAACCTATCCGACTCCTGATTCCATGACGCTGCACGTGAACGTCTGCGACCACGGCGCCGCGGAGTTCGTGGCCGTCCAGGTCGTGACGCCGGAAGTCGTGCAGGCGCAATGGTCGAGCGCAGCGACAGGCAGCAACGGACGTTTACAGAACTCGGCCAGCATCCAGCAGGTGGGATTGGTGATCAGCTAAACTCCTGCTCGTCAGGAGCTTGCTAGCACCTTGGTTGGAGCGGCGCAATCCTGGTAGACTCGGCTTCATGGTGCCGCCCATGATCTCACGCTCCATTCATCTCACGCCGGAGGAAGCAGCCGCCGCCATCGATGCGTTGGTACGCATCGGCTGGATGGCAAACTGGATGTCCGAGTGGAACCGCAAGAGTAACTATGCGATCAGTGAGCGGCTCCACTGCTCGATGGAGAGCGCTGAGGGTATTTGGCGCTGTTTGCGGGACCAGAATGTTATCGAGCTCAGGTCCGAGTCCAACCTTGCCGAGAGTGGCTCCATGAATTCTCGCTGGAGGTGGTGCGAGCTCGAAGAGACCGTTGCATGAATATTCGCCCTGAATCTGCCAATAGGAAAAGAGATGACGATTCGCATCCTTATTCCCGCGTGCCTGTACATCGCTACGGGATTCCATGTTCCCGCTGAGGCGCAGTTCATCAAAGAGGGATCCATTGGAAAGCCGCCCGCCGCTCAATCCGAGCCACAGGCTGGTTCTTGCGCGTTTAGACCGCTGTCAAAGATGAAGGGAGAACAGCTGTTGTTTCTCCCTACACCTACTGAATCTCGCATAATACAGTGACATGGAAGTCAAAAAGAAAGGCCGGCGTGCTTGAGGAAGGAAAACGGCAGAGTGCGCGACCGTTTGACGCGGCTCATGCCGCCACGAACCGCCGTGTCCAGTTCGACGAGGTCCTGGGCGCAACGGTTG
>Ga0209777_10003846_pt1 | contig 18176 bp, 12 predicted proteins | sample FrelakmetHBP12HB_FD_187147 | JGI IMG/M metagenome (GOLD analysis project Ga0209777, IMG submission 187147) | Freshwater lake sediment microbial communities from the University of Notre Dame, USA, for methane emissions studies -HBP12 HB (SPAdes)... | ecosystem: Environmental > Aquatic >...
AACACTTCTTTACATTAATTCCGAAGCTCTCGTTCCCGCAAAAGCGGGAATTCCTCTTTAAAAAACTGTATTCGGGTCAACCCTGTAATGGCCAATAAAAGTAAAGAGACTTCTGACGCACTACACTAGTTTGGTGTCCCTGAATATTTGCCTTCGAAAGGATAATTGACAATGAACACCAAAGAGATCATTGGGCGAATTTTCAAAGATCCGAATACGAAGTATGAACTGACCGAATTCGAAAATCTCGGCAAGCCTATCCACGAAATCTTATCGATTTATCCCAAAACCGTTACCACCGGTCGGGATGCGGGTAAAACCAAATATTACCTTAAAAGCCTTATTCCATTTTCAACGGGTAATGAAGAAGTTCAGGTCTATGTCGAAGATGGCAAAGCCAGCCCTGAAGAGATTGTACGACAGCTCTGGGTTTTTAAGTTAATCAACCAATACGGTTACAAGGCGGATGAGATCGACCTGGAAAAAAGCGTCCATTTCGGTACTGAAGTGGGCACTAAGGCTGCTGATATTATAGTCTATACCGACGCCACTAAGGAAACGCCGAAAATTATTGTCGAGTGCAAGAAACCCAAGCGCAAGGATGGCATTGAGCAGCTCAAGAGTTATATGAACTCCAAGGGCGCACCGGTGGCGGTTTGGTCAAACGGCAGCGACAGCATTATTCTTTATCGCCCTTATCCGAAAGAATTTGACGATACACTATTCGACATCCCCAAGCGAGGGCAGCAGCCAAAAGATGTTCTTGAAGCCAAAAAAACTCTTCTGCAACTGAAGAAAGACTTCAACTTCAAGAAGATTATTCAGGATCTGGAAGAGCTGGTCTTGGCAGACAGCGGGAAGGACGAGTTCAATGAAATCTTCAAGCTGATCTTCGCCAAGATTTGGGATGAAAAAGAGGCGCTGGAAAACCGCAAGGACAAGACTGTCGAATTTGGTAAGGCCCTTGATCCGGATATTACCTATGACCGTATAAATGGCCTGTTCAAAAAGGCCTGCGCCGAGTGGCCTGGGATTTTTAAGGAGAATGAAGACATAGAGCTGGCTAAACGCCATCTGCAAGTCTGCGTTGGCCCTATTGAAGGCGTGCGGTTGATGGGCTCCAACCTACGCATTATGGACGATGCCTTTGAATACCTGCTTCCCACCGAGGCTAAGAAGAAAAAGGGCCAGTTTTTCACCCCGCGCCATGTGGTTGAAATGTGTGTACGCATGCTCAACCCTACCCGCAAGGAATATGTGATGGACCCTTCCTGCGGTTCTGGTGGTTTTTTGCTGCATGCCATGGATTGGTGCTATCCGGCGGACGATAATGAAAAACGTGAGCTGCGCAAGCATAAGTATGCTTCAAAATATCTCTGGGGAATTGATTTTGAAACCCGTGCAGCCAAGACCTCTCGCGCACTAATGTTGATTGCCGGAGATGGTCACACCAACATTTTTGGCCCGGATGTTGACAGTCTCGATCTGCGCACTTGGTATAAAACTGCTTCAGGTCAGGCACTTATGCATGGGTTGCGACAAGCCAAGCTTACCACCTCGTCTATTCCAGACAACGAAACCTTGAAAGATGATGACAAAGCCTGGGAGTATTTCGATGCGTTAAAATTCAATGTGGTACTTGCTAATCCTCCCTTCGCAGGCGAGCGCACAGATAGAAAAGAGTTAATACAATATGAGTTGGCAAAGAATGCTTTAAGGCGAGCGAAAGACAAGCAACCGAAGGAAGAGCGCGATGTGCTCTTTATCGAGCGCATCCTGAAGATGCTCAAACCCGGAGGACGTGCCGCCATTGTCTTGCCGCAGGGTAAGTTTAACAATTCATCGCTCGCCTTTATCCGCGAGTGGATTCTGAAAAAGGCCCGCCTGTTGGCCGTGGTGGGGCTGCACCCCAACACCTTCAAACCCCATACCGGCACCAAAACCTCCGTGCTCTTTGTGCAGAAATACACCAAAGAACAACTTGCCGATATTGCCCGTATCCATGACGAAGTGGCCAAGGATTGCCCTGCCTATGAGGCGGAAATTCAGGCGCTGCTGAATGACTACGCCGCTGATGTTCCAGATGAAGCAATCCCCGAGGCGGTGGCGGATCTGATCATCGAGACCTTCAGTGAACCCGAAGCGGAAGAGGTGAATGAGGACAACGCCGGGGATGAAAACGGGAAAGACAATGAACCGTCAGACGATGAAGACCGCATCGCCCATGCCGAAGAGAAAGTGGACAAGCTCAAGGCTGAACTCATACATGCCAAGCAGAAGCTGATTGATCTCGTCAGCGACCAGGAAGCGCTGGAGCAAAAACAGAATCAGGAGATTGAGATTCTGACTACTACCTGGGATGGGGACAATGGCGGGCTGCGATTACGTGTTAAGGAGATTAGGCAAACCTTCAAGGTGGATATTAACAAGCTCAAAATTAAGCAAAAAGAAAAGCAGAAACCCTACAAAGCTGAAATTAAGCGGCTGGAAAATATTATACCCCAGGCCGAGCGCGAACTGAAGCTGCTCACCAACAGAGGTAAGCTTGAACTGATTCTGGAAGACGCCGACCTAATCGGCACCTTAAAAGAACGCTGGATAGCCGCCGAGGTGGCCAAGCGGCTCGACTACCCAATCTTTATGGCCGTGAGCGAACGCGGTGGCAAAGATAATTCCGGTGATTATGCATATGTGCTGGATGATAAAGGCCATCTGATTGAGGATGAGAACGGCCAGCCCAAAATCGACCAGGACCTGGTAAACTACGACCTCAACGCCGAGCATCTGGCAGATGCCGAGAGTATACCCGATGAAAAACTCTGCATAGCCGAGGCGTTTGTGCGCTTTGCCCAGGAACAGGGATTTAGTTTCTGGAGGGCGGAGTAATGGCCGTTTGGAGTGTGGCAAGCAATAGAGAGATTGTCTCTGCTGGAAGAACAGATGCTGAATATTTTCATCCTGATTTTCTGATCGCAGAGAAGAAATTGCTCCAGCATCCGACTATTCAAATCTCAAAAGAATTTTTCATTTCTGACGGGAATCATCTTGGCGTTTCAAAACATTTCACAACTGACGGCTCGGTCCCATATTATCGTGGCCAGGACATAAACGATTTTTTTTTAGAAAATGCCAACCCGGTCAGAATTCCGCAGTGGATATTTGATAAGCCAAACATGCTTCGGTCTCATTTTTCTGCAAAAGATATCTTAATTTGTATTGTTGGTGCAAGCACTGGCACTATTGGCTTAGTATCAGATGGAGACACACCATGTACAGGAAGCTGTAAAATCGGCATTGTGCGTAGAAAGCCAAATGGAATTATAGACCCACTTTTTTTGTCAGCCTTTTTATTAGGGAAATATGGTCAATACCAGATTAAACGAAATTCGAGAGGAACAGCGCAAGGCGGACTAATTTTAATAGATCTCTTGAAACTTTATGTGCCGGTATTCCCAGAACCAGATCAAATTGTGATTAGGGGGTTGGTAAGCCAAGCAGTTAACTTCAACTCCGAGTCTCGCAAAAAACTTATGCAAGCCCAACTACTCCTCGAAACGGAGCTGGGGCTGGACAAGCTGCGTTTTGACAAACCCGTTGGCTACACGGCGAGGTTTAGCGAGCTAGAGTTGTCGCGGCGGGCGGATGCAGAATATTTCAATCCGGAGTTGCGCTATTTCCATTGTGAGATTGCAAAAAAGCACTCTCTAAAGTCGATAACTGAGTATGCCAAAATACTAAAATTATCAAATCCCTCTTACGGCAGCGAGGGGGTCCCAATTATTACCCAAAAGCATCTGGGGGAAATTTCGCCAGACAAATATGGAGACGATCTGATTGCACAGGATTCTTGGGTAAACGCTAACCCATTGGCCGTGCTGCGCAAAAACGATCTGCTTTATTACTCTGTTGGAGCATATCTGGGAAAAACGAACCTATGGCTATCTGATGACCGCGCAGTTCACGCAAGTTTTATAACAATGTTGCGATGTCATGATCAAGCGGATGCAGGTTTCCTTCAGGTTCTCTTGAATAGCACTTATGGCATATTGCAATCCAAATGTTTCCAGAGCGGAACATCTCAACCTTATATCTACCCAAAAGACATTCGGCGTTTCCTGGTGCCTGATGTTTCCGTAAGTTTGCGACAGGAGATCCATGACCTCGTGTTTAAAAGTTACGAGAAGGCAAAGGAATCCAAGAGGCTTCTTGACCAAGCTAAAACCCGCGTTGAAGAACTCATCGAGGAGGCGGTGCAGGCATGAGCAGGAAAAAGCCTACTGATCTCAGCCCTGCCGGTACGGGCCAATTTCTGGTTTACGAGGCCGAGGATGGCCGCATCAAAATAGACGTTCGGCTGGCCGACGAAACAGTATGGCTTACACAACAGCTGATCGCCGAGCTTTTTCAGACGACGGTTCCCAATATCAGCATGCACATAAGAAATATCTATGAGGCAGGGGAACTACAGCCCGAGGCAACTATTAAGAAATTCTTAACAGTTCGCCGGGAGGGGAATCGGGACGTTGGGCGTAATATCGATTTCTACAACCTCGACATGATCATTTCCGTCGGTTACCGGGTAAAAAGCCATGTGGCCACCCGTTTCCGTATTTGGGCCACCCAGCGGCTGAAAGAATACATAGTCAAGGGCTTTGTGCTGGATGACGAGCGCCTGAAAAACCCGGATCAGCCCTTTGACTATTTTGAAGAGCTCACCCGCCGTATCCAGGACATCCGCACCTCGGAGCGGCGTTTCTATCAGAAGATTACCGATATCTACGCCACCAGCATCGACTACGACCCAACGTTTGACATCAGCATCGAGTTTTTCAAGACTGTGCAGAATAAGATGCACTGGGCCATCACAGGCCAGACCGCCGCAGAGATCATCGCCAAGCGGGCGGATGCCGAAAAATCCAATATGGGTTTGACCAACTGGCGCGGGGCGAAAGTGCGCAAGCAGGATGTGATCATCGCCAAGAATTACCTGAACGAAGAGGAACTGGCGGCGCTGAATAACCTGGTGGAGCAATATCTGATCTTCGCCGCGGGCCAGGCTATGCGCCGCATCCCCATGCATATGAGCGACTGGATCAAAAAGCTCGACGCCTTTTTGAATATCAACGACCGCGATATTCTGAGGCACGCGGGAACAATCTCCCATGAAATAGCAAAACAATTGGCAGAGGGCGAGTACGAGAAGTTTAGCCGAAACCGGTTGTCGGAGCAGGACCGAATCGGTAACGCCTTCGACAAACTGGTCAAGCAATTACCGCCCGGCAAAACTGGCCGTAAAAAGGGAAAACGCCATGAATCTGACGACTGATGACAAGCGAGTGCTGGAAGAACTGTGTCAGCAGCACGGCGTGAGCGCCGAGAAAGTGTTGAAGCTGCTGGACACGGTGCGCGACTACGAATTCAAGGAACGCCGCACCGGGGTATATGACGCCCTGCGCGACATCCTGAAATCAAAACCGGGAGGCGCGCGATGAAGTTTGTCAAGCTGACCATTGAAAATTATAAATCATTTCAGTTCGCCACCGAGATTTCATTTCCAATGGGCGAAGACGGCCGCAGCATCTTTTTGATAGGCGGCATGAACGGCGCAGGTAAGACCTCTATCATGGAGGCGATCAACTACTGCCTCTATGGTTCCAAGACCGATGACATCTACCGCAACATCAACCGCCGCGAGAAGTCCAAGGGCAATGCTAATGTGGTGTTCGAACTGGTTATGGAGATGGACGACCATTCGGAGTTGATAGTCAAGCGATCCTGGAGCGCGGGCACGGCGGCGGAGCCCAAACCCCGTGACCTTGCCGAAAGGCTCGTGGTAGTGCGGGACGGCAAACGGGTATCGGTGCAGAACCAGGAGATCTGGCAGGATTTTATCCGTGCTGCTATCCCGCCCGGCATTACCCAGTTTTTCTTCTTTGATGGAGAAAAAAATCAGGAGATTGCCTCCGACGACCACTCGGAAGTGCGCTTGAAATCTTCGCTGGAGGCTGCGCTGGGCATTCAGAATATTAACCGGCTTGCCTCGGACCTGGTCTATATCAAGCAGGAAGAGCGCAAGGGGTTCGTTGAAATTTCCGATGCAGACCTGGAGTTCAAGCAAAGTGAGCTTAAAAAGGAAAAAAGCAAGCTTATCCGCAAGCAGCAGGATTGTACTGAGTTTCAGGAAGAACTGAACGGATTTCGCGAACAATTGTCTGATGCCAAGAAGCGCTTCGAGGCCACATTCCACACCGAGCCGGAGAGTAGAGAGGCGATGCGCGAGCAGGAGAAGCGGCGCATTCAGGCTTCTAATCGCTTGACCCAGGTGGAAAATGAAATCCGAAACCTCAGCGAGAAAGCGCTCCCATTTGCCCTGGCAGGCAAGCTGTTTGTCGGCATTCGCGAACAGATTGACAAAGAGCGCGACTCGGCGACCGTCGCGGCCATCAAGGAGCACGCTGCCGAACTGGCAAAGCGGCTGGTGCGCGTGGTTGAGGAGCCAGAACCCATTTACAGGGAAAAACTTTCACCGGAAAAGATGGCCGAGTTAGAGCGGCGCATCGTTCGTCTGCTTAAGGACGGCGACGGCCGGAGCAATGTGGTCAAGGTGCTCGATCTTTCGGACCGTGATGTAGCACGGGTACTGAATCAGATCGAGAATCTTGAGCGAAGCGAAGTATTTCTGGTCCAGCCCCTGCTGGAGGAGAAGCGCGAACTTGAGGCTCAGGTGCGAGCACTGTCGGGCCTGAGCAGCCTGGGAGGTATGACCGAATCGGAGCGAGAGCTGTTCGACCAGCTCCAAACCGAAATTGAGAGCTGCGCGACCCAGATCGGCCGCAGAACAGAACAGTTTCGCCTGATCGAGGAGGAAATAATTTCGCTGGAGAAACGCATTGGCGAGATCGAGATGGAGATCGAAAAACTCTACGAAAAACACAATGTCTCAAAAGAGAAAGCTGAATTTATCGAGGAGTGTGATTCCATAGCCAGCGTGCTCAACCAGTTCATGGTGCGCCTGCGTAAGAACAAAGTTCATTTGCTTCAGGAAAAAACCTTTGAGATGTACCGGCTGCTCTCCAGCCGCAGCGGACTGATTAAGGACCTGACCATCGATGACAAGACATATGAAGTGCGAATCAGCGACCGTAACGGGCATGAGATTAAAAAGTCAGGACTCTCGGCAGGCGAAAAAGAAGTGTTCGCCGTCTCGCTGCTGTGGGGACTGGCGCAGACCAGTCAACTCAAACTGCCGATTATTATCGATACCCCGCTTTCCAGACTCGACAGCACTCATCGGGATAACATCGTTAACAACTATTTTCCCAACGCCGGAGAGCAGGTTGTTATCCTCTCTACAGATACCGAGATCGATACAAACTATTACCGAAGTTTAAAGCCGCACTTGAGCGGTGCCGGTTGCCTTGCCTTTGACCAAAGGCAGGAGCTGACCACTTTTAAGTCCGGATATTTCTGGGAGAATTGAGGCCATGGCGGATCGTCTATACACATCGAGCGAGGCGGATGAAATCCTGAGCGCCCTGCGGTTTGAAACAAAACTGGAAAAGGCGACACTGGCACGGATGGCGTTTGCCCTTTCACTTTCTAGAGTCGGCGCGGAGGTTCCATCAAGCCCCGATTTTAGCGGCGGTGAGATGAAGCGCCCGACCTTTTTTGCTGAGGATGAGACCTTTATCCGGACGTTGCTTTCCTACGCCTACAAGAAGCCTGAAATCAGCGAGGACGAGCTGTTCTCGAATCGCTCTCTTATCAAGAACCACATCGACCATGGCGCACAACTATTGAACGAACAGTTTCAGAGCTGCGGCCGAAGTGGCGACGGGTTGATTGCCCGACTTGTCGAAGAGGTCGAGTTCTCAGGCCGTCGTGAGAATTTCGGTCAGGGACTCGATATCTTTATCGGTCGAACACTGCTCCAACGCAATGAGCTGGTAATGGAATTAAACAATACGGCAAAACATGCAAATTCTCATGTTGCTATTATGGGCAAGCCAGGGGTTGGCAAGACGCAATTCCTTTTAAAAATACTCACAGATATTCGCATTCAATCAAACTATCAGACTAATTTCATTTATTTTGACTATAAAGGCGATGTGGTAGACAATGCGCGTTTTTTAGAACTTGCAAAAGTTCAACCGTTCCGTCTTTTGCAGGGCGGACAAAGCCTGCCAATCAATCCTTTTATCCTTCCAGCCTATGATGAGCAATCCATACTTCTTTCTGCCCGAGAAAAGGCAGAGAGTTTTGCTTCGATCAGTTCAAAGCTGGGAGTAGTACAGAAAGGCGCTTTGACTGAGGCGATTAGGGCCGCATATGCGCAAAGAGCCGGTTCACCTGCGCCATACCCCGATTTTCATGATGTGCTTGAAATTGCCATAGCAATGTATGAAGAAGACAGTAAGAAAGATGATAGTCTCATTGAAGTATTGCGTGATCTTTCTGATTTTGATTTGTTCTGGCAGCATGGTAATGAAACTGCGCCAATAGACCGGCTTTCAAATCGCACTTTTCTTATTGATTTACATGTAATGCCGGTTCTCAAAGAATTGGTGGCTTATCTTGTTATTGAAAGGCTTTACAAAGAGATGGCAGCTTTGTTAGACAGCCCAGTGCATGATAACCGAAGAACAATTAGAACAATTCTAGTTATTGATGAAGCGCACAACTATCTTGGTCAGCAGAACATTTTTCTCCAACGAATCATTCGAGAGGGTCGCTCAAAAGGTGTCATTGTCTTTTTTGCAAGCCAGTCACCAAATGACTATCAGCAGAAATTTTTCAACTTTCAGGAATTGCTTGAGTTTGCATTTATCTTTCAATGTGAAGGCGTTATGTCCGGGTCAGTCCAAGAAATACTCGGTTGCAGTTCTAAAACAGCAAAGGAATTGCAAACTGAAGTAGCACGGCTGGAGCCATGGCAGGTTATTGCACGCAGTCCTGAGAAAACAAAAGAGTTTGTGAAGTTTACAGCTGAGGCGTTTTACAAGAATTATGCATAGTTCGAGGGGGAATCGAAAGTGAAGAATTAAGGGGACAACAGCGCCCTTTGATTAGGACGACCCTTACTTCCCCCTATCCAATGCAGAGGCCAGCTCTTTTCAATGCCGTGCAGGAATAGGTTCCCAGGTTGTAAAAATTGGTTTATACGGCTTGAAGTATCACCTCAGGTACTAATGATCAAACAGGAGGATGGACACTATGGGAACAATCAAAGAAAAGATACTTCACTATCTCGGCGAAAACCAGTACTGCGTGCTCTGCACCGGCATGGGCGATGATGTGCGGGCAACCTCTGTGCGCTATGGCATTGACGGCATGAACATTGTTATTTATTCCGAAAAGTTTACGCGGAAGTTTGCCTATCTGAAAAAGAATCCCAAGGTGGCACTGGCGCTGCATTCGACCAGCCGTCCTCTTAAGGGTTTGCAGATCTGGGGCACGGCTGAAGTTGTCACTGCGAGCGATTCGCGCCATACGGAATATCTTTTTGCTGAAGCTAAGAAAAATGAAAAGCTGCGGGAGGCGTGCAAGGTTTTGAACCTTATTCTGGTTGTGCCCCGCAGAATGGTGCTGCTCGAGCAGGTGCCCGAAAAAGGCTACTGGTATTATGTGTGGGAGCAGGACAAGCGGGGCCGGGAAAAGGAGCAGGAGATTAAGACCGTCCGTGAGCTGAGCAGCTTAAAAAAGTAACAGGCTCAGAGGAAATTAAGGGGGCAGCGCCGGGAAACTAGGCAGTAAATGGAGAAAACAGACATCAACCGGTAGATTGGGGGGAACCGGTCATGAGCGTTGAAGTGTACGAACAAATCGTACGGTTTAAGAGGAGGACATCATGCGCATGGAAAAAGACACCAAACTCGCCGTTTTTGAAGGCCGTCAAATACGAAAGGCATTCCATGAGGACGAGTGGTGGTTCTCGATCATCGACGTGGTCGAAGTTCTGGTTGGAGGCGATCGGCCTCGCAAGTATTGGAACGATCTAAAGAAAAAGCTCACCGACGAAGGCTATTCCGAAGTGTCCGAAAAAATCGGACAGTTGAAAATGGCCGCTCCGGACGGCAAGCAACGCTTCACGGACTGCGCCAACACTGAGACCCAGACCGGTAAGCCGGTCATCACTGGCGCAAACTTCAAGCAACTGTCCGACAGGAAACCGAAAAAGCTGAAGGCGGACGATGACTGACCATGCCCAGGAAGAAAAAGCATATGAAGAATTAAGGGGAACAGCGTTCCTAAAACACAGCCACTGAAGGTATCATCCAATGAATTAGAAAATAGACCATGGGGTGAAATGGAAGATTTGAAAAGTGAAAAGGCGCAGAGTAATTGCTGATTTCGGAATGCGGATTGCGGAATGATAAATAGGTTATAGGCAAATAAATATACTGAAAGATCAGAATCCAGCAAAATGTGAGCTGGGCACTTAAAGTTTTTCCATGAAAATAAAGAGTCCCCATTGCTGGAGACCCTTTACCGACCAAGGACACCCCGATCCGATTTTGTATTCTTACTAAATTATAGTGAACATTATCATTATGTCAAACTATTTTTGAGAACAGCTAATTTTGAGAACCAATAAATAGGGCTATGTTCAATAATTTAATAAATTAAACGAATTGATAAAGACTGCTCAGGTGAAGAACAAAAAGGAGATAGAAAATGCCTTTAAAATCCTACGAACATGCCTGTCCTTCTTGTATTGCTCTTGCTAATCTTGGAAAGATTGAGGGAGTGATACCTATCCTTCATGGTCCGCAGGCCTGCACGTTCGGCAATCAAATTGGCTCCATGTTCTGCAGGCCATCACGTCTTTTGACCATTGGGACAACGCTCAAGAAAAGCGAAGTCATTTTCGGCGGTGAGGATAAGCTAAAAGAACAGATTATTAATGTTTATAACCAGTACAAACCTAAATTAATTGTAATAATAAATACCTGTGTCCCACAGCTCATTGGTGAGGATATGAAAGGCGTAATAATTGAATTGCAGGAGGAAATACCAGAGCTGAAGGTGACCTATTGTGAAACAGGATTTAACCAGCCGCGTTCAACCCCGCTGGGAAATGATGTGTCCTGGAGGTCTATTATTGATGTGCTGGAGCCCAAGGATATGATTAAAGGTTCAGTTGGGATTCTCGGCAGGGCAGGGCAGGATGCGGACAGCCTGGGGTGCCTTACATCGCTATTGAGAGAAGCGGGCATTACGACATTTGCCTTTCCCGCAGGGCACATTGATGAAATGGCAAAGATTATACAGGCCGAGTATCTCTGTCCGATTCATATTGTCCCTTATTTGACTAGTAAACGAATTAATGAACGCTTTGGCTCAAAGACCGTTTATTTTGAACTGCCGGTTGGGATTGCGGGCACTACCAATTTTCTGCGCAATGTTGCCGACCTGACGGGCAGCAGTAAACTTAAAGAAATTGCAGACCGTGAAGAAAAAAGATCATTACCGCGCCTGGAAAAAATAAAAGACCAATTCAGGCAGCAGCCGACAAAAGCTCTTTTAGTAACCGGGCCGGCCAATGAAACATCAATGGGTAAAATACTGGCTGAATTCGGAGCCGAAGTCATTATCGTGCCATCCATGCGCAATGCCTTTGCCCGCCAGGAGCAGGACATTTTAAAGCAGCGCTATGGTTCCCGTATTACGTTTCATGAAGCTGACTTTAATAAGGTTTCGGACCTTGTGGCTTTATACAAGCCGGATGTTGTGTTTGGCGATTTCCAGGCACGCGTTGAGGTTATACGGGACCTTATTCCCTGTCTCATCAACGAAAACTATTTGAATGAATACGGCTATGATTATGCACTGGACTTTGGTGAAAACTTTTTTGAGAACTTGAAGCAGCCATTTTTTACAGAGTGGAAGGATATGATGAGCAAGTACGCTGAGGTATAATAATTCACCGAATAACTTAAAACTGGATAGAATCTGGAACTCAGAAATTCATGAACTAATAATATTGATTTTTAGAATTCCTTCTTTATTGCAGTGAGGTTGCGATGCCTGATACCACTAAAATAAAATTATCCGGACAGAAGCAGATTACGATGAAGGAGATTCATAAGCCATCTTCTTTTGAAGGCGCTTTGTGGGCCGCGCAGGGGATAACAGATGCCCGGGTGATTTATCATGCTCCGCCCGGCTGCTATCTTATGCAGCACATGAACTCCATATGTAATGAATGGCATCCTGAGATGTACAGCACGCTCATATCATACGCTGAAGTTATGCAGGGCACCGGAAAAAAGCTTGAGGAGGTGCTGGAAAAGGTTGTTTCTGAAAAGCCGCAGGCAATTATTATCATAACCTCTCCGGTGGTTGAAATTACCGGCGATGATGTTGAGGGAGCGGCTGCAGCTGCTGGCTTTGAGAAAACGGTAATAGTACGGCCACCCCTGGGCGGAACGCTTGCTGATGGAAAGGAAAAGGCTTTTATCGCTCTGACTGGACTGATGAAGGCAGACGAAGAGAAGCGGAAAAAGTCCGTCAATTTAATAGGACCGACCTATAACACGTTCAACTGGCGGGCGGATGTATTTGAACTGAAGAGAATGCTCTCTGCCATCGGTATCTGCGTCAACGCTGTTTTAACCGCTGACTGCACGGTTGATGAAATTGTACGTGCGCCCCGGGCTGAACTGAATATATGCATGTATCCCTATGATTGCGGGATAGAATGTGCCAAAAAAATGCAGAAGCAGTTCAACATACCGTATACTGCAGGCCATATTCCCCTTGGCTTCAGAGAATCAGCTGCATGGCTTGATGCCATTGCCCGGTTCTTTCAGATTGATGCAAAGCAGTATATTGCACAGGAAATAAAAAGTGCCCGGGACTTTGTCACAACGCTTTTAGTAACCAACACCTTTTTTGAAGCAACAGCTGCCCTCTCAACTGACAACTGTGACACCTACAGCGTCGGGATAAGCAGTTTTCTGAAAAGAGAGCTCGGCATGGATGTTTGCATGGCTTCGGTAGCAACTGATGAGGCTTTAGAGAAAGTGTCTCAGGTTTGCGCAACAGTACTATTGAATCCAAGCATTGATGAGAAAAAGTCGGTAATGCTGGAGAAATCCCCGACCATAATACTCGGGAACTACTATGACCTCAAGCTTGCAACCGATCTGGGATTCAAGAATTTCCTGTTTGCGGATATCCCGCTCATCGGATACATATTCTCTGAAACCACTCCATTCATGGGCTTTATGGGTGCCAAGCATCTGGTGCAGGTCATGGGCAATGAGATTTACACCAAGATATTTATTGAGACCAAGGGGGAAATGGAAGGCGCCATATCAGCAGGGGAGGTGCCGTGGGAACTGGATGCGGAGCGGGCGCTGGGAAGGATTGCTGAGATGCTCCCGCATTTTATACGCTCTATCGCGCTGAAGAAAATTCATCAGGTGGCAGATGAGACAGCCGTGCAAAAAAAATCTTCGGTCACGCTGGGGATATTGCAGGAGGTCGCCACAAAATATACCCCGACGAGGTTTAAGTCCAAATATGCCACCATCTTTACGGATATAAAAGATACCCCGCTTGTTCAAGATAGCGCTGAGCAGACAGTGTTTCAGATGGAGTGGGATCAGTCTGCTAAAGAGATGCTTGAGATGGTTCCCAATGAGTTCGTGGCAAAGGCTGTGAGGGAAACAGAAAGCTATGCCCGCGAGAACAATTATGGTCAAATAACTACAGCGGTTGTCGAGGAATACCGAAAGAAACTCGGCTTTTGATTAATAACTAATCTTCGTCAAACCGCTTATCCCTCAGATTGTCTACAAACTGCGGGGTAATGAAATAAACTTTTTCTTTTGCTGCATCAACAATCATTTCTAATATACTGTAATTGGAATATTCGCCGAGAGCATGGGTGGGATTATTGTGAGCAAACAGGAATACCCGGATAGCTATAACAGGCATTTTGCTCTTGTCAAAATACTTGATGAAGCCCTGAAAAAAAGATAATGTAAGGACATGACAACAGAAAGAATAAATACCAAAACAGGGATAATCATGATTGGCCATGGAGAGCCGGAAGTCTTTGAAGAAGAACTATGGGCTGAAGCACTGCATGAAATGTTTGAGGAGTTAAAGAGAACCGGTATCGAAGCTCCTTCTGATGAAGCCATTCCCATGATGCTGCCCATAATACGGGGAAAATATGCAGCCATAGGGGGCAGATCAAGACATAATGAGATCATTGGAAAGCAAAGCGAACTGGTAGCCAGGAAGTTACATGAACATGTAATCAGTTATGGATTCAACGAATTCACCAGCCCGCATTTTACGGACGTTGCCAAGCAGATGATACGTGGAGGAATAACCAGTGTGGTATTTGTTCCCATGATGATGACAGATTCCTCGCATACGCAGGAGATAAAATATAAAATTGAATGCATGAATCTGCAAGGGCAAGGTGTTGCCTGGGTGATGAGCAAGCCACTCTTTTATAGACCGGAACCAACACAACTGGTAATAAATAAAATTATGCGAGCTGCGGGAAATATACCGCCAGATAAAATAGGCATACTACTCGTTTCCCATGGAGAACCGGATCAGTGGGCTTTATCGTCCACTATACATACCAAATGCAATGAGCAGGAGAAAGCGTTTGCTTTGTGTGTAAAAAAGGGACTTATTGAGAGAGGCTTCCTGTGGGAGAATATCGTGCGGGGGTTTAATGAATTCACCCATCCTGAAATTGCAGAAGCTGCTGAAGGACTGGCGCATAAAAAAGTCAAAAAGATTGTTGCCGCATCCACATTTGGCAGCACTGACTGTATCCATGTAAACTATGACATACCGGCAAAAATAAAAGAATCTATTGATAACGCAGCCGTAGAGATTGTTTGTCTTAATGGGTGGAATGAAGATCCTCTGCTGATTACCGCATACTGTGAACTGATCAAGGAATCGCTGCTACTGCTAGCTGAAAACCAAATTAAAATTTGATACATGTCGGAAGGGGTGTAGCAGCGTCTGCAGACAGAATGCAAACGGTCATTACACAGCAATATTAAAGCGTCTGACTGCTGCTCGCATATGTGCACGTATCTTTTTATCCCTGGCCATAGAGTCGTACGGGTAAAAACCTACCTGAGATATGCAATCTCATCCGGCAGAGGAACACTTCTTCCCATGGTATCCTCACCGTAATTAACTTCAGCAAGCAGTTTGAGATCGTGGAGTGTTTTTTTATCTCCTCGGAACTCAACTGCCGTGATACCCTCCTTTTTTATGATTCCAGCAGCCCACATCATGTCAATGACACTCGCGGCATCGAACTCTTTGTTGCTTACTACCATGGTTGTTTTAGTGCCGTAGTTGTTTACTGCTTTAGCCACAAGGGTTGATGGTCTAAGATGAAAGCCAAGTCCCTGGGGTACATTAAGAGTGATGGAATCAACAACGGTATATTTTGTGACAATAGATTCAGCCAGAATCATGCCGTCTTTTATAAACAGTGTGTAGTAATAAAGAGCAAAATTAATAATAGTATTGAGCACTTCTTTTCTGCTGACAATTTTTTCAATGCGTTTCATGGTGCTTTCAGCCCGCACTTTGGTTTCATGCCGTTCAACAAAATGACAGAGGCCCTGAGCGATTTCCAGGAAATGGAGGGTAATGGAAATATAGCCGCGTAAACTTTTCAGCGACTCGTCCTTCAATTCAACCGGCGTTTTATGAATGTAGGTATCATACATTGACTGCATGCTGTGCATTTTTGCTTCGATATGACGCAGGATGTCTTCATTGATTTTTGCCGGTATGAGTTTTTCTATATTTTTATCAGTGATTTTTTTCTCGAACAATAGATGTTCTGATATTTTTATAACGGCAAGTAATTCAGCGGCAACGCGGGTAACATTTTCATTAATTTCATGCACCGTCTCCTCGTCAATCGTGTGGGGCAGTACTTTAACGATAAGATTTTCTTCAACATCTTCTTCATTGAGCACGGAAGCTGGAATGCCAAGAGTTAAAAGTTCCGCCTCTTTTTTAAGGCTGGAAAAGAGGGAGATGATGGACTCATTCAGGAACTGCAATATAAGCTGGGCATCCTGGATACAAGAGAGCTCGTGCTTATTGTTCAGGCGGTACAAAGTGATACGGCGCAGTATATGACTGATTATATAGGCAACGTTTGCAAAATTGCGGATAGAAGCGACAAGTTCACCAAAATAGACCCAGGTTTTGTTGTTGCGCGCCCCATGATCATCGAGCAGGTCTTCTAAATCCGTTGCTTCCTTAATCAGTATCCCATACAGCTTTTTGTTGAGCTTGTGGGTATTATCAAGCAAACAGGATGACAGGATAAGCATTTTACGGGTTGCTTTTTGTGCAATGCCCATAAACTCTTCTTCCTTTATTATTTCAAGCAGTGACTCCATATTTCCCCTGTTGTGTCTCAAGACGCTGGTAGATGGTTCTAATCGTTGCTGGTATCAGGCTCCTGGCTCATGAAAAGGTGAAAAGGCCATGGTATAAGGGTCGCATTCAGCTCTAAGGAATCATCAACCGCAGGGTTGATATTTTTTCTTTTACATGGAAGATAACCGGGCGTTTCAATAGTAATGTCAGTTATGCAGAGCGGAAGATCCAAAGTATAGAATCCCCCTGTATCTGTTTTAGAAAGTGCACCATAGCTGGTGCTGACTACAACAGCTTCAATTGGCTTCCCGGTAAAGATATTGTGTACTGCTCCGTGAACAGTTCCAATGCCAGCAGCTTCAAGTAAAATATCCTGTTCTAGTATGTTATCACCAGACACGACAAGATCAGCTTGTTCTCCGGAGAGGTAACAAGGGTGCGACACGTTGACGGTATGGCTGCCGGGCTCTATATCTTTCAGCATATACCAGCCATCAGAAGAGCTGATGCAGGAAACTGCAGGATCTTCCTTCAGGGTTACTATGGCCCCCTTAATGCCACAGCCGTTATGGCTGTCCCGGATGAAACCTGAAATAGTTCCAAGGGGCTGCATTGAAAAATTGAGAGTGGTCACCGTTCCCTTGCCTATTGATACGGATTTCAGTACCGGCACAAAACCTTTCCGTGAGGCAAACAGGGTAGTCGTACAGATGCTCGAGTATAATTTATAGGTTCCGTCTTTAGTGCTGAAACTGGCTGCGCCATTATCCGCCTCTACGCGCACACCCGATACCGGAGTTCCGGTATCACGGTTGGTAATTAACCCCCGGATGAGTCCGGTACCATTTGTTGTGGGGATGAGAGAGAAATCGTACGTTTTTACAGAAAAAGGGCTGAGAAAAAAGGTTTGACTGCTGAACTGATAACCATCAGCGCTGACGATTAGGGTAGACAGTCCAAGAGGGGTATCTATGGAATAGAATCCATCACTGCTTGCGGAGATTTCACCGGCATTTGAAAGAATAATTGCGTCATTTATCCGTATGCCGGTGCAGGCATCCTTTATGATACCTTTAACCGCGATGCGAGCAGCAGGAGATGTATTGAGTTGAAAGTTAAGATTGGTTGTAACATAGGGGTATATGGTATATTTTATTACTTGTTTACTGGTAAACCCGTCTGCAGAAACAGTAATAGTAACCACGCCTGAGGGGGAAGACAACCTGAAACTGCCATCCCTGCCGCTTGAAATAGTAGCACCACCCAGGTCTGTGGAAATAAGGGCCCCCGGTACTCCCTCTCCGGCAGAGGACTTTATGACATACCCTGCAACATAGCCAACCGGAGTGGAAGCGGGTGTGATGCCGAAATTGACCTGTGCAATATTTCCGGGAGTAGCAGGAATACCAGATAATAGATTTGCCGAAGAGTCAGGCGCAGTTGCGATTAAAGTATAGATACTGGGAGGAACGCGTAACACATACGCACCGTTTGACGTGGCAGTTGAAACTCCATTTGCCGTTGCAATGGTTGCACCTGTTACCAGAGTACTGCTAAACGTGTTAAATATGGTACCTTTGATAAACGCGGGCTGAATAGCATATGCGGGGATAGCTGAAAAGGGCAGAGAAAACAGAGAGAACAGTAAAAGCGCAATTATCATAACTGCCGGCATGCAGTTAGACGGTGGGGTGCTTCTATTTTTCAACAAAAACCCGGTGTCCACTAAAGGGCAGTAGATCGCCTGCCTTAAGATTATATTTTCTGATAATTTCATTATC
>Ga0209777_10003847_pt1 | contig 18171 bp, 15 predicted proteins | sample FrelakmetHBP12HB_FD_187147 | JGI IMG/M metagenome (GOLD analysis project Ga0209777, IMG submission 187147) | Freshwater lake sediment microbial communities from the University of Notre Dame, USA, for methane emissions studies -HBP12 HB (SPAdes)... | ecosystem: Environmental > Aquatic >...
GGTGACTTTGGCCATTGCACTCAAAAAGGCAACAAGCTTTTAGCCCAGAATATCGCTAATGCTATATTAAAAGAGGCCTTCGGCAAATAGGTTTTTAAAGACATCCCTTAGAATTGTTTTAGTGGTTCTTACCCCAGCTGCAATTTAGCCGACATAAGAATAGTTCTCGGAGATGACCCATATTTTAACTTAAATGCTTGATTTATCTATAAGGAGTAGTATAATATTTTATATGATAGGCGAAGCCGCTAGGTACGGGTTATAATAAAGCGTACCTTTAATATAGACGGAATAAATAATTTAATCAAAGGAGGAAAAATGAAAAAAATAGGTTTATTTTTAGCTTTGACAATGTTAAGTTTAAGCGTAAGTTTAAACGGCTATTGCGCAAAAGAAGGGGGTGTATCGGAACCAGAGGCATTATTACATTCAGCTTTCGATAGTCTTACGAAGGGGGATATTCCCGCGGCTAAAGGATACTATAATCGCATGATCGCTATAAATATCAATAATGCCTTAGCTTACGATGGTTTAGGCAATTGCTATTTAAGGGAAGGAAATACTGTCAAGGCCATAGAGTATTTTAATAAGGCAATCACGATAGATCCTAAAATGTTCCAATCTTATGACGGTTTAGGCAATTGCTATCTCCAAACTGATCTTGGGAAATCAAAAGAATATTATAAAAAGTCGATTGCCGCGAACAATAAAGACCCCTGGGCTTGCTTCCATTTAGGTTCCGTTTACTCCAGGGAAAAGAATAAAGCTGATGCGTTGCAGCAGCTAAAAATATTGACTACGTTAGGCAACAGGAATTTAGAAGAACAATTAAGGAAAGAGATCGCGAGAGATAATCCTTAAGAATAGGTCATAATAAAGGGAGGGATAATGAATGCAAAAGATGAGGGCGTATCGGAACCAGAGGCGATATTCCAATCGGCCTCCGATAGTTTTACGAAGGGTGATATTCCCGCAGCTAAAAAATACTATAATCGCCTAATCGCTATAAATATCAATAATGCCTTAGCTTATGACGGTTTAGGCAATTGTTATCTAAGGGAAGGTGATACTGTCAAAGCCATAGAGTATTTTAATAAGGCAATCACGATAGATCCTAAAATGTTCCAATCTTATGACGGTTTAGGCAATTGCTATCTTCAAACTGATCCCGATAAATCAAAAGAATATTATAAAAAGTCGATTACCGCGAACAATAAAGACCCCTGGGCTTTTTTCCACTTAGGTTCCGTTTACTCCAGGGAAAAGAATAAAGCTGATGCGTTGCAGCAGCTAAAAATATTGACTACGTTAGGCAATAAGAATTTAGAAGACCAGCTAAGGAAACAGATCGCGGTCGATAATCCTTAAAGCCGCGGAGAGGTTAAAAGCCGGTTTAGTTTATTAGGAGAGTATTTATAGATATTTTTACGAGTATTTTATTAGGTGTTATCCTCCGAGGGTTCCCTATATTTAAAAGATACGATTTTTCTGCCGTTATCTTACCGCATCCGGTCCATTAACCTATTTTTAATTGGAAAATATAACGTTGTGGCTTGTTGAATAAATAAGCACGGTGATAAATTAATGGCAACATAAATTTTAAAATAAATGGTAAATGAATATCCCGGCTATCTTTTATTCCTTCCCTATAATAAATTTAGCGATAAGAGGTTGATTTGTAATATTTTTGCTAGGTTATAAGGCATAAAACAATAAGTTGCTTAAAGTACAAAAAATTAAAAGGTCTAATATTAAAACATGGGAGCGAATTTATGAGCGATGAAAAAAATATTTTGCAGGTAGGCAATCCTCGTTTTTGCGATATTGTAATTACCAATAGATGCCTCTTGAAATGCAAGATGTGTAAGTCTTGGCAATGCGGACCGCAATCAAACGAGCTTACTTTTGCGGAGGCCAAGAAATTCGTGCAGTCCCTGTCTGAGTTTGTCAAAGAGCCGCTAGAGATAAATGTCATGGGCGGAGAGCCTTTGTGGAAAGATTGGTGCCTGGATCTGTGCAGTTTTATCTCGGAAAAGGGATTTAAGTCTATAATTTCTACAAACGCCTATCTCATAGATGAAGATATGGCTAAAAGAATAGCAGATTCCGGATTAAACGTATTAGCCATATCGTTGGAGAGCCTGAATCCGGATACGCACAATTATATAAGAGGCAAAGAGGATGTTTTTTTTAAAGCAATGAAGGCCATCGAATATCTAGAAAAGTACTGCGGTACAAATTTGACTCTGACTATTTTGACCATAATAATGGAGAAGAATTTAGACGAGATATTAGAGCTCACAGAGTGGGTTAACAAGAATAAGGCGCTTCAAAATATATCGTTTTTGGCTCTTCTTGAAACAGGACTAGTTCAAGAGCGGCGTAATTGGTTTAAAAGCCAGGTCTACAAAGATCTCTGGCCGCAGGATACAGAAAAGGTCTACCGGCTGATAGATCAACTTATAAAATTAAGAAGGTCAGGATATAAGATCTGGAATCCTGTTTCGCAACTAGACGCGTTTAAGGATTATTACACAGAGCCTGATAGGTTTATGAAGGATACGGAATACCGGGTTCACGATTATATTGTCGACCTTGACGAAAATGGCAGCATATATCTTAGCGGCGATGTCCTAGGTAATATCAGAGAAGATGATTTAAAACAGCTTTGGTTTTCTGATAAGGCAAACCAGATTAGAAGGAAAATTGATTCTTACGGACCGGGCAAAAGGTGTTGCGTAGTAAATTTTATTTGTGCCTTTCCTCAAGACAAGGAATATCTGCAGGTACGACCTGAAAAAAATATCCATCTTCATCAGAGGTTGGGATTTTATTATAAGGATTTAAGGGAGTTTAACAAAGCAATAAATGAATTCAAGAAAGTGCTAGAGATATCTTCTGATAGCCAGCAGGCTCATATCGGGCTCGGTTTTTGTTATTTTGATCAGGAGAGAATAGAAGAGGCTTTGAATGAATTTAATCAAGCCTCTAATCTTGGCTCAGGGAATGAACATGTGCATCAAGGGCTGGGGTCATGTTATCAGCATAAAAAACAATTTGATAAGGCAGTGGATGAATTTAAAAAGGCCCTGGCGCTTAATCCCGACAATTATTACGCCCATCAGGGGCTTGCGTATTGCTATGAGAGCCTAAAACAGTTTGATATGTCCATAGGCGAGTTTAACTGGTTGCTCAAAATTCATCCTGATAACGAACATTATTATATGGGTTTGGGGTGTTGCTATGAAGGACTGAGGCAGTTTGATAAAGCGATAGATAAGTTTAAGCAGGCATTAAGGATAAATCCGAATATAGAATGCGCTAATCGTTGTATTGCCTTATGCAGCGAAAGCTTAAAACAACAGTTGAGTTAATGTGGATACGCAGAAGAAAGATATGAAGCGTCCGGATTTCTGTGTTGTAGAGGTATCGCATAGATGCATGTTTAAATGTAAGATGTGTAACTACTGGATGTCTAAGGAAGATCCCGAAGAATTAGAGCCACGCCATTTATTTAAATTCATATCCTCATTTAAGGAATTTGTAGGCATGCCTTTTGAGATGAATATCTCCGGAGGCGAAACCCTTATGAAAGAAGGCATACTCGATTTAGTTGAGTTTATAGCTGATCAGGGTTTTAGATTTTCTATGGTTACAAATGGCTATTTGATAGATAAAGCCATAGCTAAAAGGATTGCAGATTCAGGTCTTAGTTTTTTGGCTATATCCTTAGATAGCTTAGACGAAAATGTTCATGATTTTTTACGAGGCACAAGAGGAGCGTGTTCCAGAGTATTAGAAGCATTAGGGCTTTTCGATACATACAGGGGAAAATTGAAGAATATTACATTGCAGACTATTATTATGGGTCAAAATCTGGATAGCATTATAAATCTTGTAAAATGGGCAAAAGATAGGCGGGTTTCTCATTCGTTTATGGCCATTACGCGTCCTAATATGGTTCCCGTAGATCCTGAATGGTATAAAAAGGATGAATTTAATTTTCTCTGGCCAAAAGATATATACAAGGTTCTGAATGTCCTTGATGAGCTTATTAAATTAAAGAAATCCGGATACAGGATAGATAATCCGATAGGGCAATTAGAAAAATTTAAGTTATATTTTTCTGACCCTGAAAGATTCGTAAGAGATACGCCATGCAGTTTAGGCGATAGAATTATACACATTAACCCAAAAGGCGATGTTTATTTATGTTGCGAGATGGAATCCGTAGGTAATATTAAAAAAGGCGATATAGGTAAAATATGGACGTCTCAAAAAGCAGAAAGCATACGGGAAAAGATAAGATGTTGCCAGAGAAATTGCGCCGGTATGGTTAATTGTTACAGGGAATAAAATTTTTATCACGGCATATAGATTGTTTAAACAATTATGAACGGTAATCCACTGGATTTTTTTTTAAAAAAAATAGGCATTTTTTCAACCGAACTAAGTCATGTTTCCTCAAAAAATATAAAACGCTTATTTACCAGCCCACCTAAGGTTTTTCGTTACCTAATGGCATTCTTTAAATATGATATGATTTTTAATCCAAAGGTACCAACAACTGGAGATGGCCTGAAAACCCCAAAAAACAGTTTTAAGTTATTCGGCGATTTTAAAGAACTGCATAATAGGATAGCAGGTAAGCAAGATGATTTTAAGAAGAGCATTGAGCAGATAAATAAACTCGTGGCGAGAGGGCAAGAAGTCAAGATAGTCATTTGCCTTTCAAGATATAATTTTTCCCGGTTAAATAAGATAGCCGAATTCTCCATGTCTCTCCTGGATAAAAAAATAGATCTTTCCTTAATCGAGCTTAAAGTTTTTCCAGTAAAAGACCTGCCGGGTAATTTTATTAACTATGTCGAAAGTATCAAGAAACAGATTGATACCGAGAAGATAAGCATATCTTTTTGTGACGAACAATTAATGGATATTCTCAATACAGTAGGTTTGCATGCTAAGGTGGATCCCGGAAGAGAAAAGGATTTGTTAAGGCTTTTGGGCATAATCAGTGAGCAGGTTTTTATCGGTCCTCAAACGATTGTATTTGATCCTTTTCATCGATGTAATGCCAAATGTCAGCATTGCTGGGTGCATACACCGGAAATCAAGCATCCCGAAGAGTTCCTCAACCGAAAATTTGATTTTGAAATTTTTAAACAAATTATTGATGATGCCTCCGGGATGATGACCGATGGTATTATTTTGCAAGGGGATGGCGAGCCGCTGATGTATGATAAGTTTATGCCGATGCTTAAGTACGCTAGAAGCAAGAATCTGGGGGTATTATTTTTTACCAACGGGATTCTGCTTGATGAAGATAAATCAAAGGAAATTATAGACCTGGGGACTAATGAAATTTACTGTAGTTTTCCCGCCGGTAGTCCGGAGACTTATGAAAAGGTCGCTTCCATACAGCCAGCTGAAACATTCTATAAGATCCGGGATAATCTAAAAAAATTTATGATCTTAAGAAGGCAGTCCGGAAAAAATGAACCCCGGCTGATCATCAGCCACGTAATCCACAATATGAATTACCATGAATTAGTAGAAATGGCGAAAATGGATGCGGATATTGCGCCGGATGCAGTACGTTTTTATCTTATTAGATTAGATGTAATGAATAAATTCTTGCAGCTTAGTCCGGAACAGATAGAGGTTATAAAAGGGCAAGTTGCGGCAGTATCAGATATTCTGCGTAAGAATAAAATTGAGCTTATCGATAATTTTCAATTCCAGCTTAACCATTACGACGAAAAAACCGGGGCTTGGTCTAAGGATTTTTTCTTGAATCACGGCTGCACCATCGGTTGGTATTTTAATCTTATTCCTGCTAAATATGACATGAGTTTCTGCTGTCATCTGCGTACCGTAGGTTATCTCGACAAAAAATCATTTAAGGATGTTTGGAATTCCGTTGAGTATTGGCGCTGGCGCAGGCAGGCTAAATACCTAAAAAGTAATCAAACCGCTAAATTTGCTAATGGCCAACTGCTTTATGATGAACACTGCGATCATTGCGATAATCATCAAACCATTATTAGAACACTAAACGAGCTTAAGAGATTCGATTTATTTAAATACTATTAATCCGGATAAAATGAAAAACATACTGCGTCTATTTATTATAGTCTGGCTCTGGGTTCTTTCTTTAGTCATGGACACGTGTTTATATTTAATAAAAAAAATAAAAAGAATAATTATCTTTCCGGGTGGTTAAAATGAATATCCTCATGGTTCATCCTCATGATATATATTCAAGCGCTGAACCCTGGACAGTACGCATAGTTTATCTGGCTAAGGAGTTTGAGAAAAGAGGGCACCAGGTAAAGCTTGTATATTTCCCTTTGGAGCACAATAATCAGAAGCCTTCGGCATTATCAGATGGGATAACTGCGATACCTCTTTCTCGAAGGCACGGGCCGCATATTTTTCTTTCAAATATTTTTATTGTCTGGAGATTAGCCGGATGGGCACAGGTAGTTCATTTTCAGAAATGTTTTTACCATGCAGCAATACCAGCTATGGTAGCTACTCTTGTAAGGAATAAGCCTCTCCATTATGATTGGGATGATTGGGAGGTCAAAATATATGAGGTCTCCACACAGCCAGGATTTTTACGTAATATCATACGGGGCTTCTTAAGTATTCTCGAAAATTTTATTCCGAAGGTTGTTGATACCGTATCCGTTGCTAGCCTTAGGCTTAAATCAGAATGTGAAAGAATAGGTATAGATAAGGATAGAATTTTTGATGCGCCTGTAGGCGCTGATGTTCAAAGATTCCATCCCGGCATTTCAGGCGAAACCATAAGGAAGAAATATGGCATAGAAAAACCGTTGGTTTTATATCTAGGACAGCTTCACGGCGGGCAATACGTAGAACTTTTTATTCAAACCGCAGATAAAATTATAAATGATTATCGAAAAGATATATCTTTTATGATAGTAGGCCATGGCTATATGGCTGAAGACCTAAAAAAACTTGCCGCCAATTTAAAGCTAGACGGAAAGATTATTTTTACGGGGGCCGTTTCTCACGATTCTGTGCCTGAATACATTGCCGCAGCAGATATTTGCGTTGCCTGTTTTCAGAAAAACGAGGTTACCTTGTGTAAGAGTCCTTTAAAGATAGTTGAATATCTAGCTATGGGTAAGCCGATTGTAGCGAGCAATGTAGGGGAAGTGCCGAATATGATTGGAGAAGCAGGCATATTAACCCCTCCGGGAGATGTTATTGCAATGGCGCAGGGAATAATAAAGTTAATAGAGGATGATAATTTGAGAGAGAGTATACAGAGATTGGCTCGTCATAGAGCTGAGGCAAAATATAATTGGACAGTAACAGCTGAAAATCTTTTAACTGCGTACGAAAAGGCAATAGTAAATAATTAAGATATGAAAATAGTATTTGTTAGCCGAGAAGGTTTCAATCTTTCTGGAATCCGCATTAGGTGCTATGGTTTTGCTCGGGAACTCCAAAAATATGGTATAAAAGCAGATGTATTTTCTTTTGGCGATATTTTAGGCGCGAAATATGGTGAAGAAGAATTGCAGATGCCCGCTTTAGAAAAATCGAAATTAATTTATATGGCTTTTAAAAAATTAGTAAGAGAAAACAAGGAATCTATATTTTATATCCAGCGATTTAATTATCATTCATTTGCGCCTTTATTAGTTCATCTGTTTAGAAAAAATAAAATAATATTCGATATGGATGATTGGGACATGCGTGAGAATTGCCCGTATTATTTCGGGTTTTACCCTTCTTCAAAATCCGAATACCTGACAAGAAAGATCGCAAAATTAAGCGCTACCTGCATTGGGGCAAGCAGATATCTTTTTAATTATTTAAAACAATTTAATAAAAAAGTTTACTATATCCCTACAGGCGTGGATGTGGAGAGTTTTGATCCAAATTTAAACAAAGGTAATAATGACAAGATTATTTTTTCTTGGACTGGAACCGTATTTCATAGGGAAATATTTGAGAATGTAGTTTTTATTATAGATTGCTTCTCCGCGCTTTTAAATAAATATCCCCATATTAATTTAGAGATTACTGGGTGGGGAAAATATTTTAAAGAGATTAATAAAATAGTCGCTGGAATCAAAACAAACGGGAAAATAGTTATTAAGACCTGGATTCATCCTATGCAGATGCCGGATTATCTAGCCACAACAAATATAGGCCTAGTACCACTCATTCAAAACACAAGGTTCAATTTAGCGAAAAGCCCAACCAAACTTTTTGAATATATGGCAATGGCAAAGCCAGTGATTGCCAGCGATATCGGCGAGGCGGGGCACATTATACAAGACGGTTTTAACGGTTTTTTGGCAAATAGTAAAGAAGGGTTTATTAGAAAAATGGAAGAATTAATCTTAAATCAAAGATTACGGGAGGATATGGGCAACTTGGCCAGAAAGACCGTTGAGAGGGAATATTCTTTAACAGTGCTAGGAAAGAGTCTTTATGGGATTTTGCAGGATATATAAAAAATCTACATTGTATTCATTGTTTCTTTTCAGCGCTGTAATATTTTTATTTAATCATGGCGTATACGCGCAAGAATTTTATGTTCCTTCCGGAAACAAGTTTAAAATCGCCATATTTAAAGAAAATGGATTTCCAAACAGCGGTATACCTGTATTGCTTACCCCTGAATGGCTATATAATTCTCTAAATAAGCGATTTCCTGTAACTTATCTAGATTTCTTTCAGTTAACCGATAGAAAATATTTAAATTCAGGTAATTTTGATTTGCTTATTTTGCCTTATGGCGAAGTTTTTCCCTATGACGCATTCGCTTCTATAAAAGAATATCTTTCTGAAGGTGGCGGCCTGTTGAATGTTGCGGGAAGGCCTTTTTGGATAGCCGCGAAAAAGGATAATAACAAATGGAAGAAATTAGATATACCCGACCCCTATAAAGCCTTTTTATCCCCGTTGGGAATCAAATATTATGAATCTTTGGATAAGCCAGATATCGGTTTGACCGTTACCACAAGCCTCGGGATCACCCCCATCGTTCCTACGCACGGGAATATTTTTCCATATAGGATTCCCGTTCGCAAATTTTATTTTTTGGAACAAGTTAATAATGGAAGAAATAAATATCAACCGGTTATTATAAAATGCTGGAGGAATCCTTATTTGGAACAGTCAAGAGATATACCCCGGAAATGGTGCCTTATAGGGCAAAGGGGAGAAGGCCATATTTTAAATCCCAAGAATCCTTCTGCAAAAAAGAACTTACTGACGATTATTGATTATCTATCATGTCCCGTTATTTTATATGAGCTAGAGACCGACTTAGCCGCTTATTATCAGAAAGAAAAAGTAAATATTTCTGTAAAAATTTTAAATTTTGGCAAGATTAAAGAAGAATATGTGATTGATTTTAAGATTTCGGATAACAAAGGGGAAATTGTCGATGAGAAAAGTATACCTATCCAAGTAGACTGCGGCAAAACGTTAATTTTAAATGAAATATGGCAACCAAAAGAATTCAAAAGTGATTTCTATAAAGTAGCAGCAATTTTGAAGAAAGGCGGCAGCATTCTGGATAAGGAAGAAAATGGTTTTGTAGCAATAAATGAAAAAATTTTAAAGAGTGGCCCATTAATACAAGTAGAAGGAAGGCGGTTTCTAATTAACGGTAAATTTTCGTTACTTTTAGGGGTAAATTATTATGAGAGCGAACTGGGCGAATTGATGTGGGTTAAGCCGAACATACTGAAGATAAAGAAGGATTTTGAATCAATGCGGAATTTAGGTATTAATTCTACGCGTATCCATTACCATCACTCTAAATGGTTTAGAGATTATTATTCGCAAATTATTAAGCAAGACATAGATCCTTATCTTAAAGTTACAGACATAACAGCCTTGCCCTCGGAAAGGTCCTTAAGGATATTAGACGCCATAATTCAATTAGCTCAAAAGCAGGGTTTAATTTTTTGTATGGATATTTTTTCCTTAGTTCCCGAAGAAATGGGTAATCCCATTGGCTGGTTAGGCCTTAAAGAGAGAATTATTAATAAGAAGAAGATTGCTGTGCAGAAGAGTTTCATTGAATTAATATCGCGTCGTTATAAAAATGTTCCGGGAGTTACTTGGGATCTATGGAATGAACCGCGCTTAGATAAAACCGATTATCCACTATTAAAAGAGTGGTCTAGGCAGATTAAGGAAGTATTTAGACGGAATGGCGATAGTCACCCAATTACTATAGGAGATGATTCAAGTCTATACCTTTTAGATACGCTAGATTATGCTTCCATACATACCTATAAACCTGAAAAATTCACATTTCTAAAAGATTTAAGTAAGCCATTTATTTTTCAGGAAGTTTGGGATGAATCCGGTTGCAGCTTAAACGATGAGATGGGACAGGCAGAAAGATTAAAGAGTAGTTTCAATGCTTTTTTGAAGACAGAGGCGGCAGGCTTTTTTCCTTGGCAATGGACAAGGCAATCTCGCCTTTGGGATAACATCGGTGACGCCGAAAGATGGGATGATGAATTAGGGGTTTGTGTTCGTGATGATGGCAGCTTAAAGCCGGCAGGGGGAATTTATTCGCTCTTAATAAAAAAGCATCAATGAGTAATTTCAATATATAGGATAATATTTAATAATCGATGGATGAAATTTCTATAGTTATATTGACTTTTAACAGTATTAATTTTTTGAGTTCATGCTTAGATTCTTTATTTAATCAAGGGCATCCAAATCTTGAAGTAATTGTGGTAGATAACGGCTCCGGAGATGGCACGGTAAATTTTATAAAAGAACATTATCCATCAGTTATTATAATAGAGAATAAAGAGAACCGGGGTTCCTGCGTTGCGAGAAACCAGGGGATTATGCGTGCTCGCGGTAAGTGGGTATTAACTTTAGATTGCGATGTGCTTTTAGAAAGGAATTTTTTTGTTAAAATAGCAGAAATCTTAAAGAACATTCCTAGCGATATCGGAATCATACAGCCCAAAATACTAAATCTCGATAAAAAAACCATCTATTCGTGTGGAATTTATCTTTCTTGGCTAAGAAGATTTCATGATATCGGTCAAGGGAGTCTGGATAGTGGACAGTTTAACGCCAATAAATATATTTTTGGCGCCTGCTCTGCGGCTGCTATCTATAACCGTAAAATGCTAGAAACAGTAAAGGAGAATACGGGTTATTTTGATCAAAGGTTTTTTTTCCTAGTTGAGGATGTAGATTTATCTTGGCGTGCGCAAAGGAAGGGATGGAAAGCAGTTTTCTGTCCCGAAATAATATGCTATCATTCCGGTTACAGCTCCAAGGTAAACAATAAATTTAGGCAGTACCTTTGTTTTCGTAACCGGTATTATTCTATTAAAAAAAATGAGGGGTTTAGGAATTATGCCAAGAGAATAATCCCATTATTGTTGTATGATTTTCCGCGCCTAGTCTATTTTTTATTGACTAACAGGTATATGTTTAGAAAAATATGAATTTATTGTATCGGCCCCAAATAAGAAACTCCGCGATTATTACGTTAATATTCGTGCTTTCCTTTTTGTTGCGCTTCTATCGATTAGGGGCACATGATTTTTGGTTTGATGAAATCATATCAGTATCCTATTCGGCCGTGCCATGGCACAACTGGAATGCGCCATTGTATTGGATATTGCTTCATTTTTGGGTAAAAATTTTCGGCATTTCGGAGTTTAGCCTGCGTTTTCCCTCAATGTTGTATAGTTTTTTAACTACTGTAATAGTTTTCTTGCTTGGTAATGAGCTTTTTGATAAAAAGACGGCAATTTTGGCAACTTTAATTATTTGCCTATCGCCATTTCATCTTTGGTATGCACAGGAGGCACGCGATTACAGCATGGTTCTATTTTTTAGCGTTCTTTCTTCGTACTTTTTTTTATTAGCGATCAAGGAAAATAGTCTTAAGGGATGGATATTGTTTGCAATAGCCTCATTATTTGGGGCATATACCAATTATTTTTACATTTTTTTAATTATAGCGCAATTCTTGTATATTCTTTACGCTACAAGATTACGCGCGGGCAAAGCTTATCTGTCTTTTTTATTCGTTGCAGGAGCATTTAGTTTTTACGTACCGCGTTTTATATCTAAATTTTTGTTTGTTTCAAAAGGTTTTTGGGTGACTAAACCGGATTGGCAATCTTTAAATATTGTATTGCAAAATTACATGTTAGGTTATAACGGAACCGGTTTTCTTTATGCGGTTTCATCACTTTTGGCATTGACTGCTTTTATTATATTGTTTTTTACCGCGCATAAAGAAAAAGAGATGCGGCGAAATATTTCTTTTTGTGTCTTCCTGTTATTTATTCCCATAGGATTAGCTTTTTTATTCTCTAAGTTATTTTTTTCAATATATTTGAATCGCGGCATGCTTTTGTTTAGTCCGTATTTTTATCTTTTAATATCGTATGCAGTGATGAGGTTACGTAAGGGGGTAATGGTGGTTGGTTCATGTATTTTAATACTTATTCTTAGTTGCGGGGCTGGTTTATATTTTCAGGATTATATGTATCCTCCTCTAGAGTATCATCTGGGAACGTACATTAAGAAGCCCGTGAGGCATATTCTCTATTTCTTGAATAGCCATGTTAAAAAGGGCGATCTTGTCGGGCTTACTAATGAATCAGTTATGCCGGGAATAGATTTTTATGCCAAAGGTAAATTTTCCCTTTATTATCTATTTTCGCCTAAAATCTTAGATTCGAGTTGGCAGAGGCAGGTAGGAGAAACTCAGTATTACGTGCCGATGCATAAAATAACCGGCCTTGAATTTAAGAGAATATGGGTCATTTTTTCAGATTGGGAAAGGAGCGGGGGTTTAGATGAAAATTCTACTGCGGTAAAACAGTGGCTTGACATTAACTTAAGGTCAATCTCAAATCAGGTACTTGACGGCCTGCAGGTTTATTGTTATGAAAGAAAAAATACTTAAAAAAAGTAATAAGATAGTTATTATTCCTGCACATAATGAAGCCGGTAATATCGGGCTTTTAATAAATAATATTTATGCTTTGGGAATAGGTATATCTGTTTTAGTAATAGATGATAATTCTTCAGATGACACATCAGGTATAGTGAGGAATCTACAGGAGGTTTATCCGAATTTGTATATATTAATTCAAGAAAAAAGAATGGGCTTAGGCAGGGCTTATGCGTTAGGATTTAATTATGCCCTAGAAAATGGTTATGAGGTAGTAATGCAGATGGACGCGGATTTATCGCATGATCCAAGTTATTTAATCCCGATGATTAATCTTTTAAAAAACAATGATTTGGTAATCGGCAGTAGATATGTTGAAGGCGGCGGCGTAGAGGGATGTAGTTATTTTAGGGTTGGCTTAAGCCGATGGGCGAATTTTCTTAGCCGGTATATGCTGAAATTGTCGATAAAAGACATAACTAGTGGTTTTAAATGCATGAACAGAAAGGTATTAGGGTCTATAAATTGTAGTTCAATTAATTCAGAAGGGTATGCTTTTCAGATCGAAATGGTGCGACATGTTTATTCATCAGGGTTTAGAATTATTGAATACCCTATTATATTTAAAGAAAGAAATTATGGAAAATCAAAAATGAATTTTTCTGTTGTTATAGAAGCAATTTTGAAATTAGTTTTCTTATCAATTAAGTAGATAAATGAATACCGAAGAAGAGTTGATCATATCTTTATTAAGGAGCATTATTCCAGGTAAGCCGAGGTTCTCTTGCCCCCCGGTAATAAAGAAAAGTATAAATTGGACGAGATTTAAAGAGCTGGTATCTTACCACGAAGTGTATTCTTTTTTATACCACCTAGTAAAGGATCCCGTAGGGTTATTTCCTGCGGATATAGCAATCTTTCTTAAAAACAATTTTTTTTATCACTTGCTTCATTGCCAAAGATTGCTGCATGAATTTTTTTGCGTATCTGCTGCATTTGATCAAGCAAAAATCAGAGTTGTTCCTTTAAAGGGCATAGCTTTTTTGCAAGATATTTATGTTCATATTCCAGCGCGGCCAACAACGGATATTGATTTATTGGTAGAAAAGATTAATTTTCCGCGGGCAAAGGAAATTTTATTAGACTTTGGTTTTTCGGAACGCTTGGATGGCCTTACGTCCAACTATTGGTTAGAAAAGCAATGTCACATTGAATTTACAAAGAGGAAGTCAGATAAAGATATAATTTTTCTAGATTTGCACTTTAGCCTGGATTTTAAAAGGAAGGGATTGGAAATTCTTCCGCAGCTTTGGACAAGGGAGCGCGATGGAATACTATCGCCCGAGGACGCGCTCTTTAGTTTGGCGCTGCATCAGCGTAGATTCGGCAAGGCACTCTGCTTAAAGAATATAGTTGACGCGGGATTAATTCTAAAAAAATACCAGAACACCTTTGATTGGGATTATATAATTAGGCAAGCAGAGTTAGGGCGCATGCGCTCAACCATGTTTTTTTTATTGACGCAGGTAAAAATTCTATTTGATTCAGAAATTCACCTGCCGCAGTTAAAGATATTATGCCCTAATTATTTCAAGAGAATGGCAATCCAGTTTTTTATTAAGAATAATATGTTTTCTGATTCTCTTGATAGAAGAACAAAAGAGCTATATTTTAAGAGCCACTTACTTTTATACGATGGTTTTCTTGAGCCGGTAATGTATATCATAAATATCCCACTGGAGCAATTTGCTAAGTTCTATGGCTTGGAGCCTTACAGTAAAAAAACAAAAACTTTTTATAATAACAGGATAGCTTATATCTTTTACAGGGCTGCCTTAAATTTTATTTCTCATAAAAGAGATTAAGGTATTTTTTTAATTAACGTTCTAATTCTTGTAGTAATCTGAATAATGGGTTAGCTGCTTTTAACTACCGAGTTGATTAATGGCCAACAGAGACTCATGGCATTAGGGGGAGATTATATAAAAAATAGAGGCTTTAATCTATGTTAACGTTAGTCGAACCTTCCATTATGGGTTATATTCTTGATCGACCCCATCTGGGTTGTGCTATGTTGATTTCCGCTTGCCTGAAAAAGGGGATAAAGACAACCTTAATCAAAGGCCAAACTCGTTATCTAAAAGATATGTTTGTAAATGATAGCGAAGAACTGTGGGGTTTAATACAGGATTTAAAAGATAGTGATTTAAAAAAGATAAATATCGCTGAGTATAGAAAATCTATTCAAGAAAAAGGTATAAAGCAGTTCCAATATGAATTAAATAACATATATCAAGATGCTATAATTGATAAAAATCCACGCAATTATTTTAATGTTCGGATTATAGAAAAATTTATTGATCTCAATAATATCTTCGTAGCGATATATTTTTATTATCTTACAAAATTAAACCGCAGCAAGTTAAAAATAATCGATCATTACATCTCTGAGATTATCAAGAGCAATCCTCGTTATATAGGGTTTTCATTGCAGGGTGATTTTGAGCCTTTATCACGAATCATCAGAAAACGTATAAAAGAACTAACTGATATACCTATTATCGTTGGGGGTGCTTTAACCCCATTTATAGACTTAAGGAAATTAAATAAAACTTTTGAGGAAGAATATTTCGACTATTTAGTTATTGGGGCAGGTGAGCATGCCCTTCCTTCTTTAATCGAAGCACTGGATAACAAAAAGGAACCCAAAGGAATTGCCAATGTTTTCTACAAGAAAGACAGTAAGATAAAGGGTAATGATTTAGAGGTTATTAATGATTTGGACAGCCTCCCCTACCCAGATTATTCTCAGTTTGATTTAGATCTCTATATGACGCCCAAAAGGATTTTACCTTTGCAAACTGCTAGGGGGTGTAGCTGGAGAAGGTGTACTTTTTGTAATTATTCTTGTATTAGTTTGGGAACTTTGAAAACTTTCAGCGTTGAAAAAACTATCGAAATCATTAGCTATTTACAAAGCACCTATAATTGTCAGCATTTTCATTTCCACGATGACGATTTTCCTTCGATTAGGGCGAAGAGAATTAGCGAAGCCATATTGGATAGTAAACTTAAAAATTTATTTTTTGCCACATGGGTTAGACTTGAAGAAGGTTATAACAATGAAAAACTATTGCGTATTATGCGTAAGGCAGGATTTACTGTGCTTATCTGGGGAATGGAATCTGGAAGCCAAAGAGTTTTGGATTTAATGAACAAAGGGGTTAACATATTTACCATGAGCCAAATCTTAAAGAAAAGTTCAAAAGCAAAAATTATTAATATTTGTATGATATTTTTTGGTTTCCCTGGAGAGGCTAAGGAAGAGGCGCAAGAAACTGTAGAATTTTTAAAAAAACATGCTGATTATATTGAAAGTATAACGCCAGGGGGTTTTATCTTAAGCCCTTTTTCTATCATAAGTAATAATCCAAAAAAATGGAATGTAGAAATTAAAGATAATGGTAGCTATTCAACTAATAATGGGATGAGCCCCAAGGAAGCCAAAGAATTTTTAATTAGACTTATGTATACGCTGGAAATAAATAATGCGAAAATTATTTCCAATAAGCTAAAATTTTTTCAGCAGTACAGTTTATTATATTTTGTAATTACAAGTTACGAGATTTTATCCGCCGTAGTCTTATTAAAATGCCTTAAAGAGGGACGGTTAAATAAAATTTTCCCGATTATATTAGGGGAAATTAAAAAGAAAAGTAACAGAAATATATTTCGGCCAATAAATATTAAGGAAACTAGTTTTATTCAACAATGTTATCCTGAAAAAGAAAGAGTTTTAGATAGACTTGAAGAAAAGATATTTATTCTATCCGATGGGACATTATCTGTAGAAAATATAATTTTAAATATTTATATGGAGTTTAAAAAAGAGTACAGGAAAAAATACATTCATAACAAATGCTTAGATTTCTTTCAGGATATATTTTCTAAAAATTGGGGTTTGTGCTTTGCAAAATCGTGGCGTTTATCTTAGATTTGATGCACTACGCTATAGGAGTCATTATGATCTTCTCCCCGGAAAAGAGGTAGTGTTAAAATGCTTGATTTGCTAACAGGAAGTAGTATATTAATATATTAGGGATAAATTCTGATAGGAGGTGTATCTATGCAGAAAACGAAGAAAAAGCAAAAATGGGTGAAGCCAATGCTGACAGTTTTGGTCAGAGGAGATAGTCAGGATGAGATGGTGCTCGCCACTTGCAAAGGTCGGGCAACGTGGTGCGGGAATGGGGTCGTCTATAGAAGCTGCTACTACGCCACTACGGGGGTGCAATGTAACGCGCTCTGTGTTGACCTCAGTAGCTCCTAGTTCTTGTTTCCTTAGTTTTTGTTGATTGGTTCTGCATACTTCGTTTTGAGGGAGGCAGAGTCGCATATAAAGGGGGTGTATCTATGCAGAAAACGAAGAAAAAGCAAAAATGGGTGAGGCCAATGTTGACAGTTTTGGACAGAGGAGATAGGCATGAGGGGGTGCTGGCGATGTGTAAGAGTTCGGCTCGAAACTCGGCGGTGACTAATAAGAACTACGACGCCTGTCGTAATAATCTGTGCGCTATGTGTAGTGAGGTAGAGGGTTCTTAGTCCCTAGCCCTTGTTCCCCTGGGGATTTAGTCCTTGATATAATCACTCTAAATATAGCAGTATTTCCGATGCGATAATTTTAAAGATATGCCTGCAGGATATCTATATTTTAAAGAAACCCAGAATTTACCCCGCCTGCCCTTAGAGGGTAACATTGATCTTACCTACCGCTGTAATAATAACTGCCGGCATTGCTGGTTGAGGATTTCACCGGATTCCGAAGAGAAAGATAATGAACTATCTTTTGCAGAAATTAAAGAGATAGCTAGCGAGGCAAGGAGCATGGGTTGCCGCAAGTGGTCAATTTCTGGCGGTGAACCGATGCTAAGGCCGGATTTTTCCGATATTTTTGATTATCTTACCAATAAATTTAATTCTTACTCTATAAATACCAATGGGAGTTTAATTACCCATAAAATAGCTAAGTTTTTGAAAAAAAAGGGCGTCAAAATGATTGCCCTTTATGGTGCGACTGCCGAAGTGCACGACTATATCACTAGGCATCCGGGTTCGTTTGCGCAGACCATGCAGGGGGTTTCTTATCTTAAAGAAGCAGGGGCAGGTTTTACGGTCCAGCTTATTCCTATGAGAGATAATTACCATCAGTTTACGAA
>Ga0209777_10003848_pt1 | contig 18171 bp, 28 predicted proteins | sample FrelakmetHBP12HB_FD_187147 | JGI IMG/M metagenome (GOLD analysis project Ga0209777, IMG submission 187147) | Freshwater lake sediment microbial communities from the University of Notre Dame, USA, for methane emissions studies -HBP12 HB (SPAdes)... | ecosystem: Environmental > Aquatic >...
TAGGTTCGTCCATGAACAAAACTTTTGGCTCGTGAATAAGGGCACGCGCTATCGCCAGTTTTTGTTTCATTCCTTTGGATAGCGTTCCGGCGGCGACATCTTTTTTCTCCCATAGTCCCAGCATCTTCAGGAAATGCTCGATATTTTCTTTCCTTGACTTTTCAGTGCATTCGTACAGCTTGCCGTAAAAATCGAGGTTCTCGTAGGCGCTTAGTTTGTCATATAGGCCCACATTATCGGGAACCAACCCGATCATCTTCCTGATCTTCAAAGAATCGGCGGTGTTACCAACATCATAATCTGCTATCCTGGCTTCTCCACTAGTCTTTGATATGAGGCAGCAAAGCATTCTAACGGTGGTGGTCTTTCCCGCACCGTTAGGCCCGAGGAAACCGAAAACCTCTCCTTCATTGATATGGAAGGTTAGTCCCTCTACCGCGGTGACTTCATCAAACTTCTTAGTAAGATTCTGAGCGTCGATCAAAGTGTATCAACTCATCCCGTATATTCTGGCAGACTGAGAAAGGACGACCCGAATAATTGTAGCATTATTGTCAACACCGGTTATTGTTACCCTATTCGGGATGTTTGTACTGACTTAACAAGAAGCCATTTAGTGCAATCAATCCAATAATTCTGACTTTCGTTCAACTACATTTGCCCGTAACTTATTCTTTCGCCTTCTTAAGATAATGGATTATAATGTAGACAATGCAGAAGATAAGTTGGGGATGCCCGTGCTCCATCTGCCAGCGCCCATTACATCGCGCTAAGCCAACTCTTCTGTTCGCCACGGATAGACCTGAGATACTGGGGATTTGCCATTCCACTTGCGGCTACCACCGGTACCGCTACGGTCAGTTTCAAATGTGCCCACCCCACTATCTTTCGGATGAGCAAACATCGTTTCTTGCGCAATTCTATCACAAGCTTTACAGTCTTCCAGGTGGGCAAGAGCCCAGCAGTGAACTGCGATGGTGTCTAGCTGCCTTACTGCGGAATTACCCGTTTTCGTTAGCTAATCCGATGGCATCTTTTTACAAGTTCTTGGATGAGCACCAACACGGGCCTAACGAGTGGCTATACGATGGTGACCTAGAAGCAGATTTTCTCTGCGCTCTCGGGCAGATTCAGAGAGCAGCTAGAGAGAAGCCCACAGGAATGGAAATTGACTTTCAGGCTTGAGTAACTCTCTGTATGCCTGGTTAATCACCTGTTTCCAGTTACACAATCACTCATAAAGTGCAGGATCCCGTATCACCCTCTTCTAGGTGACGTGAGTACATCGAAACAAGCTCACAGGACTCCGCCATTTTTGACAAGGGCATAGACCTTGTTATCCCTCGCCAGCGTCCAGATAAACCAAGCTAGTATGACCCCTCCTATAATTTCAGGAATGTATGTCCCTGGATCCATGCGAAGTGCATGAAGCATTTGCCGGCCCCATTCGCTGACATCCTCAGGTGGGAAATGGAAGCCGTAGACTGGCCACAGGAGGGTTCTCGGGACGAGCCACATTTGATCCAGGAGGAGATGAATCAGCGTACCGAAGGATAGGACAAGTAACCAGACCTTTGTGCGGCTTCTGTACAAATAAATTCCAGCAATGGCGATGAGGATAAGAAACAGAAGGGTATGGCAGAATATCCTGCCTGTGCTGAAGGTGCTTCGGAAAAGATAAAGTCCTATGGGCTTATCAACGATATCAGGAAGGAGCGAGCCGATGAGAAGTACCCTTATATCGATCTGCTTCACCAGAGACGCCAGATGTGCTGCCCTGTTTCCTGACATGAAGCTCTCCGCGCGAACCAATGTGGAAGAACTCTGAGGTTGCTCCTTCGAATCATCCTGTCTGTTTATTACAGGATCACTCTTGGAGAGAGCCCGATCTAGAAGTACCGCGGCTCCTAGTACAATACCAGCGTGGCCTAGTATAAGCATGCTGCTAATAGCGTATCATAAAGCTATTAGCTGTGCACCTTTATTGCCCTCTCCGTCTCCTCTTACTTTCGAACTACTGCTCCTTTTTTGTCTATGAGATTGCACATTACATCGTTTTGTTCATACGTGGGCATTACAGCAACAGCCAGCACAGTACATGACATAGAAGCTGGAAGCCCCCAGGATTGGAATCCTTACGTCTTCCCTGTCCCGGGATACATATCTATACCCCTGCACTCTACCCCAGCACAGCATAACAAGCCTAACGATTCTCCGTGCTGTCCCTGCGGTGCCTTATAGTGCTCCATGCCGTCTTCAAAGATAACTTATCATCGGAGGTTACCTGCTGAACTTATTCATGGCCTGGACGAAGGTGATACAAGTGGTGGTTTTTGCAAAAATCACTAACATCCGCTGCCTATCGTGGCGTGTTACCTTTTGTTGCTGAGTCTGTGAGGGGTCGAACAAGTGTACGGCATGGAACGTAACAGCCTCTTATAACACATACCCCTACACATTTACACACAGAAGGTCGGAGGTTCGAGACCTCCATCGCCCACCATTTAAGTGCCTCTTGGTCTTGTGACTCCCCCTCTGTTATTCCGATTATCATAATTTTTAAACTTTTCGTCCACATGTATAATAGGTACCACGTGTTGCAAGCATCATTTTTAGCTGGAAAGAATGGAGGTAATTAAGTGATCAGATCATTCAACGGGAAGACGCCGAGGATAGCGAATACTGCCTTTGTCAGCGAATTTGCCTATGTAATCGGTGATGTTGAGATCGGAGAAAAGTCGGGAGTATGGCCAGGCGCTGTGATTAGAGGAGACTTTGGCTCGATTCAGATTGGCAAGAATTCTCACATTGAGGATAACTCTGTACTACATGTCTGGAAGTCTCTGATAATCGGGGACAATGTGACAATAGGGCATAGCGCTGTTGTCCACTGCCAGAGAGTCGGAGATAATGTGCTTATAGGCAACAATGCTACTGTCTTGGATGATACCGAGGTTGGCGATTTCTGTATCATCGGCGCCAACTCAATGGTTAGAGCAGCTCAGAAGATCCCGGCTAGATCGTTTGTTGTGGGTGTGCCCGCAAAAATCAAAGCTGAGTTCTCACCGGAAGAAATCGAGAACCTCTACCGGGAAATGGTAGACAAGCACTATCAGCCAACAGCGGAGCAGGGGCCCGAACCAAGCTTGTCTGAGCTGGCAAGGCAATACAAAGCGCAAGGGCTGTAGTCAGGCAGTCGGTCCGAGAGGCTAAGGTTGCAAAGTCAGAGATTCGAGACATCCATCGCCCACTATTAGATTCCCCACAGGGCGTCGAAACTTGATGCAGACCGACTGAAGCCGCCAGTATCTAATCCAAGACCTGGAAGGTTTCGGCCATGGTGTCGAAAGTCGTTTCGTACTGGTCCCAGCAGGCGGGGATGGTGGTGAAGCTGAGAATCCAGGCCGTCGTATCATCTACCAGGCAGACCTGCATGAGCTGGATGGTCTCCCCCTCCGGCTCCCAGGTGCACACCTGTTTGATTGCCGGTACACTGTTGATAGTCAGTGCCTTTTGGGAAATAGGTGTGTATCCCTCCATGTTTCTCAGGTGGCGTTTTCCTGCCTCAAAGTAGGTCTCCACGCTTATTGGTGAGGGAAGCTCTTCGTTGATCAGATTGAAGTTCGCAACAAACTCCGAGCAAGCCTCCGGAGCCCAGAAGGCGACGATTGCATCGGGTAACAGTTGCTCAGGCGCTATCTCCCAGTCCTCGGGGTGTGAAATGGAAAAGCCATTCAGTTCATCCTCATAGTTGACATAATCTGGGACAGGGGACGCCGCAGGCTTCGGCGTCGGGGTCGTTCCAGGCTCCCCTCTGCCGCCACAGCCTATGGTTCCTAAGGTTAGTGTCAGAAGCAATAGTGGCACTATTATGACACTCAGCTTTTTCATGTTTTGCTCCCCTCTCGCATGATTCGCCCGAACGCCTCTACCCTGGCACTCCCCACTTCTCAAGACTGCTAAATCGCTGTAAGCTCGATTCCGAGTTAGTTCAGACTCTGGGATTACCCCCGCGGTATTATATCACTCTTCAGGAGGTACTACCTTTGTTTGAAAATAGTATACTAAACTCCTACTCCTGATCCTTAACTGTATATATATCAGTATCATAATATTTCTAATTCATCCTGAACTACCCTTGACATATAACTTGAGTTCCATTATACTTTCAATTTAGCGCCTAAATCATTCTCGAAGGGTAAGGAGGGGCGTTGCCTACAATAAACCAGTTGGTCAGGAAAGGGCGCAAAAGGCTAAAGAAGAAGTCCAAAGCGCCGGCACTTCGCTTCACCTTAAATAGTCTGAAGGGTAAGAGTGAGCGGGGCAGTAAGGGCTCTCCTCAGAAGAGGGGGGTCTGTCTTCAGGTAAAGACTGTCACGCCTAAGAAACCGAACTCCGCATTGCGCAAGGTCGCGCGGGTGCGGTTAACAAATGGGATAGAAGTAACAGCCTATATACCTGGCGAGGGTCACAGTTTGCAGGAGCACTCAGTGGTGCTGATCCGTGGGGGGAAGGTACCGGACCTTCCAGGTGTGCGCTATCACATAATCCGCGGCGCTCTGGATGCTACTGGTGTGGAAAATCGTCGTCAGGGTCGCAGCCGATACGGAACCAAAAAGCCCAAGGCTACCCCTTAAGCGGGCAAACCTTGGTTTTTCGATAAATGGTCTGTAGGAGCTTCTAATTTATAGAAGCTCTTTGATTGAAATGATGGTTTGAGGAAAGAAAAATGCCGCGGCGAGCTCGAGAAACCAAGAGAAAAACATCACCTGATGGCAAGTACCAGAGCGTGAATCTGGCGCGGTTCATTAATAAAATAATGGGCCGGGGCAAGAAGAGCACGGCTGAAGGTATCGTCTATGGGGCTATGGGAATCATCGAAAAAGAGTTGAAAAAGAATCCCGTGGATATATTCGAACAGGCATTGAAGAATGTGACACCGGTTATTGAGGTCAAGCCGCGCAGGGTTGGTGGCGCAACCTATCAGGTACCGGTTGATATTAAAGGAGATCGCCGCATGGCCCTGGGGATGCGCTGGCTGGTGATTTCAGCAAGGGCGCGCAAGGGCAAGCCGATGGCGAATAGACTGGCAGAGGAGCTGATTGATGCTTCTCGAAATCAGGGTACTGCTATTAAGAAGAGAGAAGATACACACCGTATGGCTGAGGCGAACAAAGCCTTTGTCCATTACAGGTGGTAAACGAGGGTTATAAGTATTGTGGGTAATAACAAAGCTTGTTTAGCTGAGAGGGATGGGGCCATGGCGCAGGGGTTGGCGCTGGAGCGGGTGAGGAATATCGGAATTATCGCTCACATCGATGCCGGTAAGACAACCATCACCGAGCTTATCCTGTATCACACCGGCAGGACCTATAAGGTGGGCCAGGTGGATGACGGGACGGCGGTGATGGATTGGATGGAGCAGGAGCGTGAGCGCGGGATCACTATTACCGCTGCCGCTACAAGCTGTGAGTGGCTGGACCATCAGATAAATATCATCGATACCCCTGGCCATGTTGACTTCACTGCTGAGGTGGAACGCAGCCTCAGAGTCCTCGATGGTGGGGTGGTGGTGTTCGATGCCCTGTGCGGGGTTGAGCCGCAGTCCGAGACGGTTTGGCGGCAGGCGGATAAATATAGTGTCCCCAGGATATGCTTCGTTAACAAGATGGATCGCGTTGGCGCTGACTTTTTGGCAACGGTGCAGTCAATCGTAAGCCGCCTTGGGGCTAACCCTGTGTCGATACAGCTACCTATCGGTGTAGAAGCAGATTTCAAAGGTGTTATCGACCTGATTGAGAGCAAGGCGTGGCTTTTCTCTGATGACAGAGACCAAGCTTCCACTGAGGTGCCTGTTCCTGAAGAGTACAAGGAAGCTGTTGCCCGCCATCGCGAGAAGTTAATCGAAAAGGTGGCTGACAGCGACGAAGCGCTCATGAGCGCCTATGTAGAAGGTAAGGAGATTACTGTCCCGGAGCTTAAGGCAGCGATTAGGAGAGCGACGCTGTCCACCAGGCTGGTCCCTGTGCTCTGTGGCAGTGCCTTGAAGGGCAAGGGTATACGATCGGTTCTGGATGCTGTAGTCGATTATCTCCCTTCACCTCTGGATATGCCTCCAGTGCGGGGAACTGACCCGCGTACAGGCAAAGAGGTAACACGTGAGGCTAGCGATAGCGCCCCATTCTCGGCTCTGGCGTTCAAGATAGTCTCCGACCCCTTCATAGGCCGTTTGATATATCTACGAGTGTATTCGGGAAGAGCACGGACTGGCTCCCAGATCTATAATTCGACCAGGGAGCATAAGGAACGGCTGGGTCGATTGCTTCTAATGCATGCCAACCGACGGGAGGAGACAAGCGAGATAGGATGTGGTCAAATCGTTGCCGCTGTCGGCCTCAAGGATACTTTCACGGGAGATACACTCTGTGAACCTACCAAGCCAGTCGTCCTGGAATCTATCAAGTTCCCCGAGCCTGTTATATCTGTGGCAATAGAGCCCAAGACAAAAGCAGACCAGGACAAGTTGGGTGAATCATTGGCTAAACTGGCGGACGAGGATCCTACCTTCAAAACCCGCTATGACCAGGATACCGGTCAGACTATAATCTCTGGTATGGGTGAGCTTCACCTTGATATCATCGTCGACAGGATGATGCGCGAGTTTGGGGTTGACGCTAAGGTGGGCAGGCCACAGGTTGCTTATAAGGAAACGATAACTGTCGCCGTACGTGCGGAGGGCAGGTTTGTCAAGCAGACTGGTGGGCATGGGCAGTATGGGCATGTTTGGATCGAGTTTGAGCCGCTGGAACGGGGCAAGGGTTTTGAGTTCGTAAACAAAATGAAGGGTGGAGCGGTACCCCGGCAGTATATCTCCTCTGTGCAGCAGGGCGTCAAAGAGGCGCTGGAAAACGGTGTCCTCGCTGGATATCCCGTAATAGATATAAGGGCAACTGCGGTCGATGGCAGCTATCACGAGGTGGACTCTTCGGAGATAGCCTTCAAGATGGCAGGATCACTGGCGGTGAGAGAGGGAGTAACAAAGGCCGATCCTATCCTTCTTGAGCCGATAGTGAAGCTTGAGGTGGCGACGCCCAAAGAGTTCTTGGGGGACATAATGGGCGACCTCAATGCCAGAAGGGCCAGGATTGAGGCTATAGAGTTGCGGGCATGGACACATATAATTCGTTGCTACGTTCCACTGGCTGAGACCTTCGGTTATGCCACTGACCTCAGGTCGATAAGCCAGGGAAGGGCAACCCATTCCATGGAATTCTATCGTTATCAAGAAGTGGCCAAGGATATGGCGCGTGAGATAATCACCAGAATGAGGAGCTAGATGCCGAAACAGAGAATACGCATCAAGCTGAAGTCGTATGATCACAAGATTCTAGACCAGTCTGCGGTGCAGATTGTTGAGGCAGCGGAGCGCACTGGCGCAGCGGTAATAGGTCCGGTGCCTCTTCCCACCCATATAAGGAAATTCTGCGTCATCCGCTCTCCCCATGTGGACAAGGATTCGCGTGAGCAGTTCGAGATCAGGACTCACAAGAGGTTAATCGATATTATGGACCCCACGGCGAAGACCATTGATGTTCTGACCACGTTGAATTTGCCGGCAGGGGTGGACATCGAGATAAAGCTATAGGTAGTTTCAGGTTGTAGATAATGATTAAGGGAATTCTTGGTCGAAAAATAGGCATGACACAGTTGTTCACTAAAGATGGCACGGTGGAAGTGGTGACTGCCATCGAGGCTGGGCCTTGCACTGTGACCCAGATTAAGACAGTTGCCAAAGAGGGTTACAATGCAGTTCAGCTAGGCTTTCGAGAGGCGAAGCGCCTCAATGCGCCGGAGAAGGGACATCTGGGTAAGCTGGGATTGTTCAAACTATTGAGGGAGTTCAGGGTTGATGAGGTTCCCAATGTTGAGGTGGGGCTTCGGGTTGATGTTACCTTGTTCCAGCCTGGGGACCTGGTGGATGTAAGCGGGTTATCCAAAGGGAAGGGCTTTGCTGGTGTGGTCAAGCGCCATCATTTTGCAGGTGGCCCCAAGACACACGGCCAGTCTGATCGCCACCGTGCCCCTGGTGCAATTGGCTCTGGCACTACCCCGGGGCATATACTCAAGGGGCTTAGGATGGCGGGTCATATGGGTAACCAAAGGGTCACTGTTAAGTGTATCGAGGTAGTCAAAGCTGACCCTGACCGCAATTTGCTCTTGCTCAAAGGGGCTGTTCCTGGAGCCAAGAATGGGCTATTGGAGATAAGAAAATCCAAGAGACAAGTTGTCAGGAAACAGGAGACTGCGAAGCAAGAGACGAAGAAGAAAGGCAAGTAGTTGGGAGACGCTGTGCAGATTTCAGTTTATAATAATGCGGGGCTGGAGATCGATAAGATCGAGCTTGACGAAGCTGTCTTCGGGTTGCAACCGAATGAGGCGGTGGTTCATCAGGCGCTGGTGAGGCAGTTGGCGAACTCCCGTCAGGGAACTGCCGACACCAAGACCCGCCGTGAGGTCTCAGGAAGCAGCCGTAAGCTGTATAAACAGAAGCACACTGGGATGGCGCGTGCTGGCAACAAGAGATCGCCGTTGCGCCGCGGTGGTGGGGTAATTTTTGGACCTCACCCCAGAAGTTACAGGCAGGCGATGCCTAAGAAGATGCGACGCCTGGCTATAAGGAGTATCCTCTCAGCCAAGGTAGCTGATGAAGAGCTTAAGGTGATTGATACATTTGGTTTGGAGGAGCCCAAGACCAAGCAGATGGCGCAGGTTTTGCAGGCGCTGGGCATCGAGTCCTCGGCTTTGCTGGTTACCGCTGATCTCGATACGACCGTATTTAAATCGGCTCGCAATATTGCGATGGTAAAGACGCTGCCAGCTAGCATGCTGAATGTTGTCGATCTTATATCACATAATACTTTACTTATGACTGTTGATGCGGTGCGGCGGGTCGAGTCGATGCTGGGTGAGGAACGGGCGGTCGCTGAGGCAAAGACCTCTTAGGGGGAGAGGATGCACACTTACGAAGTGTTACGTCGGCCTATTATAACTGAGAAGAATTCGATGCTCTTGGCTCAGAGCAAGTACACCTTTGAGGTATCTCGGGATGCTAACAAGCCTCAGATAAAAGAGGCGGTGGAGAAGGCGTTCAAGGTTAAGGTGACATCAGTGAATGTAATCTGCGTCCCGGGCAAGATGCGCCGTGCCGGAAGGCAGCGGGGGATGACCTCACCCTGGAAAAAGGCTGTTGTCACCCTGGAACAGGGACAGAAGATCGAGCTTTTCGAGGGAGTGTAATCGTAAGCTAGGCTAAAGGAAAAGGAGATCGTTTTGGGACTGAAGGTATATCGCCCCACTTCACCAGGGCAAAGAGGTAAAGTTGGATCCGACTTCTCCGAGATAACCAAGAAGGAGCCGGAGAAATCGTTGCTATTGCCTCTTAAGAGGAAGGCGGGGAGAAGCAATCAAGGCAAGATAACGGTGCGCCATCGTGGTGGTGGCGCCAAACGGAAGCTCCGTATCATCGATTTCAAGCGTGACAAGTTAGGTATTCCGGGTAAAGTGGCCTCTATTGAGTATGACCCCAATCGCTCGGCGAACATCGCCCTGATCAATTATGTTGACGGTGAGAAGCGCTATATATTGGCTCCGCTCGGGCTCAAAGTAGGCGATGTCATCTCTTCGGGAGAGGGTGCTGAGATAAAGCCTGGTAACACTCTTCCGTTAAAGTTGATCCCGATGGGCACCGCAGTCCATAATATCGAGCTTCACCTCGGCAAGGGTGGGCAGATGGTGCGTAGCGCCGGGGTGTCTGCCCAGATTATGGCCAGAGAGGCAGGCTACGTTTTGGTGAGGTTGCCTTCCCGGGAGCTTCGCCGCTTTGATGAGAGATGCATAGCTACGATAGGCCAGGTAGGGAATATTGACCATAGCAATATCAACTTGGCCAAAGCTGGCGGCAATAGGCACAGGGGCTTGCGCCCATCGGTACGCGGTTCGGCAATGACACCACGTGACCATCCTCATGGCGGTGGCGAGGGCAGGTCTCCTATTGGGATGCCAGGGCCGAAGACCCCTTGGGGCAAGCCGGCACTGGGCTTTAAGACAAGACGCAATAAGCGCAGCAACAAGCTGATTGTCAAGAGAAGGAACTAGAATCACAGGAGGGCTAAAGCTTTAATGTCGAGGTCGACTAAGAAAGGGCCTTTCGTTGATCCCAGGTTGCTTAAGAAGATAGACGCTCTGATTAGGAACGATCAGAAAGCGGTAATCAAAACCTGGTCTAGGTCATCAACTATCGTCCCTCAAATGATCGGGATCACTATCGGGGTGCACGATGGTAGACGGCATGTGCCTATCTTCATAACTGAGAATATGGTGGGCCATAAGTTGGGGGAATTCGCTCCCACCAGGACTTTTAGAGGTCATACTGGCAGGGCGGAGAGAGTAACTGCTATTAGAAAGCCGGCTGCACCGGCAGCACCGGCCGCAATAAAGTGAGTGGGTTTTAAAAGTGGAAGTAACAGCAAGTGCAAGACAAATAAGAGTGTCGCCGCGAAAAGTAGGGCTAGTGTTGGACACAGTACGGGGCAAGAAGGTGAGTGAAGCCTTAACCATTCTCAATTTCCTGCCGACGCCAGCGGCTCGGACTGTGGCTAAGGTTGTTAAGTCCGCTGCTTCCAATGCCGAAAACAACTATCAGATGGCACCGGCGCGGCTCAAGATTGTTAAGGCCTTTGCTGATAAGGGACAAACTCTGAGAAGATACCATGCCAACGCTCGTGGGAGGGCAAGCCCGTATCACCGACGTTTTAGCCATATCACTATCATCGTTGAGGAGGAATGATTGGGGCAGAAGGTTCATCCTTTCGGTTTTAGACTCGGCGTAATAAAGGACTGGCGTTCTCGATGGTATGATGAGAAACATTATACCGAGCTGGTGCACGAAGATGTAAATATTCGCCGCATGATTCGCTCTGCCTACGACGAAGCTGGTATTTCTCTGGTTGAAATCGAGCGCAAGGCTAGTGAAGTTACGGTGACTATTCACACCTCGAGGCCTGGCATTGTAATTGGCCGTGGGGGGCAGAGGGTGGATGAGTTGAGGGTTCTTTTGGAAAAAAAGACCGGGAAGAAGGTTCGTCTTAATATTCATGAGATAAGAGAGCCGGAGATGGATGCGCAACTGGTGGCAGATAACATTGCAGAACAGCTTAGGAGGCGTGTATCCTACCGCAGGGCTATTAAACAGTCTATTTCTCGTACTATGCTACGCGGCGCTAAGGGGATAAAAATAACATGCTCGGGTAGACTTGGAGGGGCAGAGATCGCTCGCCGTGAGACCGGGCGCGAGGGCAGTGTTCCTCTGCATACTTTGAGAGCTGATATCGACTATGGCTTTGCTGAGTCATTCACGGCTATGGGTCTTATCGGGATTAAGGTGTGGATAAACAAGGGTGAGATTCTTCCTGAAGCTAAGGTGGTGGAGGAAGCAGGGACAGGTGAGGTCCTACCCGAGCGAGCTGCTACTGCTGCTGCTACTGAACAATAGAGTAGGATAACAACAATGCTACAGCCAAAGCGGGTAAAGTATCGTAAAACACATAAGGGTCGCCGTAGAGGAGCTGCGCAGGCAGGTAATGCTGTGACCTTTGGCGAATTTGGTCTGCAGGCGCAGGGATCGGCATGGCTCACCAGCCGTCAGATCGAAGCAGCACGTCGTGCTATTGTGCACAGTGTTAAACGAGGTGGCAAGGTGTGGATCCGTGTTTTCCCTGATAAACCGAGGACCTCCAAGCCGGCGGAGACAAGGATGGGCAGCGGCAAGGGCGCTGTTGACCATTGGGTAGCAGTAGTTAAGCCCGGTAGGATCTTGTTCGAGATGTCAGGCGTTAAGGAGGAGTTGGCGCGGGAGGCGATGCGCTTGGCTTCGAATAAACTCCCAATTGAAACCAAGTTCGTTGCCAGGGAAATTTTTGCTGAAGTGGCTGTATAACTGGTGATGGCAATGAGAGTGGATAAGATAAGAGCGCTGAGTACGGATGAACTGGCTAGGCAGCTCGACGATGCTTATCAGGAGCTGTTTAACCTCAGGTTTCGGCATGCTACCAGGCAACTGGCGAATTATAGTGAGATGCCCAAGGTGAAGAAGAAGATAGCTGTGATGAAGACGATAATGCGTGAACGGGAGCTTAGCGGGGAATAACGATGGAAAAGAAACAGAAGACTCGTCTGGCTCGGGTGCTGAGCAATAAGATGGATAAGACAGTGTTGGTGGAGGTGGAAACTCGTCGTCGTCATCCTCGCTTTAAACGTGTTGTTAGCTACAGGGCGAAATTCAAAGTTCACGATGAGAACAATGCATGTGGTGTCGGCGATTTGGTGAGGATTGTCGAGACTCGGCCCCTGTCTAAGGAGAAAAGGTGGCGGGTGGCGGAAATCGTAGCCAAGGTGGAACAGATTGAGGTCAAGCCGGCAGAGATAGAGTAAGCGATGATTCAGACATTTACCAGGCTTAAGGTAGCGGATAACTCTGGCGCCAGGAAGATTATGTGTATAAATGTTCTTGGTGGTAGCAGAAGGCGTTATGCCCGTCTGGGCGATGTCATCGTGGCATCGGTAAAAGAATCGATCCCCGGGGCGGCGGTGAAGAAGGGCGATGTCGTCCGTGCTGTTGTGGTTCGCACAGTTAAAGTGCATAGTCGCCCTGATGGCTCTTATATCAGGTTTGATGAGAATGCTGCGGTGATCCTTGATGAGAAGGGCAATCCCAAGGGTAGTCGCATCTTTGGGCCAGTAGCGCGGGAACTTAGAGAGAGCAACTTTATGAAAATTGTCTCTTTAGCGCCTGAGGTGGTGTGATGAAAATTCGCAGAGACGATGAGGTGCTGGTGATCACGGGGGATGATCGGGGGAAAAAGGGGAAGGTTCGTCGTTACTATCCTCGGGAGGATCGGCTTGTGGTGGAAGGGGTGAATATGGTCAAGCGCCATATGAAAGCCCGTGCAAACATAAGGCAAGCGGGTATAATTGAGCGTGAAGCGCCGATCCATGTCTCCGATGTTATGCTTGTATGCTCTAAATGTGATAAGCCAACCCGTGTCGGGTTTCTAATCTTGGAGGACAAGACCAAGGTTCGGGTATGCAAAAAGTGTCACGAGGTGATTGGCTAGTGTCCAGGCTGAAGGATAGATATCAGAAAGAGATCGTACCCGCAATGATGAAAGAGTTGGGGTACAAAAATCCTATGCAGGTGCCGCGGTTGAAGATGGTCGTGCTAAACATAGGCCTGGGGGAGGCTATTCAAAATGCAAAAGCTATGGAAGGCGCAACCAATGACTTATCTTTGATTTCAGGGCAACATCCTGTGATTACACGCGCCAAGAAGTCCATTGCCGCTTTCAGGTTGCGAGCTGGTATGCCTATTGGGATTAAGGTAACGTTACGGGGTGAGCGCATGTATGAATTCTTCGACCGGTTCGTAAGCGCTGTTTTGCCCCGTGTTCGTGATTTTCAAGGTGTCCCCAGAAATGCGTTTGATGGTCAAGGTAATTATACTTTGGGCATGAAGGAGCAGATTGTATTCCCCGAGATCGACTATGACAAGGTGGATAAGGTTCGTGGACTTCAGGTCTGCATTGTTACCACAGCGCGTACTAATGATGAGGCCAGAAGGTTTCTGGAACTGATGGGCATCCCCTTCAGTAGACAGTGAGAGAAGATGGCTAAAGTATCAAAGATCGTAAAATCAAAACGCCCTCCTAAGTACAGGGTGCAACATCACAACCGTTGCGAATTGTGTGGTCGTCCGCGCGCGTATATCCGTATGTTTGGGTTGTGCAGAATTTGCTTCAGGAAGCTCGCGCTGGAGGGCCAGCTTCCCGGGGTGAGGAAATCTAGCTGGTGATTATTTTTGAGGGTTTGATATGAGTCTTACTGATCCTATCGCTGATATGTTGACTCGGATCCGAAATGCAATCGTATCCAGGCATGAATCTGTTCTCGTTCCTGCTTCCAGGACCAAGATCTCAATTGCCAAAGTGCTCAAGGAAGAAGGTTTCATTAAGGATTACGAGGTGCTGAAGGGTAATACTCCTCAGAGGGTAGTCAAGGTTCATCTCAGCTATGCAGGGAAAAAACAGCCGGTGTTAACTGGATTGAAGCGGGTGAGTACACCCGGTCTGAGGGTCTATTGCCAGAAGGGTGAGATCCCTCGGATTTACGGAGGTCTTGGTATTGCAATCATTTCCACCTCCCAGGGAGTGATGACGGGACAGCAAGCTTGGAAGAAGGGCTTGGGGGGCGAAGTTTTGTGTTATGCGTGGTAAAGCAGGCGGGAGATAACCATGTCCAGAGTAGGTAATAGGCCGATAACTGTACCCAAGGGTGTGGAAGTGTCGATCAAGGGCAATGAGGTCACGGTTAAGGGGCCCAAGGGACAGCTTTCTCGCTCTTTTCTTAAGGATATGAGCATCTCATTAAATGAGGGCATACTTACTGTATCAAGGCCTACGGACAACAGGCGTCATCGTTCTCTTCATGGTTTAACCAGGAGTTTGCTTGCAAACATGGTTGAAGGGGTAAGTCAGGGGTTCAAGAAGAGCCTAGAGCTCTATGGGGTGGGCTACCGCGCTGCTAAGTCCGGAGAGAAACTTGTGCTCCAGGTGGGGTATACCAAACCTGTGGAGTTTACTCCTCCAACGGGGATATCGCTGGTTACCGAAGGTCCTACACAGATCAGCGTCTTGGGTATTGACAAAGAACTGGTTGGTGGAGTAGCAGCAAAGATTCGAGCGGTGAAACCACCCGACTCTTATTTAGGGAAGGGGATAAAGTACGCGGGTGAGCGGGTTAGACGCAAGGCTGGAAAAGCGGGCAAGGTGGGTAGAAAGAAATAGAATATTATGACTGGCGATAGAAATTCCAGTGAAGCGCGAAAAAGAAGACATGAGCGGGTGAGGAAGCGTGTATCGGGTACTGCCTCTCGCCCTCGCCTATGTGTCTTTCGCAGCCTGAAGCATATTTATGCTCAGGTGATAGACGATGGTTCTGGGCACACCATTGCCTGTGCATCAACCATGGATGTTGATATAAAGAACGGATCGGGCGAAAAGAACAAAAAGAAGATGGCTGAGCTGGTAGGGACTCTGGTTGCCAAACGTGCCCAGGACAAGGGGATAAAACAGGTCGTATTCGACCGTGGCGGTTACAAATATCAAGGGCGGGTTAAAGGATTGGGCGATGCCGCCCGCGGGGCAGGATTGAGGTTTTGAGCATTATGGAACAGACAGAGAGAATAAATCCCAATGATTTGAACCTGACCGAGAAACTGGTCTATGTTAATCGTGTGGCCAAGGTAGTGAAGAGGGGACGGCGGTTCAGCTTCAGCGCCTTGGTGGTGGTTGGCGATGGGGAAGGGCATGTTGGGGCTGGGCTGGGCAAGGCCAGGGAAGTACCGGCAGCGATTCGCAAAGCTGGTGTTGTTGCTAGAAAGAACCTCATTCATGTGCCGATAGATGGCGGCACCATTCCTTATGAGATCGTAACCAAGTTTGGGGCAGCCAGGGTTATGCTGAAGCCTGCAGCGCCGGGGACTGGTGTCATCGCCGGAGGCGGCGTACGGGCCACAGTGGAGGCTGTGGGGATTAAGGACATTTTGACCAAATCTATGGGCAGCGCGAACCCTATAAACGTGGTCAAGGCTACTATGCTGGCACTAAGTCAATTGAAGGATCCGAAGCAGGAATTGGCGAGGAGAAGGTCGAGAACTACAGCTGGTGGGGGGGCCGGTGGCTAAACTGCGCATTACCTGGAAGAAGAGTGCTATCGGATACGCTAAGGAGCAGAGAATAACCCTTAGGACCTTGGGTTTCCATTGCCTGAACCAGACTGTCGTGCATAATGACTCTCCGGAAATCCGCGGTATGATAAACAAGGTTAGACACTTGGTTCGGGTAGAAGAGGCACCCGAGGAGTAGAAGATGAGGCAGAACGAGCTCAGCCCCGTTTCGGGGTCTAAACACAGCAGAAAGCGGGTTGGTCGTGGTGACGGCAGCGGACATGGCACTTATTCTTGTCGCGGACTAAAGGGTCAAAAATCACGCTCTGGACCGGGGATTGCTCTACGATTCGAAGGCGGGCAGACTCCCCTGGTTAAGCGATTGCCACATAAACGTGGCTTTACTAATATCTTCAAGACCTATTATACTCTCGTGAAACTGCAGCGGCTGGAGGTATTCGATCAGGATACAGAGGTGACGCCGCAAATGCTATTTGATGCCGGCCTGATACGATCGCTCAAGAAGCCTGTTAAAATCCTGGGTGAAGGTGAACTTCAGCGCCCTCTGGTAGTGAAGGCCAATAGATTCTCCGAGTCTGCCAAGAGGAAGATAGAAGCCGCAGGTGGAAGGGCGGAGGAGATTTAGGGGAAGAACTGTAAAATGCGACAGCCACAGAAGAGTTCAAGACCACGACTGATGCAGGCCATGGTCGATGCTTTCAGCCTCCCTGACCTGAGGTTGAAGTTGCTTTTCACCTTAGCCATGCTGATTGTCTTTCGTTTTGTGGCCCATGTTCCTGTTCCCGGTGTTGATTCCGCTAAACTAGCGGATCTTTTTAATAGGAGTGCCCTCCTGGGCTTTCTCGACCTGTTCAGCGGCGGCGCGATGAGGAACTTAAGTGTAGCTGCGATGGGTGTTTATCCTTATATCACTGCATCTATCATAATGCAGCTTCTTGTACCGATAATCCCTCAACTACAGGCACTTCAAAAGGAAGGAGATGCTGGGCGCAGGAAGCTGAACCAGTGGACTCACTGGCTCATGGTGCCTCTAGCCATGATGCAAGCCTATGGACAACTGATTCTCTTTCAGAGGGAAGGGGTCTTCCAGACAGGCGTAAACATTGGGTTGACTGGTGACGCATTGTTGCCTACCGCAGCGATGGTGCTATCGATGACTGCGGGCACAGTTTTCCTTGTCTGGATTGGAGAACGCATCACCGAGAACGGCATCGGCAATGGTATCTCTATCATAATCTTCGGTGGCATCGTAGCTGGTATGCCAGGCAATATGGGACAGACTTTTGTGACATCGGGTGCATGGGGCCTAATTAAGACAATCATACTCTTGCTGGCGATTGCTTTCTTCATAGTCTATGTTACTGAGGCGATGCGCCGCATCCCGGTTCAATACTCACGCAGCCTGTTTCGGGGTGGGAAGATGTACCGGCAATCAGGGGGTACCCATATTCCGCTCAGGGTGAACTCGGCGGGAATGATACCTCTTATTTTCGCTTACTCAATTTTGGTGCTTCCATCAACAGTAGCCTCCTATTTTGCACATCCCGCGGGGCAACCTGCCAATTTAGCTAATCATATTCAGAGTATTTTTGGAGTGAGTGGGAATGTTTATTGGGTTCTCCTGTTTTTCCTTGTAGTCGGATTCACTTTTTTCTATACTATGGTGATTTTCCAGCAGCAGAATTTGGCTGAAACATTGCAGAAGCAGGGGGGATTCATACCGGGGATACGCCCTGGGCGTCCCACCTCTGACTATTTGAACAAAGTGATCGTTCGTATCACTTGGGGTGGAGCATTGTTCCTGGCCCTGGTAGCAGTGGCTCCGATCCTGTCGCGCTGGTTAGTTGGCAGCTCGGCTAGTAGTACTAACCTTATGCTCATCTCGGCTGCTGGCCTTCTGATTGTCGTGGGTGTGGTTCTGGATACCATGAGGCAGATTGAAGCGCAGCTTCTGATGCGACACTATGAAGGGTTCATTAAGTGAGTAAACAGAAACAGTTGAATTTAATCCTTTTGGGAGCACCGGGGGCAGGCAAAGGGACTCAAGCGGTCACCATATCTAAGAAGCTGGGGCTGGTTCATATCGCTTCCGGAGATCTCTTCCGCAAGGAACAAGAGAGCGGAAGCGAGCTGGGGGAAATCGCCAAGTCGTACATGGAAAAAGGGCAGCTTGTCCCTGATGAGATAACTGTGAAGATGGTTTTGGGCAGGATCTCAGTTCCTGATTGTGCCAAGGGGGTTATCTTGGATGGCTTCCCCAGAACATTGGAGCAGGCGAGGGCTTTGGACAAAGCATTAGCAGTTGAGGGGAAAAGTATCGATAAGGTGCTGTATATCAAGGTCTCTGTCAAGGGGCTTTTGAGGCGGCTTAG
>Ga0209777_10003849_pt1 | contig 18165 bp, 19 predicted proteins | sample FrelakmetHBP12HB_FD_187147 | JGI IMG/M metagenome (GOLD analysis project Ga0209777, IMG submission 187147) | Freshwater lake sediment microbial communities from the University of Notre Dame, USA, for methane emissions studies -HBP12 HB (SPAdes)... | ecosystem: Environmental > Aquatic >...
CTAATATTTCACCCTATCTATGTCAGTCATGTTTGTCAGAGATTATTTTTTAACATACATAAATATTTACCCTTGTGCACTCATTTCGTTTGTGGCATTTTTTTAAAATACTTGAGATCGTCAGGTATTTTATTTGCTTCTCGTGCTTGGTTAAATCACTGAGGTGTGTATACCGGAGAGTCGTATTTATGTCTTTGTGATGCATGATAGATTGGATTGACCTCAAATCGCAACCATTCTTTACGAGAATGCTTGCCGGAGAATGCCTTGAAAATGTATGCGCAGTACCAAATCGTTGGACTCCGGCGACCTTCTTCCAGTAGAGGAAAACCCTATTAACATTGTTACTTGTAAAGCGATTCCCAAAGTCGGTAACAAAAATGGCATCAATTCCTACCTCAGGCCTTAGCTGCAAGTAGTTATTCAAGGACCGGGCTGCGTCATCGCTAAGATAGACGATTGCGTCGGAGTTGTTTTTTGTCTCACGAAGCCTTAGGGTGAGATTCTCTGAGTCATAATCTGGTATGTCGAGGTTGCACAGCTCTCCTGGCCGGAGGCACCCATAAAACAGGCACTTGAGCATTGCAAGATGTTTTTGGTTTTTACATGCGTCGAATACCTTAACTATGTCCTCCTCCTCAAACCAATATGGGAGCGAGTTGTTAAGTTTCAGGAAGGTCAGCTTCACCGGCTTGCCTAGCATGGTCTGGTACTTAATAATAGCCGCCGCATAGTTGTTTATGGCGGATCGCGATATTTTCCTATCCTGTAGGCCGGCATAAAATTTTTGGGCGTCCGCCGGAGAAGTCGAATTGCTACCTATCGCTTCAAGATAGACGCGGACTAAAAGCGTGTACAACCTTATGGTGTTCGCCTTAAGTCCGATCATGGCCAGGTACTTACTGTATCGTGCAATGGCCGGTGCCGAATCGGTTTTGTCGTGCGCCCTGTACCAGTCCACAGATAACTTTTTATGCATTGCTGCAACACCTCGTTGTGCTGTATCTATATGCCTTACTGGCACCAAAACCAGGCAAAACAGCGGCGCAAGCGGGGATAACCAAGCCAGGCCAACGGTGATAGACTCAAGATCTATTCTCCTTGGGCTATCCGTCTCCTATATCCCCCTACAATCTGTGGGACTCTGGGGAAGATGCAAGGTTATAACGCCTTTATCTATTGATTATCAACTCCCCTATATGTGGGGAACTAGTGGGGAATTGGGGTAATTGCCAATAGATGCATCGGAAAGATGAGTGTATCTTAGAGTTGTATTTATGTCTCGATGTCTTAGTAGGGCTTGAACGCTTAAAATCCAGCACTAAGACACCGATGTATCAAGATTTCGGAGGTTTTATCTCCATTAAAAAAACAGTCATGAATCTCGCAATTTTTTCAACCTCTTCGGGATTTAGATTCCATTTTTGAGGCGAAACAAGTTCATCTATTACTTCGAGGGAGCTGTGTTGTTCGACGCTAAAACCAAGATTTTCAAAAAAAGCTTGGGCCTATTCTTCATTTTCAAAACGATTTTTCGATATGTCAACACCGGTCATGTGTTTAAGCTTTTCAGTCGTATGCTTAAACCTTTCAAATCGAAGTTTTTCGTCTGATAGCCCTTGCGCATCTGGTATCTTTTTTGAGATATCCGGTGTGATCCAGATGCCACCGAAGCGTTCCAATAACTGATGAACGTTTCTTGCAAAAGCACTTTTTCCTTCAAGGTCTAAATACGGAAGAAACCCTTCATTCACGACAGCTATCGGGTTTTCTTTAAAAAAGCGTGTAGCTTTAAGTAAATCTTCTAAATTGAGCGCATTGCCCTCTTCAAGATGTAAATTCGGCTTTTTTGAGACTATTGATTTAGCTATCAGCTTTTCGACAATGCCCTTTTTCTCTTGGAGCGCCCCCGGCAAATCAACCTCCACATATTCTACGGAAGGATCTTTGACCATTTCCAGTCCTCTAGGAGAGACACCAGCAGCAACCTCGATAATTTGGCTGATACGATGTGTTTTCAGAAGATGGTTTACAATTTTGAAGCGTGCTTCCAATATCCAAGCCATTTCATTGATTTTCATCAGCTTTTCCAAATCCTCTATTTCAGCCCTTGATCCTGTTTGTTTGATGATCTCTTGAAGTTCTATAAAGATCTCTTGCGAGAAAGGAATATTCGAAGGCGTTCTCTGATATGCCGAGATCCAAGCTGTTGGACTGATTCGTTCGTAAATCGGTTTTTGATTACTGCTGCTAGACGATTCCATATTGAATCCTCGCATTAATCCTTCGGATTGTTACATAAGTCTATCGCGTTAACTCTTGTGTCAGGCAAAGGCTCCAGCGAAACATCGAATTACCACCAAGATTGTAGAAATATATCGATATCTAATTATAGAAAATACCTTGATGTTTTCTATTGTTTTTTTATGGTAGATCGGAATGGATTCCAATGTCGCTGGATGTTTATTAATAAAATATTTTATAAAATCTAAATACATGGATATATCTTCTTATACACGATGTTGATCTCCATTTACAAATACATGCAAATATTCAGAAATCTGCAACTAATATTACACCACAGTCACAATTTTCTTCGAGAAATGATGACCGGATACTCTATCGCCTATACTTGAATCTATAAATACACTATATTGGCAATATATAGTTGGAAATGACCAATCGCCTGATATCCGAGAAGAGCCCCTACCTCTTGCAACACGCTTACAACCCGGTTGACTGGCATTCCTGGTCTGAAGAGGCCTTTCGCCTTGCGAATCAAGAGGATAAGCCCGTCTTCCTCTCCATCGGCTATTCTACCTGCCACTGGTGCCATGTCATGGCCCATGAATCCTTCGAGGACCCTGAGGTAGCCAAGCTAATCAACGATGCTTTCGTTCCCATAAAGGTGGACCGGGAGGAGCGACCGGACATAGATCAGATCTACATGGCGGCCTGCCAGATGATGACCGGGAGGGGAGGTTGGCCTTTAACCATAATCATGACTCCCGATAAGAAGCCCTTCTTTGCTGCAACTTACATTCCTAAAAAGGGCCGGTTCGGGTCTTTGGGGCTGCAAGAGCTGATACCTCATATAAAAGATCTATGGGCAAATGACCGGGATAGGCTACTTAACTCGGCTGAGAAGATCTCAGCCAATTTGAGTCAGATCCGCACTCCTCGAATGAGTGCTGCCTTGGATGAATCTGTCTTGACCAGGGCTTACGAAGGCCTGTTTCAACTTTTTGACCCCCAGAGCGGGGGTTTCGGATCTGCTCCCAAGTTTCCGACCCCACATAATCTCATATTCCTGCTGCGTTACTGGAGACGGACCGGCGATGCTAGCGCCCTAGACATGGTAAATACTACCCTGCAGTCCATGCGCATGGGCGGCATCTACGATCATGTGGGCTTTGGATTCCACAGATATTCTACAGATGCCAGGTGGTTTGCTCCTCATTTCGAGAAGATGCTCTACGACCAGGCCCTTCTAACAATTGCGTACGTGGAGGCCTATCAAGCCACGCACGAGGAAGAGTACTCCACTGTTGTCCGAGAGATACTATCTTATGTGCTCAGGGATATGACCTCCGAAGAAGGAGGGTTCTACTCGGCAGAGGACGCCGACAGCGAAGGTGTTGAGGGCAAGTTCTACCTCTGGTCTGCAGAGGAGCTGAAGACCATTCTGGATAAAGACGAATTCAGCTTCTTATCGAAGCTGTTCGACCTTCAGGAAGGCGGCAACTTCGAGGGGGGATTGAACATCCTAGCTTTGAGGGCATCCCTAAAGGATGCTGCAAATGTCTTGCAGTTGCCCGAAAAATATCTCCTAGAAAGAGTGGAGGAGATCAGAGTGAAGCTCTTTGGTATCAGGGAAAAGCGAGTCCATCCACACAAGGATGACAAAATCCTCACGGACTGGAATGGCTTGATGATCGTTGCCATGGCCAAAGCCGCTTCGGCTTTTGACGAGCCGGATTATTCAAAGGGAGCCAAAACCGCTGCAGATTTCATACTGAACAATATGCGCCTACCGAATGGAAGGCTGCAACACCGTTACCGCGTCGATCCCGGAATCCAGGCCAACCTCGATGACTACTCATTCATGGTCTGGGGGCTAATAGAGCTATACGAGGCCATCTTCGATATCAAATACCTTCAAGCTGCTCTGGACTTGAACAAAATTATGATCGATCACTTCTGGGACAGGGATTTGGGTGGGTTTTACTTTTCGCCTGACGATGGAGAGCAGCTCCTGGTCCGTCAGAAGGAGATTTACGACGGAGCTGTGCCATCGGGGAACTCGGTGGCCATGTTAAACCTTCTCAGACTTTCTCGTCTCACCGGAGATCACCAGTACGAGGAATTGGCAGACAAGATTGGCACAGCCTTTTCCGATCAGGTGAGAAGGCAGCCAGCGGCCTATGCTATGCTAATGTCATCCCTGGATTTTGGTTTGGGTCCTTCGCACGAGGTGGTCGTAGTCGGCAATCCATGTACGCAAGATACGCTCAAGATGTTGAAGGCTCTGAGATCCAGGTTTTTGCCCAACAAAGTGGTTGTTTTCGTTCCCTTAGGAGAAAAATCCCCGGACATCCACCGATTTGCTGAGTTCACCAAAGTCCTATCAGCAATTGGAGGGTCGGCCACTGCTCATGTATGCGTAGACCACATCTGCAATCTTCCAACTGCCGACGTGGCTAGAATGATGGATCTTCTGAGCCTCTAGCCTTTTTCCAAACCTGTTCTCCCGCGACTTCTGCATCGTGATGATCCGAACCCTGTCCGAACGACACAGATAAATACTACCAATTAGTTATAGGCCATTGAGGAGATCCAAATTTCTGAGAATGAAACATCCACGGACTCTGACAAGCACCGTAGACCTATTAGACATCGTGTATCATCGAACATAGTATCATCAAGATTCCCCCTTTGTGGACCTAAGGGGAGATCATCAAGGTTCGATAATATGTCTATTCTTGCAGGCGTTGGTCCAGCGGTGATGTTCTAAATGAACGAACGGACTAAGAGCCAGATTCCTAAAAAAGACGTAATGTATACGCTCAAAGAGAATGACTCTCAATATATAATAAATGAGAGTTATTTTTACAAGACTGAGCCGTATTATACCATAGTCAAGAACGAATATGATGGGATCAAGACAGTTCCAAGCAGTAGCGACGTGCTGGACGCTTACATAGTTCCAATATGCCTGGAGAAGGCCAAACTGGCAGAGATTCCTATCTGTGATTGGGTGATATCCTACCAATACATTTCATTGCCAGCGGTGGTGTATGGTCTCAACTACTTCTCCACTCCTTCCGATCATTTCGTTGTCAAAGACGTGGAAGAGGCCAAGAAGGTGATAAAGCATGTCACCAACCTAGGCAAATACCCATTCTGCTATCAGAAGATAACCGACGAGTCGACGGTTGTCAAGTGCGTCTCCATCTTCGGCAAGACCATAAACTGCTGTGAGGGAGTATCCGCTTTAGCGGACAAGGTCTACCGGGCCTTTCGCATACCTCTGGTAGAGATAGTGCTGGTTAGGGACAAGGCCGGATACCGTCTTTCTTCCCTGGCACCGGTAAAATATTCGCAGTTATCCAAAGAGGAGACCGAATTGTTACAGAATCTTCTGGATACGAGGGTGAACCGCAGTGAGTAAACTAGGCATCTTTGTAAATAGACAGACCTTGAGTAGCTCTGAGCAGCTTACATCCCTGGTCAAATGTCGGGACGTAGCCGAAAGCATGGGCCATACGGTTGAGTTTATCTTTCCTGTGGACATAAAAAAAATTCCCAAGCTGGACGCACTATTCATAAGAGCCAACACGGACCCCATGAACACGACTTATGTGGCGGCCAAGATGGCTAACATGTATGGGGTACCCGTCATAGATGACCCAAAATCCATCCAGATATGCGCAGACAAAGTCAACATGTACCTTCATCTGATGAAGAAGAACATCTCTATGCCCAGGACCAAATTCTTGAGCAAGAAGGACGTCGATGCAACGTATATCAAAGGCCTCTTTGAGGAGCTAGGGTCGCCCCTCGTCTTGAAGGAGCCATCCACATCCTTCTCGGTGAGGGTGGAAAAAGTGTCAACCGTCTCCGAGTTCACAAAGGTGGCCAAGAGATTCCTCAAGCTCACAGACTGGATAGTAGTCCAGGAGTACATAGAGAGCAGATTCGACTGGAGAATCGGCGTTCTGAATGGTGAGCTGCTATATGCCTGCAGGTACATAATTCCGTCAGAGACCTTCAAGATCCAGGCATCAGTGAACGGGCACATCGTCTACTGCGACGTGGAGAGTGTGCCTGTGGAGCAGGTCCCAACAGAAGTCATCGATCTGGGAATAGAGGCTGGGAAGGCCATAGGCAACGGGCTCTATGGAGTGGACATAAAGGAGAGCAACGGAAAGCTCTATGTCATCGAGGTGAACGACAACCCATCTCTCGAGGGTGGAGAGGATGCCCACTATCCGGACATGTTTCGCAGGATATTGTCATACCTCATGACCGGCGATGCCTCCGACTATGCCGATGAAATGTGGGCCCGGGCCATAGGACCCTATGGGTTTGAAGGAGAGTACAGCTTGGGCGCAGCCGCTGCTTTTGCTCAAGGAGAGGCCACAGTAGAAAACGATGTCTACTCGTACAAGATAGACTTCTCAGAGAAGTAGACCTCTTTATTCTTTTTTCCATCGAAGTCGAATTTGTCGGAATCGTATCTCAAGAGATGATGTTAATGGATGAAACACTTTGTAACGCCCTGAGCAAAGCTTGCAGCAACTGCAATTTGGGCGGTGGTTGCTGTATGGGAGCGATGCCTCCTCTTACTCAGAGGAGGATAGACATCCTGCTTGCCAACGGAATCAGTCCTCAGCAGATCAAATTTAAAGGTTATAAAAGGCTCCGGCTTAAACCTGACGGCTTCTGCGTGCTGTTCCAGGATGGCATATGTAGTGTCCATTCAGTCAAGCCTGAGACCTGCGTGGCCGGGCCTTTCACCTTTGACGTTAAGGGCACTATCCTTCAGATATTCCTTAAAAAGCCCAGCATCTGTCCAATGGTTGAGTTCCTGAAGAAGGATGGAAAGGCTTACGAAGGTTTGTTCGAACTATCGGTGAACAAAATAGTGGATCTAGTCAATGGTTTGCCACCCGAGGAGCTGGCGGAGATCGTCAAGATCGATGAGCCAGAAACGGAGCTGGTGGCAGAGATCAAGCTGACTAGATCAAGCAGATTAGATCAAGTGGCTAGATCAGGCTGATTAGATTTGGTATGACAAGACCCAGGCTTCAAAGATCGGGACGAAGATTCAGAAGGGATAAAGAGATTCTATGGATATAGGAACAGAGCACGAGTACTCCATAAACGACAGGAACTTCAATCCGCTGCCCATTTCCGACAAGATAATCGAGCGGATCAGCCGAACAGTAGAGCACGAGGTGAGTTTCGGCGGAATAAAGGTATCCAAGGAGCTGCAAAAGCATGCAATAGAGCTGATTCCGTCCAGGCCTGGGAGTCTTGCCTTCCTAGAGAACAATCTCTTCAATGGACTCCAAAGCCTCTATCGGGATTTGAACTGGGAGTACAAGTTCCTAGGTCTTGGGATGCACCCCCTGCTAACTTTGGACCAGACTACCTATTGGGACCACGATGAGCAGGATTACTATCATGCCTACGATAGATTATTCAACATAAAGCAGCACGGCTGGCTGAACATTCAGGCCCTTCAGATAAACATCCCTTACAAGAACGGAAGGGATCTGGTTTCCATGTTCAATAAGATCCGCTCTCTGCTGCCTTATCTGGTGGCGGTGTCAGCGTCCTCGCCTTTTGTTGAGGGAAAGCTGACATCCTACGCTGATAACAGGTTGGTCTACTACAAAGAGAACCAGCGCAAGATACCTGCAATTTGCCATGACATTCTGCCTGAATGTATAGAAAACGTGGATGAATACATTTGCATAAACAGAGGCATTTACTCTGAGCTGAAGGAGTGCGGAGCCGATATATTATGCAAGGAGTGGGTAAACTCCCGTGGCGTGATAGTCCGGTTTACCAGGAGATGCCTGGAGGTGAAGGCCATCGATGAGCAGGAGTGCTTGCACTCGGACATGGCCATATCAGCATTCCTGCTCTCTCTGCTAAGAAGTAATCTTGAGTTAGAGGGGGAAGATGGGGCCCTTCGTTCTCTGCTGGAAGAGGCGATGAGACATGGCGTGGAAGGCCTTCGGCCTGAACTAGAGAAGATGTACCGGATTGCTTATGAGAACTCCACAGACGAGGAGAAGTCCTATCTGCCGCTGATTGAGAAACGGATTGAGCAAGGAAGCCTAGCCGAGCTAATGAAACGCCAGTTCAAGGAGGCCGGCGAGATTAAGTCAATATTAGCGGAGATGGAATGGTCCTTGAGAGAGAACATACCGTTTTCAATCGAACGGCGTCGATGCGGATAGTAGCAGTGTATCTTTGCGGTAGAAGCTAATCCTCGCGGTCTCTATTCTCTTCCTTTCTATCGTCATTTCTTTCTTTTATCTTCATTGAAAGCGAAATCCTCTTCCTCACCAGGTCTACGTCGAGGACAGTCACTATGACCTTCTGATGAACCTTGACTACATCTGCGGGATTTCGCACGAACTTATTCGAGAGCTGGCTAATGTGCACCAGGCCGTCCTGGTGAACTCCCACATCCACAAAAGCTCCGAAGGCTGTTACATTGGTGATTATTCCAGGCAGCTTCATTCCGATCTTTAAATCATCCATCTTCTCGGCACTTTCTGCGAAGCTGAAAACCTCGAACTCCTGGCGCGGATCGCGCCCGGGCTTTGATAGCTCGGATAGGATGTCGTTTAGCGTGGGCATCCCGACTTCATCGGTGACGTATCTCTCGAGGTCGATCTTTTTTTGGAGTCCTCGATCCATCATCAGCTCTTTGATAGTGACACCAAGGTCCCTGGCCATTGCCTCGACGATCGGATGGCTCTCCGGGTGGACCGCGCTTGCGTCCAGTGGGTTCTCGCCTTCCCTTATGCGCAGAAAGCCGCCTGCCTGCTCAAAGGCCTTTGGCCCCAGGCGGGGCACTCTAAGGAGATCCTGTCGGGACCTGAACGGTCCGTGCTCATTTCTGTACTTCACCATCGCATCGGCCAACTTGGGCCCAAGCCCGGAGACGTAGGCTAGCAGATCCTTGCTGGCAGTGTTAACATCCACACCTACAAAGTTTACGCAACTCTCCACAACCTCATCCAGCTTCTTCTTGAGAGCGGACTGATCCACGTCGTGCTGGTACTGGCCTACGCCAATGGATCTTGGGTCGATCTTGACAAGCTCGGCCAAAGGGTCCATAAGCCTCCGACCTATGGAGACTGCACCGCGAATCGTTACATCCTGATCAGGAAACTCCTCTCTAGCCGCCTCGGATGCTGAGTACACCGACGCTCCTGACTCGTTCACAATTATTATGGGAATCTTCCCCGGTAGCTTCAGCTTTCTCATAAATGACTCAGTCTCCCGGCCTGCTGTTCCGTTCCCAATGGCGATGATCTCCACCTTGAAGCGTTCGATTAGCTCGATGATCTTTTTTCCAGCTTCGGTTCCTTGCGGCTGGGGCGAGTGAGGGTATATAGTATCGTTATGCATTAGCAGGCCCTGTCCATTCAGGATCGCCACTTTGCAGCCAGTCCTGAATCCTGGATCGATGGCCAGGATGTTCTTCTGTCCCATGGGGGCTTCTAGCAGCAGTTGACTGAGGTTCTCGGCGAATATCTTGACCGCTTTTCCTTCGGCTTCTTTTTGGGCAAAGGAGATCGCCTCCGTCTCCATGGATGGCTCCAGCAAACGCTTGTAGCTGTCTCTGGCGGCCAGCCTGACCTGCTGACTCGAAGGCCCTGTTCCGCGAACAAAATTTGATTCAACGATGGCTATTGCGCTTTCATCGTCTTCAGTAGGCACGACACGAATGCTCAGAAATCCCTCTCTCTGGGCGCGCATAATAGCCATAAGCCTGTGAGAGGGAACAGCGCACAGCCGCTCTGACCAATCGAAGTAATCTCTGTACTTTGCGCCCTCTGTTTTATCGCTTGCCTCCTTTGATCTCAAGATGCCCTGGGTCTGGAAGAGGTTGCGGAGCTGGGATCTGGTTGAAACATCTTCATTTATCCAATCGGCCATGATGTCTCGCGCTCCGGCAAGTGCAGCATTCACCGACTCAATTTCCTTGGAGTTGTCAACGAACTTCTTGGCCTCAGTAACCGGATCCGAGATGTCCTGGGCGAAGATCATTCTTGCCAGAGGCTCGAGGCCCCGCTCCTTTGCTACAATAGCTCTTGTGCGGCGTTTTGGCCTATAGGGCAAGTAGATATCCTCCAGAATTGGCATGGCTTCTGCAGCCGTGATTCTATCTCTGAGCTCTTCAGTCAGCTGTCCGCGTTGTGCCATTGAGTTAAGAATGGATTCGCGCCGTTTATCCAAATCTCTAAGCTGCTCCATGCGGTCGCGGATGGCGGCAATTGCCACTTCATCCAGGCATCCGGTGACCTCCTTTCTGTATCTGACGATAAAGGGAACCGTTGATCCCAGATCCAGGAGATCAGATACAACTTGGACATGCTTGCCATTCAGACCTAGCTCAACGGCAACCTTTGCAATATTGGGTTCGTTCATGAGACCTCTGGGACGGCAATTGAAGATGGACCGTGAGCTTAGACTTTATTTGTAGGCTTTGCCTAAGGCTTACGAAAAAATATAGGTGCCACTCAAAAGACAGTAAAAACCGAAAAAGTAAGAGTCAAAAAGCGAGGCCGGATATTATCCAGCCTAACGCCATGAGAATGGGATTTTAAGTTGCCTTATCTACCTTATCTGCCTTGGGGCCCTTATCTCCGGCCACTACCTCAAAGCTAACTTTGTCTCCCTCTGCAATAGAAACGCCTGGCTTAAGCCCGGTTGCGTGAACAAAATAGTCCTTTCCGTCGTCTCCAGCTATGAATCCAAAATGCTTTGTTCTGTTAAAGAACTTTACTGTGCCTGTTACCATTTGTGATTCCTCAATGATCCCCAGAAAGACAGCCGTATATTTAAATGTAATGGCGAAATCTCTTTCTGATTTGGTGCGTTCAGTATCAATAGAAGGTCGTATGATCACCTCCGGCGACAAGAATCTCTCCCAACGTCACTATATTCCTCCTCCATAATCGAAACCTTTTTTTATGCTTTTTGGCTTTGTGACATTCCGACTTATCAAATTCATTTCTAGCTCATTTGCATCTTCCAACAGCTTATCGTAGGCTTTGATGGAAAATGTGCAATACTCAATTCGACATGAGAGATATTGCAATGAATGCAAAGTATTTATGAAAAAGATTTACGGCGGGATCAGAGAATTTTTTGCAATTTTCAACGTCCCAGCCAGGATTGTCTTAGATAAGCCCGATTGGAACAAAGGCCTTTTGAGAAAATGGTGCGCTGGATTTAATAGATAATCTCTTGAATTAGACTATAGGATTACCTTGCCTACAAATGATGCCGACTTAAAAGCCCTGATAGAGGCCGCCCTCTTTGCAGCTGGCAAGCCACTGTCATTGAAGGACCTAGCAAAGCTATCAAGTATCTCCGAGGACGTTGCACGAGCCCTGGCGGATGAGCTTGTCAGAGACTACTCCCTGCGGGAATCAGGCATAGAGATAAGGGCCTTCGAGGACCGGTATGTGATGCAGGTTCGGGCCTCCCTGGCAAGGGATGTAATCTCCGTCGCCCCTCGGGAGATCGATGCTCCGCTCATCAGGACTCTGGCCATTATCGCCTACAAGCAGCCTTTGAAGCAGAGCGTTCTGGCAGAGATCAGGGGCAACAAGAGCTACTCTCACGTCAAAGAGCTGGAGCACTTGGGTCTCATAAGTGCGAAAAAAACCGGCCGCACAAAGGTATTAACCACTACAAGAGGCTTTGCTGATTACTTCGGTCTTGGTTCGGACAACCCTGAGTTCGTGCGGGGTACCGTCCTGAGATCTAGTCGCCCCCTGGGAGTGACCCGGATGTATGAGAGCCTTGCAGTGCGTCTAGGCATCGGCTACGTTGTAGTCAACCCCTACAAGCCGGAGGCTGAGGACAAGGGGTTGCTGAGAAATCTCAAGATTTTGGTTGCTGCGCCCGGCTATGCTGAGCAGATAAGAACATACTATTCAGGTGAGTTGATCGAAGCGGGAGTGCGCACTTTTTCCCAGCTCAAGGAGTCTGCGGAAAAAATTTGCCGTGCTTGCGGTCATGGAAAGATCGAAGAGCTAGCCGCTGAGATTGATGGGCTTATTAAGGAGTACAGAGAACGCGCCGGTAATGCCAAGGCAGTCAAGCCGCTAACGCCGATGATAGAGGACATGGCCAAGGACCTAAGGATCCCTGTGCAGGATGAAGGTGTCACAGCCGGCTCTGATTATGCGAACCATCCGGCATCTATAATTGTCCCTACTCATCAGTCTTATGAAATAGATATTTTGGAGAGAGTAAAGCAGCGTTATGACGCACTGCTGGGAGGCTTGGTTTAGGAGCTGCAACCATGTGATCGGTGAATTAATCCCCGACGCCTAAAACCATTTCCTCTTTTTGAAATAAGTAAGCATAACAAGTGCCACAACGATCATAAGAGCAATGACCGATGGATAGCCCCAGGGCGATTCAATCTCAGGCATGTACTTGAAGTTCATTCCGTAGAGACCAACGATGAAAGTCAGCGGGATGAATATAGTGGATATAACGGTCAATACCTTCATCACCTCGTTAAGCCTGTTGCTGAGGCTGGAGAGGTATGTATCCAGTAGCGATGCAGACATGTCCCTGAAGGTCTCGACGTTCTCTATCACCTGGATGGTGTGATCATAAACATCTCGCAGGTATATCTTGGTCGATTCGGAGATAAGGGGAGAATCCAGTCTTTGGAGGCTGCTTATAGCTTCCCTCAAAGGCCATACTGACTTTCGTAAAAACAGCATATCCCGTTTCATTTTGTAGATAGTAGATAGAGACGTTGGCTCGGGGTTGACCACAATCTGGTCCTCCAGATCCTCGAACTTTTCCCCGAGCTTTTCCAGAACCACGAAGTACTGATCGACCACAGCGTCAATCATGGAGTAGGCCAGGTAATCAGCACCCGATTTTCTTATTCTGCCTTTTCCTGTCCTCAACCGTCCTGCAAGGGTTTAAAGACATCTGCCTCTTTCTCTGTGAATGAGACCACAAAGTTGGGGCCTAAAATCAGGCTTGCTTGGTCGGAATTGATGGATTCTTCTTCGATTTCTTTTTTATAGTAAAGCATCTTGAGAACTATGAATATGTAATCGTCGTAGTCTTCTACCTTGGGGCGCTGGTCGGATAGGATATCCTCAAGAACAAGTGGGTGAAAGCCGTAACAAGCGCCGATTTTTTCAAGAATATCCACCTGATGCAGACAGTCTATGTTTATCCAGGTCACTGAAGGCGTGTCTTTGAAAACAAAGCACTCATCGACTCCTTTGACCTCTATCTCCTGGAAATGAGACGAGTCATAGTCTATTACTCTTATCTTCGGTATATCGGATTGCTCGCATCTTCTTGTTATAAGTGATTGAGGAAGGTAAGAAACGTTTGGTCTAATATCCACCTGGTCCAGAGTTAGTCAACCCCATTTCTCCTTTCACATTTTGCTTTTTCAGTCCTTAAAGCCTTATTGGCTTAATACTATTATACAACTAAATTGACAAAATATTTCAGACAAAGACGAGTCCGAAGCTTCTCAAAGATCACTTTTCGTTGAATTTACTCTTGTCTAGACGGGAGGTGTTTCTTCTTTCACCCGCTCTACGACTACAATCTCCAGAAGATCCTCTACGCCATCTATTGATCTTACCTTATCATTTATGACCAGATTGAGTCCCTCAAGGCTTTTAGACCAGACTTTTATGAAGAGATCGTATTCACCAAGGACGCTGTATACCTCTGAGATCTCAGGGACTGCAGCAAGAGCCGCTTTGGCCTCGTCATGCTTGTCGGTATTCGTTTGAACTAACATGATGGCAGTTACCATATATCCGGTTGCATTCGGGTTGGCTATAATGGTAAACTTATCTATTGCTCCGTTGGCCATCATGCGCTTCAGCCTGAACTGTATTGTTGCATCCGGTACGCCGGTAATCTCTGATATCTCTTGAAGATGTATCCTTGAGTTATCTCGGAGATTTCTAAGAATGGCCAAATCGACCTCGTCCAAGTCCAGTCTATGACCCATGATTATCTGATTCTCCAACAATTTATCCCGATTATTGGTGATTCGCCAAGATACTATATAAAAGTTGTCGAAAATGCCAAATGTTTAATAAAACATGAAGGATAGCATTATATAACAGAAGAATACAACCGGCTTCTTTGAATAAGAATCTCAAGGGAAGCCGGGCCTCCCAATTAACCTACGGAGCATTGTATGTCAATGTTTAAAGCTCAAGGGGCGAACTATAAGGGCCAACGTCTTAAGAAATATCCGAGGCATGTACCCAAACGCCAAATTCGCCATCCAGGTGAAGATCGTAGAGAAGCTCTCTCGATACAGAAATGTGCGAGGCAGCGAGTCGCTCAAGCTCGATAAAGACCTGCAGACTGTTCTCAGGAGTCTTGGCACATGCAGTTGGGGGCCAATTTTTTCTATAAGTATCGCAGGTTTGTGAAATGGCTGAGCCGGTACTTGGCCCTTGCCGGTCCTGGCATAATTGTGATGATAGCCGACAATGATGCCGGTGGAATTACCACCTATGCCGCAACGGGAGCCAAATTTGGATTCAATCTAATCTGGTTCATAGTATTGCTCGGTCCTGCTGCCTTCGCTGTTCAAGAGATGTGCGTGAGATTGGGCGCAGTCACTAAGCGAGGACACGCAGAGGCTATTTTCGATGCCTTTGGCCCCTTCTGGGGCTGGTTCTCGTTGATGGACTTAGGTTTCCTGGATTTCCTCACATTGATCTCTGAGTTTGTGGGGATGACCGCAGCTATGAGTGTCTTCGGAGTGCCGCCAGTAGTAACTGTGATAGGTGTTTCCATCTTGATGATCCTGATTGTCATGCATGGGCGGTATTGGACTTGGGAAAAAATAGTCCTCCTTTTCTGCGGACTGAATCTGATTTACATTCCGGCGACTTTGTTGCTTCATCCCGATTTTGGAGCGATTCAACGATCCTTCATACCGAGCTTTCCAAATGGCCTGACCCCAGAGATCTTCTTCTTCTTAATGGCCAACATAGGAACGACCATCGCTCCATGGATGATATTCTTCCATCAAAGCTCAGTTGTGGATAAGGGATTGACAGAGAAAGATATACCCTTTGCTAGATGGGACACTCTAATGGGGTCCATCTTTGTCGTATGCGTAGCTGCGTTCGTCATGATTCTTACTGGAACATTATTATACAAGCCACCTAACGGCATCGATATTGGTAATGCCGCTCAGGCAGCCCATGCTATCATCGGCAGCTATCCGCTAGTTGGTGCAGCCCTTGCAATTGGCCTCTTCGATGCTGGATTGCTTGGGGCGATCTGCATATCCCTGGCTAGCTCATGGGCCATGGGCGAGGTGTTTGGATGGGCTCATTCCATAAATAACAAGATATCAGAAGCACCTATGTTTTATGCATTCTATTTCTTGAGCCTAGTCGTAGCTGGCACAGTTGTGCTGATCCCAGGGGCTCCACTAGTATTGATAACCCTGTTCGTTCAGGTGATTGCCGTCACCCTCCTTCCTGCGGCTCTGGTTTTCTTGATATTGCTGCTCAACCAAGAAGAGCTGATGGGAAGATATAAGAATACATTTATTCAGAATGTAATTGGCTTATCCATCGTGACTATGATTGTAGTTCTATCAACTCTGTACGCAATAAGCGTCCTCTTCCCGGAGATGTTCCATCAATGAGCGAAAACGATGAGTACGATAACATATCAGAGGATAGCTTGTTGGATCGTACAATTAAAAGATGGACTGCAAAGATAAAGGAGATTAACAAGAAGTACAGCAAACCAAGGCTGAAGATGACGCCTCTGGTCAAGATCTCTTTATTGGTCCTTAGACTTTATCTTATAATGCTGGTTGTTATATTGGTCTACAAGTTCTACACCGTTGTTAGTTTTAGGTAACCGGAGGAGGAATATGGATAAAAATGGCGAAGCTCGCTTGCCGGAGGGCACCTATTTCTTGAGCGATGTGCTCAATGAAAAGGTGCTTCTCAAAGGAAAGAAGATAGGCAAGATTTCTGATCTGATTATCCGGGATAAGGATAAGGTAGCAGAAGTCACGCATTTAGTCATCAGTCGCCCATTCGGCTATTCCTCCTTAATGATGCCGTGGGAAACGGTCATGGCATTCGACGGAAAGGAGATCTTCATCGATGTCGATGATGTTGAGAAGTTTGCTGTTAAAATTCCCGACGGAGTAGTTCTCCTAAAGGACTTCATTCTTGACAAGAAGATCCTCGACATGGAGGATAATGATGTTGAAGTGGTTTACGACATCAAGATGGTCCTGAAGAAGAACAAGCTATACGTTACAGATGTGGACTCATCCAGTTATGCTCGGTTTAGGCGCATGGGCTTGGACCTCTTTGACAGGAGCACCAGTCCCTTTGCCAATCTGATTAAAAAAGGGCACGAAAAGAGCGAGGACGCGCTAATACCCTGGTCTTATGTTCAAGCTCTGCCTCCTGACCTCGACAGTTTCAAGGGAAACGTAAAGCTAAAAATACTAAAAGAGAAGCTGAACGACCTTCCGCCAGTCGATCTAGTAGAGATTCTGGAGGATCTGGACCACGAGCAAAGGGTCATGGTCATCAATCAGCTGGACGCCGACCAGGCCTCGGACGCTCTGGAGGAGATTGGGCCGAATATGCAAAGGGAGATAATCTCCTCCTTGAAGAAGGAAAAGGTGGCAAAGCTTATAGACATGATGACGCCAGGTCAGGCGGCGGACGTTTTATCGGTGCTGACCTTTGAGGACCAAAACGCCATAATGAAACTGATGGACGACGAGAACATTGATAAGATAAAGTCTATCCTTGAGAAACAGCAGGAGAACATCCAGAACATAACCACTGAGAAATATTTAAAAGTCTCCCCGGAGGAGACCGTCGAATCAGCTCAGAATGGATATCCGAAGCTGGCAAAGGACAAAGACGAGATAATGTACTTATATGTCGTCGATAAGCAGGACAAGCTGCTTGGCGTGATCGATGTCAAGGAACTGCTAAAGGCTGACGATAAGGCTCTTCTGAAGGACATCATGGTCAAGAACGTAATCTCATTGAAAAAGGAGAGCAAACTGGGCGAGGCCGAGACTATGTTCTCTAGATACGATTTTCGGGCGCTGCCGGTCACAGACGGGGAGGATAGGATGGCTGGAGTTGTCAGATACCGCGACGTCACGAAGCTGACGCATCATTTTTTGGAGTAGGAATTGCCATCAAAGTCGGGCATATAGAGCTTCGAGTTTAGAATAAATGGAATTATGCCTGGGCCGGCACGGGGTCCATCTTCCTCTTGCTCTTCTCCACTGTTCCTTCCAATGCCATGCGCATCTCTTCCTTCTGGGAATCCTCGAAAGACCCACTCTCCAATAGGTCCTCCATTATCCCGTTAAGGATGTCGTCCACGACTTACACTTTAGAGTAGAACCTTGCCTTCTGGCCAAGATAGTATCCAAGCTGGTACTGCAGGACGGAATTTGAGTTGACCGAATCCTTGTTCAGAAGCGAAATCGCCTCGTCATCGGCCTTGCTAGCACAGTCCTTGATCCTGTTGTAAATGCTAAACCAGGTGATAATTCCTGATGTCTCTAGCCTCTGTAGCTTGGGCATCATGCGTCCCAACCTCTGAGAGAGCTTGATCAGCTCCTCATTGGCAGACCTAATGGAGTCTTGAGCCCGTGCAATCTCTGAGGCATGCTTTGTAAATTCGGGATTTTTGGTCATTTGGCTCACCTACATATGGAAACAATCCTGAGATAGAAGACGATTAGAATCTGGTCGTGTATGTCATTTATTGAATTGGCACTCTGAAAGTCAACAATTCCCTCAGGCTCCATACGTGATCAGTTAGACCTTCAGCCATTGCCGGAGTTCGCTGTGTCCATCTTTTCCTGCTCTCGCT
>Ga0209777_10003850_pt1 | contig 18164 bp, 16 predicted proteins | sample FrelakmetHBP12HB_FD_187147 | JGI IMG/M metagenome (GOLD analysis project Ga0209777, IMG submission 187147) | Freshwater lake sediment microbial communities from the University of Notre Dame, USA, for methane emissions studies -HBP12 HB (SPAdes)... | ecosystem: Environmental > Aquatic >...
GAAGGCGTTGGACGAGGACGCGAGCGCCAACGGTAAAATCGGAAGAACGTGAGGGGGCGATCCGCACTACTAGCCTCGAAAGGATCGGTTCTATCGGGAATGGGTGCGAATTCGAGCCAATCAGCCGTAACTCAGCCCCGAGAGCGTGAACTACTGATCTCTTTTTGAGGGTTGAGTTAGAAATTGAAACCAAAAAAGCACATAACGGCGCGCATCACTCAGCGACGCCGTAGGTGCAAAAAAATACGCCGCTCAACTTGCATTCGGCCCACACTGGACAAGAGGGACAAACACACCCTCTTTTTTCAAGGGTCTTCTCACTCCTGCCTCGTGCGCAGAACAGTCCGCCCGTAAGACCGCTTCGATTGTACGTCGGACATCGCTCTGTATAGCACAGGCAATCCGCGTAGTTCTCATTCGTGTTTTCTACTCGTGCGCGGCTCCTTTTCAACATTGACCTCTATCGCTCCTTGTATTCTCCATCAACCTTAAGCATTTCACAATCATCCTTTAGCTTCCCTAATGATACCCCGCCCCCACAACTCGAAGGCCATTCGATTCAACGTGCCTCGAACCCCCGTATAAGAAGAGGAAATATTTGAATAGGCAACGTCAAAATGCGATCCACCACTTAGATAAATCAAGCGAGAAGCGAGCAAAGAGCTACTATGTCTAGCCCAGTTATTCACATCGGAGTTGGTCTTGTGGCTTTGTTGCTCTATTTTGACGACCGCCACAGGATGTGGGCTCTTTTGTTGTTGCCTTTCGCCGTGCTCCCCGACCTCGATCATTTCCATATCGCGTGGTTTTACGACCCCCGGGTCTACTTTCATAACGTGTTTATGCTCCTGCCCCCCCTCGCCGTCGGGCTCTACGGGCTGGCAACAAAAAGGACCCTGCTACGCGACGTTGGGCTGATGGTGAGCTTCCTCTTGTGGACGCACCTCATGCTTGATTACTTTACCGGCGGGCTGGCGCTGCTCTATCCGCTGAGAACGACAAAGTTCGCCTTCGTACGCTTCCCAGCCCTGTCAGAAGATGTCGTCGCACTGCTCCCAAAGACGCTTTTGCCGTGGGTAAATTACGAGTTATTGGGTATTGTGCTGATCTTCCTTGCCTTAGCTGGAATTCTTATCTTCAAGAAGCTGGCTCAGTCGAACACGGATGTTCGTGAACGCCCAGAGCAGACTGAAGCCTGATCTTCTGCGCAGCCTTGTCGTCGTTGCAAGAGTCCACCTGATCGCGCGTGTGCTGCTGTGAAGCTGAGCGGCGTGCGAGAAGTAGCTTAGATGCGTAAAGTACATTTCGGCTGCTCTCTTAGCCCGTTTGATTCTCGAAAATAACGTCGCCGACGCGCTTTCGCGTCTCGTCGAGCAATTAATCGATTCGTTTTATCCTAGCGTCGCCGAGGTAAGCTGCAGTTCGAAAAAATGGTGCCAGCGAGCAATGCAAGCCTAAGCCGCAGCCAACGAGGAAATATTTAAACTGGAAGTGCCAAACTAAAAAATACGTTCTAGGGAATCCACTGCGAGAAGCAGCGTCAAAAGATACCATGCCGGATCCGTTTACTCACATCATCGTCGCCGTTTCGCTCCTGTGGCTTTTTTGGGACAAGAAGTACCGGAACTACGTTATTCTGCTTTTTCCACTAGCTGTGCTCCCGGATTTAGACCATTTCCTGCCGCCCTACCACCGTTTGCTTTTGCATAACGTCTTTATCCTCGTGCCCGTTGTCGGCCTTGTATTGTACGCGCGATTTCGGACAAAGAATGACGTTTTGCATAGCGTGGCACTGATCGCGAGTTTCATCCTGCTTTCACACCTGTTGCTCGACCTGTTCACCGGCGCGGGCGTACCTTTGTTCTATCCGTTTGCAGCGACCTCCTTTGGCTTCACGTACGAGTTGATCATTGCCCACGGCTCTGTGGTGCTATTTCCTGAGCCGCCTGCCGCGTTCGTGCAAAGCGAATTACTCGGTATCGGACTGACGTCCCTGACGCTCGCTGTGATCGTATTCGTCAAGAACAGGGTGCCATTCCAAAAAGACGTTTTTACACCACTGAAATCTAGGGTTCATTAGCAGCAGGCAATTTTTACCTAACCTACGGGCCTGCAGTCTCATCAACGCAACACCATCGATGCCGACTGAATGACCTACTGAACGACTCGCAGCCATTTTGGCGCCCTGGAAGCACTCTAACGCGGATGAAAGCACTTATACTTGAGAACGTTGACTTATACAATAGGTGATCAATCGTGCGTTACTTAGTCTATTTCGAGATTCCGACCGAAGCAGGCAATCGCTTAGACTTCGAAGAAGGGGGGCCTGGGCCGATCCTCGGGTATATCATGGATCGGTTCGAGCCAGAGGCGTCGTATACGCAGGCCGGCATGCGAGCTGTTTTCATAGTGGCTGACCTGAGTGAGGCACAGATGACGGAGCTCATGCTTATTGTGTCGAAGAAGTTCGGCACGTACCCCGAGTTCACGCCAGTCATTCCCGGAGCGGCGACGCCAGGAATTGCTGCGAAGGCCATAGAAGAGGCGAAAAAGGCACCCTAGGTAGGGGATTCCTTCGCTTACTTTTTTAGCTCTCCCGCGGCAAGGACTGACCTCGCGCGATGTGTCGAATGAAGTGAACAGCTGTTTGAGCTTCTTAGTTGAAAGTAGCTGCCTCGTCGTATTATCTAGGTAGCACTCAAGCGTTTGGGCACGCGAGCGACACTCCTCGATGCGCGTCTATTGAAAGCACGTTGTCTCTGCGCTCGCGTGTGTGGCTGTGGCATTGGTTGTGGCATTGGTTGTGGCATTGGTTGTGGCATTGGTTGTGGCTGTGGCATTGGAATGGACCTCTTCAATCCGCTTGATTCCCGAAAATGATGTCGCCGACGCGCTTTCGCGTCTCGTCGAGCAGGTCCTCAATTTGCTTAGTTTTGGCGTCGTCGAGGTAGCTGCAGTTTGAAAAAATGGTGCCAGCGAGCGAAGCAACTCGTTTGCCGATTCCAGGAAGTGAATTCCACCTAGGTTGCCCCTGGCTTGTGAGGAACTGGTCGATCCGCTCACGATTTTCTTCAAGGCACTTTTTGCCCTCATCGGTAAGCGTGTACACCTTCTTGTTTTCGTATTCGCTCGAGCTTACGTAGCCCTGGTCCTCGAGGAGCTGCAATGTTGGGTACACCACTGCGGGGCTCGGTTCGCGGCCGTGCTCTTTTTCGATAACTTTTATGATTTCATAGCCGGTGAGAGGCTGTTCTTGTAGGGCTTGTAGGACGAGATATTTCAAGTGTCCGTGTTCTTTTCTTGGGGGCCTGAACCACGCTTTGTAGAGATGCGGCACGTGGTGCCACGGTCCACACGGGTTCTGATAGGTTTTGTAGTTCATTTAATCCTCCGATATATCTTTAGATATGTTATAAGATATTATTGTATTTAAGAGTTTTGCTGAGTGAACCGCAGCGAACTGACACTACCCGCGCAGAGCTGCTAAAAAGCAGCTCCTCGGCGTTCCGTCCGGCGGGCCCGGTTCGCGGTCGGAAACCGCACATCGCACATGTAAGTACAAACGAAGCGTGATGCACGGTTGAGCAAATCGATCTAACTCCCCTATGGAAATCGAAACCTTTATGAGCTCATCTCCTACGTTCTTAGGCGTCAGCGAAGGGTCTGACGTGGTACGTGTGAAAGCATATAAATTCGTCGCACCGCTCGTAGCGATTCTCCTTCTCACCGTCCTCTTTGCCGGACTCTTCACCTTGCCAGCTTCAGCGGCACAGGACAACGCCGTCCAAGGCTCCCCTCTAAAATACAAAGGGGTCGCCTACGTTTCCTACAAACCACGCGAGTACACTACTACCGGTTCACACGCCTCGCTAAACGCTATAAAAAGCACGGGAGCAAACTACGTCTCCGTGCTCGTCACCCAATACGTGAGCTTTCGTACGTCCAACGTCATTTTTCCTGAACCTGACCTGACCCCGACTGACTCAGCGGTGACTGACGCCATCAGAGACATCCACGCCCGCGGGATGAGCGTCCTTCTTAAACCGCAGCTCGATTGCGACTACGTGCTGTGTGGCGGCGAGGGCGATTTGGCCCCCACTAATCCGAGCGCGTGGTTTAAGAGTTACGCGACCTTTATCAACCACTACGCGCGGATTGCCCAGAACAACGGGGTGGAACTGTTCTGCGTCGGGTGCGAGTGCAACAATCTCGACACCAGCAAGTACTACGCGAATTGGCGCACCGTGATCAGCGGGGTGCGAACCATTTACCACGGGCCCCTCACTTATGGGGCGGACTACAGCACGTATGCGCGCATCCCCTTCTGGGGGTTGCTCGACTATGCAGGCATCGACGCCTACTTTCCTCTCAGTGACACGAAGACGCCTTCCGTGACTGCCCTGGTCAACGGGTGGTCGCACTACGTCGACTACGATGGGACGCACAATTGGACACACGACATGGAGGTCTGGCAGGCGAAGACCCACAAACAAGTGGTGTTCACAGAGATCGGCTACCGCAGCATTAACTACGCGGCAAAAGACCCCGGGAATTGGGAAAGGTCGGGTGCCTACAACGCAAACGAACAGGCCAACTGCTATGAGGCCGCAATGCGGGTATTTGCCAACAAGCCGTGGTTTGCAGGGATGTTCTGGTGGGGGTGGCACCCCGACTCGAACGCAGGGGGTGCCGGCGACACCGACTACACACCACAGCACAAGCCCGCGCAGGGCGTCTTAACCGCGCACTGGCTATCGCTAGACAGGGCCCTTGACAACACGGCCCTTGCATGGACGACCGCGGGGAACGCTCAGTGGTTCAGCGAGACGACCACGTCGCTCTACGGCGGCTCAGCGGCACAGAGCGGAAAGATCGGCGACAACCAGAATACATGGCTACGCACCACCGTCACCGGACCTGGGACGCTGACGTTTTATTGGAAAATATCGTCTGAACAGGGCGGAGACTGGCTCCGGTTTTCCATCGACGGTCGTCTGCATGGCGAGAGAAGCGGTAACGGAAGCTGGGCGCGGATGAGCTACTCTGTAGGGGCGGGCACACACACGCTCCTCTGGAAGTACTCCAAGGACGAGGGAACGCCCGTGGGCGCCGATGCCGGTTGGGTGGACAAAGTGACATGGACGACGGGCTGACGACGAAATCAGCGCCTGAGACGCTCGGCGGATGTAATCGATCCGATCACAAGGTTTATGCTGCTAGAGCGTCTTTTTCTTTAAATAGAAGGCTTAGAACAGAGAAAGGCGATCTAAAATCGCTTATCGGTGTTGCTGTCGTTGCAACTTTTCTCGTTGCAGGGCTAGCAGGTTGCATCGCAAAGGTGCCGCGTAGCGCCATAGCTATCAGTCGGAGGATGTGTGGTGATGCTCACTAGTCAAAAGATGCTCTCACTCATACTGGTCACCATCATAGTGCTCTCGGCAGCTGCTATTATTACGACAAATGCGGCTACTACGACAGGACAGGACGCCCACGACCGCCTTCCGAATGGCGCCGCGGTCGGCTACGAGGCGGGCACGGCTTCCTCAGCGGCACCCCCTTATCCGACCACCGGAGCGGGACATACATACTACGTCTCCCCCACCGGCCGCAACTCGAACGACGGCAGCTTCTCATCACCCTGGGCAACGCCGGGCTACGGATCAAAGCACATACAGCCCGGCGATACCCTCATCATCCGCGGCGGGCGATACGTACTGAGTAAGTACTTCGATGACCAGGTCACGCCCCCTTCAGGAAACGCAACCGCTTGGACCACTGTCAGGGGAGAGACTGGCAATAGACCCATTCTCGTAGGGAGAGACAACCTCTTATCCGCAGTCGAAATCGATTATAATGGGTACCTGAAGAACAATGCGTATCTTAGCATAGAAAACCTTGAGATAACCAGCGACAATGGGGCGCAGTTTCGCGACGGCGTATGGGGCGGGCCGAACCTCAATCACGTGGTTCTTAAAGACCTCTATATCCATCACGTGGATGGGACGGGCATCGGCGGTTGGAGCGACGTCAATGACTTAAAGATTCTCAATTGCACGGTCACGTATTGTGGAGGCGGCGGCGTAGGGGGTCCCACTGGCGTGCACGGCGGGTGGCGAAACGTCGTCATAAACCACTGCAATCTCTCATACTCGGGCCACTATTATCAGGGCGGACCTATATCCCCTGATGAACGCCCCGATGCCTATGGGGTTGAGCCCTCGAATGGCCCCATAGAAATCGCCTACACGACCGTCACCCACAACCGAGGCGATGGGATAGACTCCAAGTCGAACAACACCTACATTCACCACTGCATCGTAGCGAACAACAACTGCGATCACGTCAAGCTCTGGGGGACGGGAAGCACCGTCGAGAACACCCTTATATACGGCCGAGGCGACGGCAACGCCCAGCGCACAGACTGGGCGCCTATCGTCATCGAGACAGAGCCCAACGCTCGCGTTACGATTGCCAACGTCGCCGTGGACGATGCGCTCGGGGGTAATTACCTGATGGCCGTTAATTACCCGCATCCGGAGAGACCGATAAGTCTCACCGTGACCAACACGATATTCAACGGCAGAGGCGAGAACTCCCCCATCTTCTTAGGTTCGGGTGTGAACTTCACCTTTCGGAACAACCTCTTCTGGATGCCCAACACCGACCACGTCTTGGACTACGGGGCCACCACCTACACCGCGTCACAGGTGTGGCGCCTCGGGCAGGGGAACAAGTACGGCAACCCCCTCTATGTCTCCCCCGCGTGGGGCACCACAGGAAATTATCACCTCAAGGCGGGCAGCCCGGCCATCGATGCGGGAACTCCGACGGGCGCCCCCTCGACCGATCTGGACGGCAAGCTGCGCCCACAGGGGAAAGGCTATGACATCGGCGCCTACGAATACCCGGGGAAGCATCCCACGACGCTCACCGCAACGGCCCCCGCCACGGCTTACTTCACCAAGAACTTCACGATAAAGGGACGGCTCACCGCCAGCGGTGTCGTACTTGGCTATCAGAATATCATCCTGCAGCGCTCCCTCGACGCCAAGACTTACACTAAGCTGACGACGAGAAGAACCAACAGCACCGGCTGGTACCAGTTCAGCCGGAACGAGGCGACGGTGCGGACTTACTACTACCGCACCACCTACGCGGGCAGCACCACCACGATGAACGCGACGAGCAACGTCTTGAAGGTCATGGTGAAGAAGCCCACGAGCTTTACCATCAGCACCACACCCGCCAAGCCGACGTTCAACAAACAATTCACCATCACTGGCGCGTTGAAGTCGGGCGCGACTGCCCTTGTGGGCCTTTCTGTGCACCTCGAACGCAAGATCGGGAGCGGATCGTGGACTGACGTGACTGGCACGAACAAATTCACGGGACCTGGAGGAGCGGTCTCCGTGCAGCAGACGATGACGACGCATCACACATACTCATACCGCTGGCACTTCACAGGAACGGCGACTTACCAGTCCAGTTACTCGTTGGTCAAGACGTGTACGGTGTAAAGGGCGGGGCCTTGCTCTATAGTGTGCCGGATTCGGCGCTTACAGTGCCGTCCTCGCCTGCTATTCAGACCTCAGGAGCACACTGGTAGAGCAGACGGCGCGAGAAACACCGACCCCAAGCGGGCATAACGCAAAGCTTAAGCAACACACAAGTTTGTTCAAGGAGAGCGCCTACGGAAATGCCGGTGAAGAGATCAAAGGGTTAACATGACAGCGTCCTTAATGAAGTGTCAATATTAAAAGGGGGATACCGGTAATGTTTCACGTAGCAGGAGAAAAAGACATTTTAGAGGGTAAGGTAACCGATGTATACTTCAATAGAACCCTCCAAATTCTAGAAAGCGAACAGGTAAATTGCAAAGTCAAAGCGGAGTTTGTAGCGAAAAAATTACCTGAAGACTGGTCTTGGGGAGTTTTAACCGGTTTAGAGGAAGTTTCTACTATTTTAAAAGAATTGCCAGTGAAAGCCCGGGCGATGCCTGAAGGAACTGTGTTCTACCCCAACGAACCGGTGCTGGAAATAGAAGGGGCTTATCAGGACTTTTGCCTCTATGAGACGGCAATTTTAGGTCTTCTATGTCAGGCCACTGGCATTGCCACTAAATCATCCAGGTTTAAGAAGTTATGTGGGGACCGGCTTTTAATGAGCTTTGGAGCTCGGCGGATGCACCCTTTCCTCGCTCCGATGATAGAGAGAAATGCGTTCGTTGGGGGATGTGACGGGGTTTCCGTGATAAAAAGTGGGGAAATTATCGGAAAGGATCCTCTTGGCACGGTTCCTCACGCCCTAATAATCTGCATTGGGTCCACCGTAGAAGCATTGAAAGCCTTTGATAGGGTTATGGGGCCTGAAATTAATCGGGTGGCCCTAATTGACACTTTTAACGATGAAAAATTTGAATGCCTTAACGTGGCCGAAGCACTCGGTGACAAACTATATGCGGTGCGTTTTGACACACCCTCATCCAGAAGAGGGAATTTTTTGTCTATTTTAGAAGAATCTCGGTGGGAACTGGACTTAAGAGGGTTTGAGCACGTGAAAATTTTTGTGAGTGGAGGATTGGAAGAAGAAGATATTCCTAAACTTAACCCAGTGGTAGATGCCTATGGGATTGGTACCGCCATTAGCAATGCTCCTGTGGTTGATTTTTCCATGGACATTGTCGAGGTCAATGGAAAGCCCCGGGCTAAAAGAGGCAAATTGTCAGGTGCAAAAAGTGTGCTTCGATGCCCGAAATGTAACAAAAATAAAATCGTGCCACTTAATCAGGATTCTAGAAACTGTGTGTGTGGAGAAAAATATAGCGAGATTCTTTTGCCGTTTGTTGAAAGTGGTGAAGTTGTAACTGGCATTTCTAAACCAGAAGAAATCAGACAGTATGTTTTAGCACAGATTGCAGGTGAGACCCTTTAGCATACGAGAAGTCACGGCGTGTCGTTGTTAATGCACAGAAGGTTAGTATAACGGCATCCTGTTACAGCAAGTTTTAAGTGCGGCCGTCGTAAATATGTACAGTTTAAATTAAGTGACTGCGGTCACCAGACCGCCACCAACTAGAAAGGAGGCGATATAACATGAAACGACAGATAATAGCGCTACTTTTGATGACTATTATGGTAGTCTCGGTTTGCGGCGCCGTCGGTCTTGCTGCGGCGACGACAAAAGTGGATGCACTCAAGGCGACGGTAACGGCGACCACACTCACCGCATCAAAACGCAACCCGTACGTCGATGAGCAGGTCACCTTTACAGCGAGCCTGTCTAGACGGGTACTAATCAATCACCACAACACTCTGGTGCCGATCTCCGGTGAAACGGTGACGATCTATCACTACGTCAATTCGGTTACAAGGGATCCGACGACCCACAGGATGAGTTGCCACGTCCTGCGGGTGGATGACTACACCGCGACGACCGTAAACGGAGCGATCACGTGGACAACGAGCTGGGCATCCGCTGGCACGACCACCTACTACGCCGACTTTGCAGGCGACAGCACGTACGCGAAGTCGCACAGCGGGCCGGTGACGATCAACGTTCTGATCCCGACTAAACTGACCTTAGACGCGCCATACAATCAACAGAGTAATCCCCGCTATAATACCACGCAGCTCAGTGGAAATTTGACCGATCTAAACAGCAACGGCCTAAACAAGTACGAAAGGATCGTCATCACTGCGAAGTACCAGTGGAAGCGGCCGGCTGATACTACCTGGACGCAAGGTCGCATCACGGTGATGGCTACAAGTAAAGCCAATCTGCAAGGCGCCTTCAAGGACGTTCGGGTAACCACAGCAACAAACTCAACTAAGCTCCTAGGCGAGTATTACGACTTCCAGGCGCACTTCGCCGGAGACAACACGTACGGCGCATCGAATAGCAACGTCGTGAATCTTCCGTGATCGCTTCAAGCCAGTTCCCATAGGCCGAACCGACACCCGAGGATTGAGCATTGCGTTGGAAGCGCTGCACCGGCAGGTGCTGCTTAGCGCTGGGTTGATACCATCCAGCTCAGTGGGCTGAGGAGTGTCCGCGGAGTGAAGGGGGCTCAACGCTTCCTTTCCTTTTTTTTTATTGTTGTGTGTAAACAGCGAAACGCTTTGACAAGCTTACAAAAAGCAACTCGGCAGGGAAAGCAGAGGTCTACCAGACGGTGCACGCTTGAGAGTTGGCGGGTTTAGGTACCACAAATCAAAAAACATACGGCTGTCGCCCACGCACCTCCGATTGTGCCAGATTATCTTTCCATGGCAGGTGAATTCATGCCACTACCTGAGCTCTCTCTTAGCCAAGGGCGTGCTGCTTATGCGTAACTCTTGCGATTCTTGCTATGGCGCACGTCAACTACAGCACGCTTACGAAAAGAGACTCGCAAGTCTCAAAAAGGAGTCTTGAGGTTAGCTGAAGCGTGCGGCCCTTATAATTCTTTCAATTTTGAAACGGCTAGCAGCTTGTTTATAGTTCTCCAATTCCTCGTTGTTGCTACGGTGCTTAGCTTCGTTTCGAACATAGCGTTATTTAGTCTAGTCCGTGCATACCCGTTCGGGCAATAGAGATACACTTCTGACCGAACAATTGCGAACTTCTCATTATCGCCTGGTGTTATATCCAGCTTTGAGACATCCGTTTCGTCTGGTATGTCTAACACGAAGGTGACATACAACTTGTCAAGCGCCACATCTGCTTTATCAACAAGTGGGTTGTTTTCGATGATCTTGTCGAGTTCTTGCTGCGTCCTGATGATGACGTTTGTCGAAAAACCAAAGGTTTCGCTTACCTTTGCTTCAACGCGCGTAGCCAGTTTTACAGTTTCTGCACCCGTACAATCGAAAATGACGTTGCCACTCTGACCATATGTTCTCACATTTTCAAAAAGCAGCGATTCAAACGCCTTTTTTAAATCCGTCATTTTTACGGTTTTTTGACCGCTGACGTTGATACCACGCAGTAAAGCAATGCATCTCATAACTTCAAACCCCTCCTCCCTCTTTTTCTGCGCGGCTAATCAGCCCGGCCTAGTCTTGCACTATCTGGTTCAACGTAACCACGCACGGCAGTGCCTGTTTTGTTGTTTCTTCGCGCGCTAATCCAGGTCGCGTTGTTTCATGCTCCACGGAACCCATAACACCGTCTCTAGTATCGCCATGACGACAATCGATAGCAGGAACACCGCTATGTTTTGCACAATGCTGAAACCGCTGGCATAGAAAAACAGCCATAATCCCAAGAATATGAGCCACGCAAAAGCTATAGCGGCGCCGCCAAACGTTATTAGTAGGCCCGGTTGTTTTTTATCCATTAAGTTCGCCAATTCCTTTCAAACGATAAATACCGATTGCTTTCGTTTCGTTTTTTCGTGACGTGCAATCTGTTGTTGACACACAGTGTTAGACTTCTTAGCAGCAACGCTGGAAACCAAAGGCTGTGCGAATCACAACGATTAAGTTTGCAACATCGACCACATGCGTACAATTATTCTGAAAAATGAGCGTAAAGAAAAATTATGTTATGTTGAGCGCAGGACTCGATCGCAAACGAGCTGAAACCTTATGAGAATCCGAAAAGTCAGCTCCGCAAGGGAAATGAACCGTTTGATTGACGAGATGATTACAGCAGGCTATGGAGTAAAAGATCGAGGAGCTGAGACCGCCTTTCTTAAAAAGAAGACGTGGGGAAATGTCGGTGTGATTATTGTGCTGCTGATTGTAGCATTTGTTCTTGGTCAATTCACGCTTGGACTGAGCTTCTTATTACCGATCGCTTACGTCGTTTTCAAGCATCAAACAGCGGACACCGTAGCGGTTACGATCGATACCTCACTGGACTTGGCTGGACCCTCAGTACAGTCTTACGTTCCGCCGCCCGAAGCATTGCCGTTGACAAATGCGCCTCCGCCTCAAGTTCCATCGCCAGCGATGCAAGCTCCTGTCACGAATGAGCTTTGCAGTTCACACGGTAAAAACTCTTCAGAGGGAACATTATCAACCTCGGATGTTCAGCGTGTCACGTCGTCTTATGTGGACTCTTCACGCACAAAAGACAGAAGCGTGCATCTGTCTCACTTTAACCAAGTTGACCTGCTGATACTCCTCGTGTCCTTACTCTGGGGAATGATAGCTGGTGTCGTTGTTACGCTTCCGTTGGAAGCCGTGTTCACTGTGCCCAGTGGAGTGGCCGCATTTATTGAAGAACCTGCCAAGCTCCTTCCACTCGTTATTGTGGCGATATGGTACCCCTCCCTTCTGTATTCAAAAAAGAAATGCGCCGTTTTTGGAGCGGTCGCCGGTTTGGGGTTTGGCGCTGTAGAGAATTTATGGTACTTCGTGCACGTTCCTAAGAATCTTTTCGTTGTAGTTGTTGTCGGAAGAACTGCTTTTCTTCCAACTCACCTTATCTACTCCGCTCTAGCTGCAATGAGTTTACTGTATATTGCCAGCCGTCGCCAGTATCGGTACGCAGTTTTGCTCCTCGCACTTGCGATCCTTTTTCATTTCGTGTGGAATACCGTAACTCCGGCTGTGGGGATTTACGTCGTACTTTACGCCCTGATAATCGTCCTATTCGTTTTGATTTATCGAATCGTGCCAGATCACGTTACAGACCAGAACGCGCGCCCTACCACGTTAGACGAGCTATTTCATCGCGATTTACGTAAACAATAAGGCTTTCCGAAAAGGGAGAGCGACTAACTAACCAGCTCAACGTTGCAGACGGTGCGGTTCTTAGAAGGCGTAGGACCCCGCAAACGCTCAGTATTGTGGGTTCGGACGTGACGCGGCAAAGCGTGTGCTGTTTCTTAGAGGTGAGGGGTTAGCTGTATCGCTGCTGGAAGATCCGCTGTTAGCGATGCTCCTGTCGGATAGAAAAGTGCGTGCCGCGGTGCTCTTCTCGTTTCGATTTTGACATATTTTGCAGGAAGCATAGCGGCACAAAAAGAGACAATCTGATAAGTAGACAGGCATAATGAAGCGCTCACGGGTATTGATCGAGCGCACAGCGTCTTAACTCGATTATCGTATCAAAAACGACGCGTTGCCACTCAGGCAAGTATTTACGTATGGTCAACGAACCTTAGCGACTAGGTGAAAGTCATGGTCAAGATACCTGATGAAGTCGTCGATGCGATCAACAATGAGGAGAACCCGAAGATCCTGGCAACCGTTGGTGCGGACGGAGCTCCGCACGCGATTCAGGCGGGAAGCATCAGGGCACCATCGAACGAAATGATGATCGTCGGTGCTATTTTGATGAAGAAGAGCGGAAAGAACCTGGAAGCGATGAAGAAGGGCGACAAGCTCGCTTCATTCCTGGTCCTCGATGGCGTGAAGTCCTACGAGGTCAGATGCAAGGTGGGGGACTTCGTCACCTCCGGGCCGATGTTTGACGCGATGTCTGAGAAGATCAAGCAAATGGGTCTGACCCTTCAGGGCGTCTGGACCTTCACGCCGGTTGAGGTCTTCAACCAGAGCGCATCTTTTGAAGCAGGAACGAAGATGGCATAGATCGCCATCCAGATGGGCGATTGGCTCCCATCGGAGAGCCCTTTGACCCCCAACCGCCGTTTTGAATGAGTGTCATCTGGCCCTGCAAGATAGGTTAACCCTCATGTGTTACGTGCAGTCCTCACATCTACCGTTTGCCCGTTCGTCGTCACGACGATCGTGCCTTGCGTATCCGTCCGATATACCGAGGCGTTAACGGCAGCAAGTCGTGCTAACGCTTGAGGCGCCGGATGTCCGTAGGTGTTGTTCGCTCCTAGAGAGATCACAGCGATATGCGGCATGACCGCTTTGAGGAACGCCGCGCTCGAAGCGTAGCGGCTTCCGTGATGCCCCACTTTCAGCACGTAGGCGCTGCAGTTATACATTGAGATCATGCGCGCCTCAGCCGATGATTCCGCGTCGCCCGTCAGCAGATAGCTCACGCGCTGATACGTGACTTTGATGATGATGCTGTGATCGTTGTCTGGTGCCTGCGTCGCGGATATCGGCTTTGATGGGTTAATGACGAAAACGGTCGTATCTGAGTCGATGGCTATGCTGTCGCCCGCCCTCGATCGCGTGTAGGTGATGTTCTTTTGTGTGATGTGCTGCAAGAACGTCGCGTACGTGGCGCTCGATTTTGGTAGCCCCAGGTCATAGACGTGATCGACCTGCATGGAATCGAGAACCGAGATTAAACCGCCAATGTGATCAGAGTCGGGATGTGTGGCGACGACGCCATTGAGACGTGTTATCCCGATGGAATGAAGATAAGCCACGACTGCGGGCCCCTCCACCTCTTTGCCGCCATCTATGAGCAGCGATTCGTTGTGTGGGAACGTCAAAAGGACAGCGTCCCCCTGCCCGACGTCGATGGCTGCCATGGTGAGGTTTGCGCCTGTCGCTCGGGGTGCCAGGGGCAGCTCAACAGAAGCAATTGCGTTCGCGTTTGAACCTGACGGTGAGGTACTCGTTGTGCACCCCGCCGCTACAACCGTCGCGGCTAAGATGCTTGCGAGTAACACACATAAGACTCTTTTATCCGTCCTCATCTATGATTCTGCCCGCCTTGTGATAGACTCCTTCCTCTTCTTAATGAATTAATCCCGGTTAGTCACACCAGCTTAACAACGAGGCAATTGCGTTCGCTGAAAGCCCAGATCGCGTCGAATATGGCATGCTCATCCTGGGCGGCCGTAATCCGATAAGTGGCAAACGGTCGCCGCACCGATGATAATCGCGGTCTGCCGCCCGAAGCCCTAAGGAGTACACTGCTTCTTCGGACTTATGGGTTTGCAGCATACCGGTCCACTTCTGCCCACACTGACTGATTTCACCGCGAGTCAAAAATTCCTGATGTAAAAGGGGAGCCCGTTCATGGCACAACAACAAATGACGCAACGCCGACTACCTTGAGAAAGAGCAAATCGATCAGGTGCTCGAGGCGGCCCACCAATGCAACACGAGAGACTACCCTATGCTCCGGGTACTGTGGCGCACCGCGTGCGAGTCAACGAGTCGCTCGCCATCGCGCCACATGACATCGAACCAATAACAATGTGTTAGACGTCACGAAGGCGAAAGGAGGGAAGCAGCGCACGAAACCCAAAGCGCAAGATATTTGTTCTAAAAACTAAACATATGTTCTAAAAACAGAACGTATGATAGAAAATGTGCCGAAGGTGAAGCATCCCGAGATTAACCACACGACGCTGCGAATCCTCGGGTTATATCGAAGCGACTACAGGCTCTCTCTGCACCAAAGAGAGATCGCCCGAAAGATACGTGTGAGTACGAACACGAGCCACCTCCAGCTGAAGCGACTCGAACGGATGCGGGTGCTCCTGATGGCGTCAAAAGGACGGCACACGGAGTACTCGCTCAATCTCGGCAACCTCGTTACGAGGTATTACATGCTGCTCGCCGAAACCTTCGCGTCGATCACGTTTCTTGAAGAGAACTTCCTCATCAAGAAGGTTATAAGCGAACTGAACGAGCAGCTAACGGGCACGGCCATCCTTTTCGGGAGCTTCGCCAAGGGACAAGCAAGAGAGGTGAGCGATATCGATCTGCTCACCCTCTCCGATCGTGAAATCGATCCGCGCGCGGTCGCTGCGGTCGAGAACCTCATTGGGAGAGCCATCAACGTTAAATCGACGACTGCTGCGCACTTTGTCGAGGGTCTTCAGGGTGGCGCCCCTTTCATACGAGAGGTGGTCGAAGGGCACGTCGTCCTCAAGGGCATTGAGGCATTTTGTGATCTGTTGTGGGAGTACCAGGCGCGATAGGGGCGCCCATCTGTAGTGGTGTCTGAACAGGGACATGGGCATTCGGTTCATCGCACCATCGGAGAACCCGTAAGCTTCCGTTACAACTGGCTCCCAAGGAGCAGTTGGGAGCGTGCAGCCTTCAACAACGACTACGACAGCTCCTCAAAGCACGGCAACGCCGATCCCGAGTGCTCTGCTGCCCAGTGGAATAAGCTTCCCGTGTATCCACGAAACGCCTGATAGCACATCAGTCGGGGTAGTGACGAAGGTCGTAGATGGAGATACGATCCACGTCCTCATTAACGGCGTAGACTACAAAGTGCGGTACATCGGTATTAGCGCCCCGGAGGATACAACGAAGAAAGATTGGCTTGGTCCTGAAGCCACCCAAAGAGACAAGGAGTTGGTCGCCGGCAAAACGGTCACGCTTGTCAAAGATGTCTCTGAAACTGACAGATACGGACGATTGCTTCGCTTCGTGTTTGTGGACAACGTGCTCGTGAACTACGAACTCGTGCGAGAGGGGTACGCAAAGGCGACGCCTTATAAACCCGATGTATCGTGTGAGCAGCTGTTTTACGATGCTCAGTTACAGGCGCAGCAAGCGCACCGCGGTCTGTGGAGCACTGGCGCTGCATCGTAAGCAACCGAATAGCGAAACTGTCTACTGATCTCAAAGATCCAGACGTCAATACAAAACATGAGGACATATCTTACCGTCTCTTTGTGAACAAAAAGGGATCGCGTTCGGTCTTCCAAACACAACACTCATAATGAACCGAAACCATAACACTGTGCGGCCCCTATGAACCGAAACCATAACACTGTGCGGCCCCTATAGACCGAAACAAAGAGCGAAGTAGCCCTAGTAGCTGAGGATATGAGTTATGACCGATGAGTCTAAGTCATCAAACGACTTTCCGGAAGAGATACTGCCAAGAATTAGAGAACATGATGTGCGAATAGGTGATATACTCGCCGAAGTGCGACACTTTACCGCAGTCTCCGGGATCCTTTTCGGTTTCCTGCTTACTGTGTCTGTCGCTTACACAGCTCAAGTTCCCTGGATCGTTCCTCGCGTCCTTCTCCTCTTAGCTCTTGTTTGTACTGGATCTGCGACGCTCATCTTCATCTTGCCTCCGTTGTACCATCACTTGCGCTTTCCAATGGATCAGAAACAGACGCTGCAGTTTTTCTGGCGAAGTCACAAGTTCATCTTGTGGGGTATTGTGCCTTTGTATGCGGGCGTTTATTTCTCAGTGTTTCTTGCCTTATATAACGTCATCGGGGATTCAGCCGCCGTAATTGCCACCGGTATGGTGATAATTCCTTTTGTTGCATACGAATTGAGAAAAATCGGCGATCCAAAGGAGCTGGGATAGAACCAAACTAAGTCCAGCATATGACCACAAACCTGCTGGCTAAGCAGCAGTTTTTTTTTTGCTACAATGCAATAAAAGTACGATACGCCTGATTGCAGTGCAGCTGATGACCTCGCTGCGTTTATGGAATCTTATGGGCATTGCAGAAGGTATATCGAATGCCCAATTACAGACCGCCGTTCAAGAGAAGAAACTATTCTATCGGGAAAAGACGATTGCTGGAATAGAGAAGCAAGGTGTATAGGGGTTTCGCTAGAGGGGGGGGCAGGTGTGTCGTGCGTAGACTCCAAAGCTTATCTGTGTAAGCTCGAGTCATTAACCCGCTAGAATATCAGATCGATTCAAAGCAATAATACTGGTGACAAGTCAAACGAAAGCTATTTGCGCCGCGGTACTAGCCTACTTTTAGAAGTACCTGTGGATCGCAAAGGCACAAAGGATGGGAATCGGAGAAATCGCTCCTTTTACGGAGTTTCAGACGTGCATCGACGGGAAACCCACCGCGTACGTCTGTCAGAATTACGCATGCAGCGTACCAACGACGGATGCTGCTGAAATGATCCGGATGTTGGAAGAAGGACGTCGCTCAACCGAGCTGGTTTCTAGGTTGACGCATGTGAAGTAGTCCCCTAGCAAAGCAGCAGGGTCGATAAGCGAAGAGGCGAGGCCCTCCTCCTATTTTGCTTATTTTGAATAAAGTACCTTTATAGAGGGTGTTGAGATACTATCGGAAAGAGGCGATAAGTAGCTCATGGCAAGTATTCTCATAACGGGCTGCAAAGGCGGTATAGGACTCGATGTGGCGTGCCGGCTGCTTAAAAGAGGACACAAGGTCTTCGCAACCGTTCATCGCGAGGTCTCTATCAACGATGCGCGAACTGTTCTTAAGTCGTTTGGCGACAACTTCGTAGTGGATAAACTCGACGTGACTGATGCCAGCGATGTCAATAAGGTCGATAATTGGGACATAGATGTCTTAATCAACAACGCTGCAATCGACGATTCTGGGCCCT
>Ga0209777_10003851_pt1 | contig 18164 bp, 14 predicted proteins | sample FrelakmetHBP12HB_FD_187147 | JGI IMG/M metagenome (GOLD analysis project Ga0209777, IMG submission 187147) | Freshwater lake sediment microbial communities from the University of Notre Dame, USA, for methane emissions studies -HBP12 HB (SPAdes)... | ecosystem: Environmental > Aquatic >...
AACCTTTCATGCGTTGGGTGCGATTCTGGATCCATACCCGCGCGGAGACATTGACGATCAGGACAAAGAGCATCAGCACCAGCGCCACGGCCCAGGCAAGCTCGACCCGTTCCGGATAAGGCTGCTGGGCATATTTCCAGAGGGCCAGCGGGAGGGAATCGACCGGCTGGTTGATGATGCGCCCGATGATAGTAAAAACTGACTGGTGGCCTTGGACGCCGCCGGTGATGATCTGCCCAATGTCGAAACGCTCGTTACCCAAGGTTGTCATGAGCAGGGGTGCGGTCTCACCAGCGGCGCGGGCAAGCGCCAGAAGGAACCCCGTGAGGATGCCGTTGATGGCGGCCGGGAAAACCACGCTCAGCGAGGTCTTCCATTCCGGTGCACCGAGACCCAGAGAGGCCTCCCGCAAGGTATGCGGCACCAGTTTGAGCATTTCCTCGGTGGTGCGAATAATGGTTGGCAGCATCAGGACCGCCAGCGCCGCCCCACCTGCCAGTCCGGAATAATGTTTCATCGGCACAACAATGACCGCATAGACAAACACGCCCACGACTATGGATGGGATCCCGGACAGGACATCCGTACTGAAGCGAAGGGCCACTCCCAGAGGATTGTTTGGATAGCGAGCCGCGTAGAAGGCAGCCAGAACCCCGGGCGGGATGGCAAAGACCGCGGCCAGGATTATTACGACCAGCGTCCCTTCGATGGCAGACAGAACCCCCCCACCTGCCACCCCCATTGGCGTAGGCAGATGGATGAAAAAATCCAGGTTGATGCTTTTCCCGCCCCGGATGATCACGTAGCCAATGATCCAGAAGAGCGGCACAAGCGCCAGAGCCGTCACCAGGCCGGTCAGCACAAGCATGACCGCGTTGGCAGCCTTACGCTGGCGGGCGCGTGCCACCCGATTACGATTCATTAATTCGGAAAAGTGGCTCATACACGCGCCTCCTGGTGGGCCTGGCGGGCCACCTGCCAGACCAGGAAACGGGCCAATATATTCAAAAGCAGAGTAATGATGAACAGGACCAAACCAATTTCAATCAGTGCATCCGTGTGGAGTTGCGAAACCGCCTCGGCGAATTCATTGGCAATGATGCTGGCCATGCTGTAGCCGGCTTCCAGCAAGGAAGCCCCACCCTGGATGCTGTTGCCGATAACCATGGTGACGGCCATGGTCTCCCCCAAAGCGCGCCCAAGGCCCAGGATGACCGCTCCGAGGATGCCTGACCGGCCATACGGGATGAGCACCTGCCAGATGGTTTCCCACTCCGTTGCCCCAAGCGCCTTGGCCGCTTCACGTTGGGAATTGGGGATGGCCAGGAAGACGTCACGCGTCACTGCGGCGATGGTGGGAATGATCATGATGGTCAGGATCAGGCTGGCTGCCAGACGGGAAGTACCGCTGGCGGGGATCGGCCCGGCAAAAAGAGCGTCCACCACCGGAAGTTGGCCCAGGGTATCGCCCAGGAAGATCCCAATGGGTGCGACCACTTTTGGTAAAAAGACGAAAATGCCCCACAGACCGTAGACCACGCTGGGGATGGCCGCCAACAGTTCCACCAGCCAGGTCAGTGGGGTGCGCAGCCAGGACGGGCAAAGCTCAGCCAGGAAGATGGCAATCCCAATCGCAATCGGCAGGGCAAAAAGGATGGCAAACAATGAGGTTTCCAGCGTGCCGTACAGGAACGGCCAGGCCTGGAAATTGTTATTTACCGGGTCCCAATTCGGATTGGCGGTCGGCACCAGAAAGGACCAGCCGAATGCAGACCGGGCGCCTGCGGATTTGACCCATAACATTCCGCCGATGGCAAGCATCAGTACGATGACGAGGGCAGAAATGACGATGATCAGTCCCTGCCAGGGGCGGTCGCCGTGGTGAAGAGCCCGTCGTATGCGAGCCAGCCAGTGTGTGTCAGGATGGGGTTTAGGGGGCTTCAGCATGGGTTTGTCTGATTTCTATGCAAAAGCCACGGCCATTTGGCTGCGGCAGAAGTTTTATAAGCACACGGAATGAGGGCATTGCCCTGGCATATTATACTTGTTGATGGAGGGCCTTCTTGCGGAGGCCCTCCACATTAGGGGGGAAATGTCAGAGGTTAGTGATTCACCATAACCGGTTGGCCGTTGCAGGTAACCTGGGCCAGTTTGGCAAGCATGGCCTGGCGGACTGCATCCGGCAGGACAGAGTAACCGAGGGTGGTGGCAGCTTTTTGGGCAGCCGGGTCAGTCTGCGCCCACACCAGGAAATCAACGATCTTCTGGGCCCTGACACAATCGGTCATGGAAGTGGTGTGCAGGATGATGTAGGTGTAACCGGTGATCGGCCAGGCACCATCACTCTTGCCATCCACGATGGTGGCGGTCAACTTATCGGTGAAGGCATTGGCAAACTCGGCCATGGTGGCATTGATAGAGTCGCCATTGGCGGTAACGGTCTTGCCAGCCTGGTTCATCATTTGAGCATAGGACATGCCATTGGAGATGGCGTAAGCGAGTTCCACATAGCCAATGGAGTTGGGATTGGCGATGACCTGCGCAGCCACTCCGGCGTTGCCCCTGCCGCCCAGGCCCTTGCCGGGCCACTGAACAGATTGGGCACCACCGGCTTTCCAGTCGGGACTGAAGGCGGTGAGAGCTTTGGTGAAGATCTCGGTCGTGCCTGAAGCATCCGAGCGATGGACGGTGGTAATTTCCTCGGCAGGCAGGTAATCCTTCAGGCCGGGATTGAGGGCAACAATCCTGGGATCATTCCACTTGGTAACCTTGGCATTATAGATATCCACCAGGGTCTGGCGGTCCAAGATGAGCCTAGGCAGGGTGATGGCGGTCTGGCCAGCAGCGGGGGTCGGGACAGGCTTGAAGGCGATGTTATAAACCGGGACCACAGCACCAGCCACCATGGGGTACATTTGCAGGTCCTTGCCATCAGTATAGTTCTGATCGGTCAGCAGAGAGTCGGAACCAGCGAAATCGACCGTATTGTTGATAATGGCGGTCTTGCCAGCGCCTGAGCCCGTACCAGTGTAGTTGATGACGACAGCCTGGTCAACGAACTGATAGGCGTAGGTCCATTGAGAGTAGAGAGGCAGCGGGAAAGTTGCGCCCGCTGCGGTGATCTGAACGGAGCCAGCCGGGAGCGGCGTAGCAGGGGCGGGAGCGGCGGGACCCGGAGTGGAAGTAACTTCAATAATTTTGGTCTGAACCACAGTTTGAGGCGTGGCACCAGCCGCAGGACCGCAGGCGTTGAGCATCAGGACGGTAATAAGCAGAACGAACATGGAAAAAGACAGATTCTTAAGCATTTCATTTCTCCTTGAGTTTTTATCATGGTGATATCTTATCAAGCCGTCGTTAAGACCTGAAAAACGGATGTTTAACGTTTGGTTAATGTTATTACCGAGGTACAAGGGATGCCGGGGAGTGGAGGAAGTGCTTAATGCGATTGAAATCATAGATCCTCCAAAAAAAACCGGCAGTCATCCTTTATCAGGATAGCACACCGGTTTTAATGACTTGCTGAAGGCAGGTTATGGATCTGTTATGGCGTGATTAATCAAAATATAGAAGGGATATCAGGATATTTCAGCATTGCCAATATCCTGCTGCCAGGATCGAACTTTTTCCTGAATCTGGTCGCGTATTTGGCGAAACTTTTCCAGCTTCTCTTCTCCGGTCCCTTCAAACGTTGCCGGATCTTCAAATGACCAGTGCAGACGCTGGTTCACACCCGGCCAAACGCGCGGACAGTTTTGTTCAGCTTCGTGGCAGACAGTCACCAGATATTCGAAATGTTCTTTCCCAAGAAATTCGCCGATCCCCTTTGAGCGATGCCCGGACATATCGAACCCGATCTCTTCCATAACACGAATTGTCAGGGGGTTAAGCACTTTTGGTTCGAGCCCGGCGCTGAAAGGCTCAAATTGACCCTGGCCGTATTTCCGCAGAAATGCTTCCGCCATCTGGCTGCGAGCCGAGTTACCAGTACATAGAAAAAGCACTTTGGTAGTCATCTTCACTCCTCAGGCAAGTAAAAACCGTGGATTTTTATCCACCTGGTATTTTAGCATCCGTTCTTTAACGCCCGATTAATAGCCTATCATTGATTTGTTAATCTTTTGAGGCAGTGGCAGGTACCATGAAAAAGAACGTACTCCCCCTGCCCTCCACGCTTTCAGCCCAAATTTTTCCGCCGTGCGCCTCCACAATGTGCCGGGCAATCGAAAGCCCGAGCCCCGTCCCGCCGCCGGAACGGGCGCGGTCCGCCTTGTAGAAGCGCTCAAAGATTCGCTCCAGATCGTCCTCCGGGATGCCCACGCCGGTATCCCGCACGGCGAAGCAGACGAAATCCCCTTCGACATGTGCAGACAAAACAACCTCACCACCGGGGCGGGTGAACTTGATCGCGTTATGGATGAGGTTGACCAGCACCTGTTGCAACCGCACTGCATCGGCGTGAAAATCGGGCACACCCATTACAATCTCAACGCGCAGGCTTACCCCAGCGCGTTCAGCCTGCGCCCGCATACGGTCAGCAGCCGATTCCAGCAATTGGGACGGGGCGACCGATTTCAGTTCCAATGGCACCTGACCAGATTCAATGCGCGTCAGTTCCAGCAACTCCTGTGTCATCTGGGTCAGGGCGTCCACCTCGGTCTCGATGCGGCCCAGGAAACGACGGGCGGCTTTCGGATCCTCCAGAGCGCCATCGCGCAGGGTTTCTGTCAGAGCTTTGAGCGAGGCCAGGGGGGTACGCAACTCGTGGGACACGTTCGAAACAAAGTCACGCCGGACGGTTTCCAAGCGGCGGACGCGGGTCAAGTTTTGCACAAGCAGGAGGCTGCCGCCGGTACTCCGGTCAGGTAAAACCACCAGTTGCAGGAACTGGTGGAGGGTGGGTAGTTCAACCGATTCCTCCTGCGCCTCGCCGGTCTCCCGGCTGCGCTGCCAGGCTTGCACCAACTGGTGCTGGCGGATGACTTCGACCACAGTATGACCCAAGGGGCTGGGGACTTCGAACAGTTTTCCGGCAGCGGGATTGGCAAACTGGATGCGCCCCTCGGCGTCGGCAATGAGCACCCCGTCGGTCATCTGTTCGAGGACGGCGGCCAACCTGTCTCGTTCGGTTTCCAGGCCCAGAGTCCGCTCCCGCTCCGTCAGTGCCAGGGCCTTGACCGCGTTTGAGAGGTCCTCCAGCCCCCTTTCTTCCTCCAACAGGTTGGTCAGGGTCTGTTCATCATCGGCGGCGCGGCGGAGCGTGCGAGCATAGACATCCAGTCCGCGGCGCAGACGAAAATAATGCCAGCCCAGCCAGGTGGTCATGAATAGCAGGAGGATAATCAGAATGCCGAGGAACCAGTTCAATTTCTTTACCCCTCGAAGCGATAACCCCCACCGCGCACTGTGACGATACGCTGGGGTTTGGAGGAATCCTTCTCGATCTTCTGTCGCAGCCAGCGCACATGGACATCCACCGTACGGCTGTCGCCGATGTAGTCCCAACCCCAGAGGCGCTCCAGAATAAACTCGCGCGAGAGCATCTGGCGCTTGTGTTCGGCGAAGAAGACGAGTAGATCGTATTCCTGTGGCTTGAGTAAGATGACCTGTCCCTCCAGCGTAACCTCGCGGCGGGTCTGGTCGATGACCAGATTGTCGAAAATCAATGTTTTCAGAGGGGAAGTGGCGTCGGGGCTCCTGCCCTTTTCCAGCTCATCGCGTACGAGTTGAGTACGGCGCAACTGCGCCTTGACGCGTGCGAGCAGTTCGCGCATCGAGAAAGGCTTGGTCAGGTAATCGTCGGCACCCACTTCCAACCCGACGACACGGTCAATTTCGTCGTCGCGGGCGGTAAGCATCAGGATGGGAACGGTCATTTCACGGCGCAGAATCTTGGTGACCTCGAAGCCGTCCAGTTCGGGGAGCATAATGTCGAGCACGATGAGGTCCGGCTTTAAGCGCCGGGCTGACTCGAGCGCAAAGCGTCCATTGCCAGCGGCCTCGACGGTATAACCTTGTTTTTCCAGGTTGTAGACCAGGGTTTCTTGCAAAGAAATTTCGTCTTCTACAACAAGAATCGTTTCCGGCATGTCTTCATCTTACCATAAGGTGAGGACATCAGAAACCACAAGCCGGACAGGATTGCTCCTGCCCGGTTTTTCAGCAAACCGAATTTCCTCAATTTCCCGTGCTGTTCTGATAACATTCGTAGTAGATGCTTGCGGGTGTGAGCACCTTCACCGGCCCGTTGCTCTCCACGACCTGATATTCGTCCAAGCGGGACTGCACCTGGTGCAACGCCTGGTCCGCCCGCGAGCCGGAGAGCGTGAAACTGCGCCAGTTCGAGTCACCGCCTCCCGAAGAGATATGCTCGTGGCAAATCAGCGCCGCCCCGACGGCATCGCGGGTAACCCCCGGCAGGGATTGGTCCTGGAATTCCTCCACCAGCGCCGGGACGGAGTCCGGCGAGAGCGAAGCCAGGTAGGGGACATCCAGACCCTCGCCTGCAGCGGCGCGCGCCACGTTTTGCCGGACGATGAACCCGTCAACATTGAGCAGGATCAGGGTAGCAGCGAATCCGATGGAAGCCAGCAGGGCCGACCGTGGGAATGCCCGCTCCTTGCGCAGGATGTCGAGCACGACCACCACCGCCAGCAGCAGGCCCAGCCAGATCATAAAGACATGGGTATAAGCCCGCAGGCGTGAGAAGCCGTAAGCGGCCTCGTAGAGCATCAGCCGCTGGAAGGCCGAGAAAAGCATCACGCCCACCAGTGCCACCATGCCCAGGCCCAGCCCGGAGAAGACCCAACGCTGGGTCTGGTTCTGGCGCTTGACCACCGCGCTCAAGCTAAGGAACAGCAGCAAGCTGAAAAAGGCCACCGCCACCAGTTCGCCGAAACCGCGCCGGGCGTAATCTGAAAAGGTGTAACCCTGCACGCCGATGTTGGTCTGCCCGCCGAAGAAATACTGGAACTGGACAACCGCAAAAAGGGCGAACAGCACCACCACTGCCCCCAACACAACCGCCGCCTCGGTGAAACCCAGGAACGGCGACACGAGCGGCTTGTCCATGCCCACCAGCTTTTCATCACGGCTCTTCAGGGCGGCGTGCAGAAAAACCCCGGTCAGCGCATAAGCGCCGATCAAGATATAGACACAACGGAAAATGTACTCGGGCAGATTCTGCAGCCGGAACAGCTTGACGAAATCCTGCACCCGCTGGGCGAAGACCAGGTCTGCAGAAGAGAGCAGCGCGGCGAAAATGACGACAATGGGGATGGCGATCAACACGCCGCGGAAGACGGCCCAGAAGCGCTTCCACCCGGGCTTTGACCCCGGGATGGCAGGTTCGGGGATTTCTCTTTCCTGTTTCTTCCTTTCGTTCAAAAAGATGATCGGGCGGGCGATCATGCTGCCGATTAATTTTCCGTAATTGACCACGTAATCCGACAGGCTGTACCAAAGCCAGCGTCCGCCCAGGTAAGTGAAAGCCAGCATGCCCATCAGCGCCAGCGTAAAGGCGTATGCCAGGAACATACTCACCGGCTCCAGCCGGACGAAGGTCATTATTGCAAAGAACAGGAGGGGGACCAGCAGGAGCAGGGACTTTTTGGACGGCTGGATGCCATTCAGCGCCAACACCAGGTAACCGCCACCGAGACACAAACCCGTGTAGATGGCAAAGTTGATCCCCTGTGGGTGCTTCCAGAAAAGAAAGTCGAACAGCCAGCCCAGGGCCAGCGCCACGATCCAGAGAATATTTGTGCGTTTCATACGAGTCTCCTTCACCGGGTTTCTTTACAGGATAGCCGGCTTGTGCTTTCCGGAACTATCAAAAGGTATCACAAGTTATCCAATTCAACAGGAAATGCGGGAGTGGATAATTTAATGGGTTACTACGATATTTTACCCACGCCAGCCCCGGACCTTAGTGCCGGGGTCCAATGTGATGATTTGTTAACCACATCTTTAGCCACTCCTAGAAACGCTTACGAAAAGATTGCCTCTTGACAAACTAACGAACGTTAGTTATTATTGGATTACATACTAACGTTCGTTAGTTTACCTAAGGAGTACCAATGGATAAGATGAATCAGCCAACTGAAGAAATTCTCCCGGCCTTGAATGCCACTGAAAAGACGACCAAACAGAAACTATTCGAAACTGCTGTGGACTTGTTCTCCAGCCGCGGCTTTCGCGGCGTCTCCATCCGCGATATTTCCAGCGCGGTTGGCATCAAGGAAAGTTCTTTCTACAACCATTACAAGAGTAAGGACGAGCTTATCGAGGCCATTTTTGAATATTTTAAAAACGAGTTTACACAAAGCATGCCACCCGAAGAGCGCCTAGAGGCGATCTTATCCGCCATGCCGCTGGATGAATTTCTCAGGCGGGGCAACGCAAGATTCTTGCAGCGGATGTCTGCCCCTCTCATCGAGAAAATATGGCGCATTCTCTTCAGCGAGCAGTATCGGGACTCACGCGCCAAGGACCTTATCTTGCAGGAGATGATGCAATTGCCACTGTCTTACACGGAACTGGTGTTCACGAAAATGATCGAACTCGGATTGATCCGCCGGTTCGACCCGAAACTCCTGGCGGCAGAATACCAGTACACGGTGGCGTATATTTTCTCGACATTTCTCATGTTGGATCCTGAGAATCCGGATACCAACTCAATCGAGAAGAAGCTGGCAGACCACGTCAGTTTTTTCTGGAATATCATCAAAATTTAAAAGGAAAAAATGAATACAAATTCTGAACACACCATAAAATTGCCAGATGGCCGCACACTGGCTTATGCCGAGTATGGCGCTCCGGCAGGCAAACCAATCATTTATTGCCACGGATCCCCCGGTTCACGCCTGGACCCGCAGATGTTCGACCAAAGCTGCCTGGTCAAGTTCAATGCTCGCCTGATCGCACCGGATCGCCCCGGGATGGGTCTTTCTAATTTCCAACCCAACCGCGAAATAAGTGATTGGCCGGAAGATGTGGCTGACCTGGCGGATGCGCTTGGCCTGGAGCGCTTTGCCGTGCTGGGGTTTTCCGGCGGAGGGCCATATGCGGAAGTCTGTGCCTTGAAAATCCCCCATCGCCTGACCGCTGTTGCAGTCGTCAGCGGGGTAGGTCCATTCGATGCGCCCAATGCCACGCAGGGAATGGGGACGGGGCGCTTCCTTTTTGGGGCAGCGCGCCTGCATCCGCGCTTGGGCAAGTTGTTCCTCGGTATGATGAAATCCAGCATGCGGTATGCAAAAATGTCGGAAATGCCGGGAATGCCGCCGCAGGATTTGGAGGTTCTGGCCCAACCTGAAATTGCCCAAGCGTTCCAGGCAACTGCCGAAGAATCATGGCGGCTGGGTGTGCACGGCTCGGCGTGGGATGCCGCGATCGTAGCCCGTCCCTGGGATTTTCGACTGGAGGAGATACGCATGCCGGTCCACTTATGGCACGGTGAGGCCGACCGGAACGCGCCGGTTGCGATGGGACGTTTCGTCGCCCAGTCCATCCCCGGTTGCCATGCCCATTTTTACCCGGACGAGGGTCATCTTTCCCTGCTCAGGCACCATTTTGAAGAGGTGCTGCAAGTTCTGGTTGGATGATTGACCGTGTGCAACCCGCCTTACCCTGCAATTTGGTCCCGGAGTGAAATTCGGACCGGGAAAGATCACATCAAAGCCGAAATTTTTAACATGTCACCCCAAAGTAGAAATGCCTGCCATTGACATCCAAATTGATTTGTGTAATACTAATTGCAGCGCAGGGACCCTCCCCTGCCCCAACTCTGCCATCCTTATGGAAGAGGAGGTGGTGCCCAAAATGGATAGTAGTTTGAAGCGAAGCGCTGTGGCATCCCTCCTCGCTCTGCGATAAAGGTGCCACAGCGCGAACAGGAAGACCGCCGAAAGGCGGCCTTCCGCGTTAATCCTACTCGTCTCCAAATGAGATGCCCAGCCCGCGTGCGGCGAGAACTGCATCGCCGTTCAGATCCACCCGTTTGGGAACCGCCAGCGCCTCGCTCAAGGGTATCGGGACAACCTGGCCGTCACGTAAGGCCACCATGCATCCGATGCAGCCCGCGGCGGCGGCCCGTACTGCCGCGGCGCCGTAACGGGTGGCCAGCCAGCGGTCAAAGGCAGTTGGGGAGCCGCCGCGCTGGACGTGTCCCAGCACGGTGACGCGCGTCTCGAAGCCTTGCGCCTCGAGGTACTGGCCGACTTCCTGCCCAATGCCTCCCAGCCGGGGCACATAGACCTCGTCCCCGGTGCGCCGGTAAACCGGCTGCCCGCCCAGAGGTTTGGCTCCTTCCGAAATTGCCAACAGGCTGAAATGCGCACCACCCACTGCGCGCTCTTGAATCTTCTTGATGACCGACTCAAATTTAAACGGAATCTCGGGGATCAGGATCACATCCGCTCCGCCGGATACACCGGAGTGGAGAGCAATGAAACCTGCCTCCCGTCCCATCAGTTCCAGCACCATGACGCGGTGGTGCGCCTCAGCAGTGGTATGCAGCCGATCCAGGGCTTCGGTGGCGATCGTCAAGGCGGTATCGAAACCGAAGGTCACTTCCGTGCCGCCGACATCATTATCGATCGTTTTGGGCACGCCCACCACCGGTACGCCTTTTGCCCCCAGCTCCATGGCAATACGGAGCGTCCCGTCTCCGCCGATGACGATCAGCGCGTCCAGTTCCAGTTTTTTGATGGCAGCCGTGATCTCGTCCGAAACGTCCACGACCACTTCTTTGCCGTTACGGAGGACTTTTCGGGCGAAAGGGTTGCCACGGTTGGCGGTTCCCAGAATGGTACCGCCGAGCGGCAGGATACCGCGCACCGCTGCCAGGTCCAGCGGCGTCACGCCACCTGTGGTGATAAATCCGTCGTATCCGTCCCGGATCCCGAGTACGTCACAGCCGTAAATATTGATCGCGGTTTTGGTAACTGCCCGGATGACCGCGTTCAGTCCAGGCGCATCGCCGCCGCCCGTCAGCACTGCAATCCGTTTCATGGACGCTCCTTATGAACAATCTCATTATAAGCATAACCGGGACATCTGGAGAAAAAGAACTGGGGTTGTTGGCGGGCTTCGCCCGCCAACAACCCCAGTTCAACCTACGCCACAGTGATTTTCAGAGAATTCCTATGACCCGGCGTGATTTTATGGCATTATGTGGGTGAACCGCCAACTCTGATTAGTTTGCTGGACCTGGGAATTTAACCCCACCACCTCAAACCAGGTGTTGCCGTGTTTAAACGAGAAAGGTGTCCCATCCAGATTGGTTAGCGAGACCACATTGGTGTCGTTTCGCTGCCATTTAACCTGGTACGCCTGCCCATCCCGGAAAGCAACCCCGTCTCCTGAGCCGCTGAGCAGGATGTCGTAAATTCCGGGGCTGTAGAGCTCGTGTGTGACATATAGAACCACCACGTTATTGAAGGCAACCGGCTGATTGGTCAAGCGGTCGGTCAACTGCGCATATACTTCTTTTTGATTATTGAAATCGTCTGCGTTGTCGGAGTAACGCAGGTACGTACCGGTGGTCGGGTCGTAGTCCCAGCGGTTGTAGATCGAGCCGGAATAGCGTACGAAAACTTGCGTTCCGGGCTTCCCTCCGGCGGGCACGGTAAGATTGAACGACATGCCGTCCAGGTTTTGCTGCCCATTGATTCCCTTCGTGGTGGCATAAGCGCTCAAATCGGCGGTATTCACCACCAGGTAGTTGGCACCGTTCGGGTCATAGCGTTTCAACGGAGTACTGGGGCTTTCGATGACCAGCCGGTTGGCAAATTCCGAACTGAGAAAGCGATCCATCTCAGCGACATAGGCAGAGCCAAAGGCAAATACAGCCTTATAGCCGCGTACCAGGTCAGCGTCGATGAAGCGACCTGAACGGATTGGCCCGACCATACTGGCATTGTTCCCATAAAAAAGCGCCGCAAAGCGTGTGGAGCCTTCCTCTGTGTAATATTCAAAGACGATGTCGGCCAGTGAGAGTCCCCACTGTGGGCGAACGTTGCGCGGCAGGTTGGAGACTTTGATAAGCATCGGGCGGCGATCCAGAAGGGTCGGGTCGGCAACCTGCAGACCAGTGAGCGGATCCACATTCGAGGGGAAGTTGGAAGGTCCATACCCTTCGGGTGGGTAGAGCGGCGTCGGACTTGGCTGAGGCGTTGGGGTCGCGGTTGGCGGTTGCGGGGTAGCGGAGACAGCCGGTGGTGTGTAGGTGGGAGGCGGCGTCGGGGTGGCAGCCGGTGCGGTCGGTCCGCAGGCAGCCAGCAATATTGACAGGGATACAATTACATAGAATAGTTTCTTCATATTTTGTGAAATCTCCTTACCAGAGACGCTATCATACCGCATTTGTTCCAGTTTGGAAGGGGAACATAGATAACCGCAATTCATATAAACTGCGGTTTTCCTGATTTTAGGCCCTGGTGAACTATTAATCTTTACCGCAAAGGCGCGAAGGTCGCGAAGCTTTTTAAAGGTTTTTTCCGCGTTCTTCGCGGCTGCTCGGTTCCATTCTTAAAAGGCTCAGATGCATACACATTATTGAGTGTCTCTCACAGAGGCGGCGATCTTCAAAAATAGTATCCCAGCCAGCGAGGGGGTTGCTCACCTGCACTGCACCGAACGCAGTGCGGCGCAAGTGTCGGGCTGGCAAGATCATCCAGCCCTCGCAATGACACACAAAATGGGACGAACTAGTACGAAGAATTGGAAAGTGAAATCTCCAGGTCGTTAACTCGAATGAATTTGGGAACGATGATCGCCGTCGGATTGCGAGCGCCATAGCTCTGTGAGGAATTGTATGGAACAGTTGCCCGGGAGAGCCAGGTCACTTTATCGCCAAAGATGTCCAGCAGACTCTGAGTCAGCCGAACGTTATAGGGGACCACAACCGAACCATCCTGCTTAAGCAACAGCGCACCGAAGCGCGAACTCCCGGTGATAATCCCCTTCGAAGGATTTACGATGTTCATGTAGTGCAGGAAGGGGATATAGAGAATATCCTTTTCGCGCGGCAGGTGGACCAGGTCCTGCAGTGTATTGACATCCTTCCGGTCACCACCGCTGAGCACCAGGCTTTTATGCCCTACGGTGTGTCCGGTGGCTTTGGCGCCGAACTCATCAGCATCGTCCTGGAACCAGGTAAATCCCTGGAAGACGCCGTTCTGGAAAATCGGGAACGGGTTGCGGACGATCCCGGTGAAATCGCTCTTGAAGGGGAATGTCTCCAGCCGGTTCGGATCGTCAATGAGCGTGAACTTGTCCGAAAACACCTTTTGGCCGACCTTGTCTTCACCCAGGAACGAAAACCCGCGTTTTACCGAGCCGCCGTTGAATCCAATCCAGTTCATAAAACCAAGCATTTCGGCGGTGGCGGCCGAGCCAAAAACGATATCGTAGCTGCCAAGCGGAATCTGTTGGGGCGTGTCGGCCTGGTAATGTCCCACAAGGTAGGCCAGGTCCTGCCGCAGCGCAATCGGATCCAGGTCCGATTTCTTCTGGGCGGATTGTTCGGCGGTCACTTCCCACTTGAGGGTGGAGTGGGCCAGAACGACGGTCACCTGCGCGTCGGAGGTTTTAAAATACTGGGTATGTTCCGAGAGGGTATTGATCTGGGCAATGATGTTCGTACCGCAGGAGAAGATGCCGGAAAGCTTAATCGCCTCGGTTTCCAGACCTTTCGCGGCGGTGTTGAAATATTGCAGCCGTTCCTCGTTACTGATCTGGGCCAGCGCGAGGTCATACCCGCTTTCATCGGCGAATGACTCCGCAAATACCGGAACGGTGGGCTGGTAGGTGAGCGGCTGGGCGTGCCGGACCATCTCGGCGGCGATGTCAATGCCCTGCTTCATTTCGTCGAGTTTGCCCAGGTCGGTAATGAGCTCGTAACTGGCGCGTTTCCGGCCGGAATAGGCGGTGATATCCAGACGGATCAAATGTTCATTGGTGTTCAGGGAGATGGATGAGTTGGCGAAACGCATCAGGTAACTGTCTTCTTCGTGGTAGAAAAGCGTAAGCTCATCGCCCTTGTCCAGGGCGTATTTACGCAAATCCCTCAAGGTTTGCAAGATTCGTTCCTTCACGGCTATTCTCCTATTCTCACATTATCGAAGCGGCAAACCGGAACTCCGTGCCCCAGCTGCATGACCTGGTTCGGCTGCCCTTTTCCGCAGTTGTCCACATATTTCACCTGCCAGGTGGATTGGTCGCCGACCGCGGAAAGGCTGTTCCAAAATTTGACGGTGGCTCCCTTGTAGGTGGTGTTCTTGACCACCTTCGTAATCTTGCCATCCTCCACCAGCCAGCCGATCTCGGTGCCGAAGTGGAACTGTTCCCGGTTCGAGCCAATCGACCAGCTGCGCTCACTATCCAGGACAATGCCTTTTTCAGTATTCCTGACGATATCCTCCAGGCTGCCATCCTGGCCGGGGTCAATATTAATGTTGGTCATTCTTTCGATGGGAACGCGGTAGAAGGACGTGGCCCGGTTGGCCCCGCCGCTCCCTTTGAATATCTGGCGTTTGGCTTTTGCGTTGGCTTCCTCCACCATCTGCCGACCGGTGATGGCTCCCACCAGGATGCCTTTATCGATCAGGAGCGTGTTCTGGGCGGGGACCCCGTCATCGTCATAGCCGAAACTCCCCGGTGAATTGGGCAGCGTGGCATCCGCACGGGCGGTCAGTTTGGGGGAACCATAGCGCAATTTGCCGAAGTCGTTCAGGGTCACGAAGGATCCGCCGGCAAAAGCCAGTTCGTAACCCAGGATGCGGTCCAGCTCCAAGGCATGGCCGATGGTTTCATGAGTCTGCAAATACATGATATTCGGCAGGAGGATGACCGAGCGGTCCTCTTTTGGACACTCGTCGGCTGCCAGGACCTGGTTCAGCTCTTTGACGATCCTCCCGGCGTTCTCGCTGAAGAGTTTTTTGTCCATCGTTTCCCATCCGCGGCTGTCTCCCTGCCTGGTCGGACGGAAGGTGCGTTCATAGGTTGCCCCCTGACCATCCAAACCGGATACCTGCATGGTGGAAAAAGCTTCGGTGATGAGCTTTTCGATCTGGCTGCCTTCCGAATCCACAAAAACAATCTGCTTGCGGACGAAGGTCATGTCACAGACCCGCTGGAATACGCCTGGCTGGTTAAGCTGCTCGTCTATATCCTTGAGAAAAGCGACCTTATCAGCCAGGGGGACCTCAAACGGGTTGATGGTGCAGGGGCTTTCGAATTTTGCCTGGATGGCATCTTTTTCTGCCAACCGGACAGGGAAGGTGACCCGCTCGGCGGCCACCCGGGCATTGTCGAAGGCTTTATCGAACAGCGCCGGTAAATCGCTCAAATCGGAAGAGGCGGAAAACCCCCAGGCCCCTTTGTACAGCACCCTGATTCCCACTCCGCTTTCGCGGGCGGAGGTGGTGCTCTTCAGATTACCATTCCACATCATCAGGTAATTGGCTTCCTCAAAGGGATACCAGCGGGTATCCACATAGGCGGCGCCCAGGCCTTTGATGCGTTCGATCTGTGCTTTGATCTTGTCCAGCATTCCATCTCTCCTTTTTCTGATGTTCGGATGAGTGGTTCTTGCATGAGGGGTTCCTTGATCGATTCATCCAGAGCAATATTATACTTTCAAATACTTTTTTCTCTACCACCCGCTGGTATGGATTGTTTTTACGAAAAATATTACCATCAAACATTATTGACTCCTATTTCCTTTGCGGTATAATACCCCGCGCATGGCCGACTAGCTCAATGGCAGAGCAGTTGCCTCTTAAGCAATTGGTTCGGGGTTCAAGTCCCCGGTCGGTCACCTGGATATGGCGGTATATTGTCTCCAAACCCCCAGATATGGGAATAAAAATAGACTTCTAAGCGAAGTCTATTTTGTTTTACAGCTAGACTACAGCTATAGGTTTCAATATTTATTTCTAATATTTTATCAATTTAGCTAAAGACCTTGCTCTTCTTGGTTTTGCTTTTTCAACCCCTAAGAGAATCATACTTTTATTACCACGAATATTTTCAATAGTTGAGTATATCCTCAACTCTTTTTGTCGAAATTCAAACAAATCTCTTGATCCAATTGAAGTTATTACTTTAACATCTGTTGGTAGATGTTCGCTGTCAAATTCTGATGCTAAATTAAAAGCCCTATAAACCTGCTGTTGTTCTTCAGGTTTAAGTTTTCCGACTAATTTATTAAATTTTTCCGTTGTATATACGTTCATGGTTGATTCCCAAATAATCTCTTGAATCTCTCAGTTTCTCTTTCAAGTTGATCCCAATCTCTTTTCTTAACCAAATCTTCCAAATACGCTTTTATATGTTTAGCAAGCGATTTCCGAATAAATGCTTCATACTCTTCTCCAGTCATAATCTGAAGAAGAAAATTATCATTCTTAAATAAAACTACTTGATAAATTCCAGTAAATATGGTTACTAAAAGTAACAACCAAAATGAACACGTAGATGGAATCGCTCTCCAATTTATACTAGAATTATTGCTAATCTCTGTCACAAGAGTATTCGCAAAAAAACCTCCAAAAGAAACTAATGTTAAAGGAAAGAAAGTTCTAAACCAAGGATTCCGTAAAAAAAACATTTTCATTTTACAAATATCCCTGAAGAATTAGGTTCATTGGATAATTATAATTTATTTATTTGCCGTTAGGGTTAACTATTCTTTATTTTCCCGTAATAATCTTAAGAACTCATCCATCTTTTCTGCTGCTGCATCTTGCATGGATGGTAATACATGAGAATAAGTATTCAAGGTCAAGCTTATATTTGAATGCCCTAAACGTTCTTGTACTACCTTTGGATGAATTCCTTGTTGAAGCATAAGTGTTGCTGCTGTATGCCTCAGATCATGAAACCGTATATCAGGTAAATCCGCTTTTTTAAGAATGGATTTAAATTCCCTATACATATTACGCCAATCAACAGGCGTTCCAACTGTCGAAGTAAATATTAAATTATTCTCCTTCCACCGATAACCAGCAAATTGCTTAATAAATTCTTGATGATTTTTTTGCTCAGATAATTTCACCATGACAGTAGTACTTAATACTATTAGACGCTTACCCGCAGCGGTTTTGGGTTCAGAGAATACCAAACCAACATCGCGTACACGTTGAACTTGACGTTGTACCTGTAACCGCTTATTTTCCCAATCTAAATCTGACCACTTTAAACCTAGCAATTCTCCTTCCCTCATCCCTGTTGTTATAGCCAGCCAATATACAACCTCATATTTCGTATCTTTCGCAGCATCAAGGAAAACACCAACTTGATCAGCCATTAGTATCTTCATTTCCTTATGCTTATTTTTCGGTCTTGTAACAGATTGTGATGGGTTTCGCCCTATCAAACCCCATTTTAGAGCTTGATTTAGCGCACAATGCAACACCGTATGAATTAACAATGTTGTTCTCACACTCACCCCATTTTCTAAACACGCATTATAGAAATATTGTATTTGATCGGGTCGCAAATCCTTTAGCTTAATTCTACCTAGTGCGGGAATTATCCTATTTTTTACTGTCAGCCTATATTGGTAGATTGTATTGGGAAGTACTGATGATTTATAGGTTTTTAGCCACCCTTCAAGAAAAATCTGAACAGTTAATTGTGCACCGGTATAAGTTAAACCATTTTGAATTTGATTCCTAATATCCTGTAACCAATTGTTCCGTGTCAGAGCATTTGAGACACAATTAGGGTAAAAGTTAAGAGACACTTCTCGGCCAGATATGTAATATCATACAACAAAAAGGAGCTCAAATGGCCGAGCAGAAGAAGACAGTGGAAGCGACCGTGCGGAGTATCCGCCGGGCGACGCGCAGGAAGTACACCGCGGAAGAGAAGGTCCGGATCGTATTGGAAGGATTGCGGGGGGAGAGCACGATCGCCGAGTTGTGCCGGAAGGAAGGGATCCAACCCAACCTGTACTACAAGTGGAGCAAAGAATTTCTGGAAGCGGGAAAGCAGCGCCTGATTGGGGACACCCAGCGTCAGGCGGACAGCCAGGAAGTCGTTGAGATGCGGAGTGAGATCGATCAATTGAAGCAGGTGGTGGCAGAGCTGATGCTGAAGAATAGGGTGTTGACACCTGCCCTGGCGGGCGGTGCCAGGGAAAAAAGCTTACTGGG
>Ga0209777_10003852_pt1 | contig 18162 bp, 15 predicted proteins | sample FrelakmetHBP12HB_FD_187147 | JGI IMG/M metagenome (GOLD analysis project Ga0209777, IMG submission 187147) | Freshwater lake sediment microbial communities from the University of Notre Dame, USA, for methane emissions studies -HBP12 HB (SPAdes)... | ecosystem: Environmental > Aquatic >...
CCGAGGGTTTCCAGTCCTGCGCGCCATAAATGAAGTCCTGAGAGCCGAATCTTTCCGACAGGGAGGGATTTACATATTTGGATTGAGTTACCACGCCGCTGGAGTTAACCGTTACCAGATAACCGGACGCCTGAAGCGACAGTGAAAAGTCGGGCGGCAGAGAAGCCTCATTGACGCTTACAAGCAGGATGATTTCATCGAAATAGGCTTTCCCGCCGCTGTTTGTTACATAGAAAGTCCCTGCGGTCCCCATAGTGGCATAATCCACTCCAACTGTATCGTTGCTTTGTCTTGCGATGTGAAGGGCATTGAGTCCCTGGGTGGCGCTTTTAAAATTTATGTAGTAAGCGCTGCCCCCGTAACGTGTTCCCTCATCGTTTGCCACAGTGACGGTTACTCCGTTATATGTACTGATTGGCGCCGCTCCCATAAGAACCGGCCCCATCAACGGAAACAAGACCAATGAGATGATCCATTTCCACCGCCTCTTGAGCGGGATTTTACAACACCGTTTCACACAGAAAGTCCTTCAGACAAGCGGCTAAAACCCCTTCTCTGATCTTCTTATATCATAGCTTATTGAGAATCGTGTAAATAATTGACAGTAGCGACCCCCTCACCCATCTCCCTCAGGGAGAGGGGTAAAAGGTGGAATTTTCAACTAACCCACCACACCTGCGATAAGCAATAATGGTCTGCTTTCAGCATGACGTCTGACGACGCTTCGGCCTCCTCATAAGCAACATAAGAGCGACCAATAGGAAGGCCGCCAGTATCATCAATCCCCACTCCGACAGGGTCGGTATATCGCTTCCTTCAGGCATCACTTTCCAACCGTCCGTTCCGGTATTGTTACTCCACGCAATGGTCCCGTCTCCAGGGGTTCCGACGACATTAAAACGATAGCCGTATGCGTTAAATGCCGCCATACCGGGCAGATTCTGGAACTGGTAATCCACCCGGACCACGCCATTATTTATCAAACTGGTGTTCTGGTTCATGTTCCCGAGATATAGGTCTACGAACATAAGCAGGCTATCATTAGCGCTGTCCGACGTGTTTTCTCCGACCCACAACGCATAATTCGGATCGTAGACAGGTTTCCATCTCTGCGTGCCGTAAATGAAGTCAGCGGGACCAAATTGCTCAGACACGGATGGGTTGACGTAAGTATAGGAAGTGATATTCCCGGACGCATCAGTCGTCACGGTGTATCCGGATGCGTTGATAGTAAGGGAAAAATTTGAGGGCAGGCTGGTTGCTTTGACGCTTACAAGCAGGATAACTTCATCAAAATACGCCTTCCCCCCGCTCGCGGTAATAAAGAAAGTCCCGTTGTTTCCATAATTGATGAAGTCACCTCCCGTAGTGTCGTTACATCCCGCCGCGACTTTCAAGTTATTGAGGCCCAGTCCGGAACCGCCAAAATTGATGTAATAAACCGGGTTGCCTCCGTAGAGGAAGCGCGGGCCGGCGTCGTTGGCGACATTTACGCTTACGGCGTTGTTGGGATTGATCGGCGTGGCCCCCATTAAAGCCGGCCCCATCACGAGAAATAATAGCATGGGGAAGATAAATTTTTGCCACCGATTACGGTGAATTTTCCAAAACGATTTCATACAAGTACTCCTTTACATTTGTTCAGGATGACATATGATCGGGCAACGGTTCCCTACTCATAAGCCATACCAAAGTTGATAATAGCGACACGGCCAATATCAATAATCCCCACTCGGATAGGGTGGGGATTGAATCCTCCGCCGGAATAATAATTTTTAAACCGCTCGAGCCAGCGCCTGACGTTTGATTTGACCATCCAATAGCGCCAACATTTTCCCGATAGCCGTAAGCATTAACCATGATTTCGAGCGCTGCGCGTTGTGGGTTTTGGATGGAGAAGTCTACACGCGCCTGACCTTCGTCTATCAAACCCGTACCTTGACTATCTATACCGACATTCAGGTCAATGAACATGAGCATGCTGTTGTTATTGGAGTCGAGCATATCTTCACTTATCCATAAGGGTTGGTTGGCAGCGCTGGAAGGTTTCCATAGTTGAGCGCCATATATGAAATCGGAGACGAAAAATTCTTCAGACAAAGATGGACTTACATAAGTCCTGTCCAGAACTGTATCTGTTGAACCATTCATAACAAGTTGATAACCGGAGGCGCTAATTGTAAACGACAGATCGGAGGGTATACCCCCTTGAGACGGAGCCACGATGCTAACGAGAAGAATGATTTCACTATCATATTTTTTGCCCCCACTGTCGGTTACGTAAAAAGTGCCGGAAGAGGATGCTGTCGCCAAATCCGCGCCTGCGCGATCGCTAGGTGTGGAAGCAATATGAAGCGCGTTTAGACCGCCACCGGTAAAATTGATATAGTAAGTATCCCTTCCCGAGTAATCGAAACGGGTGCCTGCATCGTTAGCCACACTGATCTCGATTTGGTTATACGATGGCAATGGCGCGCCTATTACTATCTCGTAGGCAAAAAAGAAAATTACCGCAGCTATAATAGATATGCTTTTCTTATTCATTATTGTTTTCCTTTCTTCTAGAAAGTTAATCTTGTTCCGACTAGGAATGTCCTTCCCGGCTGAGGAAACCCGAGGGTTTCCTGGTAGTTTTCGTTCCACAGGTTCTCGACGCCCGCGTAAATGGTTCCCCATTTTTTTCGCCATGAAATTTTGGCGTTCATGACGTTGTAGGCGCCGAGTTCTGTGGTTACCAGATCGTCCGTCTCCCGCTCCGACACCCATCCGTATTGCAGGCTCAACAGGAGGTCGTAAGGAAAAACGAATATCGCGCTTACATCCACTTTATGCGGCGGCGCATAAGGAAGCGGGCGGTTATCCGTCAGGTCATAGGCGTCCATGAAGGTGTAATTCGCCGAGTAAATGATTTTGCGCAGCGGGCCGTTGAACGTCTGCTCCGTATCCGCCTCAAACTCGAAGCCCCATATTCGGGCCTCCCCGATGTTTTGAAATTCAATAAATTTCCCGGGGGAGTAGATCAGGTTCTTCACGTCATTCCTGAAAGCGGCGGTTTTGATTATCAATTTGCTGACAGGTTGATAATTGAGACCCAGCTCATAATCCCAAGCGTTTTCCGGCCTGAGATTGGGGTTGCCGCTGACGTAATCGAAAGTGTCTCGCAGCTTGGGGAATCGGTAAGTTCGCGCCGCGGCCGCGTGAAGGCTCACTCTCGGCGATATTTCCCATAGAAAGCTGAGGTGCGGCGACGCAACGCCCTCCCCGGCGTGCAAGGAAACATCTTCCGGGCTGATGGACGCGCCTGCGGCCAGCCTCTGGTCATATCTGGCGCCCGCCACCACCGCGAGGACGGGAACCGGCTTGATAGTGTATTCCAGAAATCCGCCCCACGTTTGCGTCCATGCCGTTTGCCCAACCTGATACACGCCCTGTGTCGCGCTGACGCTGTTGGCCCACCGGAAATCCTCCTGCCTTATTGATAAGCCGAGGCCAAAACCCTGATCAACTTTTCCCACCCTCCAGGGAAGGTCGAACTGCGCGTCGAGACCGTAGACATCGCTTTCCCGCCAGGTGCTGCTGGGTACCCCCAAGTCATTGGGCTTGGTCACATCGAGTTTGTAAAAGTCGTCATAATAGAAAGCCAGGAGATAGGCGTTGACCGGTCCCATGGCGGCGTTTGCCATAAGCCCCAAGTGGAATTTCTCCCAGTCGTGCACCTCCCAGTTCGCCGAATGCGCCATCGGGCCTGTGCCCTCCCCAGACCCGCCTCCATATCCGCCTATTCTCATGAGTTCCCGGTCCGGGTTGATCAAATCCTGGTCGCCGCTGAAATACCCGCCCGTCAGGCCGAGTTGGAGCCAAGGGAGGGGCGACATGCAGGAGTGACCCCAAAAGCTGAAATTGCGATACGCGCTGTGCGGCATCCAGCCGTCTGAGCGCGTGGCGTGGCCTGCCGCAAAGGCGTTAAATCGCGGGTCTCCTCCCCCCGCCGCCGAATCGTATGTGAAAGTGTTGTAGTACTTATGTTCCGGCTCCGCGTTTTCCAGATGGTTGCCGATCCATTGGTTGTAAATGTCGCGTGCTTCCGCGGTATGCGCGTCGGCCCCGACGATCATCCCCTTGTTTTTATCGCCCCGCTTGGTGGTGATTAGTATGATCCCGGCCATGGCGTTGGCGCCGTACCGGACCGGCGCGGGGCCGCGTATGACCTCGATACGCTCTATGATCTCGACCGGTATGGTGGATAAATCAACCGACTCGTCGGAAGCTGAATTCACCGGGACGCCGTCAATGAAAACCCTGACGTATCGCGGGTTAAAGCCGCGTATGCTTATGCGGATGTGGTTTCTTCTGGTGCCGTGGAGCACCAGAACTCCGGGGAGGTATTGCAGCGCTTCACCGGCGTTCCGCGCAGTGGTCTGGCGGATTTGCTCCGCAGTGAGCACGCTGGAAGAAATCGTCGGCGACGTGGGGACATGCGGCTCCCGAACTTCGACCTCCTCAACCTCCTCCGCCGCGCATAAAATCGGCGCGGCGCTGGAGGCCATTATCGCAATGCTCAAAAGCGCCGCAAAATAGTAACTTTTCACACTATTTACTAGTCTTTTCATGAATATTCAACTTATTCGTTTCCAGAGCGCCCATCCCAAGACGCCCCCGATTGCCCCGAACACCAGGTTCAACGTTACTGCAATATATGCGGCCATTTGCAGGGCTTCCTGCTCATATCCAAGAACGTAGAACAGGAAGAGCGAAAACAGGACCTTCACACAGGCCGCCGCCCCGCCCGCTAAAAGCGACAAATACCAGCGTTGCGCAAAAGTCGGCATGAAAACCTGAAAAAGCTCCAGCGTAAGACCCACAATCGCCCACTTGAAAAAAACCAGAACCCCTTCATGCCCGAAGCCCAGCAACACCGCCAGAATTCCGGTGAGAATTCCGAGCGTGGTGGCGGCGCCCCTCTTTGGCACAAGGGCGCAACCCAAAACCAGAAAAAACATCCACACTATCGAAAAATGCCCTGGGATATGAAGAGGGATGCGGAGGATCATTTTCGCAGAAGCCGTCGCTGCGGCGATTAGCGATAGAATAACGCCGTCTCGCAACCCGAATCCCCACAGAAAACGCTCTTCCGTTTCGCTCATTTCTCATCGCCTTTTTTATTTTTCGATTTAAGAGTCCGCCAAATTCCCTCCGGCGCCTCCTCGACCACGAGCGTCGCGAGACCATCTTTTAAATCGGGCCTCACCCAGCCGCGAGTATCCACCCTTTGTTTCCCGCCCAGTTCTTCTCCCGATTTTGCGCATATCCGCTTGATGGCGGTCATTGCCAGTATTTCATCAACGCGGAGGACTCCATCAATATCGCGAATGCCCTTTAGCTCGAGGAACCTGCCGTCGTTCATGGCGCTTCTTAGCCCCACGGCGGCCAGGGCGCCGATGACGCCGAGGCCAGTCCCGCCATGCGCCGACAGGTGAATGTTTTGCTCGCCGGCGATTTGATATGCTCTCTCGGTTGTGACGATTTCACGTTGGGCGAGCCGCCCGAATTCGGTGACGTTGTTCAACTCTCCGTTATGGATCGCCACGCAAAGCCCCGGGTCGGCGCCTTCGTGATAATTATCACGAAGGTAACCAACGCAGAACCTGATAATTTCCGCTAGCTTGTTCAGGTCGGCAAGCAATTCGAGGCATGCCGAGCTGTTATGGCTGGTGTAGGGGATTTCAGGGGCGACCAGCAACTGGTGGCGCGTGACGCTGGGGCACATCGCAAGTCCAATTTTTTCCACGGCCGACGCCATGTCCCGCGCAAGGCGGCCCGTCCCGATGCTCTCGAGATTATCGGTGTCGTCAATCGCCGCCCATACTATCGAGATATTACCCATGCCGCGCCATTCCCCTCGCCTGCGCCGCAATCGCTATCTCCTCGGCCTTGCGAAGCGACCTTTGCGCGTACGGGATAAGCAGCGACGCGCCCCGCAGAAGAAAGCCCCGGATACCACCCGGAAAACCTTCCGGCGACCGAAGCTCCTGCACCTGGCTTATTTCCTTAAGCTCACTCGACAATATGGGCACATACCTCACCGCAAGAAGTCCGAGCAGGGCCATCCTTTCCCCAAGCGCCGGCTTTAACGCCTCGAACAGTTTCCACGGCCCCGTCGTCCGAACCACCAGCGACACTGACGCCACCATCATGAAAAACCTCAACGTTGTGGAGATGATTAGCCTTAAAGCGCTGGCGTTCAGCCCTTTTGAAAGCAGCGCAAGGGGAAGCGTCATAACAAGTTGAAAGATCAGGGGCGTCAGATCGCGCCTTACGCACGATGACGGAATCCCCGCAACCCTGAACAGGCACAAGAATATAAACGCAATAACAAAAAGCGCGGGAATAGCCTCGACTCTGAACGCTATTACACTTGTTGCCGCGAGGAGGAGAAGCTTCGGCAGCGGCGCAAGCCGATGAATTACGCTGTCGCCGGGGAGGTATTCGAAGGCCGTGGCGCTCTTAGGCAATATTTTAATCAATTCATCATCTCCGCTTGTGATATTTCACCGTTTCGCATGCGAATGGCGCGATGGCATGGGCCGTTTTCCTGATCGTTGTGTCCGGTGACCAGTATCGCCGCTCCCCGTTGCGCCTCGGCGCACAGGGCGGCCCATGCGGCATGCGAGGCCTTGGCGTCCAGATGGGCCGCAGGCTCATCCAGCAGGATGATGTCCGGCTGAGGCGCCAGTATCGAAGCAATAGCGACCATTTGTTTCTGGCCCAGGCTGAGGCGATGCGGGGAACTGTCAAGCAGGTGCGATATATTCAGATCGCGCGCCAATTGCCTTATCCTCTCAGGCTTTGTCGTCTGCCCTTTAATCGAATAACCTATCTCCTCGGCGACCGTCCGGCAGAAAAGCAATTGTTCGGGGTTTTGCGGCAGGTAGCCCAATGATTTGCCTTTCACCCTCTCGATTTTTCCGGAACCCGGTTTCCATAAACCGGCTATGACTTTAAGCAGCGAGCTTTTTCCCGAGCCGTTGGCCCCGATCAAGGTCGCCAATTCGCCCATCCTCAGCTCAAGGTCAATGCCTTTCAATATCCCGGCGCCCGCATCGTCCGCAAGCTTTATGCCGGATGCCTTCAGGACGCTTTCCCCCGGAGCCTTGAGTCCAACCGATAATGCGACTCCTCCGTTTGATAAATCATCGCCATTTGATAGTGTTATAATTTTACTAAATGTATTCGATGAAGGAGCGGGCCGGTTGGTTGCTATGACAATGAGGCGATCGTCGCCCGCCAGATTTTCAAGGATGTCGTTGAAGGCGGCTCCGGCATTATCATCGAGATGGCTCAAGGGATCGTCGAGCATCACGACTTCCGGGCCGCCGATGAGGATCGCGGCGATCACCACCTTCTGCTTTTCACCAGTGCTGAGGCGGGTGGTCTCTCTGTCAAGAAGATGCGAAATGTCGAGGCTTTCCGCCGTCTCGCCGATTAAATACTCATAATTTCCGGCTTGTAGCGAATGATTTGCGGCGAAGATCAATTCTTCCCTGACCGTGGGGGCGATCAGCGCTGTATCGGGGTTCTGGAGGGCCAAGCCCGACCGACAGGAAAATTGAAGCCTTCCCCTGGTGCGCCCACCTAAAATGCCGGGCACGATGCCCTGCATCGCGTAAAGAAGCGTTGTTTTGCCGGCGCCGGATTTCCCGCTTATCAGAACCTTTTCGCCCGCAAAAAAATTAAAATCAAGGTCGTTAAGCACCCATTCAAGCGGACCGGGGTAGCTGTACCCGAAATTATTTGCTTCAAAGTAGTGGCCGTTACGCATAAAAAAACCGCTCACTCGTCCCGGGTTTCGGAAAGAAAGCACCCTGGACTGGGAAGCGGTTTATCGCCCCAGCGGCGCGATTTCTCCTTTCCAAACACGGGAGGCTCGACCGTTTTCAGCCGAACCCTTAGTCCCGATAAATCGGGGCAGTGGTTCCTTTGCCCTGGGACATTGAAGAACCTTTAGGCAAACGAACTCGGAGAGTTATCCCTTACTTTACTATAATGAAAAATATCATAGGCCTGCGACTATGTCAAACAATATTCTGCTTCCTATGGAAAGCCAGCCGCGCCCGGCGATAAGGCTGGGAATGATTTTATTCGTATTCATCGAGGAATGATCTTATAAATCGCTCAACATCCTTGTTCCCGCGGATTACTCCATAATGACCCTCGCAGAGGATGTCCGCTTTCAGGGCGATGAGCTTGTGCATTGACTGCTTCCATTGTTCGATGTCCGAGCCGAGCGCGGGTGAAAATGGCCCGTGTATGTCCTGCCCGAAGAGCGTTTTTTGACCTGCGATCATCCCGTATATTGAAATGGAATCGGGCGAATGGCCCGGCGTGTGGAGAAGGGTCAGTTCCGAGTCGCCGAATCGCGCGATTTCGCTCGGCTTCTGAAACGTGACATCCACGGTTATCGGTTCAAGCGAGATGCCGTACCATTTCGCCGCGGTGAGGTTGTTGTCGCCGATTGCGAGGGGTTCCGCGGCCTTTTCGTGGCACATCACCTGCGCGCCCGTTTTGCCGCGAATGTAATTTATCCCACCGATATGGTCTATGTGGCAATGCGTTATCAATATCCACTTTATCTTTCCGGGGTCGGCTCCCGCCGCTTCGATGTTCCGGATTATCGCAGCCGGATTTTCTCCCGCGCCCGTATCTATCAGGGCAAACTCGCCGCCGCCGTCTATCAGGTATGCGCATGCGTCTTTGGGGTGGCTTAAGCGACCGTCGCCGACCATCCAAAGACCCTCCAATATCTTTTCAGCCCGACCTTTCATATCTTTTCTCCTGCGCTGAGGAAAAGACAAGGGGTTTAAACCCCTTGTCTGATTTGCCTCAACCCGAGTTAATATGCGAAATATGTGGTTTATTCCCAATTGATGACACTTGACACCAGGCGTAATAAATTCAATAATATAACAAATGGCCGAGCCCATTATACAGGTTATTTTCCAGAACCGCATCCTGGAAACTGTTAAAATAAACAAAAATATCACCATGGTGGGAAGGATGTCGGATAACGACATCGTCATCAATAACCTCGGTGTGAGCCGCCATCACTGTCGCGTAGTAAGGGAAGAAGGCGGAGCTTTTATCGTAGAAGACCTCGAGAGCGCCAACGGCATCCGCGTCAACGGCATTCAGGTAAAAAGGTGCGCCCTGGAAAACGGCGACGAGGTAATTATAGGCAAGCATAAGCTTGTGTTTCAAATTACCGAGCGGGGAGTCGCCGGATTTTTCATGTCGGAGGAAGAAAAAAAAGCCGACGCGCGGGCCGCGGATCGCACAATAGTTACGGCTCCTTCGGAGCCGCCCAAGCCGCCGCCCGAACTCGAAATTTCATCCGTCTCCGAACCGGTTTCCCCACAACTCGTCTCACCGCCCCCGCCTTCGCAGACGCCGCAGACTTCAGAGCAATCCGCACCCGAAAAGCCAACAGCCGAGGCGCCCCACAAAGCGCACTACGACCATAAAATGTTCGAGTATGTCCTGAAATGGTCCGAATACGGCGTCAAGGTGTCATTCGAGGGCAAGGTCATCTCTGTGCACGCTCTTAAGAAGCCGCTGGTGACTATAGGTCGCGGCATCGAAAACGATATAGTGATTGATAACCTCGGCGTAAGTCGCCTGCACGCAAAAATAATGCAGGTTGATAACCAGTACATCATAGAAGACCAGAGCAGCGCCAATGGGATCAGGGTCAACGGGGTATTTGTCAAGAGCAGCCCGCTTTATCCCGGCGACGAAATACTCGTCGGCAAGCATCTCTTGACTTTCGATATGTCTCAAAGGCTCCTCGCGGGCGTTCAGCCCGAGGATATTCGCCGCCCGGCCCATAGTGAGCGCTGGCAAGACGAAACCTACTCGCTTATCCCTCCAATTGTAAAGGAAGAAGAAGCGGCAAGCGCCGGACAAGAAGATGAACCGCCTGGCAAGGAAGCGGCGCCATGGGAAGGCAAATACGCCGTTAAGGTGACTCTGGATAGCCGTGAGGTCGCAACTTACGCCATAACCAAGCGGGTAACGTGCATAGGGCGCCTGAAGGAGAACGATATAGTCATTGACAACCTGGGTGTAAGCCGCCTGCACGCAAAGATCATGATCGAGGATAACGGGCAGGTTTATATCGAGGATCAGGATTCGGCAAACGGCATCGTGGTCAACGGCCTGCCGCTCAGAAGAAGCCCGCTATATCCCGGCGATGAGATAATCATTGTTAAACACAAGCTCCTTTTTGAGCTTGCTCACAAGACAAAACCACAGTTCAAGGCCGCGGGCGGCGTCATGTCCACCGACCCCTGGAGCCAGGATTCCACTATGATGGTCAGCGAAGCTGACCGGGAGCGCCTCAGGAAACAGCGGGAAGAGCGGGCCTCAAAGGAGAAGGCAGAAGCGGAAGCCGGCCCGGTAAAGAAAGCGGCGGCAAGACCCCCCATACCGGCGGCAAAACCCCCTGCGCCACCCAAGGCCGCGCCTCCGCCGCCTTCCAAACCCGCCCCGCCTCCAACCGCGCAGAGAGTTATAAAGGAAGTAGTCAAGCCCGCTCCCGTAAAGCCAGGCCCGGCGGTCGAGCGCGAGGCCGCGACCGCCACACCTGCCGACACTGCGCCGGTCGGTGAATCACCCCTTCAGGAAGCCGCAAAGGTCGAGGTCAGGCGACGCAAATTTTCCGAACCTACGCCCCTTTATGTCCTTGCGCCCGACATAGGCCCTCCGCCCGCCGCGGCCCCTGTTGCCCCCATCAAACCCCCTCCATCCGCAGGACGAATAGCCAAACTCGTTTTGTCAGACGGCAGGGAATTGAAGATCACAACCGAGTTTGTGCTTGGGAAGGGCAAAGATGTTGATTTGAAAGTAAAGGGGTTCCTGATTAAAAAACGCCATGTCTTTATTCGGCGCGAGGATACAGCGTTCAAGCTCATCAGCAAAGCTTTGATAAAACAACCTAAAATCAACAGCGTCTCAAGCGCAGCCGCCATTCTCAAAACCGGCGACGTTATCGAGCTTGGAGATATAAAGGCGACTTTCCACTTGGAGTGGGAAGAATAATCCCATCTTTGCAATCGGCAAGCGCGCTGAATATAAGCTTTTTCCCCTTTCTATTTGCTCCCGATAAGAATGATTCCCACGATAGATTCAAGAATCTTCCGAAGAAATAACATCTACTGTAATAAGTGGTAGTCGAGGTGGTAATCGGTGATTGATAATTTTTATATCTCAAGTTAAAATACGGTCTTTATGGCTTTGAGAATCAAGAAAAAGCCCGGTGAGCTGGAGGCGTTGCGGGAGAGTATTGACCGGGTGGATGAGAGGATACTCGATCTGCTCAATCGTCGCGCCAACCTCGCCCGGAAAATAGGCCGAGTAAAGGCAAAGGCCAATAACGGCAAGCCTCGACGCGCATTGCTCTATCGCCCTGACCGGGAGGGGATAATCCTTAGGAAATTAAAGGGAAATAATTCCGGCCCCTTTCCCACCGACAGCATAGAACCGGTTTTCAGGGAGATCATTTCGGGGTGCAGGTCTCTGGAAATTGGCCTTACTGTGGCGTATCTTGGCCCGGAGGCGACCTTTGCGCATCGCGCCGCGAGACAATACTTCGGACATCGGGCCGGCTTCCACCCCCTGCCTACAATTGAGGAAGTGTTTGACGCGGTTGAAAGAAACCAGTTTGACTTCGGGGTGGTCCCCATCGAAAACTCGACCGGTGGAACGGTGGGCCAGGTGCTTGACATTTTTGTCGATACGGGGCTGGTAATATCGGGCAACATAGAGTTGCGCATAAGCCATAATTTGTATTCAAAAAGCGGCATAATGGAGAAGGTGAAAAAAATCTATTCCCACCCGCAAGGGTTTGCTCAGTCTCGAGGATGGATAAGGTCGCATTTGCATGACGTGGAGATAATCGAGTTATCGAGCACCGCAGAGGCCGCCCGCCGGGCTGGCCACGAACCGGACTCAGCGGCGGTGGCCGGGAAGCTGGCGGGGCAAACTTATGGGCTGAAAGCTATTGCGGAACGCATCGAGGATTTTCATCAGAACTTCACCCGATTTTTTGTGATCGGCAAAATAAAAGTCCGGCCCACGGGCCATGACCGAACAAGCCTGCTCCTCAGCCTGAAGGACGAACCCGGCATCCTCTTCAAGGCGCTCGAACCGTTCGCGAGGAGAGGAATCAACATGAGCAAAATCGAATCCCGCCCTCTTAAGCGAAGGGCGTGGGAATACCTGTTTTTCATTGACGTGGAAGGGCATATCGAGGACAAAAAAATAGCCAGGGTGTTGAAAGAGGTGAAGGAATTCTGCCTATTTCTTAAAGTGCTTGGCAGCTATTCGGCATGAAGCGTGAAGCGTATCTCGTGAAGCGTGATGCGTAAGGAGTAGATGCGGATGGATAGGCCAAAAGCAAATGGTTTTCGTGACCTTGATGTGTGGCAGTTGGGGATGAGTATTGTGACGGACGTTTATGAGATTACAAGGAAATTCCCAAAGGAAGAGATGTATGGCATGGTAAGTCAAATGCGGCGAGCGGCGGTGTCAATACCATCGAACGTTGCGGAGGGATTCAACCGCTATCACAACAGAGAGTATCGCCAGTTCATCCACGTTGCGCTAGGTTCCTGTGGCGAACTCGAAACACAGTTCGAAGTTGCGACGAACTTGGGATTTATCAAGCAAGAACAACGTGAATCGCTGCTGGAGAACATAGGCCACGAGTCCAGAATGCTGAGAAATTTAGCAAAAAAACTCGTCTCTTAACGAGATACGCTTCACGATTCACGCTTCACGAGATACGAGATACGAAATATACCTAACAGGCTACAGCCTAATTAGCAGCAGGTGTAACTATGATAAAAATGGAACATATGGTATTGGAGGGCATCCGGGGCATTGTGCCATACAAGCCCGGCAAGCCCATTGAAGAACTCGAACGCGAGCTGGGAATAAAAGACTCGATCAAAATCGCGTCCAATGAAAACCCGGTTGGCCCAAGTCCCAAGGCTATCGAAGCCATAAGAAATTCGCTCGAGGCTCTAAACCGTTATCCCGACGGGAACGTGACGATTCTGAAGGACAAACTTGCGGCGCATCTGGGGGTCAAGCCTTCCAATCTGGTTATCGGCAACGGTTCTAATGAGCTATTGGAGCTGGCGCTTCGGACGTATCTGAAGCCGGGCGGCTCTGTGGTGTTCAGCGAGCATGCCTTTGTGGTATACCAGCTTGTGACGCAGGCGGCCGGGGGTCGAGGTATCGCCGTGCCTATGAAAGGCTTCACTCATGACCTGGAGGCTATGATCCGAGCCATCCGGCCGGATACCTGCATGTTGTTTGTCGCGAACCCCAACAACCCGACAGGAACAATGAACACCGCTGAAGAGGTCGAAGCCCTCATCGGGGCCATGCCGGATAATTGTCTCCTGGTGCTCGATGAGGCGTATAAGGAGTACGTGGAGGACGCGCGCTATCCCGACAGCGTCAAGTATATTGATCGCCGGGTGGTGGTGACCCGCACGTTCTCGAAGCTGCATGGGCTTGCCGGGCTGCGCGTCGGCTATGGCATTGCGGATGAAAGCATAACCGATTATATGAACCGAGTCCGGCAGCCTTTTAACGTGAATATGCTTGCCCAAGTGGCTGCGGCCGCCGCCATTGACGATCTCGAACATCAGGAGAAAGCGCGCCGCATCAACCGCGAGGGCATGGCCTTTATAACCAAGTCACTTGAAAAGATGGACCTGACGTGGGCGCCTTCCGTGACAAACTTTGTGCTCATAAACGTCGAACGCGACTCGAACGAGGTATTCCAGGCGTTGCTCCGCAAAGGCGTTATCGTGCGTCCGATGGCTGAATATAAATACCCGAGGCACATCAGGGTCACGATCGGTATGCCAGAGGAGAACGAACGTTTTATTCGCTCACTGGGGGAGGTTCTTGGGCGCGCCAAAATTTAACAGGGTGAGTATTTTAGGTGTTGGGTTGATCGGCGGCTCTCTGGCGCTGGACGCCAAAGCGGCCGGGTGGTTCGGCCATGTAACCGGGTGCGGCCGTTCCATCGAAAACCTTAAGAGGGCAAAAGCCGCCGGGATAGTGGACGAATACACAACCGACCAGGTTGAAGCTGTTCGCTCTGCGGACCTCGTTGTTCTCGCCGCGCCCGTCGCTGCTTTTATAACTATAGCCAAAGAGATAGCGCGGGCGCTCAAAGAAGGCGCTATTGTAACCGATGTCGGGAGTGTCAAGGGAAAGTTGGTCGAAGAACTCGAAGCGGCGCTCGGATCACGGGTGAAATTTGTCCCCGCTCACCCCGTCGCGGGCAGCGAAAAGTCCGGCGCTGCCGCCGCGATCAGGGGGATGTTCAAAGGGAGAAGGTGCATATTGACGCCGACGTCCAGGACAGACGCCCAAGCCCTTGAAATTATTAAGGGCCTCTGGCAGGCCCTCGGCATGACAGTTGTGATGATGGACCCCTACCGGCATGACATCCTGCTCGCCGCGACGAGTCATCTTCCTCATTTGGTCGCTTATACGCTCGTGGAAACCGTCCTTCGCATTAAAGAAAAGGAACCCGACGTGCTTGATTTTGCGGTGGGAGGCTTCCACGATTTTACCAGGATTGCGGGTTCCAGCCCCGAAATGTGGCGGGATATTTTCCTGCTTAATTCAAAAGCGGTACTGGAAATGCTGGATCGCTTTGATGATGTGGCAAAAGGTCTTCGAGAGATGATTCGGAGGCAAGACGGGGAATCTCTCCTGCGGCTCTTTGAACGATCCCGTGAGGCTAAGTTGAAGACCGCTTGAGGGAGGATTTCTTGCCCACCCCGGAAATAGCGTAAATTCCGCGGGTGGCGATCAGTGTAATTGGTTCTTCTGGAAGGGTGAAGAGTGGCCAAGTCATTGACAAATCTGGCAATATTGGGTAAAAAGAGGGTACAAGGAGACATTCGGGTACCGGGGGATAAGTCCATTTCCCATCGCTCGGCCATATTGGGTTCGATTGCCCGCGGCACAACCACTGTAAAAGGCTTCCTCAAAGGTGACGACACCTTAGGAACATTGATAGCCTTTCGAAAGATGGGGGTCGAGTGGCGGTGGGAGGGTGAAAGTCTTATAATAAGGGGCCATGGTTTAAAAGGTCTTTCCGAGTCTGAGGACGTGATAGACCTGGGGAATTCGGGGACGGGGATTAGACTGCTGACCGGGCTGGTCTCAGGGTTTGATCAATTCACCGTCCTCACGGGGGATGAATCGTTGCGCTCGCGGCCGATGGGCCGGGTTGTTGAGCCGTTGCGCCGGATGGGCGCCAGGATAGATGGGCGGAGTGGCGGGAAGCTTGCGCCGCTTTCTATACATGGCGGAAATCTGAAGGGCCTTAAGTATGAGATGCCGGTAGCCAGCGCACAGTTGAAAAGCGCGCTGTTGCTGGCGGGATTGTGGGCGGAAGGCGCCACGGAATTGCGCGAACCGGGTCCCGCGAGAGATCACACTGAGATCATGCTCGAGGGTTTTGGCGCCCGGGTTGAGAGAGAAGAAGGCGGCTGGATGCGCATACGCGGCGGGGCAGGGGATGACCTGGTCGGCCGCGAGATAACCGTTCCGGGGGATATATCGTCTGCGGCGTTTTTCCTCACCGCAGCCATTATTACGCCCGGAAGTGAAATCACTATTCGCAGGGTGGGAGTGAACCCAAGGCGCACCGGGGCGCTTGATATTTTACGCGAGATGGGCGCGGATATAAAGTTGAGCGAAAGGGGATCGAGCGCCAACGAACCGTATGCCGATATCACGGCGCGCCACTCAAGACTTAAGGGTATCACGATCGAGGGCGACAGGGTGGTAAGGGCCATAGATGAATTTCCTGTGCTCGCGGTGGCCGCAGCTTATGCGGAAGGCAGGACGGTCGTAAGGGACGCCCAGGAATTGCGGGTGAAGGAAAGCGATCGAATAGCTGCGATGGCCTTTGAATTAGACCGTATGGGGGCATCTGTCGAGGACCTCCCGAACGGAATGATTATAAACGGCGGGAAGCCGTTGAAAGGAACGGTGGTTGACAGCCATGGCGACCACAGAGTTGCCATGTCGCTGGCCATAGCCGCTCTCGGCGCGGAAGCGGAAACAGTTATCCACGATACTGAATGTATCGCGACATCCTTTCCGGGCTTTGAAAAATTGCTTGAAGAGGCCACCGCCGGATGAAGCGGATAACCGTTGCCGTGGACGGTCCCGCGGGAAGCGGAAAAAGCACGGTGGCGCGAGAAGTGGCGCGACGCCTCGGATACATGTACGTTGATACCGGCGCCATGTATCGCGCGGCGGCGCTTAAGGCCAGAAGAAGAGACCTCAACCCGGATGACGAGCCGGGACTGATAAAATTGCTGAAGGACACCAGCATTGACCTAGTGGCCGACGGCGACCGACTTATAATTCTGCTGGACGGAGAGGATGTCTCTCAGGCCATACGCACAGAAGAGGCAGGGATGGACGCAAGCGCATTTTCGCGCTCACCCGCCGTTAGGGAACGACTGGTTGATTTACAGCGCCATATAGGCAGGTCGGGCGGCGTTGTTATGGAGGGACGCGACATTGGAACGGTCGTATTCCCCCAGGCGGAATATAAAATCTTCCTGGACGCGACGCCGGAAACACGGGCAAGTCGCAGGACAAAGGAGTTTGAGGCCAAAGGGATACACGTTGAAAAATCGGAAATACTGGAGCGGGTCAGGCGCCGGGATCAGCAGGATTCGACCAGGCCCTTGGCTCCGTTGAAAGCCGCTCCCGACGCAATTAAAATTGACACCTCGGAGATGACATTGGAGCAGGTGGTTAATAATGTGGTGGAAGGAATTTCCCAATTAATAAGTATGAACGATGAATAATGAATGAAAAAAATGATGAATGATGAATAAAGAAAGACATTATTAAATCATCACTCATCACTTATTGCTCATCATTCACATTTATATGCGGGAAAAATCATAGTGTCTAAGTGAGGATCCATGGAACCAAATAACGAAAAAAAAGAAAACCAGGCAACCCAACCCGAGCCCGGCGCTCAATTGGCGCCGGCCCAGGAAGTGACACCGGAGGGCGTGACCGAACAGATTCCCCTTTTACCCCCACCTGCGCCGGGACTTGTAGAAGCAACAACCGAAACAAAACCACCAGAGCAGCCATCCGCACCAGAGCCTCCATCCGAGGAGGTGAAGGAAAAGAAGCCGGAAGGCCCGACATTTCAGGACCTCTTCGAAAAATCCATCAAGCAGCCGGATGAAGGGGAAATTATTCGCGGTACTGTCGTGCGCGTAGGGAAAGAGCACGTTATGGTGGATATAGGCTTCAAATCTGAAGGACAAATCGAAATCGCCGAATTTACCGACTCCAAAAACCAGATTACCATCCACCCCGGCGATATTATAGACGTACTTGTCGAGCGTCGTGAAGATGAAAACGGCATTATTCACCTGTCCAAGGAAAAAGCGGACAAGGTCAAAGTATGGGAAGATTTGGAAAAGGCGCACCATTCCGGAATGCCGGTCGAGGGCAAGATCGTCAGCAAGGTTAAGGGAGGCATGACCGTTGACATAGGCGTCCGCGCCTTCCTCCCCGGTTCACAGGTGGACCTGAGACCCACACGCAATCTCGATTCATTTGTCGGGAATACGGCAAAATTCAAAATACTTAAATTCAATCGCAAACGCGGAAACGTCGTCGTCAGCAGGCGCATGGTCCTCGAAGACGAGCGCGCAAACAACCGCGCTGAAACGCTGAAGATCCTCGAAAAAGGGCGCATCCTGACCGGCGTTATAAAGAACCTGGTGGAGTACGGGGCCTTTATTGACCTCGGGGGTATTGATGGCCTCCTTCATGTCACCGATATGAGCTGGGGGCGTATAAAACATCCTTCCGATATCCTGCAAGTGGGGCAGGAGATCAAGGTTGTGGTGCTGAAATTCGACCCGGAGAGCGAGCGTGTCAGCCTCGGCCTTAAGCAAATTACTCCCGACCCTTGGGACTCCATCGAGGAAAAATACGCCGTCGGCTCGAAAGTGCTTGGCAAGGTCGTCTCCACGACCGACTACGGCGCCTTCATCGAGCTGGAACCGGGAGTCGAGGGCCTCG
>Ga0209777_10003853_pt1 | contig 18160 bp, 20 predicted proteins | sample FrelakmetHBP12HB_FD_187147 | JGI IMG/M metagenome (GOLD analysis project Ga0209777, IMG submission 187147) | Freshwater lake sediment microbial communities from the University of Notre Dame, USA, for methane emissions studies -HBP12 HB (SPAdes)... | ecosystem: Environmental > Aquatic >...
CGCATGAAAGACGTTCTCCGGTCCCCCGAAATGAGTAATAAGATTCTTGTAATTTATATTTCCAATGCCAAAAACTGTACGCAGGGCAATCCAGTAGTAAAGATCATGCACCGGACTCACCTCTTCAAGGGTGAAGCGTTAACGCGTTGGCGAGTTTAAAAAAAATAACTCCGTAACTTCGCAGCTCTTATATTCTGCTGCTCCAGTTATAAAATGAGATTGAGTTTGATAGCGCTTGCAAAAATAAATGTCAAGGATTAATTGGTAATGCGATGCAATAACAAATAATTGCATGCATTTAACAACGCCTCTTAAAAAGAGGCAGCAACCATTTTAGGCTGTTGCCTCGGCACCTTTGTCTGGTATATAAAATAGAATACCTTATTGATTAAAGTTGTATTGTAGTTGCTGCAAATCAGCTTTGAGTGATGGGCTTGCCTTTACACGCAGAGCTTTTACAAAGGCAGCAATGTGATTTTTAGTATGATACGGAAGACGCACTTTTTTGCCGCTTAGCTGTGCAAGCATCCAAGGTTTTAAATTCTGCGTCAATTGTGCGGCATCTTTTCTGAGATGGGGCTGCAACTGCAACAGTCGAGCAACCTCCGGTGCATGCCGGTAATAGAGGCTGATATATTCATTACCAGTTTGTGACCGCGCAAGCACCTCATCTCTGAACCTGCGCAGCAGCGCAACGTTATCCGGTGCAGCCAGCTGTGCAGGGCAACTGCCCTTTGAAGACGTAAAGTCAACGCCGCTGACATCCGTATCCGTTATCTCAACACTTTTGCTCGGCGGTTCAAAGACGTATCCTTTGAGAGACGGCGTGAGGGTATATGAACCTGCTTCAAGATTCCGGAAACAGTAATTGCCGGATGCATCGGTTTGGAGAGTACCGCTTGATTTTTCAGAGAGAGTCATTGTCACTCCCTGCGTTACCGCTCCGGTTACCTGCCCACAGAGGTCATAGTCACCAAGCGGGGTGAGCTGCACATTGCAGGTTACGGTTTTCCCCGATTCTGTTGATACACTCACCGGAGTGCCATCGCTATAGCCAGACGCCACAGCACTGAGCAGGGCCTTTTTTATGGTGGGGAGATGCTCGATCTTAAATTTCCCGGCTGAGTCGGTTTTTGACGAGTAAAAAATAAAATTTACCGTTGCACCGGGAACCGGGTTTCCGGATTTTACATCAGTGACAACGCCTTCAAGCACGCTGGTAGAAGCTGCTGAAGGGAAGGGGAGGGTAGATTTGACCGCAAAGGAAACCGGCTCAGAATCCCATGTCTCACCAGCTGATGAAAGATACGAGCGAAACACCAGCATATAATTTCCCTTGGGGACACGGGTAAAGATAATCTTATTAACTTTACCAACATCTATTGGATGAGTGTAATTAATATCATTCAGGCTGTTGATTTGATTGAGCATATTAATTTTAACCCCACCTAAAATGTATCCCGAGAGGGAGATCGTCGATTGTAGGGCAAATATGGAAGCCAAATTTTTTAAATTTCTATAAAATATTTCAAATCAACAGCCTGATTCTGAGTTGTACCATAATGCAACCGGAATCCTGCTGCACCTTCTACCTCGTCCCACGATAAAGTAACCGTAGAGCCCAGCACCTGGGCGCGAACTTTTGGCGGTGACACTAATGGGATCTTATCAGTGACCTGTATAAACACTGTTTTGGATGCAGAGAGACCTGAGTCAGTGGTGACCGTCAGGGTGACGCTGTAACTCCCTTTGCTCTGAAACGTATGGGAAGGGTTCTGCTCAGCGCCGGTCTCATCATCACCAAAGTCCCAGGCATACTGCAGGGTATCCCCGTTAATGTCTGCGGTCGTTGCGTGAAAGGTAATGGTAAGCGGTGCCGGCCCGGCAGTACCGCTGCACCGGATAGCAACATAGGGACCAGGGTTTGCCTCTTCTTCGGCAATGACCTGGAGTTTAAAAGCCTGGCTTTCTGCTCCACCGTGGGAATCAGTAACCACAATTTCCACCTCGTGCAGTCCCACATCTCCGGTATCGGTTGCCCATGAGACTTTACCCGTGCTGTTCACGCTCATGCCGGAAGGAGCTTTAGTGACACTGTAGGTGAGTGCGTCTCCATCCTGGTCACGGGCATCCACCTGATAGGTATAGGTTTCACCTGCCCGTACCATTGTTACCGGCAGTGACTGTATTTCAGGGGAATTGTTACCCTGGCTGTTATTCAATTTTATATCTAACGGCCCGGAAAAATCACTTTCCTTTCCGTCTCTGGTAAAAGCGGTTACTGCTATTTTATAGCTTCTGCCCCAGTCAAGATTATTCAGCACCGAGCTGGTCTCCCCCCACACTGCCTGGGCGCTGCCTTCCTCAAGAGTATTATCATCTGCTACAGCCCGGTAATAAATACGATAGCCGTCTGCTCCGTTAATTGCATTCCACGCCAGGGAAAGCCCCTCCGGACCAAGAGCAGCGGAAGTGATTGACGGGGCAGGGAAGTCGCTGCGCTTTATGGTGACTGCTCCCCGGCTGTAGGCAAATACCGGCACGTTCTTCCCGTCATCTATTTTGCCGTAAATATAATAGCGGCCGGGCGCAACGCCTTTCGTATCCCATGAGTACGTGTTCTTTGTGCTGCTGGAAGAAATACCGGCGGTGATGGTGTTGCCGTTTTCCCCTTCGCGGTCTTCATCATAATAGAGGCTGATCAGGGCGTCACTGTCCGGGTCATCTCCTTCCCAGGAAATTGCAACGGTTTTACCCGCTTCAACCTCTGCATCTTTATCAGGAGCAGTGATGGAAAGTGCGGGCGGCTGGTTTTCCATGAGCATCTGCATGGTGTAGGTCTTGACAGATGTCCCTGCAGTGGCCTTCCATACACCTGCCTGCGGTTGTGGTATGGCGCACCACAGCTCCCCGATGGCGGTATTTTCCCTCCATAAAGCCTGTTCGTCATTCGGGGTGTAAACCGTTTTATCCGGAGCTTCAAGCGTAAAGGATGGATTTCCCTGAGCCTCCATTCTGAACATGACAACTGATGCCCCTGACGGTACGGTGAACTGGGTGCCTGCCGAGCTTACCGCGGCGCTTCCCATAATGTTAGCACGCATTTGATGATCAAAATGCACTTCGCCGATATTGTCCCAGTTCTGAGCAATTGAAAAATTACCGTCTGCAAAGGCAAAGGTGACCGCTGCTTTGATGGAAAGGTCGGCGCATTTTCCCAGCACGCATATCTTCTTACCAAGTTTCACCCCGGCGCTGATGAGGTCATTATCTATGTATGTTTTGGCAGCTCCGAAGGTCATGCCGCCGATAATAGGCCAGATATCGGGGGCTTTAAGTTTGCCTTCAAGGCTGGACTGGAAGTTAAAATCAAAATCAATTTTACCCTTGCCGGTTACAACCAGAATTGCAAAATCCTCACCCGGCGGGTAATAGAGATTGCCTTCAAAATAGACGCCCTTGTTGATGTCAAGAATCAGCACAAAAGCGCCGAAGGTGCCGAAGGCATCATTCAAGAGATAACCGGTGCCTTCAGCTGTAAAGCGGCCGCCGGTGTCAATCTCCAGATCAATATCACCGCCGAGGATTGCGTATTCTCCGCCTGCCACTTTAAGCGCGCCTGAAAGAAGGTTAAGGCTCGGCAGCTCTATTTTGGGTCCGCCGGTAAAGCCCGCACCGGCACTGAGGATGAGCGGATCTGCAGCATCCGGCGCGATATTTTCCAGCCCGCCGCTTATTTTCTGCAGATATACGACAGGTGCTGGCGGCGGGGTAGGGGTAAATAGGATGGGTTTATTCAGATCGCCAATCTCGACATGGATCAGATTCAGGACTCCCGCAAGGAAGCCGATCTCAACGCCCAGCTCAAATCCCATTCCCGGTACTTTCAGTGTTCCGCCTCCTTCCCAGACGAGTTTTTCAGTGTCAAGCTCCATATAGGCGCCGCTTAAACCGAAACCGCTCAGCTCAAAGTTCGGCAGCGTAATCTTGCCGGAAAAATCAATCCCGTCAGGAGAGATGGTAAACGTAATCTCAACGCCACCCACGTCAATCCAGGGGATGACGAGTTCTCCACCTACGGTCACATGGTCTTCAAACAGCTTAACGCCGCTGAATTCAACAGGGAATCCAAAAAAGTCAAATGCAATATCAGCAGTCTGGGTAATCTGGCCGTAGCACTCCCCCTGCTCATCAGCATTCGCATCAATGGTAAATCCTCCCCGTGCAATATAATATGTTTCATTGTCTGCCGGAGAGGAACCAGCGACCTCAATATACAGGTCGCCGGTGCTGCTGATTTCAGTACCTTCGACTTCAACAGTACCGGTGCATTTGACAAAGCCATTTAACACCACATTGCCGGAAAAGCGATAATGATTTTCACCAGCCAGGGCTTCCATGGTGTCAGCCTCAATGGTTACGCATCCGGTTTCGTATGTCTCGCGTCCGGCCCCGGATACCAGTATGGTAGTGTGCGCTGATGCAGAGTGACCGCTGCCATCCTGCGCGGTAACGGTTGCAGAAAAGGCGCCTGGCTGGGTGTAGGTATGGGTGGTATTCCTGCTGCTGCCGGACTGGCTGTCTCCAAAATCCCAGGAGTAGCTGATGCCGCTGATAAGCGGAGTTGGCACTGCTGAAAAATTGACCGTCAGAGGGGCGACTCCCTTTTTGGGCTCTGCGGTAATTGTCACGGTGAATCCGGTGTCGCCGCCTCCCTGCTCGTAAACAAGAATCGAAGCAGTGCGTATGGTCTTTGCACCAAGGGAATCTTCAACCGTTACCGTTACGGTATATATACCCGACGCCTGATAGGTATGTGACGGGTCTTCCGCAGTGCTTGTCTGGCCGTCGCCAAAGTCCCACAGATAGGATACCGTATCCCTTTCAGGGTCGCTGGCAGAGCAGGAACAGTGTACGGTGAGAGGTGCCGTACCCTCCTGGGGACATACCGAAAAGTAACTTATTACCGGAGGCTTGTTAGCTGGAACAGCAACAGTGATGGTGAGCGTGCTGGTGGCTTTAGCGCCCATGGTATCTGAAACGGTTAACAGGACGGTATAGGTGCCTTCAGTCCGGTAGGTATGCGTGGGGTTTTGATCATGACTGTGTTGCCCGTCGCCAAAATCCCAATAGTAATAGAGGGCATTCCCGTCCGGGTCAGATGCAGAACAGGTAAAGCTCACGTCAAGCGGCGCAGGTCCTTCCTGGGGGTGGCAGAAACAGAGTTAATCTTGGGCGGGTTGTTTTCAGAAACCGCCATAATGGTATGATAGTAATTCATGTCGCGGTCATAGTGATAGGCGGTATAGTAAATCGTTCCATCAGGAGCAATTGCCATATCTCCGTTTGGTTGGGCAGCATAGCCGAGGCTGTTGAGGATAGTGCCTGTCTTGCCATTGATAGCCAAAAATTCCCTATCTGCGATAAGGTAGATGATTTCATTTGCCCCCATGATGGGGTTGCCGCTGAGTGCCTGCGGGAGATCCAGTGTCCATGTAACCGTCCCGCTGCTGCCAGTATCAACACAGTACAATACATACTTACTGTCAAGCTGTGCTGCGACGTACAGAAGACCGCTGGGACCAAGCACCGGAGCCAGTCCTGCAATAACGCCCCCGCTGCCTAGTTCTTTCTTCCAGAGCACCGTTCCCTTAGTGCCTTCATCCTTTATGGCGAAAACATAAGAATGCCAGGCATCCGGCAAACCGCGTTTTGAATCATCATAGCCAATAAGAACGAGATAGATGGTTCCATCAGGCCCGATCACCGGGTCTGAAACCTCTGATAACTTGTATTCAATCGTGCCAGGTAAGTTGACTAACCACTTGGCAGCGATAGTATAATCCTTACTCACCGCAAATAAGCAACGGGACGATTCGTTAGAGATATATACCACCCCGTTAGAGCCTGCGGCGAAATTGCCCACGAGATAGGACGAGTCATTACTCGGCTGGTGCTTCCACAGGAGAGACCGGTCTTTTTTATAGACAGCAAGGCCGTCTTTTATGGAGAAGTATATATTTTCATTCTTGTCTATCATTACAGAGGAAATCCCTGTTTGAAGTCCGGCTGGTGCCAGGCTTTTCTCCTGCCATACAATGCTTCCCGTTTTAACATCAATGCCGGTAGGTACCCCATCAGCATCGTAGGTGTACACAATCCCGTCAGAGCTGATGGCGGGCGTAACCCCTCCCCAGCCGCGGTAAACGCGCCAGAGAACGGTTCTGGTCTTTGGGTCAAAGGCGACCAGATTACACGGATAATGATGCTCATTGAAGATTAAGGATATTGTCCGGTGAGATGAGCATATTGCCCTCAAGGGAAGGCACGCGGTCAAATGATGAGGTGGGATCCTCTTCAAACGGTGTTGGTTCTTTATACTGGAACAGTGGAGCCACTCCCGGATTTGCGACAGCGGTATACGTTGAAAGACCGGTACGTCCTGCATCATGACGAACCATGGGCCAGGGCACAGCAGCGGCACTTATACATGCAGGCCAGACCAGATTAATAAGTAATAAAATTACGCAACAAAAAAACCCTGTGCAGATATAATGATTTTCTGCAGCAGGGTTTGACGGATGCTGAATGTTAATCTGTACACTCGTCATAATTGTCCCTCCTTCAAGCTACTTTTATAGAAGAATAAGGTTTATATATATAGGCGATTGCAAAAGTCTTCAAAAAACGGCATTGCTTCCCCTTCGTTGCACTCTGGACTTCGGCTCACACGCTTGCAAAGACAAATGGCGTCTTTGCTGTCATTGCGAGGAGTGTAGCGACGAACCTCAATAAATTTGACTTTTGCGATTGGCTATATATATAGTGTACTAAATTACCATATTTCCAGTTTCACTGCACTTACAATAACAGGGGGGAGGGATGAAAGGTTGCGAATAATTTATGGATATTTTTATCGAGAAAATATTTTGATAATTATCTTGAAACCATAATAGCTTTAATTTATTATACAACATTTATTTGAAGGTTATGTTAGCTCTAACTAAAATTAGAACAATTCCTGTAGTGCTATGAACTGGATAAGAACATTAGGCAGGTATACCCTTTCAGGATTGCAGCATCTCGGAAGATACGGGCTGTTCTTGTATACTACCCTCATCTGGACATTCTCGTCTCCGCTCAAAGTGGGGCGCGTCATCGAGCAGATGAGCTTTATCGGGGTAAAATCAACCCTTATCGTTATGCTTACCGGAGCCTTTACCGGCATGGTGCTCGGGCTGCAGGGGTTTTATGCCCTGAGTAAATTCGGCGGTGAATCCATGCTGGGCCCAACGGTCGCGCTGTCCCTGGTGAGAGAATTAGGCCCGGTCATCGCAGCGCTCATGATAACCGGCAGGGCCGGTTCCGCGCTAACCTCTGAGATTGGTATTATGCGGATCACTGAGCAGATCGATGCTCTGGAGGTAATGGCCCTCAACCCGTATCGATATTTAGTAATACCTAATGTGATTGCAGCAGTTTTGAGCTTTCCGCTGCTGGGGGCTATGTTTGATGTGCTTGGTATATGGGGAGGATATTTAGTTGGCGTTAAACTTCTTGGTCTTAGCTCCGGAACTTATTTTGGAGAAATGACCGTGTATCTATCAAGCAAGGATGTTTTTCACGGCATCTACAAGTCTCTGAGCTTTGGGCTCATTGTAGCCTGGATCTGCTGTTATAAAGGATATACCACAGAGTTTGGTGCAAAAGGTGTGAGCAAGGCAACCACGCAGGCTGTGGTAATCTGCTCTGTTCTCATTCTAGTGTGGGACTACTTCATCACGTCAGTTTCGTTCTAAGTAATAATGATTGAGATTAAAAATCTATATAAGAATTTTAACGGGACTCCGGTATTGAAAGGTATAAACCTTAACGTGCCCCGTGGTGAGCTGCTTGCGCTCATTGGAAGAAGCGGTATTGGCAAAAGTGTGCTGCTCAAGCATATTGTGGGGCTCATAAAGCCGGACCAGGGGAAAGTGCTTATAAACGGCATCGACATTAACAGCCTGCGCGGCAAGCTGCTCGTGGAGATCAGAAAGCAGTTCGGCGTTTTATTCCAGGGCGGCGCGCTGTTTGATTCTTTCTCCGTCTATGACAATGTCTCTTTTCCTTTGCGCGAAAAGACAAAATTCGACGAGCAGCAGATTAAAGAACGGGTGATGCATGAGCTTGAGCAGATGGGGCTCAAAAACGACGGGCATAAATACCCTGCAGAGCTCAGCGGTGGCATGAGAAAACGGGCGGCGCTTGCGCGGGCGCTGGTCATGGAGCCGTCAATAATGCTTTTTGATGAACCAACAACAGGGCTCGACCCTATAATCGGGCAAACCATACTGGACTATATTCAGCAATGCCACCAGCGTCTTAAGTTCACCGGCATTATGGTTACCCATGAAGTGAATAAGGTTTTCAATATCGTCCAGCAGATAGCCATGATCCACGAGGGGGAAATTATAGCGCAGGGTAGCCCGGAAGCAGTTCAAAAACAGAATAACCCCATTTTTGACCAGTTTGTTCGTGGCGATACAACAGGACCGATACAATATATTTAGGGAGTAAAGTAATGAGACGAGTTGATTTAGAGTTGCTGGTAGGCTTGTTTATAATGGCTGGCATTCTTGCCCTTGGATATCTCTCCATAAAGCTTGGAAAGATGGAAATAATAGGCTCCCGTGGATACCAAGTGTATGCGGATTTCCCCAATGTCGGCGGGCTGAAGGTGGGTGCGCCGGTTGAGATTGCCGGCATAGAAATAGGGCGGGTGAAAAGCCTCACCCTTAATGATTATAAAGCACGCGCGTTGATGGACATAAATACCGGCGTCCAATTGCAGGACGATGCTATCTTCTCCATTAAAACAAAAGGCCTTCTTGGTGAAAAATACGTGGCAGTGCTTCCCGGTGCATCTGATGTAATAATAAAACCGAACGGGAAAATACGGGAAGCCCAGCCTCCGGTTGATATAGAGGATTTGATTTCTAAATTTGCTTTTGGCAAGGTGGACGAGAAGAAATAACTTTTTGCTTATGGGGCGATTACAATTTCGAAACGCACAAGCGGGAGAGCGAAGGATGAATTGGCTGACAAAGACAATCAGTATGAGACAGTTACGATATGTAATGACTGTACTAAAAATCATGGTTTTGGGCTCAGTCATGTTGTTTATTGCCGGGGATGTATGTGCTGGTCTGGCAACCGATCAGCTGAAAGCCTCAATAGACAAGGTCCTGAATGTCCTCAATGATAAAACGTTCAAGGCGCCGGCAATAAAAGCAAGGAGGCGGGAAGTGCTCATGAACCTGAGCAATGAAGTGTTTGACTGGAATGAGATGGCCAAAAGATCGCTGGGAATATACTGGAAAGATCGCACGCCGGATGAGCAAAAGGAGTTCGTAAAATTATTTACGGTTCTTCTTGAGAATACCTACATCGATAAAATTGAGAGCTATTCAGGCGAGAAAATTGTATACAGCAAAGAAGCTGTTGAAGATCAGTATGCGTTAGTGGAGACAAAAATTATAACAAAGCAGGACACAGAGGTTGCTGTTAACTACTGGATGTTTAATAAAAGCGGCCGCTGGTTTGTGTATGATATCTCCGTTGAAGGTATCAGCCTGGTTAAAAATTACCGCACCCAGTTTAACGAAATTATGGCGCGATCAACTTACCAGGAGCTGCTGAAAAAACTAAAAGAAAAGCAGGTGCCGGCAACGACACCTGCTTCATAACTGGCTGACAGTTAATTTCTATTTTTATCTATTCTCTGGATTTATTCACACGGTTCTGCCGGTTATCAATATAGGCGTTTTTAACCGCAGCATAAGGATCCAACGCCATCTTTATCATATCCTCATACGTGCCAATCGTGAGCGATGTTTCGTTAACCACCTGATATACCCTTACGCCGGCATAAGCACAAAACCACCCATCATGTAAAACCCAGGTGACCGGGTCAAGCAGAATGTCCCCTGCCTTTCCCGCAGTTCCTCGCGCGCTTGATGGCCCGAAGATTGGCCAAACAATGTAAAAACCCGGATTGATGCAATAGTGCCCGAGTGTTTGATCAGTGTCTGCATCGTAGGGATTCATTTTACAGTAAGATTTTGCCGGATCAAAAAAACCGACAACCCCGACCGTTGTATTAATAACAAAGCGGGACAGTTCAATTCCTGCTTTTTTAGGTTTACCCTGGAATAAACAGTTGGCAAATCTCACCGGCATCGCAACGTTTGCAAAAAATTTTCTAACACTCACACGGCCGGGTTCCGGTACTATGTATTTATACCCCTGAGCAGTTGGTTTTAAGACATAGAAATATAGCTTGTCATTGAAAGTGAACATGGCACGATTAAATTTTTCCAGGGGGTCCGGTACCAGTTCCCTTGCGCCTTCAAGTGTACCGGCTTCCTCCGGAACCACCGATGGTTTCAGTTCTGAGGAAAATGCAATTGAACCAGTAAGCAGCGCAGCTAAAATTCCACACAATATTCCAAATTTCTTCATGAGTTCTCCTTTCGATATTCCCTGAACAATAAAAAATATTTAATTATTTGACATGTAGTAACGGCATTTATATTTATTATAAGTAGCGCAAATTTGCCCAGTAGGCAATATAAATATCGGTTCTTTCGTAAAAAAGTTGGAGAAAGTAAACTTTTCAGAGGGGGAGGCCTCATTTAATGAAATGTAAAAGCATCGGATTTTATGTAATCTGGTAGGATTATTAGTGCGAATAAAAAAAACTACCGGAGGCAAAACCCGATGCAGCTAAAGACTATAACAGAACTGTTAGCCCTGCCAAACTATAAAGTGGCCGGGATAGTACCAGCAGATAAGCAGGAGCATTTATATTTTTTACTGGAACAGATCAAAATAACAGCACCGGTTTGTTCGGGATGTGAACACGTTCATCATAATTCTGTTCACAGCAAAACGATGGTTGTTGTTGAAGATATGAGGATCAGCGGAAAGAGTGACAGGGGCTTGATGTCCATACATAGATGGCGGGATGAATTTTAGTTATTCACCCTTTTTCTTATTTTCAATTTCATCCTGTTTTGGTGTCACATCAATCTCATCATTTTCAGTTACCGCACGCTTAAACCCCTTGATGGCCTTTCCCAGATCTCTTCCGATTTCCGGCAATCGGCCTGCGCCAAATATTACAAGGGCAATGACGAGAATAATCAGCAACTCCTGAATTCCTAATCCAAACATTTTATGCTCCCCTTTCTTAGACACGCTTAGTTTGAGTTTGTAGATTTAATAGGGAATGCTGGGTTATTTTTCAACTTCATTTTGTACATGGTATGTAATAAATAGAACACAAGAAACCGGTAAATACAAGTAAAAAAAGCTTTTTATTTTTCCTGCTGTTTTTTACGAGTTGTTGTGTTATAAAAAAACTCTTTATTTCAGGCACTGTGTGAGCAACAAACCACCAAACGATGAACATTTTATCTTATGAGGTACGAAACCATAATCGGACTTGAAGTCCATGCCCAACTGCTGACAGACAGTAAAATATTCTGCGGCTGTTCAACCAGGTTTGGAGAAGGCCCGAATAGCAATACCTGCCCTGTATGCCTGGGAATGCCGGGAGTCCTTCCGGTTTTAAATAGAAAGGTGGTAGAACTCACTATCAAAGCAGCACTTGCCGCCAACTGTCAGATTGTCCGTTACAGCCAGTTTGCACGAAAAAATTATTTTTATCCGGATCTTCCCAAAGGATATCAGATTTCGCAATATGAGCTCCCCATAGCACGGGGTGGCTACATAGAACTCGAGATGGACCATGGGCAGAGCAAGAAAAAGATTGATCTTAACAGAATCCACATGGAAGAAGATGCAGGAAAATTGCTTCATGAACTTGATGGTGTGCCTGCTGACCACAGCTATGTTGACTTCAATCGCACCGGAGTTCCGCTGATAGAGATCGTCAGTGAGCCTCACATAAACACACCCGAGGAAGCGGGCGAATACCTGCGTATGCTCAGGTCAATGCTGCAATATCTGGAAGTGTGTGATGGCAACATGGAGCAGGGCAGTTTTCGCTGTGATGCCAATATATCGCTGCGCCCGAAAGGCGCACCGGTTCTGGGAACAAAAGTTGAAATTAAGAATATGAATTCATTCCGCAATGTTATGCGGGCACTGGAATATGAAACAGGGCGGCAGTCATCGCTTCTTGAAAGCGGGGAGAAAATACTGCAGGAAACCAGGCTATGGGATGTCAATCAGGGAATAACTGAATCAATGAGAAGCAAAGAGGAAGCGCATGATTACCGGTACTTCCCGGATCCTGACCTGGTTCCGCTCGTAATAGATGATGCATGGATAGATGAAATCAGGTCAACGCTTCCGGAACTTCCCCGGGAGAAAAAAGAACGGTTTGTTAAAGAGTATGTGCTACCGGAATATGATGCTGCCATACTTACTGCTACCAGGCAGTTGGCTGATTATTTTGAAGAGTGTGTCAGGCTCGGACCGCAGCCAAAAGTCGTGAGCAACTGGATCATGGGCGATATTCTGCGCCATGTGCCGGATACCAGAGATATATCACAGTTTCCCGTTACTCCCTCACACCTTGCAGAGATGCTTTTGATGGTTGACAAGGGGACCATCAGCGGGAAAATTGCCAAAATTGTTTTTGAAGAAATGGTTGCATCGGGCAGGATGCCCCAGTTTATTGTCGCGGAAAAGGGGCTCGTCCAGGTATCGGACGAAGGGGCGCTGGAAAAAGCTATTCAGGAAGTGCTCAATGCCAATGCGGACCAGGTTGAGCAGTATCGCCAGGGTAAGGAAAAAGTCTTCGGGTTTCTGGTCGGCCAGGTCATGAAGGCGACAAAAGGCAAAGCCAACCCGCAGGTAGTTAATGAACTCTTGAAGAAAATGCTCGCAGGATAATTATGTATCAGCCTATTGCATGGAAAGAAGACCACATCCTGCTTCTTGATCAGACTAAACTTCCCGAACAGGAAGTCTACATTGAATGCCGGGACCTTGAGACAGTAGCTGATGCCATCAGACGGCTTGCCGTGCGGGGCGCGCCGGCACTCGGTGTGGTAGCAGCGCTGGCGGTCGCGCTGGAGGCGCGCATTATTACTGGAAAAACCCGTGATGAATTTTTTCACGAGCTGCAAAAACTATGCAACAGGATTTTAGAAACCAGGCCTACTGCTGTTAATATGAAGTGGGCTCTGCACCGGGTGACAGAGAAGTTACAAAGCGCTGATACTGCTCAGGTGAAAAATCTGAAAAAGATGCTTGAGCAAGAAGCACTGGCGATTTTTCATGAAGATATAGAAGCCAACCAGAAGATTGGAATTCACGGCAGGGAGATTGTTCCTGACCAAGCAACGATCATGACCATTTGCAACACCGGCTCCCTGGCCACCGCAGGCTATGGCACGGCTTTCGGCGTTATCCGGGCTGCCGCGGAGGCAGGCAAGAAGGTTCTGGCTGTCAGCTGCGAGACACGGCCGCTGCTCCAGGGTAGCCGTCTGACAGCATGGGAGCTACAGAAAAATAATATTCCATTTGTGCTGATAACCGACAGCATGGCAGGGTATTACATGAAGAAAAAAGGCGCAGACCTGGTCATTATCGGCGCGGACCGCATCGCAGCAAACGGCGATGCGGCAAATAAGATCGGCAGCTACAGTCTTGCGATTCTGGCGCATCAGCATAATATCCCGTTTTATGTTGCTGCACCTACTTCTACCATTGACCCGGACACTCAGCAGGGAGATGACATTCCGATTGAAGAGCGTAAGCCTGAAGAAATAACCCACATTGGAAACCAGAGGATTGCCCCTGACGGGGTTACCGTATGGAACCCGGCATTCGATGTTGTGCCGTTTGCTTATATTGCAGGAATCATCACCGAGAAGGGAATTATAAAGCCGTCTTTTAAGGACAACATAAAAAAAATAATAGGAGAAGACAGATAAAAGACAAGAGACAAAAACAGCTCAGCCTGAATTCTGTACGCTGCCTTCTGTCATCTCTATTTTATTGCAGAAAAGGAGAGTATTGAAAATGAAGAAAGTGGAAAAAATATGGATGGATGGCAAAATGGTGAACTGGGATGATGCCAATGTTCATGTTCTTACCCATACCCTTCATTACGGGCTGGGGGTTTTTGAGGGCATCAGGTGTTACCAGTGCCATGATGGATCCTCAGCCGTGTTCCGGCTTAAAGAGCATATCGACCGACTGTTTGAATCGGCAGCGATCTGCATGATGACGATTCCCTTTACCCGTGAGCAGCTGTTTTCAGCCGTCATTGAAACGCTGAAAGTAAATAGGCTGAAAGAAGCCTACATCAGGCCCATTGCTTTTATCGGCGATGGAGAAATGGGGCTCTATATTCATACATACCCGGTGCGGGTAGCGATTGCCTGCTGGCCGTGGGGCTCATATCTCGGTGATGACGGGCTTGCCCTGGGGATTCGCTCAAAGATTTCCTCCTTCACCCGGTATAATGTGAACGCCGGCATGGCCAAGGCAAAAATATGTGGAAATTATGTGAACTCAATTCTGGCCAAGCGAGAAGTCATTGCAGGAGGCTATGATGAGGCGATACTTCTGGACACTGAAGGATATGTGTCAGAGGCAAGCGGTGAAAATATATTTATTGTAGAAAGGGGCGTGCTGAAGACAACCCCGCCTACCTCAATCCTGCGGGGCATCACCCGGGACGCTATTATGGAGATTGCCCGCGACGCCGGCATACCGGTTGTGGAGCAGCGTTTCAGCCGGGATGAGCTGTATATTGCCGATGAATGCTTTTTGACCGGCACAGCGGCGGAAGTAACACCGGTCAGAGAGGTGGATGACAGGACCATTGGCGAAGGCAAGCCGGGCCCTGTTACAAAAAAACTTCAGGAAACATTTTTTGCCGCAGCCCACGGGAAAATTGAGAAGTATAAAAAGTGGCTCGCCACGCTATAATATTGCGTTTACCGCAGAGATCATGTTTCCATGTCATTGCGAGGAGAATGCAAAAGCGGGCAACGCGGCAATCCCGGCTCAACTGAGTTCTTTGAAGTCACAAAGTTTAGTTCACCGCGGAAAAGAAATAATTGCACAATAATGCTGATAGCTGACCGCTGACGGCAAAAAACCTTTTTAGTTCTCCGCGAGTGACACGGGGGGTCTATTAATGATATGAAAGAATCCATAGGGCGGCAAAAGGCCGTCATACGTCAGGTTATGCTTCAACTGCGTGATGCCCTCGATCCACAAGAGAAGGTATCACACAGCCTTCTCATTAAAGAATCCCTCTTTAGGCTTCCTCAATTTCTCGCAGCCCGTTCCGTGATGTTCTATGTATCATTCAGAAGCGAGGTCGAGACCCATGCCATGATCCGGGAAGCGCTCGCATCAGGAAAGACTGTTGTTGTTCCCGTTACGGACATGCAGAACAAGCGGCTTGCGCTGTCGCGCCTGGAAGATTTTGATAAAGATCTTGCGCCTGGAATATGGGGGATACCTGAGCCGCCGCAGGAAAAAATCAGGCCGGTAGCTTACCATGATATTGATCTGGTGATAGCACCGGGCGCGGCGTTCTCCGCAAACGGAAACAGAATCGGCTATGGCGGAGGGTTTTATGACCGGCTGCTTAGAGAATCAGGGAAAAAGGCCTGCGCGCTTGCCTTTGAAATGCAGATACTGAGCGACATCCCCAATAATCCGGGGCAGGATGTTCCGGTAGATTATATTCTGACTGAAACCAGGGTTATTATTTGCAGATAAAATTATATGAGGATTTAATTCTGCTACCTGACCGTGTGCATGTTTATTAGTATTGCGAGAACAATAACAGAGTGAAGCACCATGAAAAGAAAAGATGCGACTTCATTACGAATTGGTCTGGCGCTGGGGAGCGGATCATCGCGTGGATGGGCACATATCGGTGTTATCCGGGCATTAGCTGCGGCTGGTATCGAGCCTGGCATACTATGCGGCTGTTCCATCGGCGCGCTGGTCGGGGCATCGTATGCTGCGGGGAATTTAGACCGTTTAGAGCAGTGGGCGCTTGCTTTAAAACGGCTGGAGCTTGCTCGCTATTTCGAAATCAACCTGTCATTAAACGGGTTTGTTGATACCGCCCGGCTGCAGACATTCCTGGTTACTAATGTCTGTGACGCGAATGTTTCAATTGAAAACCTGCCTAAAAAGTATGCAGCAGTATCAACGGAATTAGCCACCGGGGGAGAAATATGGTTTACCAGCGGGCCGGTCATAGATGCGGTCTGGGCCTCTATCGCAATGCCAGGGCTGTTTCCTCCCACCCGGAATAAGGGTCGGTGGCTGGTTGACGGCGGACTGGTTAATCCGGTCCCGGTATCGGTGTGCCGTGCACTGGGGGCGGATGTTGTCATCGCGGTGAACCTGAATGGCGACATCATGCGAAAACGGACAAGCTAGAAACCGGCAGCTTCGGAGAATGATAACCTGATAGATATCTTCACCAAAACAGTTAAAAAAATATTCTGCAACTATACTTACGGGGTCAAAAACAGGGAATGCACCGCCTGATTTATTCAACGCCTTAGCCGGTTCAATCAATATCATGCAGAACCGCATAACCCGCAGCAGAATGGCTGGAGACCCGCCCGATATACTGCTTGCGCCTAAACTGTCTCATATCGGCCTTTTGGAGTTCTATCGCGCAGAAGAGGCAGTTCAGGAAGGCAGGGAAAGTGTAAAACGCGCGTTGCCGGAAATTCAGCATGTCTTAGGTATGCACTGAAAATATATTCTCAAAGTGGTGACTACAATACCCTATCTTGAGTAATTAAAAAAGAACGCTGTGGCACTTGCCTTTGATCTGCAGATACTGAGCGACGTACCGTTCAGACCCGAGAGGAATGTGCCGGTACATTATATCGTGAATGAAAAAAAGTTATTATTTGCAGACAAAATCATATGTGGATGCGACCTCTGTTCAAGATTTGACCTCAATCCCTTTGCCATGAGCTGGCAGGACAGCCCGCATCTCGGCTGCGAAAACCTGCCTAACAAATACTTCTACCGCTGCCAGCCGCCCGTGCCCGCGAAAGACTTGCTCGCCGAGTTCTGGAAGCCGGAGAAAGAGGCAGAGATGATGCTGAAGATGTTGGCGCAGTAATTCATGGCTTCAAACCGCGCTTGCCAAACAATACAAATAGTGCTATATTTAATACTAAATAAAACATCACGAGAGGTGCGCTATGACACAGATAAGCCCTTCGGAAGATATTCGCTCCGTAACCGATCTGAAGCGTAATACACGCGATATTCTTGACCATCTCCATGCAACGGGGCGACCGGTAATTCTCACGGTCAACGGCAGGGCCGATTCCGTGCTGCTGGATGTGCGTGTCTATGAAAAATATCTGCAGGCGGGGAATCTTGCAAAGCTTCTTGCGCCGGCTGAACGGGATGTGGAAAGCGGCCGGACCCGTCCTGCACGTGATTTTCTGAAAGAGTTTAAGCGTGCCAAAAAAAATAAGGGTTGACATTACCGAGGCTGCAGAGGCGGATGTTGCCGAAATATGGGAGTACCTAGCCCAGGACAAACCTGATGCGGCAACCGCCTTTGTGCTGCGCCTGGAAGAACAGATCAGCACACTGGAACGCTTTTCCGAACGCTGCTCGCACGTGCCGGAAAACGAACTGCTCGGCGCCTCTTATCGCCATCTGTTGTACGGCAATTATCGAACCATCTTTAAGATCGTCGGGTTCAGGATAATCATCATGCGGGTGCTGCATGGGGCGCGGTTGCTGGATACGGAGATGCTGGAGGGGTTGATGAAATGAGCGGCCTGCACGACAGCTTTCTGGAGGCGGGGCATCTCTGACTTGATAACGGAATAGTGCTACCAATACAGATAAATCAATGAGAACGTCTCTAAACATAGAGGATACATTGTTAAATAAATCTGCGCTTTTAAAGCCCGCCGTATTATATGCTGCTTGACAGTAGCATATAATTGATGCATATTTATGCATATAATAACGAATCATGCTGAAGGCAATATATGAGAACAACACTCAACATAGAAGACGATCTTATTCATAAGGCTGCCAGGCTGACCGGCATTACGGAAAAAACGTCTCTGGTCAAACTCGGACTTGAAGCATTAATAGCCAGAGAGAGCAGCAGGCGACT
>Ga0209777_10003854_pt1 | contig 18157 bp, 14 predicted proteins | sample FrelakmetHBP12HB_FD_187147 | JGI IMG/M metagenome (GOLD analysis project Ga0209777, IMG submission 187147) | Freshwater lake sediment microbial communities from the University of Notre Dame, USA, for methane emissions studies -HBP12 HB (SPAdes)... | ecosystem: Environmental > Aquatic >...
ATCATTGTAGGATTTTCATACAACGACTTGACTTATTTTCGAACATTTATTATATTGATAGCAAAGAAAGGGCTATCTATGCGTGAGTTCTATACTAAGGTGGGCAGAAAGTTGAAGCAACTGCGGGAACGTTCCGGAATCAGTCAAGAGAAACTCGCTGCAATGCTTGAGCTGCCGAGACCTGCAATCTCCCAAATCGAGCGTGGAGAGCGTACAATAACTGCCGATGAGCTCATGAAGATTTCAAAAATCTTTAACGTGTCTATGGAGACAATCCTGGATTTGAATAAAGAGCCTGAAGTCGTTATTTCTGAGCCACGACAGCAGTCAAAAACAAAGGCAATCACACAGATCCGAATTAACGTTCCTCAGAAGAATCTTTCGAAGTTCAGAGAGGTGCTGTTGTATATTCTCGACAAAGTTGGCTCGAAGCAGAATATCGGCGAAACGGTGATTTACAAGCTGCTCTACTTCATCGACTTCGATTACTATGAAAAGTATGAAGAGCAATTGATCGGAGCACAGTATCTAAAAAATCATTACGGTCCAACACCAATAGAATTCAAAAAAATCGTTGACCAGATGATCGAGTCGGGTGATGTTGAAAAAGTCAAGAGCCAGCACTTTCAATACCCTCAAACAAAATATCTTCCGCTGCGGAAACCGGACCTTTCGGAGTTGACCGCGACAGAGCTTGAGGTTATTGATAATGTGCTGAATCGCTTATCGGATAAAAATGCAAGGGAGATCAGCGAGTACTCTCACGGCGACGTTCCATGGCGCACCGCCGCGGAAGGAGCGATCATCGAGTACGAAGCGGTGTTCTACCGAACTCAGCCATACTCAGTGAGGGAGTACCCACAATAGGAAGGAATGTGTCATATTGAGCGAAGCGAAATATCTCCTTGTTGCCAGGGAGAGATTCTTCTCCCGACTGCCGCCTAGAATATGGCGGGCAAGTCGTCGGGATCAGAATGACAACGGGATTGGAGAGTGAAGCAGTACTACGTTTACATAATGACCAATAAGAAAAATGGCGTATTGTATACCGGCATAACCAACAACATTGAGCGCCGAGTATATGAACATAAGCACAAGCTTATTCATGGCTTTACGAGCAAATACAACTGTACTCGTTTGGTATATTATGATAACACCAATGATGTGAGAGCAGCCATAAGTGCAGAAAAGCAGATCAAGGGTTGGTTACGATCAAAGAAGGTCAAGTTAATAGAATCGATCAACCCTGAGTGGAACGATTTAAGTGAGGAGTGGTATCAGTAAAACACAATGTCATTCTGAACGGAGTGAAGAATCTCCAGCAGGGGCGGAAGTGAATGTTTAAGGAAGTAACACGCCTTCCCGAATTTGAAAAAGACATTCGGAAACTTCTGAAACGATTTCGCACTCTTGAGGATGACCTCCACATCTTTCTTCGTATCGCTCTAATTGATTATCACAAGAATGGCATCCCGATGGATCGGGACGGCGGAATCGTCCCGATTCAGGGTCTGGGTTTTGAGAAACCGAAAGTCTATAAAGCAAGAAAGTTTGCCTGCAAATCGCTCAAAGGAAAAGGCGTGCAGTCGGGGATGCGGGTGATTTATGCATACTTTGAAGAAGGAGACAAACTTGCCCGCCATCTTTCTGGCAGGATTGAGTTGATTGAGATGTATTATTCCGATAAGGAATCCCTTCGGGACAAAGGCGATAAGGAGAATGAGGATCGCAGAAAGATCGAAAAACATTATGCAAAGAGGGTGAGATGAAAATAAGATCTGTGAAGATTAGTAATTTTCGGGGCATTCGTGAAATGGAATGGCCCATTCTGGGGACTGTGAACTGCCTAATCGGGCCAAGGGATTCTACGAAGACCACAGTACTAGACGCGATTGAATATACATTATCCTCTCGTTGGAACATTCCATTTGATGATAGTGACTTCTACCTCTCTGAACCAAATAATACAATCGAGATCATTGTAACACTTGGTCAGATTCCTGAAGAACTAATGAGAGAGGAAAAATTTGGGCTTCACGCCAGAGGTTGGAATCAAAAGGATGGAATAAATGACGAGCCCAAAGAAGGGGACGAGCATGTTCTTTCAGTGCGATTGAGGGTTGATAGTACACTCGAGCCGCAGTGGACAATTGTTAATGATAGAAATAAGGATGGAGTTAAGATCTCATATAAAGATCGTGAATTATTTGGACTTACACGGCTTGGTCAAGAAGTTGATAAACATCTTTCATGGATGCGTGGCTCTATCCTGTCTCAATTAACGAGTAATCGAAGGGACGCATCAGCAATGCTTTCAAGGGTATTGAGGGCAGCGCGGGATATTGCTGAGTTTGACAAAATAGATGATTTGAGAAACATCGCTCAAAAAACAAAAGACGCTGCAAGTCATTTGGGAGTAAAGCCGTCGACGGATTATAAACCGGCCTTTGATTCAAGAGGAATCACAGGTGGGTTTGGAGCAATTTCTATACACGATGGTAAAATCCCGCTAAGATTGTTGGGGCTTGGAAGTCGTCGACTGATAGCATTAGGCTTACAAATGTCGTGTGCCGAACGAGGTTCAATTTTACTAATAGATGAAGTTGAAAACGCACTGGAACCTTACGCAATAATTCATCTACTACACATCCTTCAGCAATCGGTAAATCAGCCCACTGCAGAAGGTCAAGTTATCATGACCAGCCATTCAAGTATCGTGATTGCTGAGTTAGGTGTTGATAAGTTGAAAATAGTGCGTTCAGTAAATGGGAAAACTGAGGTCAGTGCTGTGAATAGTGATCTTCAGGCAACTGTCAGATCCGTACCTGAATCTCTACTGGGAAGAAAAATTTTAGTGTGTGAAGGAAAAACAGAATATGGTATTTGCAGAAGTCTAGATAAACTTTGGACTCAGCAAAATGGGAAATCTCTTGCATATATGGGTGTTGCTTTGGTAGAAGGTGGAGGTGTTCCTAAATCATCACAAAGAGCTTCTCAATTATCAAGTTTAGGATACCCGTCATGCTTGTTTATTGACTCTGATAAACTTAATGAATCAAAGCCAAGTATTGATAATTTAGACGCAGCTGGAATAAAGGTCATTCATTGGGATGATAGCGTTTCTACAGAACAGCGTATTGCAATGGATTTGTCTTGGAACGCCATTAAAGATGTCGTTTCTCTGCTTGTTGAGTGGCAAGGAGAAGAAAGTATTTTTGATCCAATTTGCTCTAAGCTAGGTCGCAAGCGATCAGACATCGGAACGAATCTTGATGATTGGAAGAATAGGATATTTAATGAAAATCAAATCAGGGATGCAATAGGTTTAGCGGCAAAGGAGGCAAAGGATAATAAGTGGTTCAAGAGAATTGATTTCGGTGAGGAACTAGGCAATATCATTATCAAAGACTGGAATCAAATTTCGGGTGAGGATTTAGGTTTGAGATTATTAGAACTGAAGAGTTGGATCTATGCATGAAACGACACCTCAAATCTTTGCCTCGAAAGAACGAGCGGTTGTAATTGCAGCTGCCGGGTGTGGAAAGACTCATCTTATTGCCGAAGCAGTCGGTTGTCAAAAAGATGGAAGACAACTAATTCTTACTCATACACACGCAGGTGTTAGGTCACTTCGAGATAAGCTAAAATTATTGGGGGTTTCTTCTCGTCTTTTTTGTGTAGATACAATTGCTGGATTTGCTTTAAAGTATGCAATCTCATTTCCTAAAACATCGGGTTTATCTATGTTCATGCCAGTTTCAAGCGAATGGAATGAGGTTTATGAGCCAGCAACAAGAATAATATCGCATTCCATTGGCAAACATATTTTGCGTTCTTCATATTCTGGACTTTATGTGGACGAATATCAGGATTGTACTTTGATTCAACACGAGCTCATAAAAAAGATAGCAGACGTGTTGCCGTGTAGGATTGTAGGCGATCCCTTGCAAGGGATATTCGATTTTGAAGATAGCCCGCTGGTTAACTGGTCGAAAGATATACTGCCATACTTTGAACGATTACCTGATCTCTGCATACCATACCGCTGGAAGAATGGAAACAACGCATTAGGAGATTGGTTGTTGGACATCCGAAACAGTTTGGCAAGCGGGAAACCTATTGACCTTAGAAAGTTACCTAATGGAGTTCAATATTTTTCTCTGTCTGAAAAAAGTCAAACAGACGCTTGCTATCATTGTCCGAAAGTAGGTACCGTGGTCGCTATTCATAAAATGCCAGATCAAGCACACTTTGTCGCCAGAAAGCTCAATGGGACTTTTATTTCTATGGAAGAGATCGAGGGAAAAGATCTCTTGTCATGGTCTGAGAAGTTTGAGCAATCAAGTAGTAATGAGAGATCAATTGCTGTAATCGATTTTGCCTCTAAGTGTATGACTCGGGTTTCCACCGAACTGACTACAATAAAAAAGAAACTCATGAAAGGAAAGAAGAACATTGCTTTGGGTCTGAGCAAATATGCGTCTATTGCTGGTGGTTTAGAGGAAGTAGCTAACTCCAACGAATTTACCACAATTTTAAAATCAATGGTCCTGATTGAACAAGTTCCAAAACGTGTGATATTCAGAAGTGAGCTTTGGAACGATATGAAGAGAACAATAAAAGAATATGGCACTGGAGCTTACTCAACGCTCAGAGAAACTGCTTGGAAAGTAAGAGACAGAGGAAGAATTTTAGGCCGTAAACCATCGAATAGAACTGTCTCTCGCACCCTGTTGATAAAAGGGCTAGAGTTCGATCATGCAATTGTGCTCGATGCCGGTCAACTTAGTGCTAAAGAACTCTATGTTGCAATGACTCGTGGGTCTAAATCTCTTACAATTATTTCCTCTTCTAATATTCTGAAAAAAGAGGTTCCAGTTCAATAATCATTTCAAGAATAATAGTTGGCAATATGTTTTGTCATTCTGTCAATAGTCGTGCCCCGCTTGTGTTTTCCTTCATGTCCTCCAGCGTAACCCTGATCGAAAGTTTCTTATCCAGTCAAAGAACCGTTAGCAGGATGTTCTGTCCGATTCCTTCGCCGTAGTCTTTCGGAAGGAGATAACACTCTCACACCATATCTTACATTGCATTTCCCCCAATTTTCTGCTATCTTGGCAGTGGAATTTTGCTAAGATACCATGGACAAATTCATCATTCACGGCGGCAAGAAGCTCAAAGGAACCGTTACTGTCGGCGGTTCGAAGAATGCAACCCTGGCGCTGATGTCTGCAACGCTCCTTGCCAGCGGGAAATATCGCTTTGCGAACACTCCTGAGCTTCGCGATGTGACAACAATGAGCAAACTGCTGCAAACGATGGGTGTCGACATAGCGAAACACGAGCATGAGCTCGACATCAATACCTTCCGCGTCAACAAGTTCGAAGCGCCCTATGAACACGTCAAAAAAATGCGCGCATCGATCTATGTTCTCGGTCCCCTGGTTGCCCGTTACGGGTATGCAAAAGTATCGCTGCCGGGAGGATGTGCCTGGGGTCCAAGACCTGTGAATTTTCATATCGAGGGAATCCGAAAGTTAGGCGCGCAAGTCGATATCGAGCAGGGATACATCATTGCAAAAGCGAAACGGCTGAAGGCTGCGAGGCTTGCGTTTGATGTTTCGAGTGTCGGCGCAACAGGAAATATCATGATGGCGGCCGTTCTTGCCAAAGGGACAACCGTCATCCAAAATGCTGCAACGGAACCTGAGATTGTCGCTCTCAGCGAGTTCCTTTCCAAGATGGGCGCCCGCATCCAGGGAATTGGAACAACGAGGCTTGAAATTGAAGGCATCGACGCACTCCAACCGGTCAACGAAAGGATGATTCCGGACCGAATCGAAACGGGAACATTCCTGACGGCCGCAGTCATCACAGGAGGAGCTGTTAAGATCGAGAACTGTGAACCGAACTACGTCACAGCGGTTACGACAAAACTCCAGGAAGCAGGCGCCAAGGTCGAGGTCGGTCAAAATTGGGTACACATCAAAGCACCGCGAAAGATCAAACCCATTGACGTCATGACTGCCGTCTATCCCGGATTTCCCACCGACATGCAGGCTCAGTGGATCGCTCTCATGTCGATAGCGCAGGGATCCTCGGTTATCACCGATACGATCTATTTTGACCGGTTCAAGCACGTTCCAGAGCTGGTTCGGCTCGGGGCTAATATCGAAGTACAAAGAAACATGGCCGTCGTCAAAGGTGTGAGAAAACTGACCGGCGCAAAGGTTATGTCGACAGATTTGCGCGCCTCGGCATCTCTTGTTCTTGCCGGACTTGTCGCAGAAGGAACGACCGAAGTCCTGCGTGTCTACCATCTGGACAGGGGTTATGAGAATGTCGAGAAAAAACTGCGGGAGCTTGGCGCCGACATCCGGCGGCAGTCAGGGTCAGAGTATTAGGCGCTATCGCCGATTTGCATGAAGATCATCGCCGTCATGCCTGCCTACAACGCGGCACGCACAATCGAACCTACCGTGCGTGACATTCCTCGCGGCACTGTCGATGAAATCATTGTCGTCGATGATGCGAGTACCGACGATACTGCCGATGTCGCCCGGAGACTGGGCTTGTTCGTGATCAGGAGAAATGAAAACCGCGGATACGGCGCAAATCAAAAGATTTGTTACAAGACGGCGCTCGAACATGGAGCCGACATCGTTGTCATGATCCATCCTGACTATCAGTACGACAGCACGTTGGTGCCGTACCTGACCAATTTTATTCGTGACGGATACTTTGACGTCATGCTTGGTTCTCGCATACGCACGCGGCGTGAGGCTTTGGAAGGGGGCATGCCGTTGTATAAGTATGTTGCAAATCGATGTCTGACCTTCATTGAAAATATATGCACAGGACAAAACCTATCGGAATGGCATACCGGATTTCGCGCATTTTCCAGAAAAGTCTTTGAAACCGTCCCATGGCAAGCGAACTCCGATGACTTCGTGTTCGACAGTCAGATGTTGCTGCAATGCGTCGCTTCTCAGTTCCGTATCGGAGAAATCCCGGTTCCGACGCGATACCACGAAACGTCGTCATCGATCAGTTTTTGGAGAAGCATCACGTATGGCTCGCATACGCTTGGAACGCTCTGCATGTTTGTCGTTCATCGGCTTCATCTCATTCGCCTTCCGTTATTTCAGCCAAGAGTGAACGGGAAATGACTGCGAAAATTTTCGAACTCCTCCGCGGATGGCTCACAACTGACAACACGGCGCGGGCAATTGCGACGAGGTTCCTTTCGAAACGATGGAAGTTCCTCGCGCTGATCGTTCTGGCTGTCGTGATTGTGTATGCCCAGTCTCTTGCATTCCAATTCGTTACGTACGATGATTATGACCTCGTCTCGCGCAACGAAGAATTCCTTCAGCCTTTTTCAAATATTGTCACCGCCTTTACGACGCACGCATTCACAACGCATCGAAGCTCAAGCGTTTATTATCGTCCACTTCTTCTTGTGAGTTTTATCCTCGACTACCACGTCTGGGGAGTAAATCCCCTGGGCTTTCACCTCATGAATATTCTTCTTCATTGTCTGACTGCAATCCTCTGCTTTGTCCTGTGTTCGCTCATCCTCAAGAATGAACTTCTGGCGCTCGCTGCCACCCTGCTCTTTGCCCTCCATCCTATTCAAGTGCAGGCTGTGGCATGGGTTTCTGGGGGTAATGACGTGTTACTGGGGTTTTTCGTCCTCTTGATGATCACAAGCTTTGTAGCTTACAGGCAACGAAACAACTCCCACAAATCGTATCTCGTTATTTCGGTTCTTTCGTTTGCGCTCGCACTCTTCACGAAGGAACCTGCAGCATTTTTCCTCTTGCTTATCCCGTTGTACGACCTTTGTTTCGGAAGCCCAGGACCAACTTTGCGGAACACCATCGGTCGGATGAAAAGCGCGGAATATTTCCTACCTCTCCTCATCCTGGTTGGTTATTTTCTGATTCGGTTAAGAGTTTTCGGATCGCTACTCGGTGCAGAACAATTGTACGGACAAAACCCGGTGACGGAGCGGGTCATACAGGTCCCCGCAATCGTCAGTGCGCTCACCTCATTTATTCTCTTCCCGATTCATTTGAGCATTTCACATCCTCTGAACCAGCTTCTGTGGATGAGTCAGCCGTGGAAAATCTTTTCATTCGTTATTCTCGGTGCCGTTGTTTTCGCAGCATTATGGTCGTGGAAAAAGGACAGAACCCTGTGCTTTGGGTTGTCATGGTTTGTCATTGGATTGCTCCCGACACTCAATATCATTCCTGTGGCCGTTCCCATTCTGGAACACAGACTTTACACTGCAATGCCCGGCATCGGAATAGTCGTTACCCGAATAGGTCAGATGTTCATGAGCTCGGATTTGCGAAAGAAGGTCGTCTGGGGTTCTCTGATAGTTCTGATTGTCGCGTGCGCAATTGTTTCGTCTTACCGTATGCCGGTTTGGCGTGGGAGCGACACACTCTGGTCCGACGCAATTGAGAAAGAACCGACGGATTCACATCCCTATTTTGACCTTGCCGGCTACTATTTTGAGCTGGGAAAATTCGACAGGACGATCGATCTTCTGAATGTGTATTTGAAAATGGAACCTAAAGACCTGTTTGCATATTCCAGGCTACGCGAGGCGTATTTCCTATCCGGAAGATATCCTGAGTCGGCAGGAATTTGCCGGAGAATGATTGAGCTCGACCCGACCAATCCAAGCCGGTACGTTGCTGCGGGATTGTTGTATGATAGAATGAATTATCCTGACAGCGCACTTGAGCTGTTTCAGCGTGGCTTGCAGATTGACTCCAACTCTTACTCGCTTCACTACAATACCGCTCTCCTCTATGTCGCGCTCAGAGACACTATTCAGGCTGAGAAACAACTCCTGCGATCGGTCGAGCTGAATCCAAACTCTGCCGAGGCATATTTTGCCCTCGGAACAATCTATTATCAAGAACACAACGTGGAGCGCGCCATTCACATGATCGAAGATGGAGTGAAGATCGGTCACCCGCCAATAGAAGAGCTCAACTTTCTCCTGTTTCTTTACAACAAAACGGGCCGGATCAAACAGGCAGAGCAGCTTGCCATCCGTTTTGGACTAAAGTACTGATGGAAGGTCGTGCATAAGCCGGCTGCACATCCGTGAAGGGGTCCCACACTCGCTCCGTCGCCGTAGGTAGCATTCTTCTTTGCGTTTCAGTGCTTCTGATTCGCCTTCCGCTCTTCAATTATCTGGGATACGAATTCTCGGCATCGATTGCCCTGGTCATTCCCTGGCTGACGGGATACTACACGATCGCAGCCCTGAAACTCCGGGGGTCGCTCCCCCAGGGAGTTGACGCAAAAGTTCCTCGAACCGAAGCGCTCAGACTGTTCTGGAAAAACGTCACGTTCCTGGCTATTCCATTGGTCGTTGCAACGTTGAACGTATTCTCCGTGAAAAACTGTTCCTATTTTGAGGGGCTGCTTTTCTTTTTTGTCATCCCATTCGTGACCTGTAGTTTTTCATTTTCACTGGCAATCTTCTGCAGGGCGGTGGCCCGCCGCTCATTGTTACTCTACTACTCGCTGCTTGCGTTGATCCTGCTCTACCCGGTGTACATCGGCTACAGCTCGCCACAAATCTATTCGTACAATCTTGTCTACGGATATTTCCCCGGTTTTTCCTACGACGAGGTTTTCACGCTTTCCACAACGCTGGTGTTGTATCGCACGTTGACCCTCGTTCTCAGCATCTTGTTATTGGTGACTTCTTCTGTCATTGTTGATAGAACCTCTTCGCGGGACAATGCTTTGAAGAAGATGATAACGTTCTTAAAGACCTTTCGATTTGATGGTCGAGGGCTGGCTATCGCGTTCCTATTATTCGTCGTCATAGCAGCATACGGTCTTCGGGAGCAGTTGGGAATAAGGACCTCGACCGGACTCTTGCACAGACAACTATCCTGCCATTATACCACAAAACACTTTGAAATTTTCTATGCTCAGGGTTCGTTTTCGGAAGAAGAAATTCGACAGGCTGCCGCGGAGCATGAATTTCGTTTCCAACAAGTTGAAGAAATCCTCCAGACACATTTTGTCGGGAAAATCGGCTCCTACATCTATCCCGACGCGGAAACAAAACTCCGACTGATTGGGACGGGAACAACAAATATCGCCAAACCCTGGCGAAAGGAGGTCCATCTCAATAAAGATTCATGGAGAGAGACATTGAAGCACGAGCTTGTGCATGTGCTCGCGGGAGAATTCGGGATGCCACTGATCAAAGCACATTACAATATCGGTTTGACAGAAGGACTTGCCACGGCAATCGACAATGACTTCGGCAATCGAACTCTACACGAATACGCGGCAGCAGTTTTGCGCTTCGGTATCAACAAGAACCCGCACGCCCTTATCTCGGCAATTGGATTCATGTTGCATTCATCGTCTGTGAGTTACGTATTGATGGGATCGTTTTGTAAATTTCTCATCGACCGTTACGGTATCGTTCGCTTCAAAGAACTTTACCGCGGAGAATCTCCGCAAGCGGTTTACGGACACTCGTTCGATGAGCTTGTAACGGTATGGGAGCATGTTCTTTTGAGAATTCACGTCCCCGGCGATTGGCGAAGACATGTCGAGTTCTATTTCAACCGTCCTTCGATTTTTGCAAAAGAATGCGCGCGCACGGTTGCAAAATTGAATCAAGACGGTTTTCGTTACCTGTCGCAGCACAATTCAGCCATGGCGATGACGATATTCTCCAAATCACTTCAAAAAAGTTGGAATTCCACCGCCTTCGCCGGGTTGGTTCGGTCTGCATACCAAGCCTCGCAGTTTGACAGCGTCATTGCCCTGATGAACATGCAGACACGCGATTCCGCCCGGGCCGCCTCGGTCGTCAATTTATTTCTGATCTATGGAGATGCGTTATGGGCCAAGGGGGAAATCGATTCTGCTCAATTCATGTTCAAACACGCACTTTCTTTTGATTTGTCTGAATCGTTCGACGAAGCGGCTGCGCTTCGACTGGAATTCATGAAGGACAGGCCATTGAGAGATTCAGTCCAAGAATATTTTACAGGCTCGCTTCCCGACTCGGAGCTGTTGCGGCGAATTGAGAACATTCGAAACCATTCTGCAAATCCCCTGTTACCATATTGGGAATCAAAAATCCTCGCCCGGCATCATGAATACGATAAGGTAATCGAAGAACTTACGCCAATGAGATCGGGATTTAGTAACGCAATTTTCGATGCGGGGAGAGAACAACTTCTTGGGGAAGCATACTTCTACACAGACAAGTTTCAACAAGCAAAAGTCCATTTCTGGCAGTCTCTCAATTTCATTTCCAATCAAGCTTCGCTTCAAAAGGTAGACGATTGGCTGGAGAGATGTGATTGGTACGAAAGCAATGCAAAATTAAAAATGTTAAATTAAAAATATCATCACTCCAATATCCCACCACTCCATCACCCCATTACTCCCGCACTCGGCGGGTAGGATCCTTCGTCGACCGTCTCTTTGCTTTTTGTCTCTAACTTCACTATCATTTCCCCATGCATTCAATCAATCGCCTTCTTCTCACCCGCATGAAATTCATCGGCGACGTGATCCTCACCACGCCGGTCATTCATGCTTTGCGGGATACTTTTCCAAGAGCTTACATTGCGTATCTGGGTGAGAAGAAAGCTGTCTCTCTGTTGGAACACAACCCCTATCTGGATGAAATAATCCCATACGATTTTTCCAGACCGTCTATAATAGAACAGCCGCGAATGGCACTCGAATTGCGAAGGCGGAAATTCGATGTCGTTGTCGACCTGTTCTCGAATCCGAGGAGCGCCCTGCTGACGTTCCTCAGCGGAGCACCCATGCGCATCGGCAAAGATGTCAGGGGACGCGGAAGATTTTACACGCATCGAATTCAAGACATCGGTTCGCTGAAATGTGCTATTGAATATCACTATTCGTACGTGGCGCCGCTGGGAGTGAACCCGAGTCATTGGAGAACAGAGATCTTCTTGACCGACGATGAGAAACGAGAAGCTCGTCTCTATCTGAAGCATAGTGGTGTTGATCTTTCGAAACCGGTTATTGCAATGCATCCGGGCGCGACGTGGCACAATAAAATGTGGTTCAGGGAAAACTTTGTGAAGCTGGCCGATCTTTTGCGTGCCAAGCTCGGAGCGGAAGTTCTTATCAATCCAGGCCCCGATGACCGGGAGCTTGTCGATGCTATTGTCCGCCGATGCACGGCTCCTGTTCACACCCTCCCCGTCCTGCCTCTACGACAGCTTGCAGCGGTTCTCTCTCTCTGCAACGTTTTTGTTTCAAATGACTGCGGTCCGATGCACATCGGCATTGCGGTCGGTACAAAGACGATCGGCATTTTCGGGCCGGAGCCGATTGAAGTGTGGTTCCCCTATCCCGAGCAAGATGGCCACAAAGCGCTCTTCAAGAAAATCGAATGCTCGCCATGCCGCGTGACGAAATGTTTTCGTGACGAAGAACATTTCATGGAATGCATGAAGCAGCTTTCTGTGGAGGAAGTGTATGAGGAAGTGAAGAAAAGAGTGATTCACCAGGAGTGAAACAGATTATTGGGACATCTGAATTCCCACGATCCCAATAAATCGAAACCCAGTAATTCCATCGCAGGAATTCCAATAATATCAATAATACCAAGTCAGTCTTTGCATTTTTATTCCTTTTTGACGATATTTTGAACAATTTTCATACAACATTTCTTTGGAGATTTCAATGACCACGATTACTGATGTTTATGCGCGTGAGATCCTCGACTCTCGCGGCAATCCCACAATTGAAGTTGATGTCGAATTGGAATCCGGCGTTCGCGGAAGAGCAGCGGTTCCAAGCGGTGCCTCGACCGGCGAGCATGAAGCTGTCGAGCTGCGCGACGGTGACAAAATGCGGTACGGCGGCAAAGGAGTCCTCAACGCGGTTGAAAACGTGAACGAGAAAATCGCCGATGAGGTGAATGGTTTTGATGCGCTGGACCAGGTCGGCATCGACAAGCTGATGATAGAACTTGACGGTACGCCAAACAAGAGCAAGCTCGGTGCTAACGCCATTCTCGGCGTTTCCCTTGCCGTCGCAAAAGCGGCAGCGTCCGCTCTCGACCTTCCGTTCTATCGTTATCTGGGAGGGATAAATGCCAAGACTCTCCCTGTCCCGATGATGAATATTCTGAACGGCGGCCAACATGCAGACAACAATGTTGACCTGCAGGAATTCATGATCGTGCCGGTGAATGCCGAGAATTTTGCCGAGGCGTTGCGCATGGGAACCGAAGTCTTTCATTCGCTCAAGTCGGTTCTGCACAAGAAAGGATACAACACCGCAGTCGGCGATGAAGGCGGGTTTGCCCCGAGTCTGAAATCGAACGAGGAAGCAATCGAGGTCATTCTTGAAGCAATCCAGGCTGCGAAGTACAAAGCCGGCAAGGACATCTATCTTGCTCTGGACCCTGCTTCGAGTGAATTCTTTGAGAACGGAAAATATGTCTTCAAGAAATCCGACAAGTCCAGGAAAAGCCCGGAGCAGATGGTGAAGTTTTTTGAGAAGTGGGTAAAGCAATATCCCATTATTTCGATTGAAGATGGCATGGCTGAAAACGATTGGGACGGATGGAAGATGATGACGGAATCGCTGGGCGACAAACTTCAGCTTGTCGGCGATGATATTTTCGTTACCAATCCTGAAATTTTTTCAAAAGGAATTGAGAAAGGAATTGCGAATTCAATTCTCATTAAAGTCAACCAGATCGGGACTTTAACGGAGACGCTGGATTGCATCGAGATGGCGAAGCGGGCGGGTTACACAACGGTCATCAGTCACCGCTCCGGCGAAACAGAAGACACGACGATTGCCGACATTGCCGTGGCAACAAATGCCGGACAAATCAAGACCGGCTCCGCCAGTCGCACGGACCGTATCGCAAAGTACAACCAGCTTCTCCGCATCGAGGAAGAACTGGACACGAATGCGGTATTCCTGGGGTTGGGAGCGTTTTGACATCACACAATGCGAGGTCAAGAGTTACGTAAGAACGAGAAACAATTATATACAATGGGAGGAACAAAATGTCAAAACATGGTCTTCATGTGGAGATTCGCAATATTGAGCATGTAATTTATGTTTTTCGTGGTCAGCGAGTAATATTGGACAACGACTCAGCCAGAATATACGGAGTAGGAACGAAAGTCCTGAATCAAGCCGTGAAAAGGAATAAAGAAAAATTTCCTGAAGACTTCATGTTTCAATTAACGACGCGAGAGACCCAAAACTTGATGTCGCAGATTGCGACTTCAAGAGAGGAAGAAGTGATGCGGTCACAAAGTGTGACCGCATCGAAACGCAATATCCGATATCGACCTTACGTGTTTACCGAACACGGTGCGATCATGGCAGCGAATGTCCTTAACAGCTCACGCGCTGTGAAGATGAGTGTGTTCGTCATGCGAGTCCCGCCATGGCGGGATCAAGATGCGCGAGATGCTCATGATGAGCAAGACCTTTCATGAAAAACTATGTGAACTCGAGAGGAAACTCACAAGCCGTCTCGACGCTCACGAGAAAGCGATTATTCATATTCTGGATGAAATAAAGAAATTGAGAAACATATAGACGGCTTTGTCATTGTTCGTCATTCGGGAAAGACACTAACAAGAAAAGTCATATGACCACTAAGATCACCTTCGGCACCGACGGCTGGCGCGGCAAAATCGCAGAAGATTACACCTTTGCCAATGTCCGCCGCTGTACACAGGGATTTGCTGACTATCTAAAATCAATTTACAAACCTAAGCAGCTCAAGCGCGGCGTCGTCGTCGGAGGCGACCGGCGTTTCAACTCTGAACACTTTGCCGCTGCTGCTGCCGAGGTGTTGGCAGGAAATGGAATTCCGGTTCACTTCTGCGGCGGCGGTGTACCCACGCCGGTGATATCATTCAGCGTGAAGGCGAGAAAGGCCGTCGGCGCGATAAACATTACGGCGAGTCACAACCCTCCGACCGATAATGGCTTCAAGGTCCGTGATGAAAATGGAGGTGCAATAGATCCCGAGGGACTGAAAAATATTGAGCGGCTCATCCCGCCAAATGTTGCATCAATAAAACGATTGAAGTTTGATAAGGGGGTTGAAACGGGAAAGATCATAGAGTTCAATCCTGACGAACAATACATCGAACAGCTCAAACGGCTTGTCGACCTTGAGCCGATCAAACAGTCAGGCTTCAAACTGCTCGTCGACCCGATGTGGGGTAACGGCGCCGGATGGTTCCCAAGACTGCTTGCCGGGGGAAAAACCAAGGCCGTCGAAATCCACAGCGAACGCAATCCCTCGTTCCCGGAGATGGGCCGTCCTGAGCCGATTCCACCGAACATCAATGTCGGGCTGAAGAAGGGCAAAGAAGTCGGCGCAGACGTCATTCTCATCACTGACGGCGACGCCGACCGTTGTGGTATCGGAGATGAAAACGGCAAGTTCATTGACCAGCTTCGGGTTTACGCTTTGCTTGCGTTGTATCTCCTCGAAATCCGCGGACAGCGGGGAGCGATTGTCAAAACACTCTCCACGACATCAATGCTTGAATCCCTCGGCAAGATGTACAGTGTCCCCGTGTGGGAAACAGGGGTTGGATTCAAGTATGTTGCACCAAAGATGATGGAGACCGACGCAATCATCGGAGGTGAGGAGAGCGGCGGGTACGCATTTCGGAGTCATGTCCCGGAGCGGGACGGCATTCTCGCCAATCTGTTCTTCCTCGATTTCATGTGCAAGACAGGTTTGACCCCCTCGCAGCTGCTGAGGAAGCTATTCGAAAAGGTTGGAGAACATCATTATGACCGCATCGACACGGTCATCGGTCTTCACGAGAGAGAATCTATCCTCAAAAAACTGAGATCCAATCTCCCGAAAACTGTGGCGGGTCTTGGAGTGGTAAACACAAATCTCATGGACGGCTTCAAATTTACGCTGAGTGACGGCAGCTGGCTTTTGATTCGCTTTTCCGGGACTGAGCCGCTTGTGCGGATTTATTCTGAGGCGCCAAGCATGGCGAGCGTTCGTGCTATCTTGAGCGAAGGCAAGAAGCTCGTGCAGTAGGCAGGGTGTTTGTCGACGCAGACGTGACGAACTCCTGTTGAAGAAAGCGTACCGCTTTATTCTACGTTAATTGTTTCGCGAATCTTCTTCAGAATTTCATTGGGGTCGTACGGTTTCTGTATGAAATCTTTCGCCCCGGATTTCAGTATTTCCGCTTTCAGATTGGGGTCAAGGTAGCCGCTCGCTAGTATGGTCTTCACGTTCGGATTAATCTTCTTCATCTCAAGAAAGGCTTCGAACCCTCCCAGCGTCGGCAATCCCATGTCCGATATCACAACCGATATCTCATTCTTATGGCTTCTGTATGCTTCAACCGCCTTAGCGCCGTCGCCGGCAGTAAGAATTGTATATCCCTTCGATTCCAGAAGGCCCTTTACCAAATCCAACAGAGTTTCTTCGTCTTCGATCAGTAAAATCGTTTCAGTCCCACCCTGGATTTCGCGGCTTTCCGAGACATGCTTCTCTAGAGACTCGATATTCTGGGGAGGAACCGGGAAATACAGAAGACATTTCGTCCCGCGTCCGATCGCACTCTCGACCTCGATGTACCCCCTATGGCTCTTAACAATTCCGTAGACGACAGCAAGTCCTAAACCCGTTCCTCTCCCCCGCTCTTTTGTCGTAAAAAAAGGCTCGAAGATACGGTTGCGGGTGTTTTCATCCATCCCGATTCCAGAATCTTCGACGACAAGAGAAATATATTTTTCCTCGGACGCATCGGGATACCGGTCACGTAAATCAGACCCGGAGCACATGTGTGTGCTGATTGTGATAGTACCTCCGCCGGGCATTGCATCCCGGGCATTTACACACAGGTTGAGAAGAGCTTGTTGTAGTTGAGTACGATCTCCGATCATGGAAGGAAGCTGTTTCTGCAAATCCAGCGAGAAGGTGATGGTTTTGGTAAATGTCTCCGTCAACATCTTTGCCAGTTCCTTGGCGGTTTCATTGACATTAACAGATTCGAGGAGAACGTCTCCTTTTCGGGCAAAGGTCAGAATCTGTTGGACAAGGTCCGCACCACGGCGAACCGATTTCTTGATGACGTCGATGCTTTGGGCAAATCTCTTGGGATCTGCTCTCCCCTGTTCAATGAGGGATGTGTAGCCGAGTATGATGTTTAGAATATTGTTGAAATCGTGCGCAACGCCGCCAGCCAGCGTACCGATACTTTCCAGTTTTTGTGTTTGGCGGAGTTGTTCCTCGAGCCTCTTATATTCCGTGATATCTTTCATGATGCCGCGGTACGCAATGACATTTCCCTTGTCATCACGCACAGCTGTTGTTGTTTCAAGGATGGATATCCTCTCTCCATCTTTCCTTCTGACAACCAGCTCATAGTCCTTGACATATCCTTGTCGGATAAGGATACGCTTGAACTTATCACGGTCCGCCGGATTTAAGTACAGGTCTTTGACAATATCGACCTGGAGAAGTTCTTCTCTTGAGCCATATCCAAACAACTCCACGCCGGCCGGGTTGACGTCAGTAAATCGTCCTTCGGGCGTCGTAACGAAAATCACGTCTTTCGATTCTTCGAACAGCCTCCGGTATTTTTCTTCTGATTCCCGGAGTGCATCTGCGGCGCGCATGTGTTCCGTAATATCATACGCCGTGCCGAGACCGGCAGGTTTGCCCTCGAATTCTATCAGCGTGGAAGTAAAATCCACCCAGCGAGATTCGCCGTCTTTTCTGGTAATCATGAACTCGTACCGCGGCGGAACATCTTCTTTGCGAAGTCGGGCAAACCCTCGTTCCCGCACCAACTCACGAAAATCAGGATGCACCATGTCCCAGAATTTCATGGTCAGTAGTTCCTCACGAGTATAACCGCTGACTATTTCCATAGTCGAATTGACATAGCGAAGGGCTTCGTCCTGATAAATGAAGATTGCCGCTGCTGCCGTTTCTGCCAATTTCCGAAACTTCTCTTCGCTTTCACGGACGGCGTCTTGGTGTCGCTTGGACTCAATTGCAGAGGCGATTTGGTGAGATACGAACGTAAGAATCTCTTTCTCCTTTTCGCCGTACCTGATGTCCGGCTCGTAGGTTTGCAGC
>Ga0209777_10003855_pt1 | contig 18157 bp, 14 predicted proteins | sample FrelakmetHBP12HB_FD_187147 | JGI IMG/M metagenome (GOLD analysis project Ga0209777, IMG submission 187147) | Freshwater lake sediment microbial communities from the University of Notre Dame, USA, for methane emissions studies -HBP12 HB (SPAdes)... | ecosystem: Environmental > Aquatic >...
CCGTCGCCGCGGAGGCCCCGGTGAGCTCGGCGGGCGGGGCCCCGGCCTGGATCGGCGGTGTCGCGGGCGTCGCAACCGGCGGCTGGGTGGGTGCGAGGGGGGCGGGCGTCGCCCTCACCTCGGCGGCCGGAGCAGGAGCCGCACGCCCTTCGCCGAGGGCACGGGTCGGGCCTGTGCCGGAACCGAGCGCCGGCTGGCCGGCCGCGGCCACGCCGGCGTGATCCGCGATCTCGGTCAGGACTCGCTCCTGGCCCTCCAGCACTTCGGTCAGGCGCACGATCTCCTTGGCCATATGCCAGAGCGCGTCGCGCTGCTCCCGCTCCCCGTCCACGATGGCCGCGAGGAGCTCGAGGTTCGAGACCTCGGCGTGGTCGTGCTGCCGGGCGCGCGGCTCCGGCTCCGGCGGCAGGGTGACATCCTCTGGCCGGGGGGCCATGCCGTCGAGCCCGTGGAGGATCTGCTGGTGAGACCGGCCGGAAGCGTAGCCCTGAGCGATGGATCGCAGAACCGCAACAGCGGGTGGCGGATAGCGCCTCCGCCGTCCGGTCCCGACGGACGGAATGTGGTCGAGGAACCCGTCGCGATAGTAGCGGACTGTGGATTCGGGGAGGCCGAGTTCGCCGGCCACCTGGCGCAAGGTCAGCAGAGGTTCGTCGGACATGCGGCGAAGATACGCCGCATCCGGGACCGCGGCAACACGGTGGCGGAACCGCAACGGCGGGCCTGCGCTGGCTGCGCGAGCCGGCCCGGGGCGGTCAGCGGCGGCGCCTGAGCCAGGTGATGGGATCGAGCGCCTGGGCCTGCCCGCGTTCGCCGCCGGTCTCTTCGCCGCGGATCTGGAACTCGATGTGGGCGTGCTCGTCGGAGTTCTCGCCGCCCGAGCGGGCTATGACCTGGCCGCGGCTCACCAACTGGCCATCCCGCACCGTGATCTCGCTCAGGTACAGATAGACGCTGTAGAAGCCGCCGCCGTGCTCGATCACCACCGAGGGGCCGTAGGTGCCCAGCGACCGGGTGCTGCGCACGGTCCCGTCGGCGATGGCGTGCACCGGTGTCCCGCGGGGCACGGCGATCCCGATGCCGTCCCGCCGGATGGTGGTGCCGTTCGGCAGCTGTTGGCGGCCGAACCGGTAGATAATCTCTCCGTTCACCGGCCAGTCGAGCTGCCCCAGGTCGGCGGTCCGGATGCGGGCCGGAGCGGCGGCGGCGCCCCGGCTCGCTTCCGCCAGCCGGCGGCGCTCGAAGGCGGCGATGATGTCGTTCAATCGCGCCTCGTCCTTGGCGAGCTGCGCCAGCTGCTGCCGCGTGCGCTCCGCCTCCTGCTGCGACTGGTGCAGGCTGCGCTGGCTCTGCTGCTCGAGCTGGCGGTAGCGCTGGTTCTCCTCGGCCCGCTCGTCGCGCCGACGGGAGAGGGAGGTCTGGAGCGCGAGCAGGGCGTTGCGTCCCTGGGCGGCGCTGTCGCGCAGGGCCTCGACGTCGGCCACCAGCTGCCGGTCCTGCCGGCTGATCAGGTAGAGGTACTTGTAGCGGGACAGCAGGTCGCCGAAGGACTCGGCCGCCAGCAGGACCTGGGCTTCGTACAGCGGGCCCCGCTTGGCGATCTCGATGAGGCGGTGCTGGAGAATCGCGCGCTTCTCCGCCAACGCGTCCTGGGCGATGAGGAGATCCGCGGTCTTGCGCCCGATCTGCGATCCCATCGCGGCGATCTGGAGATCGAGCTCCGAAACGATGCGGCCGGTAGTGCGCACCTGCTCCTGGAGGTTCTGGACCTCGCTGGAGAGCGAGTGCACCTGGCCGCGCAGGCGTTCCATCTCGGCCTGCAGGCGCTGGCGCTCGCGGCGAATCTCGATGAGGCGCTGCTGGCTGTTCTCCAGCGCCGTGTCCGACGACGGCTGCTGCGCGGCGAGGCGCCCCGCGGGGAGCGCGGCGAGGGCGACGGCGAGCAGCGCGGCGGCCGCGCGTGCTCTTCCGCCCATCAGACGGTGTGGAGGTGGCGGCCGATGCTGACCAGGCTGCCCACCAGCCCGAGCAGTCCACCGACGCCGATGCCCGCCAGGGCTTCGCCGGTGGTGAAGAAGTCGGCGCGGAGGAGGTAGGCGTTGACCAGCGCGGAGGCGCCGTAGCACAGGGCGAGCGCGAGCGCCCCGCCCATCAGCCCCTTGACCAGGCCCTCGAGCAGGAACGGGCGCCGGATGAAGCCGTTGGTCGCCCCCACCAGCCGCATGATGGCGATCTCGGGGCCGCGGTGCAGCACGGCCATGCGGATGGTGGTCCCGATGATGATGATGGCCACCAGCGCGAATGCGGCGCCCACCACCAGGCCGACCGCGCCCGCGATGTTGCGCAGGTGGTCCAGCTTCGCCACCCAGTCACTCCCGTAGCGGACGTCGTTTACGAAATCGAAACCCCTGAGACGGTCGGCCACGAGGGCGGCGTGCCTGGCGTCGCGGAACTCGGGCTTGAGGCGGACGTCGAGGGAGGCAGGCAGGGGGTTGGACTCGAGATCCTGGAAGATGTCCTGGAACTCGGGCAGCTCGCGCCGCGCGCGGGCCAGCGCCGCGGCCTCCGTCACGTGGGTGACGCCCTCGACCTCGGGGAAGGCCTGGATGTCGCTCATCGCGACGGTGATCGTCTCGACGAGCGTGCCGCGCCGCAGGTACGCCACCACCTCGACGCGCTCGGCCACCGTCCCGATGACGCGCTGGATGTTGACCGTGACCAGCCCGAACAGGCCGAACACGAACAGCGAAAAGGCGATGGTCGTGATCGAGAGCGCCGAGAGCAGCGGGGCGCGCCGGAACGCGAGCAGGGTCTCGCGGATCACCAGGTTCACGGCGCCTCCGGCTCGGCGCCGCCGGCGTCCTCCGCGGAGTCGTAGGCCACGCTGCCGTGCTGCAGCTCGACCAGGTGGGCGCCCAGGCTCTTCACAAGGTCGAGATCGTGGGTCGCCATCAGCACCGCCGTCCCGGAGGCGTTGATGTCGCGCAGCAGCTGAAAGATGCCCCGGGTCGCCCGCTCGTCGAGGTTGCCGGTCGGCTCGTCGGCCAGAAGCACGACCGGATCGTTCACCAGCGCCCGGGCGATCGCCACCCGCTGCTGCTCCCCCCCGGACAGTTCCCGCGGGTACTGCTGTGCCTTGCCTGCGAGTCCGACCTGCGTGAGGACGCGCATCACGCGCGGCCCGATGGTGGAACGCCGGGCCCCGGTCACCTCGAGCGCGAAGGCGACATTCTCCTCGGCGGTGCGGTCCTCGAGCAGGCGGAAGTCCTGGAAGACGATCCCGAGCCGGCGCCGCAGCCGCGGAACCTCGCGCGGCGCGATGCGCGAGGATGAGAAGCCCGACACGCGCACGTCGCCCGACGTCGGCTGGTCCGCGAGGTAGACGAGCTTCAGGGCGGTCGTCTTCCCCGCGCCGCTGTGGCCGGTGAGGAAGCAGAACTCGCCCTTGGGGACGTGGAACGAGACGTCGGTGAGCGCGGCGCCCTTCGGGTACGCTTTCGTGACGTGGTTGAACTTGATCACGGCCGCAATCTAGGCCAAAGGCTAGGCCGCGGCGAGTCCTCTCGCCAGGTCTTCCATGAGGTCTTCCGGGTCCTCGAGCCCGAGCGAGAAGCGCAGGAAGCCGTCGGGGATCCCCGCGGCCGCGCGCTCATCGGCGGTGAGGCCGGCGTGCGAGGTGAAGCGCGGCTCCGAAACGAGCGACTCCACTCCGCCGAGGCTTGGGGCGTGCGTGACGAGCCGCAGGGCGCGGAGGCACCGATCGGCGGCCCGCGCGCCGCCCACCAGCTCGAGCCCGACCATCCCGCTGAAGCCGTCGAGCACCTTGGCCGCGAGCTCGTGATCGGGGTGCGATGCCAGCCCCGGGTAGTGCACGCGACGCACCTTCGGCTGCTGCTCCAGCCAGGTCGCCACCGCGAGACCGGTCCGGTTGTGGCGGTCCATGCGCGGGCCGAGCGTCTTGAGGCCCCGCTCGACCAGCCAGGCCGCGTGCGGGTCCAGCGCCTGGCCCCACAGCTTCATCCGCTCGCGCACCTCGTCCACCACCGTCGCCGCGCCCGCCACGGCGCCGGCGATGACGTCGGAGTGGCCGTTGAGGTACTTGGTGGCGCTGTGGATCACGACGTCGGCCCCGTGCTCCAGCGGCCGGTAGTTCATCGGCGTAGCGAAGGTCGAGTCCACCAGCAGGGCGATCCCCTCCGCCTCGGCCAGGACCGCGAGCCACGCGACGTCCAGCACCCGCATCAGGGGATTGGTCGGGGTCTCCACGAAGATGGCGCGGGTGTTCTTGCGCAGCTTGCTGCGCCACTCGCGGCGCCGGTCGGGGTTGGCGAACGACACCTCGATCCCGAACCGGGTGAACTCCTCCCGGAACAGCCGCCGGGTGCCGCCGTAGATCCATTCACTGGAGAGCAGGTGGTCGCCGGGATTCAGCACCGCGAGGTGCGCCAGCGCCGTCGCCCCCATCCCGCTGCCCACGAAGATCGCCGCTTCCGAGCCCTCGAGCCGCGCGAGGCGCTCGGCCAGGCGGAGCTGGTTGGGGTTGTTGCCGTAGCGGGTGTACAGCACTTCGTCCTGGGAGCCGTACGGGCTGACGAAAGTGCTCGACTGGTAGATGGGGGGCGCGACCGGCTCGCGCACGGCGCGCGCCGTCTGGTCCCCGTGAATCGCGAGGGTGGACCGGCCTGGGGTGCGGCGCGGCATCCGGTGCTAGGCGGCCGTGAGGGGGAGGTAGTGCGTGTCGGCGCGCATGACCAGCCCGTGGCCGGCGAGGTCGTCGAGGGCGCGGCGCGCCTCGTCGAGCGGCCACGACAGCTCGGAGGCCAGCTCCTCGGGCACGGCCGAACCGTGGTCGGCGACGCACTCCCAGGCGGTGCGCATCAGGTCGGTGGCCCACCCCAGCAACCGCCTGGTGCCGCCGCGCTCCTCCGCCACCAGGGCGAGGCCGTGGCGCCGCAGCACCTCGTCGATCTGATCGGCGTGGACCTCGTCCAGGCCGCGGACTACGAAGTAGGTGCCGCGCCCCGTGCCGGCGCCGGGCTGGCTCCTCAGCAACAGCTGGGCGATGATCTCGTCCGCACACGAGCAGTCGAGCACGCGGACCGCCGAGAAGTCGAGCACGACGACGGTGATGTCAGGATGCTCCAGGAGGTGGGCCTCGATGCCGCTGCGGACCGCCCGCCCGGTCGAGCGCGTGACAAGATCGTTGTGGAACTCGCACACGCTGCGGGCGAGGACGGCTCGGACGTCGATCTCGCTGATCACGGCGCCACGCGCTCGGCAGCCGGAATGACGAGCTGCAGCTGCGCGCCCGGGAACGCCGCGAGTCCTTCCCGGAGGGGCACGTCCTCGTCCCAGGGCCTGATCATGGCGATGCGTGCCGTCCCGCTCCTGATGGTGATCTTGCCCTCCCAGTGGTCCAGGAACTTGCGGATGCCCCGGAACCCCTGGCCGCGGCCCGGCTCGCGGAACCGGCTCACGCCCTGGATCAGCGCGGCCTCGAGCGCCGGGCCGTCGCCCCAGCGGTCGCCGTAGCGGCGGGCCTGCGTCGGCTCGAGGCTGTGCCGGAACCCCACGCCCGCATCGGCCACCGCGATGACCACCACGCGCCTGCCGAGACGACGCCGCCAGGTGTAGGCATGCACCGCGACCCAGCCACCGGTGCCCGCGTGCTCCACAATATTTTGACAAGCTTCCGAAAGCGCCATACCGAAACCGATAGTCGCCCTCGCCTCGAGCCCCAGCTCGGAGGTCAGGATCACGGCGGCACGATCCTGAATGCGGTCCACGACCTTGTGCACGTCGCCGGCCACCCGCACCGGCGTCACTTCCAGCAGCACGGTGCTCTCCGGTGGCTGCCGCAGCTTGGGCACGGCGCCGTGGATCTCGAACAGGGCCTCCGCCTCCAGGAAGAACCCGGTGCGGGCCCAGTAGGTCGTGACGTCCTTGTCGGAGGGCACCGTGAGCAGCGGCCGGGTCCCCAGCCGCTCGCCGAGCGCCTGGCCGGCGCACAGCAGGCTCACCAGCCCGAACGGCGACGCCCACTCCGTCGCGTGCGCGTCGATCAGCACCCGGCCGGGGTCGCGGATGGCGGCGCACGCGGAGGCGAACTGCTCGAACGAGCGGTCGTCGAACGATTGGGGGACCTCGACGACGGTCGTCACGCCGACCCCGTGGCCGCGAGGGCGCCGCGGAGGTGGTGTTGCAGCCCGGTGGCGCCCCGGTGCGACACGTTGCGCCGCGCCATCCGGTTGGCCTCGCGGATGGCGGGCTCGAGCGAATCGCCGGCCAGGAGGCGGGCGAACAGCGTCGACCCGAACACGTCACCGCAGCCGGTGGGATCGCCGCTCACCGGATCGCCCGCCGCCTCGATCCGCGCGGTCCGGAGCACCTGCGAGGGGAGGGGACCGTCCGGCGCACGCCCGGCCGCGAGGCTGTCAAACCCGGGTGCGGCGACATAGACGGCGCCGCGCTCGCCGAGGGTCACGCACACCGCCCGTACGCCGCGGGCAAGGGCCTGCGCCGCCAGCTCGAGCGGCGCGTTCCCCATCTGCCACATCTCGTCCTCGTTGACCTGCGCGATGTCGAAGCAGGCGAGCCACGCCAGCGGCTCGTCGATGGGCCGCAGGTGGCGGAGGCCGTCCGCGCGAATGCCGAGCGCCAGGCTGTGGAGGTCCCCGTACAGCGGCCGGCGGAACGCCTGTCGCAGCGCCTGCGCCGTGGCGAGGTCGCACTCGAAGCCGGTGATGAAGTTCACGTACAGCGCGTCGAGGTCCAGCACCATCGGGCCCAGCTCGGCCCAGGTCCACGGGGGGACCCCGCCCTGGAGCCCCTCGCAGCGCCGCTCCTGGGTCTGGTAGTTGAGGCGGACCCGCGGGTTGGCAGCCGGCACCTCGACGAACCTCGCGCCGCGGGCGCTCGGGAGGCCGCGCAGAAAGGCATGCGCGCGCTCGGCGAGGTCGCGCCCCACCTTGACGATGGGCACGACCTGCCAGTCGGCGGGGAGCGTCGCGTCGAGGGCGGCGAGGGCGTAGCTGATGCCTCCCCATTCCTCGAAGGGCGCCGCGGCGGGGTCCCGGCCGACGATCGTGTCCCAGATCATCGTGCCGAGCACGCCGAGCTTGTTCAGACTTCCCCCCACACCTGGTTCTTGAACGTGGCGACGGCTCCCACCACGCCGGCGGTGCCCGGCAGTTCGCCCGGAACGATGCGGCAGCGGTCCACCGCGGGCTTGAACGCGCGGCGCTTGACCTCGCCTCGCAGGGGGACGAACAGCTGGTCGCCCGCCATGGTCACGCCGCCGACGACGACCACCACGTCGGGGTTGAAGATGTTGACCAGGTTGCCCACGCCGGCGCCGAGGAACTTGGCGGTGTCGCGCACCACCTCCAGCGCGTACTCGTCGCCGGTGTGCGCCGCCTCGTACACCATCTGCGCCGTGACCTTCGACAGGTCGCCGCCCACCAGGTCGCGGAGGCGCGTCTCCACGCCGGCCACGATTCCTTCCGCGGCGCGCGCCGCGATCGCCGGGCCCGAGGCGTAGGCCTCGAGGCAACCGTAGTTGCCGCACTTGCACAGCCGGCCGGTGGAGTCGATCGTCGTGTGGCCGATTTCTCCGGCCACGTCCGACGTGCCGTGGTAGATCTCGCCGTCGAGCACGATGCCGCCCCCGATGCCGGTCCCGATCGTGAGCCCGACGACGTACTTCGCGCCGCGCGCCGCGCCCACCCACCACTCGCCGTACACCGCGCAGTTGGCGTCGTTGTCGAGCGACGCCGGAAGGCCGACCGCTTCGCTGACCAGACTCCGGAGGGGCAGGTCGCGCCAGCCGAGGTTCGGCGTGAGCAGCACCACGCCGCGCTCGCGGTCGAGCGGGCCGGGGGAGCCGATGCCCACGCCCACGACGCGGTCCCGTGCGACGCCCGCCGCCCGTTCCGTCTCGCCGATGGACTCCTGGACGAGGCGGGCGATGCGCCCGAGCACCGCCTCGGGGCCCTGCTCGGGGAGCGTGGGTGCGGAGCGGACGCCGTGCACGGCGGAGCCGTCCTCGGCCACCGTGCCGACCACGATGTTCGTCCCGCCGATGTCCACGCCGACCAGGTACCGCATCGCTCAGCCTCCGTAGCGTTTGGGAACAATCTGGAGCAGCGTCCGCACCTCGGCGAGCACGCGGCTGATGGAGATCTCGCGCATGCAGCGGTGGTGTCCCAGCGGGCAGGCCGGCGGGCCGTGGTGGTGGCACGGGCGGCACTCCAGCGGATCGGGCTCGACGATCCGCGACCACGGCGCGCGCGCGGCGAAGCCGAACAGCGGCGCCGTCGGGCCATAGATCTCGACCGTGGCGGTGCCCACTGCCGAGGCGAGGTGCACGGGGGCGGAATCGTTCGATACGAGCACGCGGGCGCGGCGGATCAGCTCGCCGGCGGCGAGAATGGAGAGCACGCCCGTGGCGTCGGCCACGGGAGTGCCGGAGCCGAGGGCGGTCCGGATCTGCCGCGCGTCGGCGCGGTCGCCCGGTCCGCCGACCAGGGCCAGCGCGGTCTCCGGGGCCAGTCCACGGGCGAGCTCGGGGAAGTACGGCCAGCGCTTCGAGCCCCACTGCGACCCGGGCGCCAGCACCACGAACTCGCCGTGAATCCCGGCCTCCGCCAGCAGGGCGTCCACGGCGGCCCGCTCCTCGGCTCCAGGGAAGATCTCCGGCTCGCGCCGGTCGGGCGCGCCGTCGGCGAGAGCGAGCAGCCGCTCGACCTGGTGTGGCTCGCCGCGCGTCGCCACCGAGTGGGTGTGGAGGAGCGCGCCCGGCGCCCCGCGCAAGCCGATCCGCCGGGGAATGCGGGCCGCGAATGCCAATGCCGCCGAGCGGATGCTGGACTGCGCCAGGTAGGCGACCGAGTACCGCCGCCGCCTGAGCCGGCGCACCAGGCGCACGAAGCCTGCGACGCCCCCGTCCTTGCCGTGCTTGTCGAAGGGGATGCGGTCCCGGATGCACGGGTTGTTCTGCAACACCGCCAGGGCGCCGGGCAGCAGCACCACGTCCACCGGCGCGCCGTGGCGCTCCGCGGCCCGGCGGATCAGCGGCGTGGTGAGCACCACATCGCCGAAGAACGCGGTCTGGATGACGACGCCCCGGCCGGGCGAGCGGGCGCCGCTGAGGCGCGCGGACGCCGCTGCCAGACTCGCCGCGCTCGCCCGCGGCGGCGACGCCTCTGCGCTGGTGCGCCCCGGCGCGGCGCTCACTCGACCTTCAGCACGGCGAGGAACGCCTCCTGGGGGATCTCCACCGTCCCGATCTGCTTCATCCGCTTCTTCCCCGCCTTCTGCTTCTCCAGCAGCTTGCGCTTGCGCGTGACGTCGCCGCCGTAGCACTTGGCCGTCACGTTCTTGCGCAGCGGGCGCACCGTCTCGCGGGAGATGACCTTGGTGCCGATCGCCGCCTGGATCACGACCTCGAACAGCTGGCGCGGGATCAGCTCGCGTAGTTTCCCCGCGAGCTTCTTTCCCCACTCGTACGCCTTGTCGCGGTGGATGATCACGTTGAACGCGTCCACCGGGTCGCCGTTGATGAGCATGTCGAGCTTCACGAGTTCGCTGGGCCGGTACTCCGCGAACTCGTAGTCGAGCGAGGCGTAGCCGCGCGACAGGGTCTTCAGCTTGTCGTAGAAGTCGAGGATGATCTCGGCCAGCGGAAACTCCCACTCGAACTCGACCCGCACCGGGTCGAGATACTTCATCCCGAGGTAGAGGCCCCGCCGCTCCTGGCCGAGCCGCATCAGGGCGCCGATGTACTCGGCGGGCGAGATGATGCGGGCGCGCACGTACGGCTCCTCGATGCGGTCCACCTGCGAGCCGGTCGGCATCTTGCTCGGGTTCTCGACCACGACCTTGTCGCCGTTGGTGAGGTACACGTCGTACTCGACGTTCGGCACCGTGGTCACGAGGTCGAGGCCGAATTCCCGCTCCAGCCGCTCCTGCACGATCTCCATGTGCAGCAGGCCGAGGAACCCGCTGCGGAACCCGAAGCCCAGCGCCACCGAGGTCTCCGGTTCGTAGTGCAGCGAGGCGTCGTTGAGCTGCAGCTTGGCGAGTGCGTCGCGCAGGTCCTCGTACGCCTCGGGTGCCGTGGGATAGAGCCCCGCGAACACCATCGACTTCACGTCCCGGTAGCCGGGCAGCAGCTCCGCCGCGCGGCGGTCGGCGTCGAAGATCGTGTCGCCCACGCGGGTGTCCTTCACGTCGCGGAAGTTGGCGACCACGTAGCCCACCTCGCCCGCCGACAGATCGTCCGCGGGGTGGTGCTCGTTCTGGAGGTACCCCACCTCCACCACCTCGTAGACCCCGTCGTGGGAGCCCATCGCGATCTTCGTCCCCGGCCGTACCACGCCGTCCACCACGCGCACCGACGGGATCGCCCCCCGGTAGCGGTCGTAGTACGAGTCGAAGATCAGGGCCCGCAGCGGAGCGGCGGGATCGCCCCGCGGCGCCGGGATGCGCTGCACCACCGCCTCGAGCAGCTCCGGGACGCCGCGTCCTTCCTTGGCCGAGACGAGGAGGATCTCGTCCGGGTTCGCGCCGATCAGCTCGTGCAACTCGGCCTTGCGCTTGTCCGGCTCGGCCGACGGGAGGTCGATCTTGTTGAGGACCGGGATGATCTCGAGCCCAGCGTCGAGGGCGAGGAACAGGTTGGAGACCGTCTGCGCCTGCACGCCCTGCGCGGCATCCACCACCAGGATCGCGCCCTCGCACGCGGCGAGAGAGCGCGACACTTCGTAGGTGAAGTCCACGTGGCCCGGCGTGTCGATGAGATTCAGCTCGTACACCTGGCCGTCGCGCGCGGTATACGCCATCCGGACCGCGTTCAGCTTGATGGTGATGCCGCGCTCGCGCTCCAGGTCCATCGTGTCGAGGACCTGGTCGCGCATCTCCCGGCGGCTCAGCGTCCCCGTGGCCTCGATCAGGCGGTCGGCGAGGGTGGACTTGCCGTGGTCGATGTGGGCCACGATGCAGAAGTTGCGGATGCGCGAGGCGATCATGTGCGGCGGGGAATATACCCTTGAGCGAGCGGCGGGGGCGCGGCTCCGCGGGGGCCGCGGCGGCCCGCCGCGGGCGCGGCAGCCGGTCCAGCTACGGCGCGGGTTCGACGGCGAGCATCGGGGGCTTCAGAGCAACCGCATGTCGTCGGCGGGCTGCTCCTCCGCCGGCTCGGCCCAGGGCTCCAGGTCGTTTCGATAGGTGGCGAAGAGGACCGGCGGCGCCTTGGCCTTCCGGCGCTCGAGCATCGCGCGCAGCATCAGCGCGTTGGCCGGTCCCTTCCCCTCGAAGTGGTTGTTGGTGATGACGTACACGTCGGCCACCCCCTCCGTACCCGCCAGCGCGCGGATTCGGTCCACCCACGGTGCCAGCTCCTTGGCCGAATACAGGTAGTCGTAACGCTGCGCGGCGTCTTCCTGCTCGCCGAACCAGTGCTCGTAGTTGCGGCCGTGGAACCGCGCGTAGCCGACGGCGCTCGTGGCGTGGGCGGCGGGCGTCAGCGACTGCCCGATCAGCGGCTGATCGATGTTGGCGATGCCGACGCCGAGGTCCCGGAACCGGCCGAGTTCCTCGGGATGCCCCCATCCGCCGTGGCGTACTTCCACCACCAGCGGCCATGCGCGGAACGTCTCCGCCAGCCGGTCGAGCACCTCGTGGCTCGCCGTGCCGGGCTTGAACGACCAGGGGAACTGCGCCAGCAGCGCCCCGAGCCGCCCCGCGTCCCGCAGCACCTGGAGCCCGTCGCTCACCTGGCGGATCTCGTCCGCCGTCCACGGCACCGCCCTCTCGTGGGTGAAGCGCTGCCACAGCTTCACCGTGAAGCGGAACTGCACGTTCCGGGACACACGCTTGACCCAGGAAGCGAAGGTGCGCGCGGGTTGCGGCCGGTAGAAAGTGGAGTTGACCTCGATGGTGTCGAAGTAGGCAGCGAGGAAGTGCAGGGCGTCGAACCGCGCGGGCACGCCGGCCGGGTACACGTGCCCCGGTGAATCGGGGTACGACCAGCCAGCCGGCCCGACGCGGATCACTGCGGCCCGACGCGGTGGAACCGCGCTGCGGCGGATGCGGCGGTGATCGCAGGCGCTACGCGACGCCATGCCACCCGTGCCCCCACGGTGTGAGGTGCGGCCAATATCAGAAGGCCGCGCGCCCGGCGGAAGGGCGACTCCACCGGGCGCGCGAGACCGGGACGGGTGGGGGGCGGTGCTACTGCCCGGCGGGCGTCACGATCCGCTTGTAGCTGTCGGAGTTCCACTGCGGCCGCGACGGTGCGTTGGCGACCGCGAGGCCGAGATAGAAGTCGAGCTGGATGATCCGCGCCTCCTGTTCCGCGTCGATCTTCTCCACCGAGTCGGTCGGACGGTGGTAGTCCGCGTGCAGGCCCGTGGTGAAGAAGAGGATCGGCACGCCCTTGCGGGCGAAGTTGTAGTGGTCGGAACGGAAGAACAGGTTCTGCTGCGGCATGGTGTCGTTGATGACGCGCATCCGCAGCTCCGGATGGCTCGCCGCGACGCTGTCCACCAGGGGCCCCAGGGTCGAATGCTCCTTGCCGATGCCCATCACGGCGTCGCTCGGGTTGCGCCCGATCATGTCCGTGTTCAGGTCGGCCACCGTGGCGGCGAGCGGGAACTCCGGATGGTCGGCGTAGTACCCGCTGCCCCACAGGCCGCGCTCCTCGCCCGAGACGGTCATGAAGACGATCGAGCGCCGGGGCCGCGGATCGAGCCGGGCATAGGCTTGCGCCAGCTCGACGACCGCGACCGTACCGGAACCGTCATCGTCGGCGCCGTTGCAGATCGTGTCCGCGCCGGCCGCCCGGCAACCCTCGTCGCCGCTCGCGGTCCCGATGTGATCCATGTGCCCGGTAAAGAAGACGTACTCGTTCTTGAGCTGCGGATCGCTGCCCTCCAGCACGCCGATCGTGTTGGGCGCCGACGCCTCGCTCTCGACCGAGCGGCGGACGTCGACCGTAGCGGTAAAGCCGGGCAGCGCCCGGACGGCTGGCGTGGCGCCCGGTGCCAGCAGGGCGGCCGGATCTTCGCCGGCGGCGCGGAGCACTTCCGCGGCGCTGCTGTCGCGCACCTCGTAGATGGAGATGTTGAGGTCGCTGCGGCCCTGCCCGGCCACCTCGGACTGGGGCCGCAGCGCTCCCTGGGCGCGGAAGGCGAACGGCTGCGCGCTGCGGTTCGTGACGAAGATCCAGGCCTTCACCCCCTCGGCCACGCCCCTGAACACCAGTGGCACCAGGTTGTTGCCGATCCTGGAGGTGTCGAGCACCTGCAGCACGATGGTGCCATTCATCGGCACGTCGCCGAACGGGCGCGCCGTGTCGGTCGGTATGCCCGCCAGCAGGACGATCGGTGCGGTGAGCGGCGCCGCGGGTGGTTGCCCGAAGAAGATCGCAGCCTCGCGGCCGAGGAGCCAGTGGCCGTGGGCCCCGCGGCCCATCGCCATCACGAACGAGGTAGAGTCCACCCGCAGCCGGCGTATGGCGTACCGCTGGAAGAACGTGCCGCTGTCGCCGCCCGGCTTCAGGCCGTCCTGCCGGAACTGGCCCGCGACCCAGGCCGCCACTTCCTCCAGCTGGGGACTGGGCGTGGCGCGGCCCAGCATCGAGTCGTCGGCGATGATGCCGATGCCGTTCCGGACATCGGTCTCGGTGATGGATGCCGCCGCGCGCTGGATCCGGGCGGAGTCGGCCGGCGAGCGGGCCTGCGCAAGGAGGGGCGGTGCGCCGGCCAGGAGGGCCGCGCTGGTCAGGAGGAGAAACGCGGAGCGATGCGCCATGCGCGGATTCCGTGTGGTGGAGATGAAGGAAGATCTGCATCGGACGCCACTGCGCCCGGCCGTAAGATACGGCCGGGCGCAGTGGGAAGTTTCGCGCGGTGGGGCGCCAGAGTGGCGCCTCCACCCGTCACCCACGCCGTCGCACCAAGGCTGGCGCGGACCGGGGTGCCGGAGCGGCGCGTGGCGCCGCCCGCGCGGTAGGCGCTGCCGAGCCGGGGCCGCCGCCTCGAGGCGCGTAGCCGGGTGAGCCGCGTGAGCCCTGGGCCGGCGCACCCTGGGAGACGTAGCGCCGGCTCTCCGGCGACGCGGCCCGGCCGGCCGCGGCTGGTGCGGTGCTCTGGCGCGCGCCCGCATCGATGTACACGCCGCGCTGGCGCGCTTGCACCGGCGCGATGTCCTGGCGCGACTGCGGCGTTGCCGAGGGCCCTACGACTCGCGGGTTGGTGACCGGCGCCGGTACGGCCTGGCTCACGGCGCGCCGCCCGGTTTCCTGGGGCGCACCCATCGCGGGTTGCCGCGTCGCGGCAACCGCGCCCCGCACCACATCGGCGCCGCCGCCGACCATCCGGCGGCCGCCCGCGGCCTGCGTGAGCCCACCCCCCACCGTCCTCCGACCGCTTGGCGCGGGGACGCTCCCCACGCCGCCAACGTCCACGCCGCGCACGCCCCGGGCCGGCGGCTGCATCCCGGCGCCGGCCCGGTCCCGATAGACGGCGTACGGCGCGGCCTGGTCGGTCCGCGACCGGAAGAGGTACTGCTGGCCACCGAACCCCCGCCGCACGTACACGACGTTGGTTCCGCCGTAATAGCGCGTCGGATACCAGTAGCTCGGGTAGAAGTAGAACGGGTTGTAGTACACGGCCAGCGAGAACTGGGGGCACCATACCGAGTACGGGTCCCAGTACGCGTACGGAGCATAGGCGTGACAATCGTAGCACAGGAACCGCGGGTAGTCGTAACGCTGCTCGACGTCGTAGGGCAGCAAGTGCGTGTCGTAGTCGGCGTACCCGTCCGGCATGATGTGCTGGACCAGGCTCTGGAGCGACGCGTTCGGGTCGCCGTGGATCCGGCCGTCGCTCAGGTTGGCGACGGTCTGGAAACTCCAGTGGTCGCTGGCGCTGAAGGCGTCGTAGTCGAACGGGTCCTGGCTCGCCACGGCAAAGACGTAGCCCACCCCCGGGGCGTCATCCACGATGAACGCGGCGTGGTCATCCACGCCGGGCACGGTGTACGTCTCGCCGCCACGCGCGAGGTTGGGATCGCCCGGCTGGAGCGGGAACAGGACGCGCACTCGGCCGTCCGTGTCCACGCGCAGCACGGTCACATAGGCGTCATGCTCGGTGCGGAAGAACACCTGCACCCGCTCGGAGTGCTGGTACACTTCGCCGTGATTGGTCCAGATCCTGACCCCAGGCGGCTCGCTCGGCGCCCGGGCAGCGGCCCGAGCGGGCCGCCCCGCCACGAGGAGCCCTGCGAGCGCGAAAGTGGCGCCGATCATCGTGCGGCTGAACATATTTCCTCCGGACACGTGGTCCGACCACGTGTAGCGGCATAGAGCGTGCCAGCGACCGCGGCGCGGCCAACTGCCAATTCTTCAACCACTTGGCGCGTTTCGCGGCCGTGTCTACCTTTGGGTCGTGTCCTGTTCAAGTGACAGCGTGTGGCCTCCGCCCTCGGCGTAGCGCGCGATCGACTGGATCTGCTCGACCCGCTTGAGGTTAGCGCGCTCGGCGGGATCGAGCTGGTGGCCGAGGGGGTGGTCGAGGGTTTTCTGTCGGGGTTGCACCGCTCGCCGTACCGGGGGTTCTCGGTCGAGTTCGCGGAGCACCGGCCTTACCAGCCGGGCGACGAGCTGCGTTACCTCGACTGGAAGGTCGTGGGGCGCCGCGATCGCCTCTACGTCAAGCAGTACGAGGAGGAGACCAACCTCCGGGCCACGATCGTGCTGGACGTGTCCCGCTCGATGGCCTGGTCCGGAGATCCCGAGCACCGGCTCAGCAAGTTCGACTACGCGACGCGGCTGGCGGCGGCACTCGCGCTGGTGCTGCTCCGCCAGCGCGACGCCACCGGGTTGATCGGATTTGACGACGAGGTGCGCTGCGCGCTCGCGCCGCGCTCGCGTCCCGGGCAGTGGCACCTGCTGGTGCGTGCGCTCCTGGACCTCGCGCCGGGGGGCGGGACCGCGGCGGAGCGGGCGCTGGGTCGGGTGACGGGGCTGCTGCGGCGCAGGGGCCTCGTGGTGTTCATCTCCGACCTGCTCGTGGATCGGGACCTGGTGCTGCTGGCGCTGCGCTACCTGCGGCACCGGGGCCACCAGGTGGCGGTGTTTCACCTGATGGACCCGGCGGAGGTGGACCTGGAGGCGGCTGGTCAGGCGCGGTTTGTGGATCCCGAGACGCGCGAAGGCGTGATCGCATCGCCGCGCGACCTCAGGCGTGACTATCACGCCACCGTCGAGCGCGTCGTGGCGGCGTGGCGCCGGTCGCTCATGAGCGGCGGAATCGCCTACCATCACGTGTCCACGGCGACCCCGTTCGGTCTCGCGCTCCGGCAGGCCGCCGAGGGGAGGGCCCGGTTGGGCTGATGGTCTTCCTCCAGCCGTTCGCGCTCCTGTTGCTCGGCGCAGCCCTCATCCCGCCGCTGCTCCATCTGTTCCAGCGCCGCCGGCCTCCCGACGTCGAGTTCCCCGCGATGCGCTATTTGCGCCAGACGGAGCGGGAGGCCCAGCGCACTATCCGCCTGCGCCATCTGCTCCTGCTGCTGCTGCGCGTGGCGGCGGTGGCGCTGATCGCGCTCGCCGCGGGGCGGCCGGTGGTGCCCGCGAGGGTCGGTGCAGGTCACGAGCCGACGGCCCTGGTCCTGATCCTCGACCATTCGCTCTCGTCCGGCGCGGTCTCGGGCGGAGCGCGGGCCTTCGATGATCTCGCGGTCCGCGCCCAGGAAACGTTGCGCGCGGCGCAGCCGTCGGATGCGCTCTGGCTGATCGGCGCCGACGGCGTCGCGCGCCGGGGATCGCGGGAGGAGCTGCTGACCGTGGTCGCGGCGGCGAAGCCCGAGCCGCTGCGGCTCGACCTGTCGGCGGCGGTCGCGACCGCCGCACGCCTGGTGCGTGCCTCGGGCTACGCGCGCGGCGAGATCCACCTGCTCTCGGACGTGCAGCACACCGCGTTCGGGGCCGCGGACAGCGCAGCCGCTGGCCTGCCGCTGCTCGTCTACCATCCGGCGGCGGACCCACCGGCCAACCGCGCGGTGGTGTCCGCCCGCGCGACTCCCGCGACCTGGCTGGTGGGGAGCGGCGCGGTGGCGGCCGCGATCGGCGGCGCTCCCGAGCCGCCCGGCGCCAGGGTTGCGGTGACGGTCGCGGTGGGAGGGCGCGCCGGCGCCCGCTCGCTCGTCACCGCGCGAGATGTCGCCCTGCTCCCAGTCACGACCCCGTCCGCCGGGTGGGTGGCGGGTGAGGTGAGTCTCGAGCCGGACGAACTCAGGGCCGACGACCGTCGTCCGTTTGCCGTTCGTGTCGTGCTGCCCGCCACCGTGTCGTGGGACCCGGCCGAGACCGGGCCGTTCCTCGCCGAGGCCCTGGGCGCACTCGCGCGGGCGGGCCAGGTCCACCCGGGCACGGCGGGCGCCGTGCGGCTCGGCCCGACCGCCGCCGTGCCGGGCGCCGCCGCGGTCGTCTTCCCTCCCCGCGATCCGGTTGGGCTGGGCACCGCCAACCGCGCCCTTGCGACCGCCGGCGTGCCGTGGCGCTTCGGGCCGCGGGTCGAGCGCGACGACACGCTCTCGGCGCCGCGCCTGCCCGAGATCAACGGCGTGCGGGTCGCGCGCCGCTACCGGTTGGAGGCGCCGTTCATTGTTGCGCCGCGCAGCGTGCTCGCCCGCGCCGGTGGCGATCCGTGGTTGGTGCGGTCCGCCCGCACCGTGGTGGTCGCCAGCCGCCTGGTGCCCGAGGAGACGTCGCTGCCGCTGGTGAGCGGGTTCGTGCCGTTCGTCGGCGTCCTGGTCAACCGACTGGCCCGCGGCGACGAGGGACTGCTCGAGGCGGTGCCCGGCGACCCGGTGTCGCTGCCGGACAACGTCACGGCGCTGGTGTCGAGCCGGGGCTTGGTGCGCCGCGTCGAGGGTGCGCGCTCGATTCCGGCGCCCGCCGAGCCGGGCGTGTACTTCCTCCTCGCGGCTGGCGACACCGCGGGCGCGCTGGTCGTCGCGCCCGACCCGCGCGAGTCGGATCTTCGGCGCGCTTCGGCGTCGGAGCTCGCCGGCTTATTTCCGGGGGCCCGCCTGAGCGTGGCAGCCAGCCCGAAGGCGTACGCCGCCGAGCGGTTCCGCGGGGCCGAGATCGGAA
>Ga0209777_10003856_pt1 | contig 18151 bp, 25 predicted proteins | sample FrelakmetHBP12HB_FD_187147 | JGI IMG/M metagenome (GOLD analysis project Ga0209777, IMG submission 187147) | Freshwater lake sediment microbial communities from the University of Notre Dame, USA, for methane emissions studies -HBP12 HB (SPAdes)... | ecosystem: Environmental > Aquatic >...
AGGCCAGATTCAGCACCTGGTGACCGAGGGCCGTCAGGGGGATGATCGCCGCGGTATTGCCCGCGATCCCAACCTCCAGCGTCATCCCGCCCAGACTGGTCGGCGTGATTTTCACGCGACCGTAGACGATCGCCTTGACCATGCCGTCAACGTCAAAAAGGGTCTTCGGCGTTCCGAACAGCATATCGGCGGCGAGGACGGTCTTTCTCGCCACACGATAACATGCGTCTTCAAACGTCCTCACTGTTCTCTCCTCGTTTCAGGTCCTTCATTGGCTAAGTGGCGGCGGACACGGCGCCCGCCGCCTTGACGAATGAGTCCACCCGTCAGGCCGCCAGGGCGCAGAACGCGCGCGTGCTGGAAACCTTTCCGCCGATCTGGACGAAGACGACGTAGAGGATCAGGCCGCGCTCAGCATAGCGATGCTCGCTCTTGCTGATCACGATCTCCTGCTCCATCGGCACGATGTACTGGCTGAAATCGCCAAACGTCACGTCGCCCAGCGCGCCCACGGCCATCCGTTGCGTGGCCTTGAACGGCCGGCCCAGCAACGAATCATAGGTCCCGGTCTGCGGGTTGATCGGCATGAGCGGCCGGCCGACCGCGTCGGTTTCGAGCTTGAGACTTTCGAGCGCGGTGTCGCCGAGGATCCACACGCAGTTACCGCGCAGTTGCGGCGGCACGCCATGCTGGATGTGGACGAGGTCCTCGTAGCAGACCTCATTGGCCACGGCACGCGCAACCGTGCCGATCGTCGTCGCCGCCGCGCTGGTATCCAGGATCCCCAGCGGCTTCCCGATCCCGTTGCCGGCGATCAGCGCTAGGTCAATCTTGTGCGCAACCACGGCGCGGAACAGGCCGTTGAGCAGCGCTTCGATGTCTATCGCGCTGCGGTTCAGGAGCGTCCGGGACAGGCTCGTCTTCGCGGCGAGTTCGTGTGTGTTGTACGTTCGCTGCTCGAACAGCGGTTCGCTGTCCGGCTTTTCGGCGCCTTCCGCCGTCCACGCGCAACTCACGCCGCCGTACTCGCCGAATTCCTGCGCAGCGCCTTCGGCGGCGGGCGCGTGCTGTGTCAGCGCGGGCCAGATCACCGAGCCGCTTTTCGTTGGGATCACAAAACAGAACGGCAGGAGCGCGGCGCCTTCGCCCTGGTACATCTGGAGCGTCTGCCGGTACTCGGTCTGGATAAGTGCATTGCCGAAGTTGGTGTTACTCAACAGCGGCAGCGCCTTGCCCATGACGCCGAGCGAGCCGACCGGCATCAGGAGCTTCGAGAGGCGCTTCGGAACGGCGAGCCCACCAGCCGCTTGCTTCCAACCCTTCGAGGTTGGCTGCAGCGCGTCGCGCGCTTTGTCCGGCAGCCGGATCTTCCCGTCGAGGTCGAAGAACCAATCCGTGAAGTGGTTCTCCAATTCCTTCGCGTCCTTGTCGTGGTCCACGGCCTCGGCCGGGCTGCCCTCGGGAATGATCTTCCCCGCGGGGGCTTCCGGCTCGGCGAGCTTCGTGAGTCGGGCGAGAGCTTCGCGCCGCTTGCCGTGCACTTCGGCCTCGGCGATGTCGGCTTCGAGGGTGTCGAACTCCTTGCCCTTGAGCTCGTACTCCGCCCGCAGCGCCTTCAGCTCGTCGGCCTTGCCGCCAGCCTCGGCGGTCTCGATCTTGCCGGACAAAGTTTCCAGCACGGCGAGACCGGCCTTGCCGGCATCCTTCAACTTCTTCAAGTCCTTCATGCTCAGTTCCCTTTTGCCTGCGTCCTTTGCGCCTCTGCGATCTGCTACCCATGCAGCAGTTGGAATCGCCGGCGGCGTCGCTCCAGATCGCGCTTGACCACGGTGGCGACGGGCGGCGCGGGCGAAGTGGAGGCGAGCGGTGGCACGGGCGTCCCGCCCGTGATCCCGATGTCTCCGGGTTCGCTGCTGCCGGTGTTGCCGGACGCTGGCGTGCCTGGCTCTGTTTTCACACTCAGGATTACTGCATTGACGTTCGCCGGCCGGTTGGTGATCGTGGCATCGGCGAACTCCGCCTCGCGGTAAACGACCTGACTCTTCCCGTCCACGGGCGCGGCGTCGAAACGGATTGGGCGGAAACCGACGCTCAAGTATTTCACCAATCCTTCGTCGGCTTTGACGCGGGCATCCTGACCGGATGCGCTGGCGCTGAATGTCGCGCGGATCCACAGGCCGCGCTCGTCCTCACGCGCCTCGACGACTTTTCCGATGGTCTCGGCGACATCCGCACCGTTCGCCAAGTGACGCCGCATCAGTAATGCGACCTTGCCGGCGGGAATGGCCTGTAGAATCGAACGCTTGAACGCGCCCGGGGCGAATCGTTCGCCCTGCGAATCCACGTCCCACGTTGCAACGTAGCCGGTGAGTTCGCCGCTGCCTGTGAGCGAGAGGTCCTTGCCAAGCTCGATCGGCGCGCCTTCGCGCCGCGCCCAGCGGCTGATCTCGACCGGGACGCCATCGGTCTTGCCCGCGAGCTGCTTTTCGGCGATGGCGAGGCGCTGCTTTTCGTCGGGGTAGTCGGCCATTATGGTCGCGTCGGCCATGAAGCGCTTGATGAAATCAGCGCGCGACTCCCCAGCATTTCTCTGCGGCATCGGCATCTCGGACCCTCTGTGAGAGTAGATACGGCCGTAGCACGGGCGTCTCGCCCGCGGCAGGGAGAAACACGAGCGGGACGCTCATGCTACGGCCAATGAAAAAGGGCGGGCCGAAGCCCGCCCCGAGGGGTACTTTGCGCTCTCCTTTCTTCACGACACCTGCCGGATGTGTTGCGCCACCGGCATCCGTACCGATGGCGGGTGCAGGAACTTGTCGTCCAGGGATTTCCCCGTCCGCCTGCGGATCAGGCAACCGCAATGCGGGCAGGTCAACAATATGGATGCCCGCCGGCCTCGTCGCATTCCCGCCAATTCATCATGCGTGGCAATCCCGGCATCGGCCAAACGGTCCAGATACCGCTCCTTGGGGAAGGCCCGGCCCTTTGACCAGGCGATCACCAGGTGAGCGTCGGTATGCGTTTCTCGGGCCAGTTTTCGCTTTGACCGGCCCTTTTCCTTCAACCAATCCCTGAATGCCTCACTCAGCGTCCTCATCTTGGTTCTCCTTGCCCCTGTAAGGGCGTTGTACAACAGTGCGCACGGTGACTAACCCGCAGCGGGGCTATCAAATGTCGCCTTATCACTCCTCTCCACCGTGGGTTGAGCTCGCAAGGCTCGCATTCGCTTGCTGGCTTGCTCCATCCTGGACGGGCTTTTCGACGCCCTGGCGACGGTAGCCCTAATGTTCGATGGCCATTCCTGCTCGAACATTCTGAATGCCGAGCACGCGGTTAGAATTCCTTCCAATTTCCCCAACTCTTCTTCCTTCTCTTTGGTATCGAGCTTGCGCGCCAGAAGCAGTCCACGAAGACGCTCTGCCGCATCAGCCTTGACCGATTCGAGTAGGTAGGGACAGACGCGATCTTCCGGATTGTGAGCGCGAAGCCGCCAGTCTGGATCGAGCGGGCAGATTGGCGCCGAACAGGTATCGTATTTGGGGCAATCCTTCATCAACACGAGGTCTCCTTGCCGGCCATGCCGGCGGTTGAATGGTTGAAAGGTGGATACGGCGCGGCTCAGGCCTTCTCGATGGCCTCGACGAAGCCAATCAGGAAGGGCAGCAGATCAAGATCGTCCTTCCGGATCAGGGCGCCGATGTACTGACCCGTGAGAAAGGACGGGTCGGGCATGTGGGGGAGCCGTTCCTGAATGGTAACGGCTGGTGGATCTGACGCCGGCCGGGATGGCTGGCGGGTGGGGCGGGTTCGCGCGCTTTGCATGGCGCAACCCTCCAACAACGCCCGGTCCAAGCGGCGAAGGCAAAGCACAGCCAGAGGCTGTGATCCGCGCCCTTTCGGAACGCGACTTCGATCTTGGACCGAGCTTGTTTTGGTGGTCTTACGGTTTCCCTCCTGGCCGTGCTTTGCGCCGGAGGGTTTAGATCAGGTGGGGCGGGAAGTCAAGAAGAAAGCGTCAGAGACTTTTCAGAACGATGAGACCGAGCAGGCAGATCGCTCCTGCCAGCAGGAGCCAAAAGTAATCCCAGGCTTTTGACCGGGACGGTTTCTCGATCTGGCCCGACTTCCGGAAGAACTCCTCCTGGCGGGAACTCATAGTCATCCTCCTTGCGCGCTATGCCGTTGACTACACCGCTGCGCGCGGCGCGCGCGCACAAAACCGCGCCGGCGGTTGGAACTCCTATTCTTTCACGGGATGCTTCTCGAGCTGCCGAACGTCTACGATCGGGACCAAGGTACATCTACAATTCGGATGAAGCGGGGGATGGCGCACGTCGAAGCCGCGCGGGCCTGACGGGATCTTCATCGTGCCGACGCCTTCAAGCGACAACTCATCGCCGGCGCTCCAGAATGCGTCGCCCGTCGCAACGCAGACGCCGTTCATCTCGGCGCAGAACTCGCAGGCCATGTCATCATCCGCGGTGAGCCACTGGACGACGGCAACCCCGTCATCCTTGTACCGATCCACCGCGCCCTCATTCGCCGCCCAGATCGAACCGGTGTGCGCCAGCATCGCCGCGCGCGCCTCGTCCAGCGTGATGCCCTCGTCCAGGATGCGCTGCGCAATCTCGGGCGGCGTCAGCCCGCGCTTCTTCTCCGGGTCCCAGTAGCTCTCGGCGTGCTGGAAGATCCGCAGGAGCCGTTCGGCTGTCGTGTTGGCCGCGCCCTCCATCGTGGTCCGGATCCAATCCTCCAGATGGCTCCAGTCGTTTTCGAGGACGAAGTGTTTCCAGTCGCCGATCGTCACGGCCTTGCCATGCAGATCCGAGCCGCGCGCGTCAGTGAGCGTTTTCGCTTTTTGTCCTCTGTGTCTCCGTGTCTCTGTGGTGGACGTTTCCGCGCCGGCCTGGCCGTAGGTTTCCGCCGCGATCGCAATGAGAGTCTTGTGTTGCGCCGCGATCAGTCCGCGCTTCCATTCCGGCAGCAGCGATTTCAGTTTGGCAAACTCGCCGCGCGCGGCGAAAGTGGCGGCGGCGTGAACCTGCTTGTCGAGTTCCTCACGCAGCGCGGCTTTGAGGCGTGGGAAGAAACGGTCGGCCAGGCGCGCGCGCAGCGCGGCCTGGCGTTTGACATTTGCGGAAGGCAGGCGGCGTCTAGTTTTCACGCGGTCCCGTCTGCCGAATTCTGACGGTGGTTTCCGCTCCATATTCCGCGATGTGGCGATTGATTTCGGCGGCCTTCGCGGTGTGGTACTTGGTCCCTTGCGCCTGCACTGCAGCGCGGTGAGTATCCCCTGAAACTAATGCCGCCTCCCGTGCCAACCGATGGAGCTCTGCGGCAGAGATATTTGCGGCGTAAAGTTCCCCGAGCGTGGCACGCTCCCGGTCGGCTATGTCGTTGGTTGCGAGATTCGCCCGCCTGCTGAGATCCGCCCCGCCTCCCGCCGTCCATTCTCCCGTTCGATCCCGCGGTTGATTGGGATCGAACTCTTTCCCCTCGAGCGCGGGCGTGGCCACGGGCGAGACGCCCGCCACTCCGGTGTCCTTCGGCGGCGTTTCCTGCGGCGTACCAAGTTGCGCGGCCGGCGTTTCGATCATGTTCGCCGGCAAAACGAAGATGTCGCCGCCGACATCGAGGGATTCCATGCCGGCCATTTCACGCGCTTCGTTGCGCGTGGCCAGTCCGCCGGCAAAAAGGCCCGCGGCGCGCGTTGCGCGTTTGTCTGCGTCTTCGTTGAGACCCTTGACCGCCGTGGTGTCGTGGTATATTTCCGCGCCGTCGGTCTCGCCCTCGTTCGTGAGCAGGCCGCGCGTCAGGCCGGCGTCGAGCATTTTCCAGAGGCCGACCATCGTCCCCTCATAGAACGCCTGCAGGGCCTGCTCGTAGTTCGAGTACGTCGCGTGCTCCAGACCTGCACGCATGCCCGCTACGATTGGCGGCACACCAAAGCAGGAACAGATTCGCGTCTCGCTCAATCCCGTCAGGCCGGGCCAATCGAGTTCACCCACCGGCGGGATTGGCTCGACTTTCGCGCCCTCGCCCTGCATGAACATCGTTTTGCCGCGTCCACCATCGCCGAGCGATTGAAGGAAGGCGCTGCGCACGGCGGTTTTCTGTTCCTCGCTCCATTCATCGGGCTGATAGAGAATCATGCCGGGGCGCTTGTTGTTCGCGAGCAGTTCCATCTGATAGTCCTGCCGCGCCTCATCCACCAGGGCGTCACGCAGCGCAGCCTGCAGCGGCCCGAGCGCCCGCGTCAGGCTCGACGGATCGGGGTAGAAAATGTTCACGAGGTCCTCGGCCTTCACCAGCACGGTGGGCTTGTTCGGACCCTGCCAGATTTCGTAGCCGCCCTTTTCGGGATTGGGTGAAACCCAGGACGTTGGCATGGGCCACAACTCATTGACGTAACCGGCCCGGTTGCGCCATTTCCAGATCCAGGAACGGCCGGTCAACTGGAGGTGCATCACGGAGTGGTTGAGTAACTCCGCGTAGCTCATCATCGGGTTCGGCACATCCAGCAGCGCCTGCAACGGATGGTCGGGCAGATCGGTCCAGCCGTCGGGCGTTTCGATCCCGATCCGTGGCGGCGCTTCCTGCGCTGCAAGGCAGAGCCGGCGCACACAGGCCCAGACCGCGGATTGCTGATTACTCAACGCTTCGAGGGCGCGCGTGTTGATGTTGAGTTTCTTCGCCCAGATCTCGCCGGACGTGGTCCAGCCGGATGTGATCCAACCGCCGGCCGCGCTGTTGGGAATACCGCTTAGCAGCTCCCAGCCGCTGGATGTGCGCGGATCGCCGCCGGGATCGGCCTTGCCACGCAGGAACTTTTTTAGGCGTTCAAACATCGGATCTCCTCACACGCTGATGCTCATCCGCCGCCGGCCGCTGACGGCTTCGCTCGCCGCAATCTTCAAGCTGTCGGCCTGGTCGTCGTGTTTGCCTTTCGGAAACGCGGCGATCTCCGCGATCCAAGCCGCGTTCCACGGCGCCCGCAGGATCTTCACATGGCCGGCCTCGAAGAGCGGTTCCAACGGCGACATCTCAGCAACCTTATCTCCCCGCGGAATGTGGTTGCGCACGATGGCCTTGCCTGCGAGCAGCGCGCGGATCCGCGTGAACGTGTCCTTGTAGCCGGCCACCGTTTCGATCTTCACCGTCACGCCGGCGCCGTCGCGCTTCGCGGTATCCAGCATGCGGCCGTCGCGTTCGAGCGCGCTCCACTGGCCGCGCACAACGTCACGCACCCAGAGGTCCTTGCCGTCGAAACCCGCCAGCGTGCCAACAGTGAAATCGGGATCGTCCTTCACGCGTTCCTTTTCCGTCGAGGCGAGATCCCAGCCGCGGACGTAGCGCAACCCGTTGGGACACGCATCTACAATCTGCACCAGATCGGCGCGTAGCATCCGTCCGGTTCGCGGCTGAGGATCTCCCTGGTAGAGCGATTGCCAGGCGTAACTGCCGACGGCCGCACGTTGCGCCTCATACCAACCCGCGGGGAAGCGGGCGGTAAAAAGGAAACTGCCGTCGGCAGCCTGCGCCGGAAAGTTCACGCGGGCGAAACGCGGAAATTGGGGATCGCGCTCCATCTCAGCGAAGATGCGGCCGGCCAGATCGTCTTCGTGCCAGCGCGTGGCCACGATGACGACCGCATGCGCCGGCGCCAGGCGAGTCAAGAGATCGTTGCGGAAACTGTCCCAGACTTTCGCGCGGATCGTTTCGCTCTCAGCCTCCTCGCGATTCTTGCAATAGTCATCAATGACGAGGATGTGTGCGCCCTTGCCCGTGATCGTTCCACCCAACCCCATCGCGTACATCCCACCGCGATGGCCGTGGATCGTCCATGCGCCGACCTGATTCATGTCATCACTCAGGCGCAGGCCCCAGTGCGGCGCGCACTCGCTGAAACAGCGGCGCGCGTCGCGTGACATGTACTCGCTCAGATCGGCGCTATACGTCGCCAGGATGACCTCATGGTCCGGGTTGCGGCACAGGTGCCAGATAGGATAACGACGCGAACAGATGTCGCTCTTGCCGTGCCGTGGCGGCATGGAAATCACCGCGCGGTATGTGCCGCCTTCCTCGACGGTCGTGGTCGCGCTCTGGAGCTCCGCCAGGAGCGCCAGCGTGTGCTGACCATAGAGATAATTCGGCGCGGGCGGGAACTCTTGGAAAAACTTTCCAAACGACAGATCGCAGCGCTGCGCGCGTGCCTGGCCGGCTTCATCTGCGGCCCGTTCGAGTGCCGCGGCGATAGGGTCGGGATGCGCGTCGGAACTCGGCGTAACGTTAGGCCCCGGGCGCGGGCGTTTGCGCGCCATGTTCCGCCTCCGCCGCCGTGGCCTGTCGCGCCGCTAATACGAGTTGGAATTCCTTGCCGACCTCACGCTGGACCGTTTGCGCCAGCGCCGGCCCACACTGTTTCAGCAGGACTTTCTGGTAGGCGTTGATCAAGCCTTCGGCCTGCCAGGTTTCCGCGATCGCCGGGATCGCCTGGGTCTTCATCCGCAGGACCGCCTCCTGCAGCTTGGAGACGACAGCCATCATCTCCCTCGGATCCGCGTTGGGATCGCTCACGCGAACTGAGAGGCGTTCGACGAGGCCATACCAGGTGCGCTCCATCGCGGCGATGTGATCGCCGAAAGAGCCTTCCATGTCGCGCTTGAGGCGTTCGCGTTCAGCCAGGCGCGCGGCCGTCTCGCGTTCCTCGGCGATGGCCTTGCCTGACTCCGCCACCATCTCGGTGAAGCCCTGCCCGTCGCGTATGAGCCGGCGGATCGTGGATTCGCTGACCTCGCCGCATTCAACGCTGTTCTCAGCGATCCAGCGCGCCGTGGCGGCAACATTGCCGCCGGTGAGGGCCACGGCGTGGGCGATGATGGATTTGTGTCGGGCGTCGTAAGCCACTCAGCCTCCCAGCATCTTCATAATCGCCGCGGCCGTCGCGCCGCCGATGGTGGACGGAATGGCGATCTTCGTGGCGCCGCCAATCAGCGATGCGAGCGTGATACGATTGTCCACAGTGACCGTTTCGACTCTCTTCAATCGTTCCTTCAGATCCTTCAAGGTTTCGTCGCCTTGTTTCAGCCGTTCCTCGATCCGCGCATGGGCATCCGCGTTCTTTGCCAGGCCATCGCCGTGTTTCTCCAGCACGACCTGTACCTCCTGGATGCGCCCGGCGATTTCACGGTGGAGTGCTTCTAGCCGCATCTCGATTCGGATTTCGAGCGCGCCGATCGTGGCGTCCACGTGATCGCCGATCTCCTTGGATTGCCGCGCGGATTCCTGGCGCGCGGCCTCCATCACGATCGCGGCGAACCGCTGGGCGAAATGTTCCATCTCGGCGCTGGGCTGGTCGGCCATGATCCGCGTTCTCCTGGCGCGCTCAAACAGTGAGCACCACTATCATGGTAGATACGGATTCGGCCTTCGGGCGTCCGTGTCGAGCACGGCTCCTGCCAGGCGGCCCGCACAGGCGGGCGCTTCGGTTAGCGGCGCGGAAACTCCACATTGGAGCGATGCGCCGTGCCCAAAAAGATTGTCAAAGACCTCTACTCACGCCGAATCTTCCGCGCCGTCCGGCAGTTCCTGCATCTGTTCCATCACGGCCAGCAGCGGGTATTCGGGCGGCGGGCGCGTGACCCGCATGTCAATCCGCTGGATGTCCCGGAGCGCAAAGCAGGCGGCCACGTAGGTGAATTCGCCCAGCGAAAACTTCCCACCATGCCGAAACTTCCGCAGTCTCAATAACGTCCGGGCGGCAACATCCTGGTGTAGATCGTCGAAGGTCATGCCCTTCGGCGGGCGGCCACGGTGCCAGCGGAAGATGACCGTGCGAACTTTCTTTCGCAGGGCGCGTTCGATCTCCGCCGTTGTCGGTTTCGCGCCGATCCGCGGGATCGTAACGCCGAACATCGTGGTCTGCGTGCCGTCCACCACATCGAGCATCGTTACCGCTCCCATTCATGCGCGACCGCGCGGATCTCGACGCCTGGCCGGCAGAGCCAGGGCAGGTCGAACAGATGAATCACCGCCTCGGCGTCCTGCTCGCGCTTGAACTGGATCCCGAGTTCGCGCTGGATCGCCCAACCGCCCTTCACGCAGCGCGGGTCGCAGAGAAAGCCCTTGCTCTCGCCGCCCTCAAACCATTCAATCAGCCAGACCTTTTCCATCGGTTACCTCCATCCAAATGTCGGCGACATGTCCCGCGGTTCCACGGCCTGGCGCACGGCGCGCGGCGCGCGGTTCGTTTCATCGCCGCGGCTGGCGAGCACGTTGACGAGCATGATCTTTTGCCAGCGATTGAGCTGGTGGAGCGCCAATCCGCGAAACTTCCATTGCGCACTCTTCGCCTGGTACGCCTCGAACCACTCCGGGGGATGGACGATGCCTCGTTCGACGAAGACCGCGTGCAATTTCTGATCCAGCTTCGTCGGTTTGCCGTTTAGGACGTCGACCAGGTAACTGGCCTGGCTGATGGATAGATCGGAGAACGTCGCGAGGCGCGCGTTGCCGATGTGCGCCGCCGCCCAGGAGATGCGCTGATCGCGATCCTCGCCGGCATAGCGCTGACCGGCCGGGCCGAATGTCCGCGGGTCATCGTCACGTTTGAGGCGTGAATACAGCGCCTGGAGCAACCGCAGCTGCTTGTCAGTGAGCCTTTCCATCGGTTCCTCCTGCCGGCGAGACGCCGGCGGTCCGACCCAGTTTGGCATGCGCCCTGGTCAGGATTTCATCCAGCACGGAGATATGTTCATTGAGTAGTTCACAGCGCACTTCAACGCCGGCGGTCCGATACGCCTCTTCCTCATGTTTGAGATACCGCGAAAGTTCTCCGAGCTTAAGGATCAGCGCGCCGGTCGGTTCGCGGCGCAGATCGAGACGCACCGGCGGCGTCACCGGCGTTCGGATGCGGGCGGGTAAAACTGCTTCGCTCACATGGGTCTCCAGACTTTCGCCTCGACGCCGCTGTTATTGGGGCGGCGGAGGCCGCTGTCTCGAATCTGTTCCTGCGCGCGCAGCTCGCCGATCCGGCCGCAGACCGTGCAGAGCCGCAATCCCAGCGCCGCGGCGATCTCCTCATTCGTCGCGCCCGATGCGCCTCGGGCGCGGATGTACGCCAGGACGCGCGCGCGCAGGAGCGGGGCGCGGCGCGCAATCGCCACGGCCCCCGCTGCCTGCGTTTCTTCACCGCGCCGCGCGGGCGGTGCGATGTCCCAGAGCGAATGCATCATGCCGCACTCTCCCGATTCACGGGCGAGGCGCCCCTGGTCGCATGCTTCACGATCTCCGCCTCCGGCGCGCGGAGTTCCAGCCGGCTGCTCTTGCTGACCTTGGCGCATCTGCGCAACTCGCGTTCCCAGGTCAGATGCGCGCCGAGCAGTTGCTTGAGCTCTTCTCCGAGCGGTCTTCTGGGGCAGAGCCGCTCGAACTCCTCCTTATCGAGCAGATCCTGCAGGTCTTTCACGTTCCACGCCATCCGTTCCTCGGCGACAACCACAGCCTCGCAGCCTTCGGCGCAGGGATGCCGATCCACGCCGGCCTCCTCGAGCAGCGCGCGGATCGTCTTCTTTTCGGCGCTGAGGATTAGGAGCAGAGACTCGATGTCCTGTTGGATCGCCACGGCCACCGGGATCCGATTATTCAGCGCCCGGATCGCCGCCTCGACACTCGTCTTCGTTGCCTTCATCCATCCCGTCCTTTCCCCACCCGCTTACCATGCCGCCGAATCGTCTCGGCTCTTGGGTTTCGGTTATCCGCACGCTTGGCGAACGGCCAGGGCGTGCGAGAGATTCGCGTTTATCTGCCTGCAGCCGGGGCAAATCAGATTGTGAAACCCCTCGCTCGCAAACTTACTTCCACATCTTAGGCAACGGCGGCTGGCGGCGCCGTCTGCGGTTTGTGCCTGCACTCTTTGCAGATGCCCTTCTTGTTGTCGCGGCGAATCCGTTCGCCGCACCGGGTGCACTTCGGCGGTTCGCCCAACGCGGCCTGGTGTTTCACGCGCCAGCGAGCGTTTCGCTTGTCCCGGCCGCACTAGGTGCAGAGACCGCTGCGGTTGTCGCAGCGCAGGTTCCTGCCGCAGGTCGAGCACTTGGCGGGCGGGACGCCCGCCGCTCCTTTTGGGCTGGCGCCCTTGCGTGTGGCCCAGGCCCGATGCGCAGCGGCCTTGCCGCTGAAGCTCTGCGCAAGCTCGGTCAGTTTCTCCGCGACACGGCGCTGCACTTCCGCCTCGATCGCTTCCTCGATCCCCTCGATTTTCATTCTGACCCTCCTTCTTCCGGCGGCGCCGGTGGCTTACTCCATATAGAGCCGGCTGAAAGCATTGCAGCCGGCCAGCATCACAAGGAACAGCGCGACCAGGATTATGAGGCCGAAGCATATGGCGTCATCTCGCAGATCATCCGGCAAGCGTCCCTGGCCACCCTGCAATCCGTTAGCGTTCATCGTCTCGTTGTCTCCTCTGGCAGCCGCAGCAGAGCACACAGATAGGGACTGAGCTCGACCGCGTGGCCTCGTTTTCTGGCGGCGTCCGCGCGCCGCTGCAGTGTTCTGGCCGCCCGGCAAACGCTGGGCGTCGCACGCCGGCCGGGCCTTTGAAAATGTCGCGTAACTTTCTCAAGCGCCGTCATGCTCCCCTCCTCAAAGCCGCAGATCAAGGCAGGCGCGGCAGCACATCGATGCCGTATGAAGTAGTTCCTTGCGCATCGCATTGCAGGTCGCGTTTCTCTTCGCGCAGGCGGACCTGTTCCCAGAATTCATCGAGCTCTTCGAGGATTACGGCGTATGCCTCATGAGCCGAGGCAAACGTCGAATGCTTTCTCATTGTATCTTCCACCTCCGCTCCCAATTCCTTGCGGAATCTTTCCAGCTCGTAAACATCTGCTCCCGTCATGCTCCCCTCCTCTCCATCACGGGCGAGACGCCCGCGCTATGCGCTCGCCGCCTGGCGCTCGGTCTCCTGGTCGCGTTCCTCGCTGGGCACAATGCCCAGGATTTCGTCCATCCCTTCGCGGCTGTAATCCCAGATCCGCGCGCGCGTCGAGAGGTGGTCGCTGCGGATCCAACAGCGCGCCGTGATCCAATGCAACTTGCCCCGTTCATCGCGCTGCTGTTGTTTCACGAGCACTTTCTGGAGCAGGAAGATAAGGCGGATGCGACAGCCGGCGCGATAGGCCGCGGCGTCGCAGAGCCCCTTAAGATCGTCCTGTTCGTTCTCGGGTAACCGGCCGGCGCGATCAAAGATCAGGCAGACGGCGCGGTGTTCCGGTCCGGAAAGCTTTTCGAGGCACCGCCGCAGCGTGCGGCGTTTGCCGGCATCCCAACAATCGCGGCCCGCCTCATCTACCAGCTCGCAAACGGCCTCGTAGCTCGATGTGGTGCAGAGCGCCGCGCAGCGCGGGCCGGCCTTCGAGAGCCGCGATTCCCGTTCGGCCTGGCGCGCGGCGTAACTGGCGCCGGCGACAGGGCCGCTGATGCGGACGATCTCCACCTCACATTCCCTCCGCACGGGCTGGCGGGTTGCCTCGATCAGTTCGCGCTGCGAGCGCGTAAGTTTCTGTCCAATCATCTGCGTGACTTCTCCTTTCTGGGAGCAAACACGATCTCGACCTCCACGCCGTGCGATGCCCACCAGGACTCGGTGACTTCCGCCCACAGGAGGCGGCCACGGGCTTGCAAGACGGCGTTGCCGGTGGCGTGGAACATGTTCTCAATTTTGTGGTAGACCACCGCCTGAAACTTCCGGGGATCGGTGATCTGCTCGAAGGCGTTGGGCTTGGTGCCCTGCGTCGCAGCCGTCGCATCCACAGAATCGAGCCAGTCAGCCAGGGGTTGTTTCTCACTGTGACAATTAACCTCGGCAAGTTCCGTCAATGTCTTCGGAGTTGTCGTTTCCACGGAGAGTAACGCCGCAAACTCCGTCCATTCAGCGAGCCAGCGATAGAGCGTTTTTTCGGAAATCCCCGCAACCTTGGCGAGTTCCTGGGCGGCGAGCGTGCGCCCGGAGAATGGCCGCCCTCCAGTATATCCGGGCCGCTGCCGTTGCTTTTTGTTGAGGGCCTCTATCTCAGTTTTCACATCAGCCCGTTCGCCAAAGGTGCAAAGCTGCCGAACGATCTCCAACCGTTTGAATCGCGCCTCCGCGCCGGAATTGCGCGCGAAGATCGTCTCCGCTTTCAGAGCGCTGCAGAGCTTGCGAAGTCCCGGCAGATCGGTTGCGGATTCTGCCTGCGCCACGATGGCGGCGGGTGTTTCGAGTTCCTTCATGGTTCCTCCTGTTCATCATGGGCAAGATGCCCATGCCACCTTCAGCGGACGATCTCGTCCGACGTGGCCTGTTTCAGCGGTTCGCGGGCGTGCGTCTGGCGCCATTCTTTCGCATCGGCATCGCGCCGATCGGCCTGGTGATCGGCCGCGGTCCACGGCAGGGCCTTGTATGCGCCGAGCATCGGGTGCGTCAGATCCTGGTAGTATTCGTCAATCTTGATCGCCTTGGCGGTCGCTGTTTGGTAACGCGGGTTCGACCGGTTGTCGTCCACGACGATGACGCGGAAGGCCTCCGGGTCGGCATCGTCCTGACGCGCGCCAGGCGGCATCACGAGCACGGTTTTCTCCTCGGGCGCAAATTCCCATCCGTTCTCGGGCCGGTCGAGTTCTGCTGTCCAGGCCTTTCCGCCGAACTGCACGGCCATACGACCGGATAGCACGCGGCCCATCCGCGTCGCAATCACGAGGCGCTTCCACTTCGGCACGCCATCACCATCGTCTCGGATTTCACCCCTGGCCAGGTCAACGTTTTCCCAGAGATCCGCGGCGACGGCGCGGCCCGCGCGCCCGGTCGCGCCCTTCGGTAGGGCGAGGAGTTGTGCCCGTGTGAGCGGGCAGCCGCGGCGCGTGAGGACTGAGTTGTTGGTGAGGGCGATGGCTTCGTTGAGCAGTGCGAGAAATTCGAGATGGCTCTCATATTCGTTCAACGGACGCAGGCCGAGGCCCGCAGTTTCCTTTCGGATCGCGTTGCGCGTCGAGACCTGCGCCAGCGCGCCCTTCGCGCATTTCACACCCACTTCCGCCGCAGCGCCGCCCGTGGGACGGTCACCCATGCGAACATAGGGGCGCGCCCCGCCGCAGAGCCACAATAGCGCGCCCATGCTCAGTTTCTCCGTCGGATGCTGCCCCGGTTGCAACAGACTCAGGCGGTGCGTCAGTGTGGAAATCTTGTCGTTGATAAGCCACTCGGGAAACCAACCCAGCTTGCGAATGAACTGCACCATGACGTCCTGCCGATCAGGCTGATCGTTTGGGCGCCAGCCTTCCGATTCGGAACTCGCCACGAGATCCGCGGCCCAGATATGGGCGCTGGCCACGTCCACGCAGAGGAAGATCCATTGTTTCTGTTTTTCGCGAATCTCGCCCGTGCGATAACGCGCCTCCCAGCCCGTCGCGTCCACAACCGCCGCCGCTCCGGCGTAGGACGCGTTTGCGCCGGCCAGACGTTCGAGATGATCGCGATAGTTTTCTCGGTTCGCCGGCCCGAGCCGTTCCCGCAGCAGGCGCTCCAGTGTCGGCAGCGGCGGCATGGCGTGGCCCGCGAACCCGGGATGGCTCTCCAACGTTGCGCGGATTTCCGGGACTGCAATCGCTGCGGCGATGGCCTGGCGGCGTTTAAGGATGGTGTATTCGCCGGCGCCCTTGTCATGCGTGTCCTTCAGATGGGCGGCAACCGGAGGCCCGACCACTTCACGCAGCGCGGCATTTCGCCGCTGCACGGATTCCACGCAGGGTGTCCGTCGCAGCCGCAGCCCTCCATTCAGGATTACGACGAGCCGTCGTCGTTTGGATTTCTCCAGCCCCGGCGCCCCGGTATACGCCACTGCCCAGGGTTGGTCCCAGCACCGGGCGAGAAACTGTCTGCGCAACGCATTGATGTGCGGCCGGCCTCCGCAGTTGAGATCGTCCCAGGCGTGGCGGGCCTGGTCTACGGCGCGGTATTGCACGGCCTCAAAATCGAACCCGATCGGATCAATTCGCTCAGCGGTTCGGCCGGCAGACAGAGCAATGTCCTCGCAAGGAATCTGCGTTGCGACGCGAAAGGCGTCAGGGCGTCGCGGATCACCTGACGATGGTATTCCGCCATCAGACAACGCGTCACGCGTACCGCCGTTGTCCTCGCAATCTCCGGCTGATACAGCGCGTAGTCCCCCAGCCCCAGCCGCTTCTCCAACACGTGCACGTCTATGTTCAACGCGTTCACCAGATCTCCGAGCAGCGGCTTGATCGTCGCTCCGTCCGGACCGTCCTTCGGTGGCGGAAACAATCTGAGCGAGCGCCGGTGCATCTCCACGGATTTTGACTGCTGCGCCGGTGTCAACGGTTTGCGGCTGGCCTTTTGCATCGGTACGATCCTCCTGTTGGGGTTGCGGTTGCTGTCCGTCGCTGTCCGTTACTGGCGGCTGCTGTCCGGGATTCCCTGCTGATCCCCCAGCAGTAGTGCCCGTGCGATCTTGAGCATCGCGATCATCGCTGGACCGTTCGCAGGGTGCGTTGGCGGATACCGCGGATCTATCGGCTGCGGTTTGCCCGTCATCAGGTAACTTAGCAGCAAAACATTCTGTGCTCGCCCCCATAGATCGGGCCGGCTCAGGATCAACGGACACAGTTCGTCCAGCGCCTGTTTTTGAAGCGTCTCCATCCTTCCTTCCTCCTGTGCGGGGTTCACGGTTGCCGCCCGAGCCGTCGGGTGGCGTACTTCCATCATCCTCGTCGTCGCCATCGAGATCGGGATTCTCGGGGCGGCCGGCCGCGACCGGCGTGAGCTTTTCGCTGATCTTTGGCCAGTGCTTGAAGAACCGGCGCCTGAACTGGTCGTCGGAATCCTTCGGATCGATCGGTCCCTGCTCGTCATACCAATCGTTGATCGCCGCGAGCAGCCACAGGGGCGGGGGCACGGTGTCGAGCGCATCATAGAGCGTGCGGCGCTTCTTATCGGTGTAAGGAATGAGGTCCACTGGCTTGAGCGATGGCACGCCGCCCTGCGTTGCTCCGATGATTTTCCGCGCTGTGACCTTCATGTGCCTTCTGTTCCCTTCTCCTCCTGCATGGCGTCCAGCGGACTGAACATTATAGTTCTGTCGGCTGAACGTCAATAGGAAAAAAGGCGGAAATCCGCATTTTGTGCGGTATTTTACGTATCAATGCGGTGGGACGGAGGTTATGCGAATGCTATGGCTACCTTGGGCGAGAGGGTTCGTGAACGCCGCAAACGCGCTGGCCTGACGCAGGTTCGGTTGGCTGAACGGTGCGGCGCCGGGCGCACATCCGTTATTGCCTGGGAGTCGGATCGGGCTGAGCCTGAGCGGCATAGTGTGCGGTTGGCTGCCGCGCTGGGCGTGAGTGTGCACTGGCTCCTGACTGGCGCGGAGGCATCTGATCTGGTCAGGGAGTTCGGGATCAAGCAGCCAACGGATGCCCCAGGAGACAAGGCCCCGCCGCCGCCCGCAGAGTCCTCTATAAGGACAGCGCTGGAGGAGGTGCTGCGAACGGGGCCTGTCGAGCGCCTGGTGGCGCGGTTACCCAGATACGAGAACCCGTGGCTGCCCGTGGCCGGCATCGCCGCCGCAGACGAAGACGGAGCAAGGGTTTATGACGCCGGCGAGGCGCCCGGCCAGTTCGCTCGCACGGCCGGCGATGACCTGCGCGTCATCACGGCGCGTGGCTCCAGCGCCGAAGAAGTGGCTCGCAACGGTCAGCAGATCGTGATAGACGCCGCAGTGCGCAACGTCGGGCCGGGCGAGTTGTGCGTCGTGTACCTGCGCGACGGCACACTGCGGATGAAACGCAAGCACCGCGACATCGGCGGACAGCGCTGCTACCAGTCGGTCAACCGTGAGTACCCCATGTTCCGTGTCGCGCCGAGAGAGGTCATCGCCGAGTTCCCCGTGGTGACTGTCCTCCTCAAGTGCGCGACGATTGCACCGGTGCAAACGGTGGATGAGGGGCTGCCCACGTAACGCCGCCCGCCAGAATCCTCCAAACAGCCCGATCCGTCGTGCCCAGAATGCCCCCCGCGACGTCAGTCCCTACTCAGAAAATAGCCACAAACCACAAATTGCGCCGTCGCCACAGGAACTGCGCCGTATAGCAGCACCGGCTT
>Ga0209777_10003857_pt1 | contig 18143 bp, 10 predicted proteins | sample FrelakmetHBP12HB_FD_187147 | JGI IMG/M metagenome (GOLD analysis project Ga0209777, IMG submission 187147) | Freshwater lake sediment microbial communities from the University of Notre Dame, USA, for methane emissions studies -HBP12 HB (SPAdes)... | ecosystem: Environmental > Aquatic >...
TCATCAGATTCTTTACAATTTCTTACCGAGCTGATTACTCGTCTTACAGAACCCAATGCATTACTCTCTCAATTAGATTCAATTTTAGAATTCATAGGTCATTCAATCAATGCTTCTCGTATTTCAATTTTATTTCAGGGGGAGTGGCAGAAACTTTCCTTGTATTGGCCTTCTGATTTGCATAAGATTTCCACAACCACCCAAAAGCTAAGTTATCCTCTTAAAAAAACAGACTCCCAATCAAGGATTATTTTTGAATACCGCCAAGACCAGGAAATTGATGAACGCATGCTTGGCTTAATAACCGTATTGATTGATTCCGCTCTTGATTCCTACCGTATCATTCAGAATGAGCAATCCCAACGTCAATTTGTCGAATCCATCAATCAAATATCCACGATTCTCACTTCCACCCTGGATCGGGATGAATTATTATCGCTTTTTCTTGATCAACTTCAGACATTAGTACCTTATGACAGTGCCAGCGTTATGCTTTTACAGGGTGGTTTGCTTTATATGCATGCTGCCCGGGGGCATGAGAATTTTTCTGGGCCAGTGGATATTTCCCAGATTTCCTTTATTCCTAGCGAGACTTATCTAATGGAGGAAGTATTATTAGGCAAAAAATTGGCCATATTACCAGATACCAAAAAATGCCCGCAATGGCTCTGGACGCCCTGCGGAAAGCATATCCGCTCCTGGATGGGAGTGCCACTGGTTGTGAAAGAAAATGTGATTGGTTTGTTTTCTCTGGATAAATCCACCCCTGATTTTTTTACGCCTAAACATGTTCAACTGGTTTCTGCGCTCTCAAAGCACGCCGCTCTGGCATTGGATAATGCCTTGCTTTTTGCTGAAGTCCAGGAGGCACATAGACAACTAAAGGGATTGTCTGCAAAAATTATTAAAGCTCAGGAGCAGGAAAGGCAAAAAATCGCCATGGAATTGCATGACCAAAGCGGTCAAGCCTTGATTGCTTTACGTGCAGAATTACGTGTTCTGCAATTCCAAATACCTGAAAAATCCAAGAAAGTGTCTCAACAGATTGAATATTTGGATCAAATTGTTCAAGACTTGAGCAGGGAATTAACTCAATTGGCTTATGATTTGCGACCTCCCACTTTAACAGCCTTGGGTTTGGTATCAGCCCTGGATCAATACGCCCAGGATTTTCAGGGGAGAATGAAAATCCAAACCATTTTTTCCCATGACCTGGATAAAATCTATTTAACGGAGGATATCGAATTGGTGTGTTACAGAATTGTGCAGGAGGCTTTAACCAATCTGGTTAAACACGCTCGTGCCACTCAAGTGGAAATTAAATTATTTTTCCAGGAAAGTAGATTACATTTAATTATCAAGGATGATGGAATAGGAATTAATAATAGCAATGTCCAAAATAAACATGGGTATGGGTTAATCGGTATTCGGGAAAGATTGGCTCAAATTGGCGGTACGTTGGAAATAAATAGTCAGTCTGGTAAAGGCACCGAACTGATTGTAGCCATACCTATCAATTAAAGTGATCAATAGATCATGAAAACCGACTCTCACAAACCAATTTCCATATTTCTAATTGAAGACCACCATATTATGCGCAGGGGTTTGGCTTCTCTATTAAAAATTGAAGAACATGCCCAGATTGTTGGAGAAGCAGCCAGTGGAGAGGAAGCGCTTAAGCTTCTTTTTTCCTCCGTTTTCCCAGATTTAATCATCATGGATATTTCCCTGTCTGGTATGGATGGGATTCAAGCTACCCGCGAAATTATCGCCCAAAAAACACAAGCGAAAATTTTAATTTTATCCATGTACAATAACCCGGTCTTTTTACAGAAAGCGCTGGAAGCCGGGATTTCAGGATATATTCTTAAAGAATCGATGGTGGATGAACTACATAATGCCATCCATACCATTATGTCGGGGGGAAGATATGTAAGCGAAAAACTTACTCAAATTAAAGATTCTGAAATGTCTCTAGAATCTTTGACCCCAAGAGAAATGGAAATATTCGAGAAATTAGCCAATGGAGTTTCCGTTAAAGAAATTGCCCATGAATTTGTGATCAGTATTTATACTGTTTACGCTCATATCTCTAATATCAAACGAAAGCTGGGGATCGAAAAGAATTTTGATATTCTCCGCTATGCCATGGAAAATAAAATAATATTACGAAATAAGATCAATTAAAAACGCACTTATTTTAGATACAATTTTTTTCTAGATTAATTCTGCTGGCAATTCATACTCCAACCTTCCAAACAACGCATGGTGGTCACAGCCTTTACCGCCATCCAGTCTTTCCGTGCCAGGGGTAATACCCAGGGTATCCAGTATGCCGGTGGCAAAGTTGCTGGCCGCTAGGTCAATGGTGCGACTGAAGAAGGGGAAAATGCTGGTCAGTTCGGGTAAGCTGTCCATCCCGATTCGGTTGTGAAAACGGATCTCGCACCCATCCCAGCCGCGGGCAGTGATTTCTTTAAATACCTGTACGCTGCGGTCATCCTGGCGCCAGGGATCCAGGTTGAAATCTCCGGCGATGAGGATGTTGCGTTGTTGTAGCAAAGCGGGTTTGTTTTTGTTGGGGTTGCCAATGAACATATTGAAAAGCGTGTTGACCCGGCACTCCACATTGATGTTGTGCAGGTGGAAGCAAGCCAGATCAAAGGTGAATCCATCAGTCAGTTGGATCGCTGCCACCTGTGAGGAAAAGTCCCGGTCGCAGGCATTCCCCTGTCGCTCAGTGTGTTTATTTTGCAGGTAATGTCTGGGTTTACAGCCCAGGATACGCCCGGCGCTGATCTTGACTGCAATGCCATCAAACTGGGAGCGTTTATCGGTGACGATGGTGTAATCCTCCCCCAGCATACGACGGATTTGTGGATGTTCAGGATCCTTACCTATATATTCCAGACAACCAATGCTTTCCTGATAGACCACAATATCCGGTTGCAGTTTGCGGATACGGCGCGTGATTCGTCTTTCCACATTACGGGACGCCAGCTTGTTTTTGTATTTCTCATCGAAATATTTAATCTCGAGATTGCCGAGGTTGACGCATAGAATGGAAAAGGAGGGCATATTGTTAATTATATCCTTAGTGAATACTACGATTTTTCCCTGATGATGGTTTCGATGATCTGGGCGGCATAGTCAAAGCGGTTGAAAGCTGGCATCAGATAGATACCTTGGGCGCTTTTTTTCACTTTCTGGATCAATTCAACTGCAAGTTCAATTCCCTTGCGCGCCCCCATTTCCCCGGCAGATGCCATTTGCGAATGTATTTTTTGCGGAATTTCAATCCCTGGCACTTCATGTTGCAGGAAGGCGGCATGCCGGGCGGAAGCCAGGGGCAGGATGCCCACCAGAATAGGCACTGGAAACTTGCCAAACCGCTTTTCATAGGATTGGATGAACAACTCCAAAGGTTGGGTATCATAAATTGGCTGGGTGAGAATGAAATCCGCCCCAGCTTTCAGCTTACGGCGAAGTACTTCCAACTCACGTTCCACATCCGGCGGAAGCAGGTTAAGTGCACATCCTACAAAAAAGCTGGTTGGCTGACCGATATCCACCCCGGCATGATCCACCCCGGCATTGAACCCCTGTTTAATTAATTTGATCAAGCCGGAAGGTGCCAGGTCATAGTTATCCATGGCTTCCGGGTAATCTCCAATGGCGGTCGGATCGCCCATGATGACAAAAATGTTACGCACCTCCAGGGCATGCGCTGCCAGCAAGTCCCCCTGCACGCGCAATAAATTACGTCCGCGGGTGGGGAAGTGCAGTACAGTTTCCATTTTCAACTGGCGCTGGATGAGACTGCAGACTGCCCAGGGGCTCATGCGCATGCGCGCCATCGGGCTGTCGGCTACATCGATCACATCGGCACCGGATTCTGCCAATAGGCTGGCGCCAGCCAGGATCTTATGGGCGGAAAGTCCGCGGGGTGGGTCAATCTCAACAGCAAAGACGAACTTGCCATTGGAAAGTTTTTTGGCGAACCGGGTGGGTTCTTCTGCTTTACCCTGTGCTTCATCCACTTCGCTAGGCGGAATGGAAGCACTCGGTCTGTTGATTTCAACACCGCGGGTCTGGATGGCTTTGTGCATGGCTTTGATATGCGCCGGGGTTGTACCACAGCAACCCCCGATGATCCTTGCGCCACTCTGCCAGAAGGAGATGGCGTAATCGCCAAAATACTCCGGTGAGGCGGGGTAGAAAACACGCCCGGAGACCTGTTCCGGCCAACCAGCATTGGGTTTAACCCAGTACTGTCCCTGTGGCAGCGTCTCATGCATCTCTTTGAGAATACGGATAAGCTGGTTGGGTCCGCCGGAACAATTGATGCCGATCACATCTGCTCCATAAGCGTTGAGATCTTTGGCTACTTTGGCAGGATTATCACCCAACAGGGTGCGGTCATCGCGGGTGAAAGTCATCGAAGCAATAATGGGGATTTCAGCGGAGATTGATCGGGCAGCAGTAATGGCTTCACGAATTTCGTACAGATCAGTCTGAGTTTCGATCACCAGCAAGTCAGCGCCTGCTTTAATTAAAGCATCGATTTGTTCATGATAGGCAATCCGGGCTTCTTCAGGTTCCACCCGCCCAAAGGGCGCCAGACGTACTCCCAGCGGACCCACATCGGCGCCGATCCAAACAGTCTTCAAGGATGCAGCAATCACTTTCCTGGCAAGTTCCACACCGGCAGTATTAATTTCCACCAATTTATCTTCCAGCCCATGGCGTGTCAATTTAAAGCGGTTGGCACCAAAAGTATTGGTCAGGATAATCTGTGCGCCGGCGACGATATAGTCGCGGTGAATCTCGCCTACCAGATTGGGATTGGTCAGGTTAAGCAGGTCAAAACATTGTTCAAAGCCAACTCCACGCTCGTGCAGCAGAGTACCCATGGCACCATCTGCCAGGATGGGTTGTGGTTTTTTTAGTAAATCGAGGAAATCATTTCTTTTCATGGGTTTTGTCATCCCTTTTAGTTTAACGCATAGAGAAATAAGTTGCCCGAGGATGATGCACAATCATGGCAGCAGTGGAAAGCTCGGGCGACATTTGAAATCCTGAGGTTAAGGTTATTCCAAGTTCCTGCCGGGCAGGCAGGAAACCAAACAAGGTGACGTGCTGGCTCAGGTCGGGCAGGGCGGGAAAACCCCAGGAAAAGCGCTTGCCTTGTCTTGGTGATAAACCCAATTCCCGGCGGACCAAGGCATGCGCATATTCCGCCAGGGCTTCGGTGAGTGCGACTGCCAAGCCATGCGAAAAATATGCTTCACTCAGGTCAGATGTTTTATATAGTCGGTTAATATATTCCACCGCCCGTTTACCCACACTCACCAGTTGAAATGCGCCAACGTCCATTATTCCGCTGTGTGTGGGGGCAAAATAATCTGCCAGGCATAAACCGTCATCCACGGGCTGCCGTGGAAATTTAAAACGGGTAATTTCATGCGGCTGGGGATTATGAACGCTGTTGCCATCAAAGATGATTAGGGAATTTCCGGAGGATTGAACCGGCCAATAGCCGTACAAAACCAGTAAATCCAGCCAAGGGAAGGACTCTAGATCGGTAGTCATCTTTTTAAACCGCAAATCAAAATCATGGCTGAGTTTTTCCCATTTTTCACCGCGGGCATTCTTTGCTCCCCAGGATAAACGATAAAGCGATTTCTTTTTGATGTACGGCAGCACATCCTGAAGACTGGGTTTGACCAGGCGCGAACCCCAGAATGGCGGTTGAGGAATTGCAGCTCTTTCTATTTTATTGGCAGAAAGATCACTCGAGGATTTTTTATCATTCTTTGAGCTAAAAGTATTCAGGGTTTGACCAGAATTTATTTGCTCATAACAGCTTGTCTTTTTTTGAGATATTTTTTCCAACACAGCCAATGCATCAAAGGCATCCTTGCAATAATACACTCCACCATTATAGGATTGGCCATCTGTTCCAATTGCAATCCGGGCGGCGAATTCAGGATTGATGGCTGCTCCACCGATTAGAACTGGGATGATTTTCTTATTACGATGCAATTCAGCAACAATCTGCGCCATTTGTTGACTGGTACTCACCAGCAAAGCGCTTAGGCCGATGGCATCCGCATTCTTTTCGATGGCAGTCTGGATGATTAACTCAGCCGGTACCTGTTTGCCCAGATCAATCACCTCATAACCATTGTTGGCAAGGATGGTATTGACTAAATTTTTACCGATGTCATGGACATCACCATATACGGTTGCCAGTACCACGCGACCTTTGGTAGTCGCTTGTCCATGGATCATGTATTGTTTCAAATGTTCAACTGCCGCTTTCATCACCTCAGCTGATTGCAGTACAAAGGGTAGGATTAATTCACCGGTTCCAAATTTCTCTCCGACTAATTGCATGGCTGGCAAAAGGATTTGATTAAGAATACGCAGCGCGCTCTCGTTCCTTGTTGCATCGGTATCCAGGACGACGAGTTGGTCCAGATCTTTTTCCAAATCCTGTTTCACGCGGTTAAGGATATGCCAGGTAATTTTTTTCTCAGTTGTCAGGTTTTGGGATGATTCATCGGTGTTCTTTTGTTCCGGTTGATGATCCTTAAGTTCAAAATAAGAAATATAGTCTGCCAGTGCCCGAGAACCACGGTTATAAATCAATTCCTCGGCCAATAATTTTTCTTCAGGCTGAATTTCTGGGTAAGGTTTTATTTGGGCAGGATTGAGGATGGCCATATCCAGACCGGCCTGTAGGGCATGATAAAGAAATACGCTGTTCAATACTCCACGGGCTTCTTTTGCCAAACCAAAAGACACGTTGCTAACTCCCAGGGAAGTGAAAACTCCGGGCAGTTCGGCTTTGATCAAGCGGATGGCATCCAGGGTTTCCACGGCCATGTTGGAGGAATCAGGATCGCCGGTTGCAAGAGTGAAGGTAAGTGGATCAAAGACGAGGTCGCCTGGCCGAAGGGAATATTTCTCAGTTGCCAGGTGATAGATACGCTTTGCGATATCCAACTTTCGCTGGGCGGTTTTAGCCATGCCCTTTTCATCAATGGTCAGACAAATAACAGCCGCATTGAATTGACGGGCAAACATCAGCACCCGGGTAGCTTTCTTTTCACCACTTTCCAGGTTGATGGAATTGATCAGGCAGCGCCCTGGCGCGTTTTTAAGCGCGGTCTTGATCACAGCTGGATCGGTGCTGTCAATCACCAGAGGGACATCGATGGATACCGATAAGATTTTAACCAAGCGCTGCATGTTCTGGGCCTCATTACTTTTTTCGGTCAATGCGGTACATAGGTCCAGCGCATGTGCCCCATTTTCCACCTGGTGACGGGCGATCGTCAGAGCACTTTCCCAATCCTGGCTTATTACTGCCTGTTTAAACTCTTTACTGCCCTGTGTGTTTAACCTCTCGCCGATAATTAGCGGAGTTGGTTCCTGATGCATTGGCAGGGCATGCATGGCAGAAGAAAGGGAGGGCGTTCTTTGGGGGTTGTGTTGAGGGGCAGGATGCTTGCCTAGCTCTTGCACCAGCAAGCGCAAATGCTCAGGTGTGGTGCCACAACAGCCACCAACGACATTGACATTATATTTATCAACAAACTCAATTAATTGGTCAGCAAATTCCTGCGGTTGGAGTGGGTAAATCGCTTCGCCTGACTGGCTGAGTGGCAAGCCGGCATTGGGCAGGCAAGAAATGGGTAAATGGGAATGTTCTCCCAGGATTGAGATGGGTTCACGCATATGCTCCGGACCGGTGGAACAGTTAATCCCGATGACATCTATCGGCATTCCATCCAGGATGGCTAATACCGCCTGGATGTCTGTTCCCAGTAGCATGCGCCCATTGGTATCCAGGGTTACCTGTACCTGGATGGGCAGCTTAGCGCTGATGCTGCGGATTCCATGAATGGCAGCTTTTACTTCAAGAATATCCTGGGCAGTCTCAATCAGGAAAAGATCTATGCCGCCATCCAACAAACCTTGCGCTTGTTGGCGATAGACATCGACAATTTCATCAAAGCTGAATTTGCATAAATTTGGGTCGCCGGAAGAGAGCAGTTGACCGGTCGGTCCAAGTGATCCAGCTACAAAACGCGGATGATCCGGGGTGCTGAATTCGTCAGCCAGGCGGCGGGCGAGATTTGCCGCAGAGTGATTAATCTCCTGTACTTGTTCAGCGATGCCGTATTCTGCCAAGGTTATCCGGTTGGCGCGAAAGGTATTGGTCTCAATGACATCCACTCCAACTTCCAGAAAAGAACGATGGACTTTTTCTATTACCTGGGGTGAGGTTAGCACCAGACAGTCATTACAACCGCATAATTTTTCCCCTCCAAAATCAGCGGCAGTTAATCTCATCCTGGTCAGGTTGGTGCCCATAGCGCCATCAAAAACTATGACTTTTTTCTTCAGTACGGCAAGATATGAAGTTTTATTGATTGGGTCTTTCATAATAAGTTTTTATAGTTAGTCAATTTTTTCTTAATAAATTCATTAATAAAAAACCTCTCTGGATGGAGAGGTTTTACTTACGATTCACCTCATCTTCCAGAACCTCCGCATCTGCGGTTTCTGCCGGAATTGGCACCAGCGTTTATTCGTGGTTGCCGAGGTTTCTCAGGGCCGGTCCCTCCACCTCTCTGGATGAGAATTTCATAAGTATATTACCATGAAGACGATAGCCGGTCAAACATGTTGAAAAAAAGCAAAATTTTGACTTTTATCTCCGTTTATGCTATTGTTAAACTTTGAATTTTGGTAGAAAAGGTAAACGAATTTATGCTGCGTGAAAGAATTGCGGATAACGTATATTGGTTTCAAAGTGAAGTCTATGCCCAGGTCACTGCGGGAGTGGTGGTAGGCACTTTCTGGGCAGCTGTAATTGACACCCTGGCTACACCCGAGGAAACTCTGTCGATGCGTTCTTTCATTGAAGACTCGCTGCAAATGCCGGTGCGGTATGTGATTAATACCATTTACCATGCGGACCATACCTGGGGCAATTGTTTTTTCCCGGGCGCGACAGTAATTAGCCATTCGCTATGCCGGAAATTAATGGCCGAACGCAATGAAAACGCCTTAAAAGACATAAAAGGGCAGGATTCCGCCTTCAGCCGGGTAAAAATCGTTTTGCCAAGCCTGACATTTGATTCAGGCACATTATCCCTTCAGGTTGGGAAAAAACATTTGAAGATTTTCCCCACACCAGGCAACAGTCCTGATGGAATTTCAGTGCTGGTGCGTGAGGACCGCATCCTCTTTGCTGGTGATGCTTATATGCCGTTGCCTTATATTGTTGAAGGTGATGTGGATATTCTGGCGGACACAATTAAGACAATTGGCAAGATGAGTTTGGAAAACATTGTCCAGGGACATGGTGAAATCATCCTGCGCGGGGAGATTGAGCAGGCCACCCACAGTAATCTCAACTATATTGCCAACCTGAAAAAAGTCATCAAAGCAGCCGTCAGGATCAAGGATCCCACCAAAAAATTGATGGAGGCAACAGTGGAATCCTGTGGTAAAAGTCGTGTGTTGTTGGGTGGTCAGGTGGAAGTGCTGCACCGGCGTAATTTAATTGCCTTATACCGTAAAGAATCCGGTCACAATAGCGCCCAATTGGCGATTAAGTTTTAAATTTTATTTAAATCCGATTGACTATTTGTTAATCAAAAGTAAGTATTATTTAAACTCAGCCGATGAGAAGAGCCAGAATCCAAAACAATCCAAGAAAAATCAGGGGACCGATAAGTCTTGTACGGATGGATTCACCCGGTTGAATTAGGGTAGCCAACTCAATCAGTGCATAAAAAATTCCGAGAAGGATGAGACCATAGCGGATAGGAGCAAATGGCCAATAATATAAACCCATGGCGGTCTGGGTTGTGACCAGCATAATGGCACCCGCCCATGCAAAGTTCCAATTTTCTTGCATGCGTAAGTGAAAAAGGCGCAGGCATAGAAGGGCGCATACCGGTGCCAAAGTGAAAAGTAATAGATAAAGGCGCAGCCCGGCTGCACGGACAGAAATTGCCAAGGTAAGAAACAGACCAAAGCTGACCGAGGTGAGTACCATCAGCGCTGGTGCATGGCGGGTATCTTTACCATCAATAGAAACATATTCAGCCAGCAGCACTCCCAATAAAAGCAGGGTACCTAGTCCAAAGACAGCCCACCATTGAAGGCTGACTTTTAATAATCCCAATGGAATACCAATTACCCAGGCAGTTAATGCAGGTAAAAGATAATGGGGATAAATGGGTTTTTCTGCCCTGCGAGGATGATCGCGGATCAACCAATCTGTGCCAGCTGCCGCCAGACCAGCTGCCAGGAGGGAAATAACCACAGTGAAATCCATGCGGAAAGCAATCAGTATTCCCAGAAGGTTAAAAGATAATTCGCGGGAAGGTGCCTGAATAAAAGGTAGAAGGGCATAAGCCAACAGGATCATGGCTGCCACCACACTCAATCGGTTGAATTGTGGGAGAAAATGATGCTCGTCCACATTCTCATTTTACCCTGTAACCCTTTTTATTAGCTGACAAGCAAGTGGATTTCAAGTTGAACACTGCTTAAGAATAAAAATTCTGATTGAAATGAGTGCTATGGTAAAATTAAAGATTGTATGGAAAAAGACCTCAATTCAACTGCAATTACGCCTCCCAGGATAATTCCCGCTTTCGTCGCTGGTTTTAATGCGATTGCGAATCATATCTACCTGATTCTTTTTCCGGTACTGATTGATCTCTTTCTCTGGTTTGGTCCGTTGCTGCGGGTTAAGAATCTGGTTCAACCTGTGTTTGAAAATACTATCAAGCAAATGGCCAGCGTTTATCCTGCCGATACGCAAACCATGATGCAGGCCAGCAAAGATACGATCATGCAATTTTTTGAACATTTCAACCTGCTATTTCTTTTAAGGACTTATCCGGTGGGTGTGCCCAGCTTATTGGTGGGAATTGCACCTTTGAATAATCCCCTTGGGAATATATTCGTGCAAGAATTGGCATCCAACACAGATGTTGTACTGGTAATAATTGCCAGTCTATTGGTCGGGATTATTCTGGGGGCGGTATTATTTAGTTTGATTGCCCGGGTGGTGAACAGCCAAAAACAATCCTTGAGTGTAAATAATCTTATTTATCAGGTAAAAAATACGGTCGTTTATTTCATCATGATGGTTGCCCTGGTAATCGGATTGGGTATCCCATCCTTATTATTAATGTCTGCCATTATCGTTTTCCTGCCCGGGTTGGGATCTATCCCTTTTATGATCCTGGGAGTGTTTCTGGTATGGATGTTGTTGCCTCTGGCATTTTCTTCACACGGCATATTCACTGGTCAACCGAATGCGTTTTCTTCAATTGTGAACAGCATCCACCTGGTACGTAGATATCTTCCCGGGACCGGATTATTCTTTTTAATTGCTGTTTTGATCAGCCAGGGATTGGATATGCTTTGGGCGACGCCCGCATCCAATGACTGGCTGAGTTTGGTGGGTATCCTGGGGCATGGGTTTATTTCCTGTGGTGTCCTGGCAGCCAGTTTTATTTATTATTCCAAAGGGATGGAATATATGCAGGAAAAAATACGCAAGGATTCAGCAAAAACTGAAATGCCTGTCCATACTGGGAATTAATGCATTTGTCATCGCGGAGGTTAAGTGGCGGATTCCACCAATAAAATAAGCTCCTATGGGGCAAAAGATATTCAGGTGCTAGAAGGGCTGGAAGCAGTCCGCCGGCGGCCAGGAATGTATGTGGGTGGAACCGACCAGAAAGCTCTGCACCATCTGGTCTATGAGGTGGTGGATAACTCCATCGATGAAGCCCTGAATGGTCCCTGCAATTGTATCAATATCACCATCCATGAGGATCAGAGTGTTACGGTCGAGGATAATGGGCGAGGTATTCCAGTGGATATCCATCCGGAAAAGAAAGTCTCAGCCCTGGAAGTGGTGATGACTATCCTGCATGCAGGGGGTAAATTTGGCGGTGGAAGTTACAAGGTTTCCGGGGGTCTGCACGGTGTAGGTGTCTCAGCTGTTAATGCCCTTTCAGAGTGGTGTGAGGTGCGCGTTAAACGCAATGGGAAATTATATTTCCAGCGCTATGAGCGTGGGATTCCTCAGGAAGATGTGAAAATTATTGGAAAATCTGATCCGACGGAAACAGGCACCATTACCACATTTCTTTTTGATAAGGAAATCTTTAAAGGGGATTTGAGCTATCGTTTTGACACCTTATGCCAGCGATTCCGCGAGATGGCTTTTGTTACCCGCAGGGTGGAAATCCGTTTTGTAGATGAGCGTGAAAAGCCTACCAATCGCATGACTTTTTTCTTTGAGGGTGGGATCAAATCCTTTGTGCGTTACCTTAACCGCAACCGCGAAGTGATGCACCCTGTTTTCTATGTGGAAAAGGAAGTGGAGGGGGTGGACATTGAAGCTGCTTTGCAATATACCGATGCATACGCTGAATCCGTTTATTGTTTTGCAAACACCATCAATACTATAGATGGCGGCACGCATCTAACTGGTTTTCGAGCCGCTACTACGCGCGTAATTAACGATTATGCCCGTCGCAATGGCCTGATCAAGGATACTGACAGTAACTTCACCGGTGATGATACCCGTGAAGGGATGACGGCGGTGATCAGTATCAAGCACCCCGACCCGCAATTTGAAAGCCAGACCAAAGTCAAATTGATGAACGCGGAAGTACAAATGCTGGTGCAGCAGATTGTGGGCGAGGCGTATAACGAATTTCTGGAAGAAAATCCATCGGCGGCACGCAATATCATCCGTAAATGTCTTACTTCCGCTCGTGCGCGGGATGCCGCCCGCAAGGCACGTGATTTGGTCATCCGTAAATCTGCCCTGGAAAGTATGACCCTGCCGGGTAAACTGGCCGATTGCACTGAACGCGACTCGGAAAAAACCGAACTTTATATCGTGGAAGGTGACAGTGCGGGTGGTTCAGCCAAACAAGGGCGCGACCGCCATTTCCAGGCCATTCTTCCACTGCGCGGCAAGATCCTTAACACGGAACGGGCACGCTTGGATAAAATCCTCGGCAATAATGAGGTCAAAGCGCTAATCTCCGCCCTGGGCACCAGCATAGGCGATAACTTCAGTTTGGAATCGCTGCGCTATGGACGGATTATCATCATGACCGATGCTGATGTGGACGGCAGCCATATCCGTACCCTCTTGTTAACTTTCTTCTTTCGTTATATGCAATCATTGATTGAAGAAGGTCATCTTTTCATTGCTCAGCCACCGCTGTATCTGGTGACAAGCAAAAAAGAAAAACGTTATGCTTTCAATGAGGATGAATTAAATAAAACAATTAAGGAATTTAGTGGGAATGGAAAAGGTGATAAAGCCACTATCCAGCGCTATAAAGGGCTTGGTGAAATGAATCCGGAACAGCTCTGGGAGACCACCATGAATCCGGAAAATCGGACCCTGTTGCAGGTGACGATTGAAGATGCTGCCAATGCTGACCGCACCTTTGATATGTTAATGGGAGCTGCAGTTCCACCCCGTAAACGTTTTATCCAGACGCATGCCAAAAACGTAAGAAACTTGGATGTTTAAATTAATCCCTCACTAGTAAGTGAGGGATTAATTGGATGTAAATCTCAGGGACTCGGAACACCGTGTCCCTGTTTTTATACTTGTCTTACGGGTTGGGAGTGGCTTCCAGCGTGACTTCGATAATCTGCGTTTTGTTATCGCGGATGATCTCCAATTTGATTTTAGTTCCGGGTTCAGCAATTGAAATCATAGATCTAAATTGGCCCATTGTAGTAACGACTACATTATCCAACTTGGTGATTATATCCCCTCCGATCATTAATTCCTGGCCATTCAAGGTGAAAGGTTTTAATCCTGCTTTCAATCCAGCTTTATCTGCCGGGCTGTTCTTAGATACATTCATGATCAGGACGCCCTGGGTATCCTTGCTGAGTGACATGGCTGAGGCAATTTCACTGGTCATAGTTGCCCCAGTGATACCCAGCCAGCTTTTTCCGGTAAGTTTATTTGGTGCGGTTGGTTGTGCAGCCGCTGCGGTAGCAGGCCTTGCCTGTAGGGCAACCGATAACTGCATCTCTTTGCCGCCTCTTAACACCGTCACCTGAATCGATTTTCCAACCTCTCCATATCGTGCCAGGTAGGCCGCCAGGTCTTCAAAATCGTTGATAGTGTTTCCATCCACCTTGGTGATGATGTCTCCACCGATTGCAACCTGGTTGCCGTAAATGGTGGTTTCACTGCCACTGCCAAGGATGCCGGCTTTTTCTGCGGGTCCATTGGCTTGCACTTTGTTAACCAAAACTCCGCGTTGATCGGGGTTTAGTTTCATGGCTTGCGCCAAATCTGCGGTCATGGAACTGCCGGTGATACCCAGCCAGGCATGCAAGTAACTGCCTTTGGAGATCAGGTCAGGCACAACTTTTTGGACAATGATGGAAGGAATTACATAACCAATTCCAGTAAAGCCTTGCGAGGGTGATTCGATGGCTGTGGGCACACCGATTAATTTTCCAGTAATATCAACCAAGACACCGCCAGAATTACCCGGGCTGATGGGTGCATCCGTCTGGATGACATCCGGAATGGTATAAGTTGCTCCATCCTGAGCGGTGTAATCTACTGGCAGGGAGCGTCCCAAACCACTGATGATTCCCACGCTCATTGACCCTTGTAAACCAGCGGGTTCGCCAATGGAAATGGCAATCTGGCCAATTTTCACCTGGGTGGAATCTGTCAGTTGAATGGGGATTAATTTTGACCCATCTTCCACTTTAATTACAGCCAGATCGCTATCCACATCCGTTCCTACTAATGTGGCAGGTTTGCTGGTACCATCGGAAAATGTGACAACAATGGAATCGGCACCATCCACCAAGTGGTTATTGGTGACAATGTGACCTTCGGTATCCCAGACGAAACCAGAACCTAAAGCGCTTGGTTGTGATTGTGGCTGAGATTGATTCGGTGAACTAAACGGATTACTTGGTATAGTGACACGGGATGTTTGAACTTTCTGGGTCACCATAATATTGACAACCGACGGCAATACAATTTGATATACCTTTTCATACGCTTGTTGCAATGTCTCTAATGACGGGCTTTCTATTGCTGGAACGGATACTACCGGCGCTGTCGTTGGCGCCTGAGTAGCTTGGATTACAGGCGTAGTCGCGCTGGTGCTGCACGCAGTCAACGCGGTAAACAAAAGAACAGTTACGGGGATAAATATTTTATTAATTTTCATTTTTACTCCTAATTTAAATTAATTTTTGCTTTAAATAAAAAACGGTACTGAGGTGGCAAATTCTCGCAAAGATCAAAGACTTGCAGTTTACCAGCATCAAAATCCAAAAATAAACGATGTCTAAGTAGATGTAAATTTTTCATTCTTTTTTTCCTAATTGCGTAACAATTAATATCATTTAATTATGAAAAATTTGTTAAAGAAGTGTTAGCGTTTTAATAAGTGTTGGTAAGGGACGGCTAAAAAATTGACTTGAACAGGATTTATGCTGTATTTATCAGTCATCTTTGACAATTCTTATAAGTCTGGAAAATGGGGATATACATTTTGTTTTATTCTTTAGGAATACAAATAATGATGAATTAGAACAAATGATATAATAACCAATTGCACGAATAAATATAGATTATTTGTTCTAAAAAGGATTGAATATGGCACAGAATGTCATCCGTGTAGTTGGCGCACGCCAGAATAATCTTAAAAATATCAGCGTGGATATCCCGCGCGACAAATTGGTAGTCATCACCGGCTTGTCTGGCTCAGGCAAGAGCTCACTGGCTTTCGATACCATTTTTGCTGAAGGTCAACGCCGTTATGTGGAATCGCTCTCAGCTTATGCCCGCCAGTTCCTGGGGCAGATGGAAAAACCGGATGTGGATTACATTGACGGTCTTTCTCCAGCTGTTTCCATCGACCAAAAAGCCACTTCCCATAATCCCCGTTCCACCGTGGGAACAGTAACGGAAATTTATGATTATTTACGTTTGTTGTTTGCCCGGGTGGGCATCCCACACTGCCCGGTTTGCGGACGCGAGGTGGTCAAGCAGTCCGCCCAGGAAATTGTGGATAAGATCGCCTCTCTGCCGGAAGGTAGCAAACTGCTCATCCTGGCACCGGTAGTGCGCGGCCGCAAAGGTACTTATCAAGCTGTCTTTGATGAGGTCCGCAAAGCCGGATTTGTCCGCGCCCGGGTGGATGGCAAAGTATTTAATCTGGAAGAAGAGATTGACTTGGACCGCTACAAAATCCACAATATCGAAGCCGTGGTAGACCGCCTGGTAATCCAAAAAACCGAAAAAGAAGAAGAAAAGAAATCCACCTTGACTCGTTTGACGGATTCTATTGAAACGGGTCTGAAGGTTGGCGAAGGCTATTTAATTGTTCAAAATCTAACTTCAAATGAAGATCTGTTTTTCTCGGAATTCCTGGCTTGCCCTGAGCACGGAGTCAGCCTGCCGGAAATTGAACCACGTAACTTTTCTTTTAATACTCCGCATGGCGCCTGCCCGGATTGTCAGGGATTGGGCGTGCGTCAGGAGATCGACCCTGAACTGGTCATCCCGGATAAGGAAGTCTCTTTCAATGATGGCGCCATAGTTGCCATGGAGTGGAACGGTCCGCGCGAACAGGGTGGCTATTACTGGCAAATGGTGGAGGCAGTGGCCAAGGAATATCATATTGATCTGGATAAACCGGTGGGTGAACTGCCAGAGGATAAGATCAATCTCATCTTGTTTGGCACGGGCAGCCGTGAAGTGAATATGAGTTTCCATGGACGGGATCGCCATACCGACATCCGCGTAGCATTTGAGGGTGTGATTCCAAATCTGATGCGGCGCTATAAGGAAACTCAATCTGAATATATCCGCAGTCGGATTGCCGAATACATGACTGACCGCCCTTGCCCAACCTGTAATGGCAACCGCTTACGCCCGGAGGCGATGGCAGTTACTGTTGAGGGAGAAAATATCGTTGAAGTCACCCGCTGGCCGGTGGAACGTACCCTGCAATGGGTGGAAAAATTATTTGGTGAAAAATCGCCCTTGAGTGCGAGGGATAAGGCAGTCTCTGATCGCGTATTGAAAGAGATTCGTGCCCGTTTGGGATTCCTGGTCAATGTAGGACTGGATTATCTGACCTTGAACCGGTCAGCCGCATCACTTTCCGGCGGTGAAGCTCAGCGCATCCGCCTCGCCACTCAGATTGGATCGCATTTAGTGGGTGTCTTATATGTGTTGGATGAACCATCGATTGGTTTGCATGCTCGTGATAATGCCCGCCTGCTGACTACCCTTAAAGAATTGCGCGATCAGGGCAACACTGTGCTCGTGGTGGAACACGATGAAGAGACCATCCGCTCGGCGGACTGGATCATCGACCTTGGTTTGGGGGCGGGTGAACACGGCGGGGAGGTAGTGGTGGTGGGTACGGTCAAGGATATTCTCAATCATCCCACCTCGCTCACTGGTGCCTATATGTCGCGGCGGTTGACCGTACCGCTGCCCGAAAAACGGCGGGACAGTAACGGCAAATGGCTTCAGATTGAAGGTGCGCGTGCCAATAACCTTAAAAATCTCACAGTGAAAATCCCATTGGGTCAATTTGTATGCATTACGGGGGTATCCGGTTCAGGTAAATCCACCTTGATGGTGGATGTGCTTTATAACGTACTGGCGCATGAACTCAACCGCGCGCACACCACTCCGGGTGATTATGACTGCGTTCAAGGCATGCAGTATCTGGATAAAGTGATCAACATTGACCAATCTCCCATCGGGCGGACACCGCGTTCCAACCCCGGCACATACACCGGTGTGTTTGATGAAGTGCGCAAGTTATTCGCTGAACTGCCGGAAAGCAAAATGCGGGGGTATAAAGCCGGGCGCTTCTCTTTCAACGTTCACGGCGGACGCTGTGAAGCTTGTCAGGGGCATGGACAGTTACGCATTGAAATGCAGTTTCTCCCGGATGTGTATGTACCCTGCGACGTGTGTCACGGCTCACGCTTTAACCGCGAAACACTGCAGGTGCATTTCAAGGGCAAGTCCATAGCCGATGTTATGAATTTAACCA
>Ga0209777_10003858_pt1 | contig 18141 bp, 16 predicted proteins | sample FrelakmetHBP12HB_FD_187147 | JGI IMG/M metagenome (GOLD analysis project Ga0209777, IMG submission 187147) | Freshwater lake sediment microbial communities from the University of Notre Dame, USA, for methane emissions studies -HBP12 HB (SPAdes)... | ecosystem: Environmental > Aquatic >...
TAATTGAGGTTACACTTGCTTGCGAGGCGGGAAGTTGAACTAGAATAGTTGTGGTGGAAAGAGTTTCAGTTGTGAGAGGAATTGAGGTCGTGGTTGATTGGGATTGCGTGCGAATGGGGGAGATGGGGCGCTGAATAGGGGTAGTGGAGGTGACAAGCGTTTCAGTTGTGAGAGGAATTGAGGTCGTGCTTGACTGGGATTGAGTGCGAATGGGGGAGATGGGGCGCTGAATAGTGGCGGTGGTGGTGGTCAGAGTATCGGTAGAAAGAGGAAGTGCGCTTGTGGCTGAGAGACTTTCCGAAAGAATAGGAGAAGGAGAGCGAGCCACCGGGATGTCCGATGTTACCAACATTTCAGTGATGATAGGAAGCGCGCTTGTGGCAGGCAGAGTCTGAGTGAGAGCTGGCGAGGGAGAGCGGCGTGAGGGGCTAACTGTTGTGCCAGAAGTTTCTCCAGTCATAGGAAGTGAGCTTGTAGAGGCAAGAGTCTGAGAAATAATGGATGCTGAAGATGGCACCGCAGTCGATGTCGAGAGGAGTTCATCCAAAAGCGAGAGTGTGGATGTGGCAAAAAGAGATGGCTGCAGGGCAGGAGATGGCGTGCGATTGAGAGGGATAGTTGAAGTTATGAGCGCTTCGGCTGTTGCAGCAAAAGAGCTTGTGGTTGAAAGCCCTTGAGTGAGAATAGGCGATGATAGGCGCTGATATGGAGCGGGGAGAGAATTCTGAGAATCAGCTGCGATAGGAGCTGGACTGATACTCGGTAGAGTTGGGGTGTGATCAGGAGCGGGAGAGTGCGAAATTGAAGCTGTGGTGAGGCTTTGAGTTGTCAGAAGAGGAGTGGCGCTCCGAACTTTCTTTTCCTCTTCTTCAAAAATGAGGGGAGCCTCAACAGGCCGGATGACTTGCACGTTGTGCAATGACGAAAGTCCTGTAATGCTTTGTTGGCTAGATGCCTGCGATTTGGAAGCTGGTTGAGTACAAGTGGAAGTGGAAAGGGTGGGAATTTCAACCGTCGAGGTAGAAAGAACAGGTGTTTTACTGCGTTCTTCTTGCGCCAAGAGCTCCGAAAGAGGTCTCGTCCTTAAGCTATGATCTGCTTTTTCATCATCGAACTGGGACGCTTGTTGGTTATTTATCCCGGCAGCGGGAGGATCTAAAGCTTCATCTTCGTCAATTTTTGGGGTTAGCGTTATTGATGAATCAGGAAGTAAACCATAATAAATCGTTATGGGCGCCGATGTCCAATCTTTCAATATCGTCAGTTCTTGCTCGGCGACGGCACGGGTGGAGGGCTCTTTTGGTGGGTTACTTTTTTGAATCTCGATGAGTTTTTTCCTCACTTGGGAGGTGCTGATGACATCGCGCAAAGCGATGGCGAGATCTTCTTGGGATAAGTTGTAGGCAGATCCTGGAGTGGAAATTGCCCTAAGATTTTGATTGCGGGTTAAAAAATGGCGCAAGCTGTCGGTGCCGAAAAAATAGTTTTTGCCTTTCACCTCCATGTGTAAGACCCACCCGAACATTTTGCAGAGGAGCCGCCGAATGAGCCCCATGTTAAACACTACCTTAATGCCCGGTTGAATATCCTTTCCCGTCAGCTGTTTTATCTGATCATGGGCCAACTTAAATTGACTCTCTGCGTCAATGTCGGCTAAAAAATGAAATGATTGCAACTCTTGCATATACCCTCCTATAATTAAAATGAGTGATTCTTATAACACCTTGAGCGGTTTTTATGGAGAGATTAAAAGTTATGGTACTGGAATAGAAGCGCCTTGGCCAATGGAAAGCTCTTGGACAAGCTGCAAAAATTCGTGCAGCCAAATGGTAATCTGTTTTCCCATTTGATCCACAAGAGGAGACCAGCTGAGACAGACAATAAAAATAGCCAGCCATGATTTAAGCCCCATTCCCAAGAAAGTAATCTGAATTTGAGGAGCAAGCCGGTTGATGATCCCTAAGAAGGAGTCGGTCATCAGCATGATCAACAGCCCTGGCATGGCAAACTGAATCGATAAGGTGGCAAATGTTTGCAAGGAATGGGTGACCCTTTCACGCAAAGGACTCTCTTGGATGAAAAAAAGCGGGCTTAAAAATTTATCGACCGGTACGAGATCGTAGGAGGAAAAGATCGTGTCGATGACATAAAAAGGGCCATCTGCAGCAAAAAAAATACAGATGAGAACTAAGTTGAAGAGCGTTCCAAGTGGAGATGATTGATTTTGAATCGTCGGGTCATTCACAAGAAGACTGGCAGCCCCTCTCTGGTGGTCGATCAGCACGCCTGAAGACGAAAGGATTAAAAAGGGCAGAGTGACGAAAAAGCCGATGATGATGCCGATCATAATTTCCTTTCCAAACAGCATCATCAGGGTCAAATTAAAAGGAAGAGGTGAGGAAATTGAGAGCATGACCTTTGGAATGACCACCACGACAAGGCAGAGGCACAAAATAAATTTTACCGAGTGGGGCAAAATTCTTGCTCCAAAAAATGGTGCGAGCGCAACAATAGGAATCATGCGAGCAAGAGAAAGAAAAAATACCGCCAGAACAGTGTCTGGAGACGATGTCATGATTTTGCTTTTGGTCAGCAAATCAGCGTAATCCATCTCACTTCCAAAAAGAAAACTACTTTCTCATATACGCTAATTACTAGAAAGCCTCAAACTATTTGCAAGCCGCAGTTTCAAGCGGCTTTGTTGGCTCTGGCTGGCTCCCTCGCTCTTCTTTTGCGAGTTGATCGAGGATTTCACTCTGGCGTGTGTCGTAATAGGTCGCCAACTCTGGATATTTTATCCCGAGCCAGTCTCTCAGCGGACGAAGTCGGCGTTTGAATTCATAATCCATCTGCTCTTTTGCTTTCAGATTAGGCTGTTTGAAGAGGTGGCCTGTGTCGATGTAAATGGCTCTGTTTTTAATAAATCCAATATTGTTGTTGCGAATCAGGGCGTAGTCTCCATCGACAATTTGTTTCTTTGCTAGCGTGATAAGGAGGTCGAAAATTTGATCAAGACGAGCTTTGGCGCCAGCAACATCGCCCTTTTTCATCAGTTCGTTGATGGTCGGAAGAACATAGGTTGCCTTGCGCTGAATCAAAAAGGTGGTGTTGCCAGGTTTAATTTTATAGGATTGGCCTTGGCTATCGACAATTCTGACACCATGAAGCAGATTGTCAGTCCTGTTTAAGTGAACAAACAGAATTCCAGTCTCTTCAGGAATTTCTTCAAATGAGATTTTTGAGCTCCAGAATATCTCCTGACGGTGGTTTTTAATAAATTCGGCCCTTTCACGGAAAGACTTACTGAACAGATATTCAATGGGATGGTCTTTAAAGGGCTGGTCACGAAGGCGCTTTTGTTGGAAGAATTTAATCACAAATTCCCCGTCTTGGCTTTCAAAAGCATAGGCTTGAAATCCTTTGCTTAACCAGCGAAATGGCTGTTGTGTGATCACATTGACAAAGGAGATGAGATCGGCAGACATCTTCACATCCCAGTCAGGGTTTATGGACGTCTCGCAAATGATATTTGAGGGGACAAAGGGATTATTGCTTCGCGCCATTTCGCGAACGTGCGAGTCGATTCGACTTAATTTGTGCACGACAAAGAGAGCAAATAAACAAACAGCAATGGTTGCCAAAATCTTTGGATTGCGCCAATTTTTCATAAATGTACTCGCAAAATGTTGAAAGTGAATGAGTATATGAAAAGGTTGCAAAAAAAGCTAGCTGTTAGGGTATGTGTTCAAGCTATTTAGGGCTTTATCTAGAGCCACTTCGCTCACATAGTGTGAACAGATACCTGTTAGGATGAGGTTAAGCTCCACTCGGCAAAGTTGGAAAAAATATTTGCTGAGAAGGAAAGAATCTGTCCGCCGAGCCAGCCGCCGAGGAGCATCAAAGTCAAAACCACCGCCACAAGTTTTACCACAAATGAGGTTGTCTGCTCCTGAATTTGAGTCGCAGCTTGGAATATAGCCACAAGGGTGCCTAAAAACATACTGATTAAAACGGGAGGCGCCGAAAGGATCAAAATGAGAAGAAGTCCTTGATAGGCAGTTTGAACGATTTGTGTTTGAAACATATTTAACTCCTATCGGAAAGTGTTGACAAGACCCTCTACGAGCAGAGTCCAGCCATCTAGCATCACAAGCAAAAATAATTTTAACGGCATAGAAATCGTAACCGGCGACAGCATCATCATCCCCATGGCGAGCAAAATATTTGAGACGACTAGGTCGATGACAAAAAATGGTATATAGATCAGCACACCAATTTCAAAAGCCGATTTGAGCTGAGTTGTCATGAAAGCAGGAACTAAGATGATGAAATCGTCTGGTTTCATTTCGTTTCGATAATTTTCAGGAAGAAGGCGAAAAATGGATTTAAAAAAGATGCGCTGATGTTTAACGAGTGAGTTGTTGCGTAAGAAATCGCGCAGTGGCTCCCGGGCAGCTTTGGCCACTTCCAAGGTATATTGAGCCGATTCTTTCGATAAAAATTCTGTCGGGACCTCTTGTCGATTCAGCACAGTAGAGGCGGCGTCATACATTTTCAAACCTGTTGGGAACATGATGTAGACTGAGAGCAATATGGCTACACCGTTGATAACCTGGTTTGGAGGCGCTTGCTGCACACCGAGGGCGTTTCGTAAAAGAGACAAAACGACGACGATCTTCACAAAGGAAGAGAGCATCATCACTAAGAAGGGCAGAAGTGACATCAAAACGATGGCTGTCGTTTGGGTCACCATAGAAGGACGCTGCAAAATCGATAGTTGCCCTGGTTCAAATTGTGACTCATTTGGCGTCGGGGGCTTTGCTTGCTGGGTTGTGACTTGGTGAGCGGGATTTGTGGGAGGCGTTCCCGTTGCCGCAAAGGCAAACTGGCAGCTCAATGTGATAGCGGTGATGAAAATCCAAAATTGTTTCATCGCTCAATCCCCTTCAGTAGTTGGCTCCCGAGAGATTCAAAAGCCGCCTCTAAACTAATCCAGCGGTCTTTGAGTTGAGCATTGATAATGCCAGCTTCTGTTTCAATGACACAACCGCCTTCTTCAATATCTTCTCTCTCTCGGATCGAAAGAGATTCGAGCTGTTCAAAAATCTGCTTAATCTGCGCTTTGTTTTTCTCGAGAATGTCAAAGTCCTTTCTATTCACATAAATGGCAATTTTTTTATGCTGTGCGACGGATTTAAGAGTGGTTTTCACGATGTTGATAATAGCATCTTGAGCCGTTTGCAGTTCTGCTGCCACGATCTTTTTGGCTGCCTTCAGTGCAATGGGCATCACGAGTTTCATCATCTCGTCATGGACGTGCAAAATCTCTTTTTCGATGTTGGAAATTTGTGCCACCCAATTATCATACCCATGCTCGAAACCCTCTTTTTGGGCGGCCTCTTTTAATTTTTCACATTCGCTCATCACACTTTTGCGATAGTCGAGGGCATCTTGTTGAACTTTTTCAACCACCTCTTTGCCGGTGAGAAGTTCACTAAAACTCTCTTGTGGAATGATTTTCTCCTGCGGTGCTTTCCCAATTGGTTTTCCAGAAATAAGGGCGAAGTATTTTTTTTCGCTCACAACTTTGCCTTTCCTTTGATGAGTTGAACAATTTGTGCTGTTTGAAGTTGCATCACTTGCGTGGCGAGCGGTATCGCCTCTTTTTCATAATGTTCAAGCACAATTTTGCCACGTCCAATGTCGAGAGTATGCGCAATATGCCAACAGAAGTCAAATGGCAGACCAGACAGGGCTTGAGCGAGGCGTTTGAGGCCACGTGCATGGAGAATGTTTTTAAATTTTTTACTCTCTTTATAAAGCTCTTTTGCATTGAGAGGGTTGACGACTACCTTTGACTTTTGATGCAAGCAGACCTTGAGATACTTTTGCTGACTTGGAGTAAGCTCTCTTGCTATGGCAGAGATCATCTTTTTATCGACGAGGGTGCGTATTTCTTCGCTTAAGTCAAACATAGCCAAAAGGTCGGCAAGTAAAACGAGCTCTCCTTTTGAACAGGCAAGAAGTGGGTCGAGAGGTGTGTGAGGAAGCCATTCTTTTGGAACGATATTTTTATCGGGGAAAATTTGATGTAGCAAATTGGAGGCAAAGGCATTCCGTGAACTTTCAGCAAGCGTCACTTTTTGTTTTATTTCGGTCGGCAAAAGATTGAGCTCTTTAAGGCGCTCACGGCTTTCTTCAGAGAGTGCTGTTGCAGCAAGCAAAATGAGTGGCTTTGGTAGTTGTTTGAGTGGATCGATAAGCCAGGAATAGTGGAGGTGGAAGAGCCATTCAGGGCTCGTTGGCAGGAGTGCAGCCCAATTAGATGAAGTACTGTCAGCCTCTGCCAGTTGAGCGCGCACCTCTTCGGGAAGAACTTTTAAGAGTTCTTCTTTTTTGTCTTTGTCAAATCTATTAACAAGCGCCTGAAAAAACAGGGCATGAGGTGCCATATAACCTTATGGTGTCTCAACGTTTTCTTGTACGGTCACTTTTGGTGGAGCAGGAGGGCCTCCTTCTGATTTTGGAGGCGTTTTATCTTTTGGTTCTTCTTTCTTTCCTTCTTCTTTTTTACCCTCTCCTTTTTTCTCACCACCCTCATCTGGAATGGGGGAAAGGAAAAAGAGAAGCTTCATCCCGCCTCTTTTTCTGGCTATTGGGAAAATTTTCCAGGTGAGCCAGACCAGCAAGAGAAGGAGGACCAAAATGGTGACAGAAAAGGAGAAAAAGAGTGCCTGAAAGCGGTCCACAGAGGTTTTTGCAACGATGACAGACCAGACTCTGACATATTCTAATTTTGGTTGAGGAACATTAGCTTTGCCTGCCGCAGAGGTTGGGGTTTCAGAAAAGCGGGCTCTATCACCAATCACGGTCACATTGTCGTAATCAAGGCCGTTGACGCTGCTGGCAACGAGTCGTTTGATTTTGCTGACAAGTTGAATATTGGGATCGTCTAAAACTCCTGAGTGTTTCACAAAGACAGAGGCGACGACTTTCCCTTTTGGTGCAGTGGGGTTGAGAGGATCTTCTTCAGGAAATGATAGTTGGACTTCGGCGTCGAGCACACCATCAATTTTTCGAATCGTGCTGCCAATTTGTTCTGCAAGCCCTGCCTGGTATCGGATACGATCCTGCATTTCAGATGGAATGAGAGAGCCTGCTTGAAAGAGATTTAAGAGGTTTTGGGTATGGCGACGGGGCAATCCTTGGGCGTTTAATATGGCCATGGCGTCAGAGGCTTGCTCAGCAGCAACTGAAATATCCCATAGTGCAATTTTGGCTCCACCGCCGGGAGCCACGGGTGCTGCAACTTTGATGGCATCGATGTTTTTTGACGAGAGGAAAACTAAAATTTCATTGGCTTCTCTTTCTTCAAGTCCATTGACGATGGTCTTCCTCGACTCACAACTCGAGACAAGGACTAAAAAAGCCATGAAAGAGATGAGCGATAAAAAAGAGCAGAATTTTTTTACCATAACAAACCAAGGGTTCAAATTTTTTGTCTAAAGCAGATACTAGCCAAATAACCACTTTTTGTCCTGAGAATTTCAGTGCCTATTTTTTTGTTTTTTGTTCGAGTCGGTTTAACTCCTCCAAAAGAGGCTGTGGAAGATCTTTTTTCTTCTTTAACTCTTCGAGAGGGGATTGCAAATTGGCAAGTCGCGGGTCAATGGCATAGCAACAATAGAGGGCAAAGGGAAGGTTTTTATAAAACTTTTTTAAAAGTTCGAGGCAAAAAGGGGCAATATCGGGAGATGAAAAGTGCAATAGTGCTAACAGGGCCATGTCGTGGCGGGCCGTTATGGGTTCTGCTTGGAGGAGCTGTTTCAGATAGAGTTTTGCTTTTTCTCCAATTTGGTGAAGGCTTTTTGTGATGACGGCTTCATATTCATTTTCAAAAAGAGAAGTTTCTTTTGAAGTGAGAAGCTCAAAGAGTGAAGCGATAGCTTTTTCGGCTTTCAGCTTGCCTAACAGAGAGGCTGCTTCCATTGGTGCCAGGCCATAGCCTGGAAAAAGAGGATCTTGAAGCTTTTGTGATGAGATGATTTCGATGAGAGGGGGAATGGCCTTATCTTGAAAGGCCAAGATTTCTTTTCGGATTTTCGGAAGCTCTTTTTTTTCAGCTAAAATAAGGCTTATAATGCTTTTGGCAAGGGAGTCGTGCCCTTTTTCACAAACTTCGGCCAGCTCTTGATACATTTTTTTTGCTTCGGCCACTTTTTCAGCATCGCGGCCTGAAAGCAAGATGGGTGCCAGATTAGCGATAAGTCGCTCTTCTTCTTTTTGTAGTTTTTGAATTCTCTTGATATCCGCGTTCAAAACAGCACCACGGCCCTCTTTTTTATACTCCGCAAGCATCAGATCAAAATGGCCTCCAAAATGGACCTCTCGATGCATGAGGATGGCGACATCTTCTTCGTCGACTAAAGGAAGATCGTATGATTGGATCTCATCTTCGTAAGATTGGTCGTTTTCACTTTCATAGGATTTTGAAAGGCCGTCGTTCATGTTTGTGACACCTCTTTTAATATTTCTTGAGCATTGTAGCTTGAGCGAACAAAGGGACCGGAGAGGACAAAAGGAAGGCCCAAATCTTTTCCAATATGTTCGTATTCTTGAAAGACTTCTGGCCTGATATATTCATGTGGGGGAATTTTCTTTCTATTTGGACGAAGGTATTGTCCAATGGTCACAATGTCGCACGATGCTTTTTTTAAATCTTTTAGTGTTTCGATCACTTCATCTTTTGTCTCTCCAAGCCCCACCATGATTCCTGATTTTACAAAAAGATGGGGTCTTTTCATGAATGACAAAAGACTCAAAGATTGCTCGTATGTTGCCCTGTGGCGGATTTTTTTTGCAAGGCGAGCCACTGTTTCGAGATTATGGTTAAAGATTTCAAAGTTTTTGTTTTGAGCCAGCAGATTCCAGGCCTCACGCTTTCCATCAAAATCGCTTGTGAGAAGCTCTAAAGTCACTTTTGGATGGTGTTTTTTTACTGTGTCAACACATTCTAGCAGATGGCCGACTCCTTTATCTTCGAGGTCATCGCGCGATGTCATTGTGATGACGACGTGGGACAGGCCGAGCGCTTCAATGAGGTTGCAGATTTTTTCAGGCTCTGCCTTATCTGGAGGCGGAGGCGATGCTGCGAATTGAACTGAGCAAAAAGCACATGACCTGGTGCAGAAGGGGCCGCAAATTAAAAAGGTGGCTGTTTTTTTATGAAAGCATTCAAGCCTGTTGGGACAATTGCCCTCTGAGCATATGGTGTGGCATTCTTTTGAAAGAGCCTCTTTTGTCGCAAAAAAAGAATCACCTTTTGGAATTTTGATGTGAAGCCAAGCTGGAAGCCTCTGAAAATTGGTTTCGAGGCCTATCTCAAAGCGATCTTCAGTCATTGTTTATAGCTTTACTGGCAGTGCATGGAGTGGTCTTTTTTTGGCAATGAGCGCGGCTTCATGCCAAATTTCTTGCAGCGTTGGATGGGCAAACATCGTGTCACAGATGGCGTCGAGAGTGTACTCATTATTGATAGCAAAGGTCATTGGAGCAATTAAATTTGCCGCATCATGGCCAACAACTTGTGCCCCTAAAATAGCTTCTGTCGTTTCATCATAGACAATTTGGGCAAAGCCTTCTGTTTGGCGCAGGGCGCGCGCTTTGGCAAGGCCGATAAATTGATAGGAGGCTCTCTTTGCTTGCAATTTGGCTTTCAACGCAGCGTCCAAAGAAAGGCCGCAGGTGGCAACTTGAGGGTCTGTAAATACGACAGAGGGGGTTGCTTTTTCGCTGAAATAAAAATCTGAGCCTAAAATTTGGGCAGCCACATATTGGCCCTGGTGGGTTGCCGCATGAGCATAGAGAGATCTTGCGTTGACGTCACCAATGGCGTAAATGTTTTTCACATTGGTTTGGAGGGTGTTTGAGACTGGGATGAATCCTTTTTCAACTTTCACTCCAGCAGCTTCAAGGCCAATGTTGGCTACATTGTAGCTTCTTCCAACTGAGACAAGGCAGCAGTCTGCTTCAATGGTTTTTTGGTCTTTGAGCAGCACACGGACGCCATTTGCATCCTTTGTGACAGCGTCAACAGGAGATTTGATAATGATTTTGATGTTTTGCTTTTCAAAGGCATTTGTGAGGGCTTTTGAAACAGTTTCACATTCAAAGGGGAGGATTCGGTCGAGGGCTTCGATGATGGTGACTTGGGAGCCAAAGGCATTAAAAATGGAGGCAAATTCAACACCGACAGCGCCTCCACCGATAACGACAAACCTTTTTGGGATCTTTTTGATGTCTAAAATTGAGGTTGATGAATGGATTTTTTCTCCATCGAAAGGGAAGGCGGCAAATTCTCTTGGTTCTGATCCTGTTGCGAGAATAATGTGTTTGCAGGATATGGTACAGGACTCTTTTCCAGTTACTTCCACTTTTGTTGGTCCCAGGAGTTTCCCAGTCCCTTTGATGAGAGTGACGCCATGGAGGCCGATGAGCTTTTCAAGGCTTTCAAAAAGCCCTTTTACGATACCATTTTTTTGATCGTAGATTGTATTCCAGTCAAAGGAGCTTTTTTCAATCTGGATTCCGAAGTCTTTTGCTTTTTTGGTAAAAGAAAAGGCTTCTGCAGATGTAAGCAGTGCTTTGGTAGGAATGCACCCGCGATGGAGGCAAGTGCCACCAACTTTATCTTTTTCAATAAGGGCCACTTTTTTGCCATTTTGTGCCAGGGCAATGGCTGCAGGATAGCCTCCAGGGCCGCCGCCAATGACGACGACATCAAAATTTTTCTCGACCATAGTTCCTCTTGCAAAAAGACTAGTATAATCCAATCAGCTCCGAAAACGGCACAATTTTTTAATTAAACGCAAGTTTCGGATCAACTATCTTGATTTGAGCCTCATCTTTGCTCTTTCTTTTGCTCTTTTTTCCTTGGATGTGGCCTTTGGCCACACCGCGCGAAAAAAATATCAAAATTTAAGAGCAAATCTGAAGCTCCTATCATGATATTTTATCTGCAACTCGCGTTTGAGCACAAATTCCTTGTTCGCAAAAAAACTCTTATGATGTACACTCCGAATTTACATTGCATAATTTATTGGAGAGAAATGGGAGCGCCTCTCGTAGCAAAAGATTTAGTCGTTTGTGCACATTGCGAAGAGCAAGTGAATGCGCATGCTGCCCGCTGCCCATACTGTCAGTACGATTTGTCTGCTCCTTTTGCCACAAAGTCTGCTGCAAAAGATCCCCTTCAGATTCTTTCTTTAAATCCGAAAATTTGCCATCTTGACACAGGTGTCAGCAAAGTTGAAGAGCCTCAAGAAGCCTCAGAAGAGGTTTCCACAGAAGAGCCATCGAGCTTTGTGAAGATTTTGGTTCCACTCTTTTCTCTTTTGTGTGGTTCTTTTTTCCTTTTCTTTAGCTTCCTTTTGAAATTCTTTGCCAAAAATGGAAAGCTGACTCTTGAATGGTCAAGTGCCGCCTGGCCCTCCTACTTTTTTCCTGCCCTTCTTTTTGTCGTTATCGGTCTTTTTTCGTTATCGCTTGCCGGCGATGATTAAGAATTCTTTTAAATCGCGCGAAATCAGAATTTGTGGTGAAAATTTGTTTTTCGTTTAATTAATAACTTATGTTGAGGTTGTTATGATGCAATTAAATTCCGTTACAAATCATGTGTTGCCACAGCTTATACAGGCTGCCGCCGTTCCAATGGTGAGAAATTTGGGCCCTTTAGCCCTTTCTAAATTTCCACAAACAACTCCTTATCAAAATTTTCAAGTGCGTGCATTTGCAAATTTGACAGTACCTTCCTGTGCCGTGCCAAGTGCTGCTATGTCGAAAAACTTTGCCACGACAGCACAGCTCCATTTGCCCAGTATCAGTCAGGCTCATTCTATTGACTTGCTCACGAAAGAATTTGCAAAATTATCGACCACTTGTAATCAACAACAGGAAGGGTCACAACAAAAAGGCAAGCAAAATGACTTTTCGCCACTTTTGAAATACTCACTCCTTGCTCCAGCCATGCTGATGGCTGTAAAAAAGGCCACTGAGAGGGAGGAAAGGGAGCATGTCTCGCTCGTCGAGCCCGCTAGCCCTACTAATATCGACATTGATGATTGGATTGAGAATTTTGATGATCCAGTCAGCCAAGCCTGTGTGCTCCATTGTGCCAGGGAAGGAAGAGAGATTTTGCATCGTTTTTTCTCTATATGCGACCGGCCAGATGCGATCCGGTTTCTCTTGAAGAAATTAGACCAACTTGAGAAAGATGGGCCTCTAACAGCTGATCAGACCGAACTGTATAGGCTTCTTTCAGAACAATTGAAGTATGAAAAGTGGTTAAGGTGGGAAAACAATGTATTGGGAACTGTTTCTCCTCTTTCTTTTTGGGACCAAAAGAGATTGATTAGATATCTCGAAAAAAATCCTGAATTTTTTGGCGATGGGGAGCTTGGAACTTTCGACAGTGAAGTAAAGAGTCTCATAGATGATGATGAGTGGAATGTCAGCAAAATAATTCATTTTCCGAGAAATACGCGCATCGAAAAGATACGGACTCTCATTTCTCGCGAAAGGGAAAAGAGACGATCAGAGGAGCAAAAGCGTGCCATGGAGGCAAAGAGGCGACAACAAGAGCAAGCGCTTTTGGCCGCACAGCCGCCGTCAGAGAAATAGGTATGTGCTCCGGGTATTTAAAGCTTATACCTCTAAGGGAGCCCTCCCATCTGCTTTGGGCCGCCTGCTCGTAAAGGGCCTTTGGCCAAATACAGCGCGTCCGGCCCTCACATCTGTCTGAGGCTGCATCGAGATGGACTTCGCTTTCATACCCCTGAACACACGCGTTTATCTGGGTAATAAATTTTTTTCGATTATTAATTTCTTTATTAGATCTATATTTATAATTTCATTACAATGCTTATATATTTAATCAAAAGGAGAATTTTATGTCAGCTAGCAGTATAAGTTCAATGAGCTGCCTGACCACAAGCTCGAGTCTGCAGCAGAGTCAAATGAGTCTCTCTCAAACTTCGTCATCAGTTAGTACAACAACATCTGCCATCGCTTGCTCAACGCTGACGCAACAGCCAGCGCAGCAAAACCAAAATAGTGCACCAAAAGTCATTTATATCAATTCCCCTATCTGTATTGGGTTTAAAAATATTTCTCAAAACAACATTGATACGATAGTTGCTGCATGTAAAGTTGCAGCAGCTCAAGGCGACCCTGATTCTCTGCGTAAACTCGGAGCCCTTTACCTTGAAGGAATTGGTGTTGAAAAAAACCCAAAGGAAGCGGTTCGTTTATTTACGCTTGCTGCAGATAAAGGCAGCGTGGATGCTCAAATCGATCTTGCAAGCTGTTTGTTAATGGGAAATGGTATTGAACAAAATGTTCAAAAAGCCGTTGATTTATTTGGAGATGCAGCAAATCAAGGCAATCCTATTGCCAGACACAATCTCGCAAACTGTTATAAAACTGGAATTGGGGTTACACAAGATGTTAAGGAAGCTGTTCGTTTGTATCGTCTTGGAGCTGAGGAAGAGTTCGCTCCTGCCCAAGAAAGTCTCGGTACCTGTTATCGTGAGGGAATTGGCGTTGAAAGAGACCTCGATGAAGCTCTTCGTTTATACCGCCTTTCGGCAGATCACGGTCATGCTGCAGGTCAAAACAGCCTCGCATCCTTTTATGAAGCTGGAATTGTTGTAAAAAAAGACCCCAATGAAGCTTTTCGCTTATACAGCCTTTCGGCAGCTCAAGGCTATGCCCTAGGTCAATTCAACCTTGCTCTATGTTATGATAATGGAATGGGTGTCCAAAAAGATGAAAAGTCGGCGGTGCAATTATATCGTTTTGCAGCACAACAAAATCTTGCCCTAGCCCAAAACAATCTTGGCATATGTTATAAAAACGGAGTTGGCGTTCCAAAAGATGACAAAGAAGCTGTTCGTCTTATGAAGTTGGCCGTAAAGCAAGGCTGTGCGATTGCCCAATTCAATCTCGGATCTTGGTATCAGTTTGGAAACGGTGTTCAGCAAGATGCAAAAGAGGCTTTTCCCCTCTTAAGTGCCGCTGCAGAACAAAATGTGCCCGAAGCTCAATGCAATCTCGCTATATTGTACCTTAAAGGAAATGGTGTTGAAAAGAATGGCGGCGAAGCTGTGCGTTTATTCAAACTTGCCGCGGCGCAGGGAAACGAGGTGGCGCACGGAAACCTTCTCAATCTTGGTTTTCGCTACGAAAATGGCCAATATGTTCGAGAAGATGTTGAGATGAAAATAGCAGTACAAAAACCCACTGAAGCAAAATAACCTTTTAGGGGTTTTTAAAGCTTTTCCCTTAGAGGTATGGGTTTGGCTATTTTGAGCTTGCTGCGCCGAGCGAGTGCTTCGCTTACAGGCCCGTGAAACCATACTTTTCAGCGATGATTTTATACAACATAATAAAAAAACATTGTAAAAACATAAATTATATAGTAAACTTTATTAAAATTTTTAATTAAAAGACAAGTTTGGGGGTTATTATGATGCCAGTTGTTAAGAGTTTTGTTCCTAAGTTTATGCAAGCTGTAAGTGTGAAATTACCACAGGCGCAATTGAGAAACTTTGGGGCTTTAGTGAAGTCTACGCTCCAATATACGAATCCGCAGAATGCTGTCGATTTGTTGCTGACAAAGCAATTTTCAGAATTATCGACAAAAGCAAAGCCGAAACAAGAAGAAGGTTCGAAACAGGAACAGGAAAAAACGAAAAAACCTTTTGCCTCCCTGGTAAAATGCTCTCTGCTTGGCCTAGCGCTTCTTGCCTCTGAAGACGACAATTATTGCAAGGCTGTTTTTGCGGATGATAATTTTGATAGTTTGCGGGCAGAACGCAAAGAAGGTGAGTATTATGATCCCCTTTATTGTGTTGAACTAAGTTGGCATTGGCTCCATACCCCGCAGCTTCGAAAGCTTCTTGAAAAACTCAATGCCATGCAGGCATGCTATCCTAGCTTATTTACTATTCGACATCAGTGGCTGAAAGATTTCGTTATGGATGAATTGGCAATTCGAGAGGGAAAGAAAAAGCCTGTCTTTGATACATTTAAAACTGAGGAAAAGCCAATTCCTATTTATACTTTTGATCCTCGTGGTGCCGAGGATGACGCATATTGGAACGACCCAACGGTACGAGGCATGCCTCAGTGATATAGAGTTTATTTAATTTTAAATTAAAAACCATTTTATGGGGTTATTATGATGCCTATAACTAGCGCAATCTCGTCAATATCAGCAGCAGCAAGTCCTTCCCAAACATCGGCGACAAATGGGACGCCTCTGATCACACTTCTTCCAAAACTAGTGAAAAACGAAGAAAAGGAGTTTGTTGTTCAAGAGCAAGGAGTGAGCTTGTGCAAGTTGTCCAAAATCACCATTCGCCCGCTGACGAAAGAAGAAGAGTTTACGTATCTCAAAAGGACCGTTGCTGCTTTGAATTGGTTTCAAAAACATGGATTTAAGCAATATGTCATTCTGCCTCAGCATAAGAGCTTTGACAACTGGTACCGGCAAGCAGAAAAATTTAACGCTGTCGATTCTTATGAGGAAGGCATGTCTCCTCACTTTGCTGAGGAGGAAAATTACGAAAAGAGCTTTTCTGAACTATATAACCCAAACTCATATGTTGAAGGATTAAAAGAGATCACATCGAATAAGAAGGAGAGCGAAAAGATCGATGGCGCCTTGAAGAAACTATCCTTATTACAGAAAAATTGGGGCTTTCAATTGCTGCCCAAATATCAGATTCGGCTCACTCTTTATGGGGTTACGGCAAACGATGATGTGAACAGTGGCACAATCTTTTTACGAATAACCCCATTTGTCAATAATTTCTCAGGCAGCATTATCCACGAGGTCGTCCATATTGGTGTTGAGAAAAATATTGTACAAAAATTTAAGCTCACCTGTGCGGAACGAGAGTGCTTGGTCGATTTGATCTGCTCGATCTATTTTAAAGAGATCTTTCCAAAATATACTCTCCAATATCTCTGCTCGAAATGGCCCATTGCAAAAAGTATGGCCGAATTTGTAAATGAAAAAACCATTATAGCCGACCTCCCACAAGCAATCTCTCAGTATGCAAAACTCAATCCGAGAGTTTGTGTTTGCTCCGATAAACCTCTCATTATGTAATATTTTGAATCTGACTTTTCGTCGTCTTAAAAAGGATTTGAGGCGCTGTTGAGGAAAATGATGAAGATGGGTTTTTGGATTAGCCAACTACGGACACCTTGAATTATTTCCATGCCGAAAAATTTAACGAAGAAATAACATAACTCCTTGTAATTTAGAAATAAGGTGTTTTGTATGTTCGCGGTGTCATGTGTTCAATGTGTCGTTAGTTTATTTGAGTGCGCAGCACGTCAGCAATTAAAAGCTTTGCAGTCATCTCGAGCGTTCAGCACTGTATTTCAGTCCCGTTTTCCGACAATGGACGAGCATAATTTGCTGAAATTTCAGCCGCGGCTGGTCTCAATACTATCCTCAACTTCTGGGTCGAAACAAAAACAGTCACAAAAACCATTTTCATCATTGCTGAAATACTCTTTGCTTGCCCCTATGGCACTTATGGCGGTGAAAAAAGAGACTGAAGAGCAACAAAAAGATAGCAAGGATCTTGACCAACAGGTTGACCTGCTGTTTCGGGAAATGGATATTAATACATGGATGAAAAACTTTGATAAGGCGAGTCAAGCGCTGTTGCTCAAATATGCTCGAGAAAAATGCGAGTTCTTTACGGAAGCGCAGCTTACTGAAGTTATTATAAAAATCGATGTTTTAGAGGATGGTGATCCATACAGACTTATCGGTGATTATAGAGAGTAGCGAACACGTCTTTCGAATGAATTGGCTCATCGGAAAGAGGGAAAGCAAAAGCCTGTTTGTCCTTGATCGATTCGCCTTACGGATTTCGTTCTTGATCACCTTTAAGAGGATTTGAAGCGTTGTTGAAGAGGACTTGCAAGACGAGCTTTTGGATCGAACAACATTGTGCGTCTGATACTAGATCAGAAAGCCAAGAATGACTCTGTTCGGAGTGTGCTGGTTGCATTTGGTCTGTTTTTATAGGGTGTTTTGAAGGAGGCGATGGCGCCAACTGCACTTTTTTTGGTGCAACAGATGCGCCATAATTCCGAGAAGAAATACTGCTATAACTTGTCGTGCTTTGAGCTGAATGATCTGTTTCCTTATATATTTTTCATATTAAAATTTACGGTTCATCATCATGTAAGTGGCCGCAACATTTTTTATATTTCTTGCCGCTGCCACAGGGGCAGGGGTCATTACGGCCAGTCTTTGGGCCAACGACAATGGGAGAAACGGGAGGAGGGACTTCTTCATCTCCTGTAGGCTGTGGGGAAGGCTCTGTTGGGGCTTCGAGCTCAGATACGAGCGAACGGGAAGTTTCCAGGTTGACCTTTTGCAAAAATTGGCGCATCTCCTCTTCAGGCGAGGGGACGATTTCAAATTTAAAGAGCGTTTGAGCCATCTGAATGCGCAGCCGCTGGGTAAAATGCTCAAAGAGATGAAATCCCTCGTGCTTGAACTCCATCAAGGGATCTTTTTGGCCAACTGCCCTGAGGTGCACGTCAGAGCGCAGATGGTCCATCGAAAGAAGATGTTCTTGCCAGAGCTGATCAATCGTCTGAATCATAATCGAGCGCACAGCACCCTCAATGACCGGCATCGACTCAAACTCAGGGTTGCGACTTAAATAGGTTGCCTTTTTCTTTTCGAGCTCGATTTTGTCTTGGAAGGCGTGGAAGATTGCATCGATAGCCTTTTGAGCGAGCGCTTCGCTATCTGAAAGGTCATCGTCGAAAAAGCCCTCTTTGAAGGTGACAGGGAAATGGTAGATTAAAAATGTGCGGAAGCCTTCGGGATCCCATCCCCCTTCTCTTTCGCGGCTTTTGAAGAACTCGTCGGCTGCTCTGAAACAGAGATTTTCAATGACAGATTTGGCAAGAGCTATCGGATCATTCGTATGAATCAGCTCGCGGCGGAAGGAATAGATTTCTTGGCGCTGTTTGTTCATCACATCGTCATATTCGAGCGTGTGTTTGCGGATCGTGTAGTTTCTCTGCTCGATTCTTTTTTGG
>Ga0209777_10003859_pt1 | contig 18140 bp, 15 predicted proteins | sample FrelakmetHBP12HB_FD_187147 | JGI IMG/M metagenome (GOLD analysis project Ga0209777, IMG submission 187147) | Freshwater lake sediment microbial communities from the University of Notre Dame, USA, for methane emissions studies -HBP12 HB (SPAdes)... | ecosystem: Environmental > Aquatic >...
AAACAGGCCAGCCAGACACCGCCACGAAGACGAAGCTTGTCGAAGTTCACGGATCCTAAACGGAGAACGAGGTCATGGTCCGAGAAAGAAAACCTCCGGAAGCGCGGTTGGTCCCGCGCGATTATGTGCCGTTAGGGTCTATTTGTCATCATGTGGTTACGGGCGAGTCGTTGAGCTCATTGGCTGAGAGTGTGGGCTTGACATGGCAGGAATTGGCGGAGTACAACTGGTTGACCTCGCGGCCTCCTGAAGTGAACTGGTACATTCGCCGGTATGTGGGCTCTAACACCTTGGCTCCAGACGGTTTCAATTACAGCTTTCGCACTAATGACACCCCGGGTATTGTCTTTCTGCCGCAAGTGCCGGTGGATCGCCATGGTGCTGCCCGGCGTCGGAAGAATGAAGGCCACACGACACTCCGTCGACTCCTGCTGCCAACTCTGGTCCTCCGTATCCCCCTGGGTCGTTCCCGCAAGCTGTCGATGGCTCGTGTCACCGTAGGCAAGATCTATGTGCCAACACGCTACGGCGGTCGGCTCACAGTCCAGACCACTGCTGGGAAGCTGCAACTCTTTTACAAGAACGGGCAGGACATGGATCCAGTAACGCTTGAGGATATCAAAGGCGGACAATATGCCATCACCAGTCCCAGCCCGTTAGTCAGTTACGACGTACCGAAAGATAAGCACGGTTGGTACTTCGTTCGAGTGATAGAGACCTCAGGATCAGATGTGAGTAACGAGTTTATGCAGGAGGCTCAGGCTCAGCAGCGACCATGGAATGGTTGGTATTGCCCTACAGAACCCAACACCAATCCGAATATTTACGAGGAAGAGGGCAGCTTCGTCCCACTCAAGAAGTACGATCAGCTTTATGGCACCCGCACTCGCGAATGGGAAGCCCGCAACCATGTGGGCCAATGGGGTTGGGAAGGTCACTGCTGGGGCTGGTCTCTGGCGAGCATTGCGAAGCGGAATCCTAATGAGGGATCTCGGGGCTTCACAAAGTGGGAGATTCGAGCGCTTTACACCGAATTGGCTGACAACGCTCCTGCGGGATGGCGATGGGTTATCGGTACTCCCACGAACCCGATTCCCAGTGGCCCCGTGTCCGAAGCGGAGGGAGAAGACCCGGACCAGTGGGTCAAACGCTTTCACGATGGGCTTCGGAAGTGGATTCGGGAACAACGCCGTGCATTAACGGTGAATCTGCGTAACGATCGCGTCTTGGTGAAGTGGAAAAGCGACCAATATATGATTCCGGGTATTGAGCTGCTTGGAGCAAACGCCAATTCAGGAGATAATAGTGGCTTCATCACAACACTTACTTGGGACAAACTGGCTGGGACGCTGCAGTTTCACAATGGGTCCCCCATGGCGGTCAGCGGGGACAGTATGGCGTTCTTAGAGAGTTCTATTGGTACACTCATTGTGCAGATCACAAGGGCTGACCTGCCGACAACTAGTCGGACGGAGAAGGTATATCTATCCACAGAAATCTGGAATCACGCAATCTTTCGGTATGTGGCTCATTTTCGTGAAGTGGAGGATGAGGGGGACGAGAAATATATCGAGATCGAGATGATAGTCTATGGAAACCGGGACACGGGAGACGGAGACATACCTTTTCCGCCAGAAAATGACTCGGTGGTCGATCGTCATTATACATATCGATTGACCTATGATGGAACAGGTGAAACCACTGATGTGCGGTCGAATTGGATTGACTGTCACGGTGCCTTGCCCCCGAGCGCGTTTGGCCTCGTGGAGGATGAGGGAGTGTTTGTGTGGCGGTCGAATTGTGGTATAAGAAAACCGAACGTGGATGCGATCTGAACTGTTGAGCATTGATTATGCGATTAGCTGTATGCCTAGGTGTGTTGGCAATTGTAATTGGATGTGGCCGGTTAAAGCCACCAACCTTGGAGGTTGATACTATGCCTAAAGAGACCGATTTTTCGTTGTTCCGACCCCAGTGGGCAGAGGGAGTTACTTGGCGGATCATCTGCGCCCGCGCATACCAAGCACCAGTGCCGAAACTAGCACCTGATCCAAATAAGGCACCCACGGCCACAGAGTGGCAGGCTACAAAGAAGGCGCGGGCAGATCTGCTTTCAGAGGGTAAGTTGCCTTCCATGGAACTGGAGGCTCTCAATGGCTACACCCTTTGGAACGAATATCAATTCAATGCCCAGCGTATTCAAGAGGAAGGCATATCGCGAATCGTCGTGACGATGTCTTATATTGGCTTTCATGGCATACCCGATGGAGTCCTTGTTCAAAATGGCCTGCAGACTCCCACATCTCCTGTGCCGAAACTGCGGTACTTTTTTGAGATCGACGGTGTGCTGCAGCGCATTGAGAATTGTGAAGATGCTCATGTGTTGCGTGTAGACGGCCAGCCGGCAATCTGGGATTGGGACATGCTACCATTTCCAGCTGGTTTCCCATCGTTCAAAGCCTCTATTGTTGATGCTACTGTACGAGCCGAGCCTGGTTCCTGTTCGCAAAGCGTGTCATTCCAAGCTAGTGAGGCCACCATTTGGATTGGTAGACAGCTGCGCGATCTCCGTCCTCCTAGTGCCAGGCCAGGCTCTGAGTTTGAGATCCAGAAGTGGAGGGCAGGCGAGCCGTGGTGGTTTGAAGCTGCGGTTGTGCGCGATGGGGAGACCTGTCTCTTGGCACGTCGGCTCAAGTTATGACGACTCAATTGAGAGGTAGAATAGCAGAGATGCCAGAGATCGATCATCAATCGCGGAATTCGGTATCGGGAGTTGGCGTGCAATTTAGGTTGCAGATGTTTGAAAATCGATATGTTCCAGCTTTGGGAAGCGAAAATCTGAGGCGCTCTATGCCACCGGCAACAATTTTGATGAATATATACATCTTCCTGATGGTAACACCGAGCGTCTGTAAGGATACTTTCACCAAACCCTGATAAGGAAGCATGTGAAAGATAAAGAATTATGGCAAACTATACGGTTAAACAAGGCGATTGTATTTGTAGCATTGCGTATGAGCATGGGCTGTTCTGGGAGACGGTGTGGAATCATGCCCAGAATAGCAAGCTCAAGCAGGAGCGGAAAGACCCGAATATTCTATGTCCTGGAGACGAGGTATTTGTCCCGGATAAAGAAGAAAAGGTGGAAAACAAGCCCGATTCCCAAAAACATCCCTTTAAGATAAATGGCGTGCCGTCCAAGCTTCGGATACGGCTTCTTGAAAACGACGAGCCGCTTTCGAATGTGAAATACACCCTTGTGATCGATGGGGAGCCTGTTTCAAAGGAAGGGGCGAAAACCAATAACAAGGGAATCCTCGAACATTTCATCAATCCGGCCGCTAAAAAGGGCGAGCTTTCTGTCGGGGAAGACAAGGTGGAGTACATCCTGCATCTTGGCTGCCTTGATCCAATCGAAAAGGGTGAAGGCGTGCAGGGCCGACTGAAAAATCTCGGCCATTATCGAGGGAAAATTGACGGCAACCTGAAGAATACCGCCGAGGCCATACGGCAATTTCAACAGAAATATGAGTCCGACGGCCTGACGCCGACCGGTACAATGGATGACAAAACACGGGATAAACTCAAAGCAATTCATGGCAATTGAAATGTATAGGATTTGCTGAAAAGGTTTGTTGGATCGATCATCCATGGCGACGAACGAATACGATATCGCAAAAATCGCGAAAGACTGTAAAAATGACAGCCCGGATTACTACAACACCCTGAACCTTGTCAAAGTGCCTCCGATCATTATCGATTCGCACATGCACATCATGTCAGGTCATTGCACGCCGTTGCCGCTGTTGTGGCAAAATATCGCCGGATTGGAGTTGTCGAGCGGCACGATTGATTTTCTTGGGACCGTCCTGGGTGTATCGGATATCGTCCTGAAATATATCCCCATCTTTTCCAAACTCAGATCTCTCCTGGGGCTTCCGGGCCAGATTGGACTGATTGGTAAAAAAGGGACGGTCGAAATCGGCGATGAGGTTGTACAGGACAATGAGAAAACCTATCAACACGAGGAGTTCAAAGAGACCTATCACGACAAAGATTTGTTTTCCGCAATGTCCGTGATGCCGATGGACATGGAATATGCTCATTATGCCGGTTTTTCCGGGTATAAAATATATTACATGGTAAAGCACAGGTGGTATAATTACATACAAAGTTACGACGAACAGTCGCTCGACATCATCGATTATTATCCTCCCCTTCCGGACGAAATCATCGGTGACAAGCCCTTGCCTGGCCCTATACAAAAGATATTCAAAGAAATGCGCGACAAGAAGGAAAAGATGGTTGGAGGGAACGTTACAAAACACAAGGATGACCGAAAAACCTATTTTGTCCTCGGACTTAAAAAAGAGGGCGACTCGAACCAGATATCAAGAGAGATCATATGGCTGGACCCCAATGAGCTGCAGGTCTTTACGGTCTGGGAAGACCAGGAAATAGATATTCGACATTCTGCGGTAAAGCATCCGTGGCAACTCATGCCGATGTACCATTTCGAACCGAGACGCTGGCTTTCGAAATGTAAAAATTACCAAAATTATATTGCCAGCGTCAATCGTTCCGGAATCTATATGGGCTTCAAAATGTACCCATCCTTAGGGTACAATCCGGCGGATTTGATTCAAGCCTTACCTGAATTTTATGAATTCTGCGATGCCAACAAACTCCCCATCATCTCCCACTGTAGCCCATCCGGAATGCCGACTCATGAACGGCCGCTCTATTTGCAAATGGATCATCCGGATCATGACTTTAAGAAAGAGGGTTTTCTTTTCTTTAAAAAACATACGCGTGGAAATCAACCCAAACACCTTCAATCCTTGTTTGATAAGTATGATGATGATCGTTACAAACAGAGTTGGGAGGAGTTTTACTTCAGCGAGTCTTATGTGGCGCCAAAAAACTGGAAACCCGTAATTTCTACATACCCGAACCTGCGGCTTTGCCTGGCCCACTTTGGAGGTGACGATCAGGGATTTTCCCGATGGGGCGATGATAACAGTAAGGCAAGAAAGGGTAAATATGACCAGGATACCCTGTGGGACCAGCAGATAATCGATATGGTAAAGGGGTACAAGAATTGCTTTGTGGACATCTCATATTTCATGGTCGAAAAGAATTATGACATGTTTACGAAATTAATCCGGGAAGACGACGAAATAAAGGATGGCAAGGAAAAGATAAAAAATAAAATATTGTTCGGAACAGACTGGTATCTGATTGAAAAAGACCGAATCAATTATAAAGCATATTGTACCGAGACAAAAAAACAACTGGATCGATTCGATGAGACATTGTGGATACGATGTTCCTGCCTGAATCCCATGAGGTTTTTCGGGCTGGATAATGAAAAAATTATCGACAATCTGTCCGAGGGATTGAAAAAAGGAATCGATGAATATTCTGAACAAAAACTCCTCAGCCGCAGCGAATCCAAGCTTTCGTTGAATAATATCGATACTCGAAAGAAACTACTGAAAGATTATCTCAAAGAAGTCGAGGGCTATAAAAAAGTCATTGGTTATCCAAGGGACAGTAAATGACAAAATGCCTTAATTGGCTTGTTGTTGTATTGATATCTGTTTCCTTTATCGTCTCGGGATCCAGAGTGGAATCCGTCACAAATAAAGCGACACCAGTAAAACCATTAAAGGACAATGAAATGCTGCTAAAGCCTGAGATATTCAAACTAAAAGAGGGCATAAAGAGTGTATTTGGCGTTCCGAAGAAAAACACTTTATGCACGAATTCTCTCGACAATGCCCTGACGCTGATGACATTGGATGGCCAGAAGATAAAGTATTCGATATTAGCAAAAGATTTCACAGATTATATCAGTGAAGGTACATTCATCTATTTCCCCGTATTTTCCACGGAACTTATTGCCTATGTGCAAAAAAGGGTGTTTCATATATACGATATGACAAAAAACGAGTACAGGGGTCATCTTATTTGCGAAACTTTCCCCGAATCAATCGTAAGCGCGGAGGTCGTTGGAAACAAAACCTTTTTTCTTAAGATAAGGCAGTTTAGTGAAAATCCAGCGAATATGGGTGCGGACCCTGACTATATATTAAAAAAATATGAGATCGACTTTCGAAATGCCCGACTGATTAAACAGAAGATGCTTAAAGAGCACGAGAGGGAGTTCGTAAACGGCAAAAATATATTCATCTGTGACAGAAAGGCAATCGCTGTATACGATCTTGATTTTGGGGTCGTCGAACATCCGATAGCCGGTCTTTTCGACAAAGATAAAACGAGCGCAGAGTTGTTGGTCTATGAGTTGGTCGCACATCCGATTTTACCCTTCGCTATTATGGTAAGTAAAGATAATGTATATCTGATAGAATGGCGAAAAGAAGTGCACGGATTCCCGGTATTTCCGAGCAATTCCGAATCGTATGAATTCTCGCCAGATCAAAACTGGTTAATATACTGGCAATTCGATGATGAGGAAAAGAAGCTCTATGCAATGAAAGTCAATCCTGAATCGAAGACCTTCTTTGATCTTCCGGTATTTCTCGGGGCTTTCCAAAAGATTCCGGACAAAAATTCCAGGACATGGATGCCGGACCCCATGAGCTATGTCATTATTGACAAAGGAAAACAGGAACTGGTTGTTTGGAAATTTGAAAAGTAAATTATGCTGGACATCGTCAAATCTCTAACAGACCTGATGAATATAGCCGGCCTTTCGCCGCAGGCGCAGCAGGTGGCGCCGACGGCCAAGACGCCCGAGGGCTTGTTCCAGGTTCTGGGCAAGGAAAAACTGGCCCCGGATGCGGTCAATGTGCTGGCGCACGGGATGCCGGAGCAAAAGTCCGTATTTTGGGCGTGCAAAAGCACCGATCTGGTCAGCGGGCAGGTATCCCCCGAGGATATGGCCGCGAAGATGGCCGCGGAAAAGTGGGTGAAGGCCCCGACGCTTGCCAATCAGACGGCCGCCGCCGAGGCCGCCGCCAAGACCGACTTCCAGGGTCCAGGGGCCTGGGCCGCCCAAGCGGCCGCATGGGCTAAACCCACGGCACCCAATTTGCCCAAACCTACAGATGGCTTGCCAAGTGAGGCAGTTCAGGCAATGGATCTGGCCCAGCAACAGGCAAGCACCGGCAAGGCCGTCGCCGGATCGGTCAACATCGCTGCCGCGATGAAAAACGACCCGGCGATTATGAATAAAATCAGCGCCCCTGCGATTCCGCAGTTCAAGCTCCCGGCCATCCCGGGCCTTGAAACCCCGGCATTTCCCGATCTTAAGCCACCTGCCATCCCCGGTCTCAAGATGCCGGCCGTTCCCGTTCCTGCTGCCCCGCAAATCCCCGCCATGACGCCGAAGGAACTGGACGCCACTTCCAAGGCATTGGATCCATTTCTGAAATTGGGGATGGATATCGCCCAGGGAAAAATTTCATGGACATAAGGATTTCGTTGATTGATTTGTGGTATCATGTGCAAGGAAAGGTGAGACTCCTATGCCTCCAGCCGCACGATTAACGGATATGCATACCTGCCCGATGGTAACGCCGGGGGTCCCGCCCATTCCCCATGTCGGCGGTCCGATCACCGGGCCCGGAGTGCCGACCGTCCTGATCGGCGGAATGCCCGCCGCCACGGTGGGGGACATGGCGGTCTGTGTCGGCCCGCCCGATACGATCATCAAAGGGTCGATGACGGTGCTGATCGGGGGAAAACCGGCCGCCCGTATGGGCGACAATACTGCCCACGGCGGTGTCATCGTCGCCGGCTGCCCGACCGTCATGATCGGAGGGTAGTTTCGACAAGTGGATTAACGGACTACACAATGGGGGCACATTTGGGAGGTCAACCTATGAGTATGATGTATTTGATCAAGGAAAGATTGCTTTTCGGCGATGTAGGAGGGGAACATTTCAGCATGACAGCTGTGAGCGGAGGAAGGGCAGGGAGTAAAGAAACGAATGTTGTAGATAATTCTGTAGCAAACAATCCATACAGAACAGATCAGAAACTCAATAAGCCACGAGAAATCGTAGGAGGACCTCTTCCATGCGGAACCTACAGTATGGAAATCGACACAACCAAAATGTCCAAGTGGATTCGACTGGTTCCTCACTCATCCAATTTCATGGGTAGCCGAGGCGGTTTCGCCATCCATGGAAGGGGTTCACGGGGAAGCGATGGATGCATTGTTCCCCTTGTGTATGTTGATCTTGTCAAGCTTTGGCATGCTGTAAAGCAGAATAATGGCACTGAACTGGAAGTGGCTGGTGGGGATCTGTCAAGTGTAACAGTGTGAGCAGATGTATGTCGGATCGATGCATTCCGCTGTAGTCAAGGTTTGTGTTCCCTAACGCCTCCAACAAATGCAATTTACTTCACGGATGCGGCGATGATACGAATACGGTCCGCAGGGGACGAGTTGCTCTGGGCGAGGATGTGCATGGCTCGTGCCGTCTCGACATGTTGAGATCCCAGAGTTCGTTGTAGAATCTCCACGGCTTCGGTGGCGTTTTTCGTTGCTTGGCTGAACTGATTTCGTGCGATCTGTAGTTCCGCGAATTCACAGAGAGCTCTGCCAAGCAGAGGGTGGGAGGTCTTTGATCCGGCGCGCAGGGTCGTTACTATTCGTACTAACAAGGCCTGCGATTTGTCATACTCCTGCCGTTCTCGATATATCCTTGCCTGCAACAGGTTGGATGACAATGTCGCAATATTATCTTTACCATATGTCTTTGTCTGCGCTTCCACGCAGCGAGAAATCATTTTCTCGGCCTCGGCATACTGACCTTGCAGGATGCGCAACGCACCAAACTTGCCGAATATCTCGTTTGTGTACAAATGGTTGGTGCCATAGCTGGCGGTGAGAAGCCTGGTCGCTTTCTCGTAAAGGCCCTGTGCCTCGGAAAGATTCCCCATCATGGCGAAAACCTCGGCCTGATCGGCATAGAAGGAAGCGATCGCCGGGTCATCCGCATTATGGTATTCCCTTAAAATTGTCAAAGCCCGGTTAAGATCCTCTTTTGCAAGAGAATACTTCCCCTGGGTTTTATGAATGGTTGCCAGCACCTGCAACGCGAATGCGACATTGGGATGGCTTGTCCCATTCGACTTCGTCTGTAAATCAATTCCCTGATTGCAGGCATTCTCGGCCTCGGAAAGTCGATACAGTTCCCGGTACGCGACGGCCAAATCCAGTTGACAAAGGCTCTTCTGAACATCGGAAGCCCCCGCCTTGTTTGCCAGGGCCAACGCCTGCTTTGTCGTGTCCGCCGCTCTCTGGTAATCGCCCTGGACGATACAGATCCGCGCAAGGGAGCGAAGCGTATCACAGGATTGTTCAACCTGCTTGGGTCCTGTCGCGGGGACAGCCGTGGAGCAAACTAACCCTACAAGACAGGTTAATTCAACGCAGATATGCCGAATCATGTTCACTCCTTCTGTCGCGTATTTTGAACGATCGCCTGATCTGCGGTAACCCGTTCCATTACCCCGTGCGGGATTGCCGATTTTCATATTATGACCCTTCACTTTGAGGGATTTGGATTTGCCCTGATATCACGGCTATCGTACTTCATTAAACCCGATACATTAACTATTATCCGTCGAGTCCGGCAAGCGGAGTCCCCATTATATCCTGTTTATGGGACGACATTCCATAGCGCTAAATCAAGTTCCCAAACCACTTGCCGGGGAAGCCTTCTAAGACATCTATCTCTGTTTTCGGAATATCAATAAGGCAACTTTAGCGGGTATCGGTTCAAATCCGTTCCAGGAACAAAGTAATTCGTCCAACATTCATTTCCCCCATATGACGGATGCCACAAACATGACACGGCGGATTTTATCGGACGAACATTATGTCGCAATTGCGACATGAATTACACTCCGATTGAGTCACACTTGCTTGTCGTCTGATGATTGTTGCCTTGTTATGGCCGTCTGCCCAGTAGCCGATTGGCAGTTAATCGCTTACACATTCTGCCCGATAGATTCTCTGTCGTGATCGGCCTATTGGCCTCCGTCAGCGTCGCCGAGTCGCTTTTCCTATAATTGGTGTATCGAATGAACTATTTCAGACAGTACGGATGGTTGTTCTTCGTTCTCTCCTTCGGGAGTTTAATTGGAGCTGAAGATGCCCCCATTTCCGTCGTTTCCCAATCCACAGATCCGTTATCTGATCGCAGCCGAGCTGAAATCCGGGCTTGTTCCCTTATTTGTCGTGGCGATATCAATAGCGCAGATCAACTGTTGGACGGCTTAGAATCAGAACACGAGGATCCTGTTCGGCAAATCCATGAGATTATCGCCGCTTACCAATCATTTCAGATCCAACATGAATACAATCAATCTTCCGCTTTTCACCACAAATCCTCCCTGCTTTATGAACACTTGTCACGATTCGCTCACGATGATCCAAACGCTATCGCAAGCTCCCTGGAACGAATCGCCGAGACGATTGAATATGCCGATCTCGAGCAGGCACAAGGCGTGCTCGCGGACCCGAAGGTTGCACGCGTGATGCTGATGGCGATTCAACATCTGAGCGAATTGGACAAGACGGGGCATTGGAACCTCGCATATGAACGGTATGGCCGTCTATTGGCTATTATCGACGGCGAGAGATACGGCCAAGCTGCCAAAGACTTGCGCGACAAACTATTCATCCAGCAAGGTCTGCGATGGAGCCCTCAGGAGAAAACATGGGCAGGAGGACCCGTTGAACCCGATATGGTCAAGCGTGCCATTGCGATTCTTGATCTAAAATATGTACGGGCGATCGACTATCGCCAACTGGCTACCGCCGTGTTACGCCGATGTCGGCTCATTGCCGAGGTGTTCAAGTATCGTCCAAGCACCCATGACGGGCAAACTCGTGATACACAACTGGCCGAATGGATGAACCAGATCAACGGCTTTCAGTTTGAAGTGGAATGGGCAAGGGACGGCCTTTCCAAAGAGCAGTTCGTCACGCTGCTGGACCAGGTGTTATCCGCCAACGCTTCAACGATCCGGATCTCCCCCGCAGTCTTGTTGGCACAGTTGGCGCAAGGAGCTTTTGATCCTCTGGATCCGTATACACGAATCGTCTGGCCCGGCGAAGCAACGGCCTTCGAGGAGCAGATTTCGCAGCGCTATACGGGAGTCGGCGTGAATTTGATCAAGGCCGAAGACGGGCTGAGGGTGGTCGAGATTGTGCCGAATTCGCCAGCGTATATCAGGGGGATCAGACAGGACGACCGTATTGTGGCCATCAATGGCGCATCGACTGAAACGATGACCCTTGACGATGCGATTGGGGAGATCACCGGGCCCGGCGGCACGGCGGTCAAACTGGGGGTCAAACGTGTACCGTCCAATCAGACAGAGGAGATTGCGCTTGAACGGGAATTGATTACCGTCATGACCGTCAAGGGCCTGACAACAGACCCGACCTCCGCACAGCGGTACTGGCTCGAACCCCGAGAGGGAATCGCATACTTGCGGATCACGCAATTTACCGAATCGACACCCGAGCAAATGGCCAAGGCGCTGGAGGTATTGGGACCCGGAGTAAAGGGCCTGGTGTTGGATTTGCGCTATAACGCAGGCGGGAGCGTCCTCTCCGCCGTTCATGTCGCAGACCTGTTTATCTCGAAAGGGCTGATCGCTCGATGCCAGGGACGGTTCGGCCCCTCAACCTATTACTGCGCTGACGCCGACGATGCGCTCGCGGATCGGCCCATGGTGGTTCTGATCAACAAATCGTCCGCCAGCGCCGCGGAAATTGTCGCCGGAGCATTACAGCGAACAAAACCCCATCGGGCCGTATTGGTGGGCGAGCCAACATATGGAAAGACCTGTGTTCAGACAATCACGCCGTTCCCCGGAGGGGGGTCGTTTCTGAAATATACCTCGGCGAATTGGTATCTGGCGGGGCAATCGCTGGTAGTGACTGACCGTTCCCGTGCAAACGATGACGCATCGGTACGGCAGGTGGTGCCAGATGTGGAGTGTCGATTGACTGTAGAGGAACAACGGCAGTTACTGGCCTGGTGGTTTCGGGGTGGGATCGAACGAAAGGGGGCGGATACCGCTCCTTCCGACATGACTAATACCGACACCCCCATCGACGCCCAACTCGCGGCTGGACTGATAATCCTGAAGACCCAGATAATTCACGCGAATTTGACCCCGGACCCGAGCATGCCAATCCATGCGACGCGCATCGCTCAACGGGCCATGCCGGAATCCCTCCGGTGACATGAAGGATGATCCATTAGCCGCCGGAAGAAAGCCAATCCTTGACGAAAAGGGATAAGTCCCCCAGATCAACCCTTAAGTCGTCATTCATGTCGCACCGCAACCGGTTGATGTCGCGATTGCGATGGAGTACCCAGACTTCGGCCAGGACGGCGAAATCCTCGAGATTGACGAAACCATCATGTGTGAAATCGGCTCGAAGACGAGTCTGGGACCACAACCAGTCTTCATTGAAAATCAACAAATCCTTTTCATCGATGACCAGGTCATCGTTCATATCGCACTGGAGTTGCCAATTTTCGGTTCCCGCCACAGTTCCCCATATTTGGAAAAGCACATCGGCATCCTCCATATCCACTTTTCCGTCTTTGTTGAAATCGGAACGAACCGGACATATTTCATCTGCGCCGATATCGACGCGTCCCCCCATGCGCCAAGGTTCGCCATCGAAATCGAGCCATCGAGATTGATCCTCCGTATTGGGATCGCCTCGATCCACACAGCCGGAGTCCCATCGCAGGTGATAGTCGCCCCGGGTCCAGATGTCGTCGCTTATATCGGCCGCGGTTCCGGCGTCATACCAAGCGCCGTCGGCGAAGAAACCGGGGTCTTCGAAGAGGTTTCCCGGACCGTCAAATCCGCCCTGGACATCGGAGTATCGTATCTGCAGGCCTATCGGGTACGGGGAATTCGGGAGGACCGGAATCTGGCCGTTATTCCACAGAATGCTATTATGGATCGTCCCTGTACACAGGTAAAGGGCGCCACCGTTATTGGCTCTATTGTCAACAATCGTACAATTGACCAATTGGAGAGAGGCATCCGTGAAATTCTTGCCCGGCTGGCCGTCCGGGACTGAACCGCAGACCGCACCTCCGGAGACGGCGCGGTTTCCGGCGAGAATACAGTTGGTATACAAATAACTGCAATGGGCGATGCCGCCGCCCCATTCGGCGCCATTTGCGACAATTTCGGACCTTGTAACCATCGCATCACATCCGTACAAACCGCCCCCTTGCAAGGTATGGCCGATCAAACCGTTGTGCGTAATACTACATCGCGCGAGCAGGCCCGAACAGTAGCTCAGTCCGGCCCCATACAGGGCCTGGTTCAGGGCGATCGTGCAATCCTTGATCAAACCGTCACAGTCATACAGGCCTCCCCCGTAAAGCGTGGCGAGGCTCCCATTGCCGGTGATTTGACAACGCTGAATGGACCCGTAACAAGCGGCGACTCCCCCTCCATAGAGCGCCGTATTCGAGATAATAGTGCAGTCAGCGATGGCAGCATCGCAACGATAAAGGCCCCCTCCCATGAGATCAGAAGCGTTTCCAACAATATCACAATCCGAGATTAGACCCTCACACTCGGATAAACCTCCGCCCAAACTTGCGCGGTTCTGTTGAATAATGCATCCTTTAATAACGCCGCCGCCATAAATGGCGCCTCCCTGATCCGCGATATTGTCTCTCATAATACAATTTTGGATCGTCGGGTTTCCATCCCGACACCAAACCGCCGCGCCACACTGATAATTTGGGTCGGCCGTCCAGGCAAAACCGTTAATGATCGTAAGCCCATCAAGAATCGACTGGTCGGTCTCACCGCGTTGAAACACAAAACCGCGATGAGGATCCCCTGCAGAGCCCTGGCAGTCAATGATCGTATTGGACACCACGCTGTTATCTTTCGGATCCTTACTTCGGAGAATCAAGACCTTTCCCATAAAATCGATATCCCGGTTGCCCTCGCCCGTGTAGATGCCGGGGTAAACAATGATTTCGTCGCCATCGTTGGCAGCCGTAATTGCCGTTTGAATGGTTTGAAACGAGACATTCGGATCAACGGGGCCATCGGGTCGAACATGAAGAGAAACGGCATAAACGGAGAACACCATGGACACTGTAATGTGGATACAATAACATATCTTTTTCATCATAACCTCCATCTCTAAGAACGGATTCCATCTCCTGAAAGACAACAAAGTAATTATACGTCAAGGTTCAATCGCGTCAATCAAATTTACGATTATTTTGGGGGGTATCCGTCTGTTCCCGGCGTCCGTCCGGGGGGGGCAGGCCCTTATTCGAGGGTTCCGAAGGATCTGGGCAGACAGGCTGGCGGTGGCAGCGAATTATTCATTGGCATAGGCCAGAACCATTGAGCCCCCGCGGATTTTGCGGGCGGTGAACGAAAAGCTGGGTAATCCCAGGGCCTTCATTTGGGGCCCGTCGCGCGGAATCCTGAAGTCCCTTGTTCGCCTCGGACGGCCCGGCCCGGGGATTGAGTCGGATGATATTGTCCTTGACACATCGCATACAAACGATATAATATCGACTGATGGTACTTGGTGAAATATCTCGCATTCGCTGGAATCATAATTAGTTGTCGTTCGCATAAGCAGGAGGACCGATGTCCTTGGAATGTGATACAGAAGGTCTATCGCATACAATCCCTGCAGGGTGCATCGCGGTGTCACTATCGTCCACTATCGAGAAGCTCCCCCTATCTTTGGCTATTCTGGTACGGAAAGATCCCAAGCTTCCGAATTCTTGCCTGATCCAGCTTCGAGAGACCCAGGGTGCCAGGATATTTCTGGGCTGTATCTGCGATCAGGTCTCCAGAGTCCTGCAGTGGGTCGAACTGTGGATTCAAGACAACTCCAGCCTGTCGGCATCTTCATCTTGCTTACGCACGGTCCTCTCCAATACGGCGTTGGACAAGCGATGGCAAAATACCATCGAGGCCCTTGATAAACTCGAGCCGGGGGAGATGATTCATACGGGTTTCGAGACTCGCCGTCCACTGCCGACATTTATCAAAGTGTCCGAACGCACATCGGTTCACCTGATCGACCACCGCTCGAAAACGCCCTGGCAACTCTGTACAGATGAGATTCTGCTTGGCGAAAAGGGTTTGCCCTCGTATGGTTCTTCCTTGTATCGTTATCTCTATGTGCCGGCGATGGGTAAGGACTCCAAACTTGCGGCGATTTCGCCGGATGCCCCATTCAATGATTCCACGGTATCGTTGTCAGACCTCTGTGGAAGCGATCTGATAAGGCTGAATCCCGGCGGCGGATTTTTGATGGCCCGAAAATATCACCCTCTTGCTCTGGAGGCATTCGTCGAATTATTGAGTGTGGGCCGAATTGATGTGGAACATTGCCAGGAGGCGTCCATCAATCCCGCTCAGGTGATCCACACGAACTATCAGACGAACACATATCCGGATAATGGATTTTTGTTTCGGGATTCCAGCGGATGCAGCGGTCGGCTCGTTGAAGTGCTGCACTTAAAGTTACGATTTCTGGCCGATCTGGCGCACTCGTTGCGAACGATGCTTCAATGTGTTCAGCAACCGTTTCTCAATATCGACGAGATTACATGGCGAGTTAGACTTGGGCAAGCGGGCCGGGGACTTCCCTTTTTTTGGACGGCGACTCCCGTCCTGGCCGTCCCTCCGGATTCCTTTCCCATCGAGATCGAGGGAAGTGATGTTCACTATTATCTTCCGTCACCTTTTCTTGCACCGTCCGTTTATCGTCCCCGGATCGGAGTGTGCCCCGTGCTCGGACGAGCAACTCTGCGCATTCGTAAGGTCTTGTCGCAGAACAAGGCGCTGACACTCGAGGGGACATTTATCACGCAACAACGGATGGATATCCATGCCAATGACCTGGTTCGGTTCGAGCTCCATCTGCCCAACGGCCGGATCAATCTCCACGCATGGCTTGAATCGATCACGGCCATGGCCACCGGTGAATGGCGTTTCCGCACTCCTTCCTGCCAACTGGCGGATATTCATGTCGCGGATTTGAAGGCTATCGAAGGGATCCCTCAACAGGAGATTGCGTTTGAAGTATTACCGTTGTTGAGCAGCCCGTTCGATCTCTATTCATTAGCCGTCCTGGCCATTCGAATCTTTTTTGTCGACCGGACGATGACTCTCCCGGTGGCCTTGGATGCCATTTTGAGCCTCGCACAAGAGCTGAGTGCCACGCATCGAAACGACAAATCCATGGAAACGCGCATCGCCGAGGTATTCGCGGCCGATCATCGATGGCTCGAGTCATTGGGGCCTCATCGTCTGGTTCGTGGCGAGTTGCCCCAAGAACACGCCATCCATATCGTTCCTCCCTCCCTGTGGTGGAGAACTCTGGCCGTCATTGTCAAGATGGTGCCGGGCGCAAGCCCCGACAGCGTCTGTTCAAACTTGGGAGATGCCCCGCAGGGCGGATTGCACAAAGCCATTGAACCTGTGATCACGGAACTGAACGATCTGATTGGCCTGACCCGGTCCATGATTGTGTCTGAATGGGATCACAATCGGGTCGTTCGGGATATCTTGGATGGCTATAGACAATCAGAGCATTGAAATGCCGAGGGTAACCGGCCGAACAACTCATCGAAAGCATGACAGTTCGGTTTGCGTCGTTGCAGACCGACCATAGGGGCCACTTGAAACTGTGGAGGTATCGATTATGAATTCCAAAATAATCTACGGGTCGTGTATCTTGTATGTTTCGTTGATCGGTCTTGGCGGGTGTTCTCGGACTATAACCGTGACTTCGGAACAACAAGCCAATATTCAGGTGGATCTGGTTGCCGTCACTGGACCCATGAAGGCATTTTGGGAGAGTCAATCGATGACGGATTACTGGCGGGTGAATAATCCAACACGATCTGAAGCCATCAGGGGTCAATATCTCTATCCATTGAAATTTGGAAACGATAATCAACCGACCAAGGAATTGGCAGAGAAGGACATGGATACGGTATGGAAGAAATGGAAAGATGCCGAATATCTCTTTGTCCTGGCCAATCTGGTTCCGACCGACAATAAACCATTTGAAGACAAGATCGGAAATAGCGATCAACGCCGCAAGTGGATTCCCTTTTCTTACGATTGCCTGAAAGACGGCCACATTCGTATCAACGTCACAAAAGCGGGGATCGAAATTATTACCGCACTCAAGAACAAACGGCAATGCCAGTGTTATTGACGATTACCGGGGCATGAACCGCGTGAAAGATCGGGGCAATGCGCAGATTCGGAGATTTTGAGGCCGCTGACCTTGTGTCCCAGACCGGTTTGGTTACGGTCTGGGCCGCGCGAAAACCCCCGGGGACGGCCAACCAGTATGTCATCAAGGCCCTGAATCCCTACGAATCCCTGCCGGACCCGGAACGGTTCGAGCGACAGAGGAATCGTTTTCTCGGCGGTGCCGCCGTACAGGAGCGATTGACGCGGGCCGGTGCCCTGTTTTGGGCCCCCGTGTATCAGCAGGGAAAGACGGATCAGGGGGCTTTCTATGCCACCGATCGTTTTGAACAATCGCTGCAATATCTGATCGACGGCCAGGTTCGCCTCAACGGTGAAACGCTCGGTACGATCGTGATGTCGATCTCCAGCGGGTTGCTGGAACTACGGCAAGGATGCAATCGTCCTCACGGGAATCTCAAACCGACCAACATCCTCGTTCGGCGTCGCCATGCGTCCGCTTTGGCCAATCTGGCATTGACCGATCCGCTTCCGGACGAGAGCATTCAGCCGCATCACGGAGCCGCGGATCTGCGCCGATTGGGCGAGCTGATCTATGTCTTGGCGGCGATGCGCCCGGCGCCGGAGACTTCGGGTTGGCAGGTCCCGGCCGAGGAGAAGTGGTCGCATTTGGGAGCCGGCTGGCGAAAATGGAAATCCCTGTGCAACCAACTGCTCAGGGCCCCGGCCCAACCCGATGGAATCCGGTTGGAAGGGGTTCTGCGGATGGCGGCCCGACTGCAACGGGCCCCAGCAGGGCGGCAAGCCCTGACATGGCCGCGCCCGGAACGCCCAAGAGCGGGGCGAAGCCTAACGTGGCCGGCACGGGGACGCTGAACTACATTCCCCGGTGGACC
>Ga0209777_10003860_pt1 | contig 18133 bp, 14 predicted proteins | sample FrelakmetHBP12HB_FD_187147 | JGI IMG/M metagenome (GOLD analysis project Ga0209777, IMG submission 187147) | Freshwater lake sediment microbial communities from the University of Notre Dame, USA, for methane emissions studies -HBP12 HB (SPAdes)... | ecosystem: Environmental > Aquatic >...
ATATTAAGCGAAGAAGCAAAAACAAGGTATTTTTCAATTCTCAAAGGAATACATAAAGCACCCGACAATCCTTCCATGTTAAGTTATTATACAAAGTTGATGGAAATTGACTGCGTAAATAAAAAATTTAAAGATATTTCTCTGATTTTTTATGATGAAAAAGGTAATGTTATTTATTTGTCACCGAAAAGTGAGTCTGGTAAATGGAATGCTATCATTCCCAATACAGTTGGTGAAAAATTAATCAATATAGTTTCCTGCGAACCTGTTACTCCAAAGGAGGCTGTTGTTGCTCCCACGGTTGAGAAACCTGTTACTTCGAAAGAGGACATTGCCGCCACTACCGCACCTGTACCTGTACCTGTACCTGTACCTGTACCTGCTCCTGTACCTGCAACTGTTACCGCACCCGCTGTCACTGATAAAAATATAGCTCAAGTTAACAGTAATCAAGATGAGACAAAAGCTATTTCTAAAGAAGCTGTCCGAAATTTGGTAACTAAATGGTTAAATAGCTGGAAATCAGGCGATATGGAAACTTACCGCAGTTGTTATGCGTCAGATTTCCAGTCAAAAGGAATGAATCTAAATGAATGGGTCTCATATAAAACCAATGTCTTCCAAAAAAGTAAAAACATAAATATCAGCATTGATGATTTGCAAATATCAGCGGATGAGAATAAGGCCACGGCAGTATTTACTCAATTTTACAGTTCCTCGATATTAAAAGATAAAGGCAAGAAGATATTGGAACTTAGAAAAACAAGCAACCAATGGAAAATATACAGAGAAATTATGTAACCAGTGCATTACTATCTTTCAATCCGTAATGCTCAGTTTATATGAATCCCCATCACTGAAACTTTGTAGGTGAAGTCCGCAATCACTTACTTCCTGTAATGTTGTTTTTAGCTTCATCTCCAAGAATTCAACATTTCAATTAGTAATCTTCAAATGACCTGCCCCAAATACTTGTACCACATGTTAAGTTAGGATTCAGGCATTTTTTATTCCTCAATTCAGGTGCGCCTCTGGTGCTGGAGGACGGCAATTCAAAGAACTGTGTGGCCTGAACGTGTTGTACTCCATGCGCCATTTCTCAATTAACGTTTTCGCTTCTTTCAATGTATAAAAGATCTCTCCGTTAAACGCGTTATAATATATATTTTGTGGTGCATAATATGCAAGTATAATATTTATTTTAATAGGATGGAGAAAACCAATTTCCATGAGATAGAAAGATATTCACAAATGTTAATCATCACTTATTCCAACTACCCTGCACTGAACAGTAATAGTGAAACAAACAACTCTGACGGTTCGGAAATCGGAATTTTATTTATTTCTGTAAGGTTGTTTTTCTTTTTTTCCCAATTCATACAATATTTCAAACGCAAATAATCAAAAAATGCTGAACTCTAATTTAACATGTGGTACAAACCCCTTGTGAAGAAATATTGTAAGTTTTATTCTTAAGAGAACGGGGTTTTTATATTTTAGGAGCAGCTATGAAAAAATGTCCTGTTTGTCAGAGTGGGAATCACGATACAGTCAAAAAATGCAGATATTGCGGTGAAGGGTTTGATAAACAAGAAAATGTTTTGAATGAAGAACATTTTCGAGAGAATAATACAACTGAAAGAATAAATATATCATCTTTAAAAGATATTCGCAAAGCAGCTGAGCAAGGTGACGGAGGTGCACAGTTCAATCTGGGATGGATGTATAGAAAAGGTAAAGGCGTCCCCCAGGACGATTCCGAAGCCGTGAAATGGTATCGCAAAGCGGCTGAACAAGGTGACATATGTGCACAGTCCAATCTGGGATGGATGTATGATAACGCTAAAGGTGTTTCACCGGATGGTTCCGAAGCTGTGAATTGGTATCGTAAAGCGGCTGAACAAGGACTTGGAAGTGCACAGTACAATCTGGGAGTGATGTACGAAATCGGGAAAGGTGTTTCACGGGACTATTCGGAAGCTGCTAAGTGGTATCGCAAAGCGGCTGAGCAGGGTGACGCAGATGCGCAATTAAGACTAGATAAGATAAAAGATAAATAATTGAAATAGGTAAACTCAACAAGCATTTCTTCATGTAAGTGTTAGAGCTGTCATTACCACAGTGATGCAAGACTTCAATCCGTAATAAACACATTTACACACGACGGCAAACATTGACATCACAACGCACTTTTTGTGGTCACGATTTTCTTGACATACAAAACCGCGTTTACTATAATTCCTCTCATAAAAAGAAGGTTCTTATTAAAATTTTTATGCCTAATTTTAAATACAATAAAGATGAAGTAGTCAATCTGGTAAAGGTTGCCCACGAGCTGAGGAAAGAAGGCAAGTTCACCGAATCTGAGGCTAAATATCTTGCGGTTCTTGATCTGGATCCGGACAATGTGTCTGCCCTTGCAGGCCTCGGGAATCTCAAATGCAAGACAAAACGTTTTAAAGAATCTCTGCACTACTATCAGCGTTGCCTTGAACTTGAAGACACTAATCTCTATGCCCTGGCAGGTGTTGGAGACTCATACCGCGGTCTGAAGGACATGGATAGTGCCCTTGAAGTCTGGCTAAAATATCTATCTTACAACTCGAGTGATTACAAAGTAATTACCCGAGTTGGGGATGCACTTAGAAAAAAAGATGATCTTCCGGGCTCAAAAAAATACTATCTAACCGCCATAGAACTTCATCCTAAAGATCCTTTTGCACTTAAGGGTCTGGGAGATGTTTGCGAAAAGCTGGGGAATGACGCAGAAGCACTTTTATATTTTGAAAAACTTTTTTCCTCCACTGATAATTCAATTTTCGCTATTACCTCAGCCGCCAATATTTACAGGAAAACAAAGGCTTACAAGAAAGCCTTTGAACTTTACGATATGGCGCTTTCTAAAGACCCGAAAAATTCTTACGCATGGCATGGAAAAGCAGATTGCCTCAGGGGGATGAGAGAGTATGAAGAAGCCATCAATGCATGGGAAAATGCACTAAAATACGGGATGAACAGGAAAATTGCCATGACCAGAATAGGCGATTCCTATATGAATATGAATGATCTGGGAAACTCAGAAATAAGCTATCAGAAAACTATTGCGACAGGTTACAACAAATACGCCTACCTAGGAATGTATAGAATACACCTCAAGAGAAACCATATAGACAAGGCATTTGAGACTCTCACAATGCTCATGAAAAAAGAACCCAATTACCCCCGCATATCTTCAGAGTATAATATATTTATAGAAAAGTATCCTCATGTGAAGAATATTGAAAATAAAAAAGCTGTGCCTGCGCCTTATTCTTCTTAAAAGATGGACCTACACTATCGTAACTTGCATACTCTATGTTATACTCTTTTTTTAGTTGGTTATCTTCAGTTTTCCCCATTTGATGAATCTATTGACTTGCAGGTGAAGTCAATAAATCCGCTGGCTCGGAAAGCTGAACTTTGTTTCTTTCTTCCTGTAATGTTGTTTTTCTGATTTTCCTAATTCATACAACATTTCAATCGGAAATAAACACAATTCACACTCGACTAAAATCGATCCCACACATTTTGTGACCAATATTTTGTTGACATACAAAATCGTTCTTTATATATTCTAACCGTCAAAAATTATTCTCAATAATAGAGATCTTCGTTCTTAAAATTTAAAATTGGTAAATGGAAGGTAACGTGATGAGGAAACCGCTCGGCGAAGAGATGGAGTTTTTCCAGCAGTACAATGAAGTCCTTTTCAACCAACTTGAAAAGAAAATACTGGATCTGGAAACAGCCAATCAGCAGTTGCGGATATTGGCGAAAGAGTATCAGTTGCAATTTAAAAATATATCGGATGTTGTTTTTATGATTGGCACCGATTTTAATATATTGAACATATCTCCAAGCGTGGAGAAATTATTGGGATACAAAGCTGAAGATTTCATCGGTAGACATGTTTCCGATTTGAGACATATCTTTACCTCGGAATCTTTTGAGAGAGCGACCGCCAATATAAGCAGGATGCTCAAGGATGAAAGAATTCCGGCAACGATTTATACGTTTGTCGCTAAAGATGGAACCTTAAAGCATATAGAAATCAATGGATCCCCTTTAATACGTAATGGACAAGTTGCTGGTACGATTTCTGTTGCCCGCGATATAACCGAGCGCAAACTCATGGAGGAGAAATTACGCGACAAGGAACAGCGTTTTCATTCTTTCGTGGAGCACTCTTCAGATATCATTGTTCTCCTTAATCTGGAAGGGGGTATCACCTATATAAATCCAGCGGTGGAGAGTGTTTTGGGATTCAAGCCTGAAGAAAGGATTGGCGCCAACGGATTTGAGCTTGTTCATCCGGATGACATGAAGTTGTTAGCTGATTCATTCAATACTTTGGTCAGGGATACAAACTCACCTGTTATAAAAGTCGAAATGCGTCTTCGTCATAAGGATGGAAGCTGGCGTACGCTCAAAGCTGTAGGAAGTAACTTTGTACGCAATAATGTTGTTGAATCTGTAATTGTTAACTACCGTGATATTACCGAACGCAAGCTGGTGCATGAATACCTATACGTCAGCGAAGAACGATTCCGTCTTCTGTCTGAAGCATCCTTTGAAGCCGTTGCCATTCACGAGGAAGGTGTTCTCCTCCATGCTAACGACCAATATTTCAAAATGTTTGGGTATGAACCGGAGGAAGCACTCGGGCAAGAGATGATCTCCGTAACTTTTGCCCCTGAATCCTTAGAGTTCGTGAAAAAACGATTAGCAACAGATAGCCTGAAACTGTGCGAAGCCATTGGGATTAGGAAAGACGGGACAAGGTTTCCGATGGAGATACACACTCGAAAGATGGAATACAAAGGACGCACTGTCCAGTTTGGAGCTATTCGTGACATCACCGAACGCAAGCGGGCGGAGGAGGAACTGAGGGAGAGCGAGGAAAAGTATCGCGAGCTTGTTAAATACGCTCCGGCAGGTATTTACGAATTTGATTATGAGACAAACCTGTTTATCAGTGTGAACGATGTCATTTGTGAGTACACGGGATACACAAAAGACGAACTGCTCACCATGAATTTTTTCAACATTCTCACAGAAAAGAGCCAGAAGTTGATGCTTGCGCGTCTTGAAAAGCTTATGGCTAACGAAAAAATTCCTCAGACAGTTGAATACTGTATCAGAACAAAGGGAGAGGAAGAACTATGGGTACGCCTGAGTGCTCGATACATTTATGAGTCGGAAAAATTGAAAGGTTCGACCGGCGTTGTCTATAATATCACCGACCACAAGCAGGCGGAAGAAGCGCTCAGGGAAAGCGAAAATAAATACCGTGAACTAAGCATAATAGACGACCTCACGCAGCTTTACAATTCCAAGCATTTTCACGCTCAGCTTGAAATAGAAATAGAGCGGTCGAACAGTTATTTTTATGGACAGCCTTTGACCCTTCTTCTGCTGGATCTCGACAAATTCAAGGCGTTCAACGATACATACGGCCATATTGAAGGGGACTATGTGTTATCACGGTTTGGTCAGGTTATAAAACGATGCCTGCGCGAGACCGATTCCGCCTATCGTTACGGCGGCAGAGAAATTAGTATCATGCTGCCGATGACCGCAATCGAAGAGGGAATTGTAAAGGCGAAAAGAATACAAGCGGAATTAAGGAAAGAGACTTTTCCCCCGGTGTTGGATCAAAATATTAATATGACGGTCAGTATAGGTCTGGCGCAGTACAAGCCGATGGAAGAGATGAAAATGTTTGTTCACCGAGTAGAAAAGCTCATGTATCAGGCGAAAAAGGATGGTAGAGACAGGATTTGTCCTGATAGAAGCAGACACAAACGAAGAGTTATCGGATAGAGCTAATGAACCGGTCGAACCGGATAATGAAGACAAACCAGCAAAGATATCAAATCAGTTGCATTCAAGTTCAAAATTTATCAGATTATTTGTTTCGATCCATAATTCTCAATTCTGACAACTGCCCACTACTGAAACTAAGTAGTTGAAAGAAATAATCACTTTTTTCTGAATTACAGAAAGTCTAAACAAAACAAAAAGGGGGGAAATCCCTTAGCGTGTGGGGGGAATTTATTTTCCGAATGATAAAAAAATGATAAATCTTTATAAGTATTTGATTTAATTTTGGTAGTCCCGCGGGGAGTTGAACCCCGGTTTCCGGCGTGAGAGAAGAAACTGAAAGATGTCTAAGTCACCTATTTTATTACAATTATTTGATTTTATTAAAGTCTGTGTGTTCCCCTGTGTAATCGTTTGCATCCATTTACACTCGATTTCAATAAAAAGTACACCCTTAGGGACACACATTTTAATGTGCCGTTTCTTTCTTCCTGTTATTCTTTTTTTCCATTCTGTCGTTTTTATGATACATTACAAACGGTAATATTTGAAAAATGGCGGATTTCTAACTTAACAAAAGGAGTGTGCTATGCAATATAATGTTCTTGTCGGGATTGTTCTTAGTCTACTGGTGTTCGTACTAACGATACAATTCCAATTGAATGACCTCAGTACAAAAATACAGGAAACCATCAAAAAAGTAGATGAACTGCTAAAAGAACGGCCAAAAGAAAAAAGTAATCCAACCATACAAAGCATGCAATTTTAGATTCTTCGCACCTCCGAAGGACCTGGTGGACATCTGTTCGGCAAACCGTCAAACGTTCGTGATTTTGAATTATTGGTATCTTCATCCGTGGCGAACACTGGGGCGACGTGTAATGGCACGCCTCAGTGGCATCGTTTCACCTTTCAACTAGTAGTCTTCAATTTTATTTTTTCCATGAAATTGTAGATAAGTAGGTGAAGTCAACAATCCCGCCAATTCGGAAATCGGGTTTTTATTTATTACTTCCTGTAATGTTGTTTTTCTTATTTTTCTAATTCATACAACATTTCAATCCGTAATAAACAATATCCACGCCATATTTTATGATTAATATTTCTTGACATACAAAACCGCGTTTCCTATGCTTTCCCCCACAGAAAGCAAGTTATTATCAAAATCAAAAAACAAGGTCACGGCTAGAATCTGCCTTATAATATCTGCCTACCGGCCCATTATGTATGCGCACAGAATTCAATGACCTGTGCTCATCATGTATGTAAAGAATGACTCACTCCTCCCCTCCAAAGCAGTGGAGAAAATGGGTTTCAGGATTCTGAATGCAGAGGTTGTGGACCCGCCGGTAGGACATTTCGATGTGTACACGGGCGAGATGTTCAAACAAGTGGTGGAGAAACAGGCAGATTTTTAGTCAAACATCTGAATTGATATGAGGAGGTTGATATGCCCGGCATCAAGGATTTCAGGAACAAGGTAACGGTCATTACAGGTGCAGGATCGGGTATAGGCAGGGCAACAGCCCTGGCCTTTGCAGAAAAGGGGGCGGACCTGGTCATTGTCGATAAGGAGGAAGACCGTATTGCAGAAGCAGCCGTGGAGATCAAGGCGAGAGGTGCGCATGTCCTGACAAGGAAGATGGATGTATCCGATCGGGCTCAGGTGGAGGACCTTGCAAGGGTTGTGATAGCCGAGCGGGGCAAGGTGGACATCCTCTACAACAATGCTGGCATAGGAGTGGGAGGGGGGTTCGATTGTACTAGTTTGGAGGAGTGGAAAATGATTTTTTCCATCAATTTTTGGGGTGTTCTCTATGGCATAAAGGCGTTTCTGCCCCATATGATCGAGCGTAGGTACGGCCATATCGTCAACACATCTAGTCTTGCAGGGCTGTGCGCCATACCTGGGATGTCGGCCTACTGTTCTACCAAGTTCGCTGTGGTCGGTCTGGGCGAGTCGCTCAGGGCAGAGGTGAGGAAGTACGGCATAGGTGTGAGCACCATATGCCCCGGCATCATCAATACCCGTGTCGTGGCAGATGGATGCATGAACCTCAGGGAGGAGTCCCGTGCCAACAGACAGACAGTTATAGAATTCTACAAGAAGTTCGGTTGGCCGCCCGAGCGGGTGGCCAAGGCTGTACTGAGTGCAGTGAGGTATAATCGTTCCGTGGTTCCGGTGGGTCCGGAATCTTGGATCCAGTGGTTCGGCAAGCGCCTCTCCCAAAAAGGTTATGAAGCGGCGAGCGAGCTACTGGGTAGATTACTCATGTAGTCAAATTTTTCTGAATGAACAGATATGACAATGCATAATGTTTCTCAGGGAAAGAACATATAGCAGATTTGCCTTGATCTCAAAATGGTGGCATTCCGGGTTCCACTTTTTCTGTAGTTACCACCTTTTAAATAGCAATCCTCAATTCTGACAACTAACCACCCCTTAAACTTTGTAGGTGAAACAAATAATTGACTTCTTCTTGTACTTTTGTTTTTCGGATTTTCCTAATTCATACAACATTTCAAAATGAATGGAACGACTATTCAAAACACTTTTATCAATGAAACACATATATATATCTTTTATGATTTTTCTTCCGATAACACACCCAACCATTTCAAACATTCTTCCGGTTTTGTAGTTACCTTGGTAAGAAATCCCCTGTTGGTCATTACAATCTCAAAAAAACTCTGTCCAACATATTGTTCTTTCGTTTCCAGAAGAGATATCTTTGTTCCGATGGGAAAAGAATCGGATATCACAGAGGATAACTCATATAATGTAGAAACAAACTTTTGTCTTTCATCAAGTCCGGTTACTTCAGTAATATCCCAAAAAAAATTATTCAAACTGTGTATTCGTAACTTTTCACTTGTATCATAAAGTATTTCTTTTGAACGGTTGAGATCAAAATGACCCGTCATCTTCAAGAAGAGATAGTTATTTCTTATTTCGTATGTTGTATTCATTTTTTTTCACATTCATTCTACGATTATTATCCTATCGGAGAATTATAATACCCCAAATACAACGATTGATTGAATAAGTTGTTTATTGAATAACCCAGACTCACATTGTTTTCAAGATATATTCTTATATAACTATTGTGGTAATTTATTTTCCTGAAACTTAGGAAATTTGGACATATGAAAAAATGACCACTTTCCACTTCTAAAATTATTCGACGTCGGGAGTCGAACCCAAAGCCCACCATCTAACTTAATGATTTTAGTATTTTCGAGAAACAGGTAATACTGCTTTGATACTGATAACACCTACAGAGTTTCAGTAGAGGGAATTTGCTTGTTGCTTTTTCCTTTTTTAAAAATTACAGCTACTCACAAATTATTTCAGCGCATCCATATGCCAAGTTGATATTTAGTACCGCCTGCCCCCGCAAGGGCAGGACTTTATACTGTCTAGTTTTTCTAATGCGTTATTACATCGAGTGCAAAGACGCCTGCGTTGAAAGTCTCCGTACACACCATGAACTTTCCATCGTAAGACAACTGTCCATTAAAATCAGAGCCATTTACGGTTACAGTTCTCGAAGAATCAATCGAGATGGTTTGGGTAGCTGTAGGAGCAGTTACTGCTGAATTACTGCTCACCCAGCTTAAATAACTTATTACGCCACCGGTAATGCCGATGGTTTGATGTACCCAGAAAGGCGCGGGGTCAGCAGCGCCGGTGGCAAGCATATGACCATACGATATTCCGGCTATGAGGCTGATAGAGCTGGTGGACTGCCCGTCGATAATCTGGATGATCATCATATGATATTCAGTTCCTTCTGTGACTGTCCCCACGATCGTCTTCTTATCGGCAGAAAGGAATCCCTTCCAAGTCGTGTTGTCACTCATCGTCACAAACCCGTCGCTATCCACTGAGATTGTCGCTCCAACATCTCCCGGTTTATCAGTGCCGCTTGGATCAGTCTCACTGCTTATGTTTATTGCGCGGCTGGAGTCGGTACTTCCCTTCCCATATTTCCACTTCTCACTAGCACCTACATTAAATTGATGGAAAAAGAAACTCTTGCTCTTTAAGTCGGTATTCGCATACACAGTCCCGTCCACTTTTTTCTGGAAGATTATGAGGGCCGGGTGTGTGGTGCCTACATCGTGTTGCGTTCCCGCAATGAAAGTCTTATTCGATGCCATCGTATAATGATTATCGGCGTTGCCACTATCAGCTATCTCGCCAGTCATTGAATCAATCGTCAATACTATAGATGCCGGCGAGCAGGCGCCGTCTCTGTTAAGACACGAATCAAAGGTCACTGTCCCATCGGAAGCGATCGTTACGGTGCCACGAATCCATCCGTTCCAACTGCCTGTCTCCACCGATTGATAGTTCCATGTTCCCTCAAGGTCGGCCTGCGTAAATTTAGACGACTCTGACGCAAAATTATTTCCAGTAGAGTTGGCACCACTTAATATTATACCATTGATATTAGCAGGCGTAAATGCGTACCTTGAATGGTATGGCGTCACTGTATAGGGGCCGCCGGCAGGAAGAGAAGGGGAAGTGTAATTTCCGTCTGCATCAGTTAATACCTCCGCGATGGTACTGGCACTGCTAAATGTGATTTTTGCACCCAACACATCAACGCCGGTTACTTTACCGGAAATGCTATATGTAGCACCTGTAAAAGATGTTGCTACAAAGTCGGCAGTCATATTTGATCCGTTGAGGACCACTACCTTACTGGCCGGATTGAACGTATAACCCGCCAGGATGGGAGTTAAGGTGTAGGTTCTGCCGTTCGTCAGACCATTAAAAATGTAAGTTCCGTCTTTGCTTGTTGTGTACGTTCCTGTTTCGTTGCCGCTCAAGATGAGCTTCACATCCGTAAGCGGTCCCCCGGTTAACGCTACCACACCCGAAATGTTGTAGGTAGTAGGAGTAGGAGGCACCACCTCACTGTTATTGCTGCAACCAACTGTGGCCGTCAAAAGCATCAGAATAAAAAGATACAATAAGACTTGAGTTGGAACTCTTCTTTTGTTCATACTTAATTTCTCTTGCTAAAATGAATTTACAATAATTGTACAACTTTTAACGTACGTAAAGACATTCGCAAATAAAAAAACACTTGCATCCGCTAAAGACTCATAAGTTTTATTATTAATATAGAAAAGTATTTTAAGTTTAAATATGCCTGTCTATGTATGCCGTATGTCATTATTTATTGATGCATCCCTGTTATAGAATTTTTAAAGTATACATCTATCATATTGACTAGAAAATAATTATAGCAAGTATAAGTAAATGTAAAGGAAAATATTGATTGCTTCATCTATACGTTAAATAGTTTTCCCCCGTATTTCATAATTGTCTGAATTGTGTTTTTTTCGGATTGAGAGGTTGTATGAATTGGCAAAAGCAGCAAAGCAACATTACAGGAAGGAAGGAAGAAAGAAAGAAACAAAACAGATTAAGTCCCGAGCATTATTCAAATCCAACAGAAATATAAAACTTAAAGTAGTGTAATTAGCTGAGATTATTTTTGTTTTGGTAGTCCCACGGGGAGTTGAACCCCGGTTTCCGGCGTGAGAGATTGTCGGAAACGCCAAATTCCGCCATATTATTGAGCTTTTAAACCTGTCTATACCCCTTAAAACCTATTAAGTCCCGACTAAATTCACGACCAAAGATTGATTATTTCTTTCACCTACAAGTCTTCAGATTAAGGTTTATCAATAAACTGGGGATTACCGTCTAAAATCTTGAGCATGATTATTGGGAGTTAAATAAAGTTTAGTGTAAATATTTCAGCGAATCTTTGGAATAATGATAGGGGCTTTCGCTTTATATTCGCAGTATTCTTTCCCAAAACGCTTCTCAAGTTCCGGTTCTTCAAGGTTTTTGAATTCAAGAATACTCATAAAAACAAACAGCGGTGTCATTATAATTGTGAGTGTTATCGAGCCGAAGCAAATACCAATCCCGGCAATTACCATAAAAAGACCAGTCATCATCGGATTTCGTGAATAAGCGTAAGGGCCATCGGTAACCAGTTTTGGTGGAGAGTTTGTCGGCACAGGAGTTCCTTTTATTTTAAAGAATTTCCCCGCACACCACAACCGTGAGAGGGCACCTCCAATCAGGAGGGGCAGGGAAAGCGCTATGCTGAAAGGTTTTGAAATAAATTCTGGCAACCCCAAAAACGGTCCAGATAAAAAGAGGTAAGTATCAACAGCAATACGATGCAGAAAAAAATAGAGGCGAATAGCGGGGTAAGAATCAGGCGCATTCTTTTTGTGCCAGTTACTACCTTATATATAAAGTTTATAATTTGTTCCCGAAATGCTTTCATATGCGCCTGACCTCTCGTTTAACGTGTACCACATTTTAAAGGCGTAAATACATTTTGTGCTGTTAATCCAGTAATATTCCGCCCAAAATATATCCTGCTGCAATAAGTGCCTGGGTCAGCAATACCAGTAAGACATTCTTCTTCATGGCCGCCAGGAATATCTCCATATTGTCATACCGAAATGAGCCTTTTATTACATTGACGGCAATGGGCAGAGTAAGCAGGGATAGAAGTGTGAATACAGGCATATAATGGCAAGTTACCGCCCAGACGACCCAGATATAAACGAGTAGAGTAACCAGTGAGAAAAAATATGCGGCTCTTTTCTTCCCGATAACAATGGGCGACGTCCGTCTGTTCACCGTCATGTCCGCTTCAACATCTGGAAACTCGTTGAGTAAAAGTAGATTATGCACCAGAAAATATGACGGCATTGATGCGATAAAAGCGGTAAGAGTATATTCGCCGGTCTGAACAAAATAAGCTCCCATAACAGGCAAGATACCCAATCCCAGACCGGGTGACCATTCTGGATAATATATTTTCAGTATAAGGGGGGTATACAAGACAATCAGGAGCACAGCCAGCACCAGCAGCGGTAAAAGCATCCAACCAGTTTTCAGTATGAAGAACATGGCTATGGGAACAAGTAAAACAAGGCAGGTAATGCCAAGCCACAGGCTCTGTTGAATTGTTAGTCCACCGCTTGGCACGGCGCCACTGCCACCACTGAAAGGAGTTCGACTGGTTTTATAATCCAGGCCGCTACGGGCATCAAAATAGTCGTTAAAAATATTTACCGCCGCATGGGCAATTAACAAACCAAATGTGGCGAGAACCGCATACCCGATGTTGAACGGTGAGCCATAGCGTATCGATTCATACCAGGCAATGGCGGCGCCGAGAATGCCTAGTATCAAAGCCAAAATCAGAAAAGGAATGCGAATAACTGTTACAATGCCCTTGAATGTCATTTAATTTCCTACCATCCTTTATATGATGTCGTTCCAGATATTCCTTTACAAAGTACTTATCTTCTTGGCAAGCATATAATTAAGAACCGCCTCATTGATTACGAGTTGAAAGGTTGTATTTTAGTCTCAATTAACTATTTGAGGATTACAGGAAGTGACTGATTATTTCTTTCACCTACTTAGCTTCAGTAGTGGACAGTTGTCAGAATTGAGGATTACGGATTGAAGTATTGCTTTTTTGTAGAGGTTGAAGATTTGAGAATTATATGAACGAATTGATTATAAACAAAAAAAGGGACAGGCAAAACCTGTCCCTTCTCAAAGTCAAATAAAGTTTTTACAAACTTATTTTGCGGGTGCATTAGCTGGGGCTTCTTCTTTTCCTTCTTTCTTTTCTTTATGATTTTTATGATGTTTCTTATGGCACTTTACTTTTTCAGCTTTTACAGGAGCAGTCTTTCCAAATAATGGCGTTGTTTCGGGAGGTGCTTCAGGAGTTTTCATGCCTCCAGCCGCCATAACTGTGGTGCAAAATGCGAAAACCAATGCAACAACAAATAATACTAAACGCTTCATCTTAAAATCCTCCTTCTTAAATTTGTTTTATTTTATTATTACCCCTTAAAATTAAGGGCATTGACACAAGTTCAATTATTTTTTACATTACTTAGATATTTAACAGCAACTTATATGCCACCGACGAAATACAAATTAATAATGTCTATGTTATTCAAATAATAGATAAATATTTTTTTGTTGAGAATGCTTGCCTTTACCCCAGCCAACACAATTGGGGAAATAACTCTCAGGCTCTGGAGAATAATTCATCAAGTATTCAATAAACTGTAATGGAAATTCAACCTGCACCTTTGTATTTGAAGTTTTGGGTGATTACAAAAAAAGTAATTCTAACACTTACAGGAAGAAAGAAACAAAACAGATTGAGTCCCGACCATTATTCAAATCTAACAGAAATATAAAACTTAAAGTAGTGTAATCAGCTGAGATTATTTTTGTTTTGGTAGTCCCAAAGGGAATTGAACCCTTGTTTCTGGCGTGAGAGAGCGTTGGAAACACCAAATTCCGCCATATTATTGAGCTTTTAAACCTGTCTATACCCCTTAAAACCTATTAAGTCCCGACTAAATTCACGACCAAAGATTGATTATTTCTTTCACCTACAAAGTCTCAGTCGTGAGCAGTTGTCAGAATTGAGGATTACCATTTGAACTATTCATGACGTTATGATTCAGGACAAATCCTGTCCCCCCCGTTCTTTTTCGCCTGGTACATTAGCTGGTCTATTCGATGAACAAATACTTTCATATCTTCCTTCGGCTTGTACTGCGCCAGACCGATGCTCACTGCCAAATGGACCTCTTGACCCAACAACGGGGAAAAATTCTCTTTCCTTAGTTCCATTTGGATTCTTTGCGCCGTTACCATTCCTTCCCCTCTTGTGGTCATCGGTAGCATGATCGTAAATTCATCGCCACCGTAACGGTAGGAGGAATCAGGATCGCGTAGGCATCGTTTTATTACTTGACCAAGTCGCGATAACACATAATCCCCCTCAACATGGCCATATGTATCGTTGAAGTCCTTGAATTTGTCGAGATCAAACAGCAGAAGGGTCAAAGGCTGTTCATATCGGTTCGACCGCTCTATTTCTTTTTCAAGCTGAGCGGAAAAATGCCTGGAATTGTAAAGCTGCGTGAGGTCGTCGATTATGCTCAGTTCCCGGTATCTATGTTCGCTCTTACGTAGGGCTTCCTCCGCCTGCTTTTGTTCGGTGATGTCCCTCACGCTCCCAATAATCGCCAATGGTATTCCGTCCGCATTACGCATGACGGTGAATTGATCATGACACCAGCGATATGAACCCTCTTTGTGTCTGACACGATATTTCATTTGATTCGTCGTGCCGACAGTGCCGGGATTGGACTCGGCTACCACTCGTCTGACTTCAGCCAGATCATCTGGATGAATTAGATCCATAAGGGCTTCCAGGGGCAAGTTCTTCATCTCGTCCAGGGTATAGCCGTAATTTTGGGCGAAGTTGGGACTCAAATAATCATAGCTATCGGTTTGCAAATTGCGTTTGTAAGACACATCCAGCGAATTATCCAGCACCTCCCGAAAACGCGCCTCGCTCTCCCGCAGCGTCTCTTGTGCCTGCTTACATTCGGAAATGTCGCGAACAATAGCCTGAAGGTAGTATTTACCCATATTGCTGAAGGCGTTCAGGCTGACCTCTGCATCAAATAGAGTCCCATCGTAACGACGGTGTTGCCATTCAAAAAACTTAGGTTGACCCTTAATCGCTGCGTTGATCTTCTCTAGTGCTTTTTCTCTAGAATTCCTTCCATCACGCTGAACTTCCGGCGAGAACCGGTAAGGAGGTTGCCCGATGATCTGTTCTCTGTTGCAGCCAAACATCTCAAGGGTCTTTTGGTTACAGTCAATAAAGATATCATGATCCATCAAGAAAATGGAATCGTTGGCAGATTCGAAAAGGGTCCGGTATTTAATTTCTCTCTCCCGCAGTGCCGCTTCTGCCCGCTTATGCTCGGTAATGTCGACTGCTGTACCCTGAGCACCGACCACTGCTCCATCTTTATAAATTCTTGAAAAGAAAAAATCAAAAAACAACTTTTCTCCCGATTTCGCTATCACTGGCATTTGAATATGTTTGATCTTTTCCCCCTTCATACCTTTCTGTAAGTTTTCTATTGCTCTTTGATGAGCTTCTTCAGGGATAAAATTGAAGATGTTTCTGTTGATCGTTTCTGCGTTCTCATAGCCGAGTATTTCCTTTATTCTTTTGCCTACAAAGGTGATCTTGCCTTCCAGGTCAATAGTGAAAATGATATCGGGGACGTAATTTATCAAACTTTTATATTTGTCTTCCGATTCGCGTAACGCTTCCTCCACCTGTTTGCGCTCTGATTCATATTGATTCAGTTCCGCTATTCGCTTTCTTTGTGAAACGAGTTCCTGAATCAGGTCATGCTTTGTTTTGGATTGATCATTCATTGGGTTTTCCCCGTTCATTTAAATTATCTGTGAGGTTTAAAAATTAAATAATGACTTCCATGACCGCTTGATGTTTTTTATTCATGGCCATATGAATTTATCTATTTAGTAATATTATAATTATATTTTTATTCTTTGTCTAGCGGAATAGCCGCACCGAATTGCCTAAAATAAAATGTTGCCGAGTTTTATTGTAGAGCTTTAATTGTGTTTATTACAGATTGAAATGTTGTATGAATTGGGAAAATAAGAAAAACAATATTACAGGAAGAAAGAAATAAAATTCCGATTCTCGAACCATCAGAACTGTTGACTTCATCTATAAAGTTTCAGTAGTGAGTAGTTGTCAGAATTGAGGATTACCATTTGTAATCATGTTTTTTATATATGATTGGTTTTTCTATCTAATAGAAGCTGATAACCTTTTTCGCGGAATAACCTCAGACAGGCATATGCCACATCATCGTCATAAAGAATACCCTTATTTTTCTCGATCTCTTCAAGTGCTGCCTCAATACCCAGCGCCGGCCGGTAAGGCCGATAGGAAGCCATTGCCTCCACGACGTCGGCGACAGCCAGAATCCGTGACTCCATGAGAATTTCATCTCCTTTTAGATTTCTTGGATAACCAGTACCATTCAGTCGCTCGTGATGCTGGTAAACTATCTCCGCCAGTGGCCAAGGAGATTCCACATCTTTCAACATCTCGTATCCGCTTCGGGAGTGTTCTTTAATCATAGAAAATTCAATTTCTGTCATATTGGCAGGTTTGGACAATATTTCTGCTGGTATTGATAATTTTCCGATGTCATGGATAATACCGGCCATGCGGATTCCGTCGATTCTATCCTTGGGTAATCCCATCTCCGTAGCAAGTGCTCTGGCAAGATCCGCAGACTTTTTCTGATGACCAGCCGTATAAGGGTCTCTCATCTCTACGGCTGATGCCATAACCTGGATGGTAGTGCCAATCGCTTTTCTGAGGCTGTCAAGGGTGCGTTGAAGTTCTTCATCCCTCTGCTTGCGCTCCGTGATGTCTCGATAGTTAACAATTACACCTTCAACAACATTATTGTGTATTAGGTTGCTTCCCACACCTTCGACCGTACGCCAGCTTCCATTCTTATGACGAAGACGCATTTCTCTCTGTATAATAGGGGCGTTTGTATCCCCGGCCAAAGTATTGAATGAATCAGCTAAGAACTTCATGTCATCTGGATGAACAAGCTCAAATCCTTTGGCGCCAATCCTTTCTTCAGGCTTGAATCCCAAAACTTTCTCCACAGCTGGATTTATATAAGTGATAATTCCTTCTAGATTAATGAGAGCAATGATGTCGGAAGAGTGCTCTACGAAAGCCTGGAAACGCTGTTCCTCGTGGCGTAATTTTTCCTCTGTCCGCTCACGCAGGTTGACATTATCCATAGCTCCAGTATTATTTTTATGCGTTTTGTCACTCTTTTTTTTCATTTTATTCCTTATACCGAGCCGCTTGCATAGTGACCGATTTCGGCTCAAGTTTCCGTTGGATTATAGTTACGGGAGGGGGGTATTATATGAAGAATGATTTTGTGTCAAAGGAAATAATTATTGAGGGGCAAATAATAGGTGTCTATGATGATGTGCTAAAGATTCGTTCAAAAGATGGTAAAATTTTCTCATTTTCTTTTATGAAAGTTAAGGAATACATAACAGAATAAAAATGTGAACCGTGATAAAGTATCCACGAGAGCAGGGTCAGCTAGGTGAAGTCAACAATTCTAACGGGTCGGAAATCTGATTTTTGTTTCTTTCTTTCCTCCTTCCTTCCTGTAATCCTCAAATCGTCAACTTCAACAAATATGCTTGCTTTCATCCAGTTATACTTACATTAATGCTAGAAAAATTTCCCATATATCAAAAGAAGCAAAACCGCTATTTGAGGATTGATTAAATATC
>Ga0209777_10003861_pt1 | contig 18130 bp, 14 predicted proteins | sample FrelakmetHBP12HB_FD_187147 | JGI IMG/M metagenome (GOLD analysis project Ga0209777, IMG submission 187147) | Freshwater lake sediment microbial communities from the University of Notre Dame, USA, for methane emissions studies -HBP12 HB (SPAdes)... | ecosystem: Environmental > Aquatic >...
TATAAAGCTCCGGCTGATGTTCGAGGGATCGTATACGAACAACCTCGGCGGCAGTTTTGACAATTTGATCGTCGGTGCTTTTTACTGGCCGACCCAGGAGCTTTATACGGCCAGGACGGATGCTGAAGCCCTGCACCTGATGGGAAGATGGGAGCACACCTTTTCGCCGACCTCGGACATGGCCCTGAAGGTTTATTATGACCAGGGGAACTACACTTTAAATTGTCAGGGGGAGCCCGTCGACCCGGATGATTCGCATAACAGATACCGGTATTATGATATCGATTTCCAGCACAAATTCAATCTTATGAGCCGCAACGATATTGTCTGGGGCGCTGAGCTCAGGATAGAAGATGACACGCTGGGAGGGTTCCCCATGATTTCCTTCGAGCCGGAAAGCAGGACCGAAAAGTATTACAGCGGATTTATGCAGGATGAAATAACCATCGTTGAAAACAGGCTTTCTCTTACCGTGGGGTCGAAGTTCGAGTATAACAGCTTCTGTCATTTTCAGGCCCACCCCAGCGCGCGCCTGCTCTGGACGCCCCACGACCGGCATACCTTCTGGCTCGCGGTATCCCGGACCGCGCGAACAGATCTCAGGGGCGAGCATGATTTATCCATAACTATAGGAACCCTGCCCAAACCGGGCGAAATCGACATTCTCGGCAGGGGCATCATTCAAGGCAACAGGAATGGAAATCTTGACCCGGAAAAGCTTACCGCCTATGAAGCCGGCTACCGTGTTCAGCCCTGCAGCGCCTTTACGCTGGACCTGACCGCCTTTGCCAATCATTATGACCAATTCATGACAGTTGGAGATCGGGTCAATGTAGAATGGCAACCGCGGTACTTTGTGCTCCAGTCCGACTATGTGAACAACATGGATGCCAAGTCCTGCGGCATAGAGGCAGTGGCCACCTGGCAGGCTGCCCCGTGGTGGAAGCTGCAGTCATCCTATACGCATCTCAAGTTTAATCTTCACCCCGGCGTCTATGATGCCGCTAACGAGGGCTTAAAAAAGCTCAACCCCAAAAACCAGTGCACCCTGCGCTCGCTTGTGGATATCACCCGGGATATTGAGCTTGACATGAACATATATTTTACCGACCGCATCAGAGGGCAGGACCTGCGCAGCTATACCAATCTCATGGTGAGGCTCGGCTGGAAGCCAGTGAAAGGCCTTGAGCTGTCTTTAGTCGGGGCAAACCTGCTCAGGGACCGCCACACCGAACTGCTGATGGCCGGCCAAAAAAATGAGCTCAAACGAAGCGTGCTCGGAAAAATTACGTGGACGTTCTGAGTTGCAGGTTGTGGATCATTTTTCTTAATTGAGAGATTATAAGAAATACCTGTAGTGAGAAACAGCTGTGCGCTTTAATGCAAACAATAGAGCTTGTACCGTCCTTCTCTGCATCCTGGCAGCAGCCTGCACCCTGTGGCTGGCTGTGCCCGTGTGCAGCGCCCAGCCCAAGGCAGCCCCTGAGTACCAGCTGAAGGCAGCGTTCCTCTACAACCTGCTGCAGTTCATCGAGTGGCCCGAGCAGGCATTTAAGGATGCGGGCAGCCCGCTCGTAATCTGCCTGTATGATGATAAGGCGGCGGGAAGCGCCTTTGATTCTTATCGTAATGAAAAAATCAGGGGCAGGCAGCTGGTCTTCAAGAGATACGACGACATGCAGACCGGCCTTGAGTGCCACATCCTTTTCATCAACACGCAGGACAAAAAAGCTCTAAGCGACATTGCCGCAAGGGCCGCCAGCCGCAACATCCTGACGGTGGGTGAGGCTGATGGATGTGCCCGGCTTGGCTGTATTATTAATTTTTTTACCGCCGACAACAAGCTGCGCTTTGAAATAAACCCCGAGGCTGCAAAAAGGGCGGGGTTTAAGCTCAGCTCGGAGATACTGAAGGTTGCTAAAATTGTTAATGAAAAATAGCCTATGAACTTTTTTCAAAATCTGTCAATTAAAGGCAAACTGATGCTTATCATCATGACCACAACGGTTGTGGCACTGGTGCTGGCGTCCTTTGCTTTTCATGTGAATGACTACCTTGCCTTCCAGAAAAAGATGACGAGTGATCTTGAAACTCTGGCGCTGATAACCGGCCTTAACAGCAGATCAGCCTTGATGTTTGATGATCCGAAATTTGCCGAAAATGCTCTTGCTGCGCTCTCCACAAAGGAGCATGTTGTGTATGCCTGCATTTACGATATGAAAGGCTCTATCTTTGCCCAGTACCGCCGCCCCGGCAGCACCACCATCCTGCAGCCACCGCTTCCGCATGAAGACTGGCACTGGTTTGAGAGCGGTAACCTGCTGCTTTTCAAGAAAATCATATTCAACAACAAGCCCTACGGCACCGTCTATATCCAGTATGACCGTAAGGAAATACGGATACAGATGAACCAGTATCTGATCATCAGCCTTGTTATACTATCGGTTACCTTCTGCGTCGCGCTGGCGCTTTCCCTGATTTTTCAGCGTGTCATATCCTCACCCATCCTGAGCCTTGCCGAGACGGCCCGTAGCATTTCGCGTGACAAGGATTATTCAATCCGCGCTGAAAAAGGAAGCGCCGATGAAATCGGCGTTCTCATCGACGGGTTCAACGAAATGCTTTCGGAAATCAAGCGGCGCGACGACACGCTTGAGGAGCAGGTCGAGTCACGAACAGTGGAGCTGCAAAAAGCGCGGGCTGAAGCCGAGGGGGCAAACAGGGCAAAAAGCGATTTCCTCGCGATCATGAGCCATGAAATACGCACGCCCATGAACGCCATCATCGGCATGAACGGCCTTGCCCTGGACACGCCGCTCAGCCGCGAGCAGCGCGGCTATGTCGAGGCCGTTCGCAGCGCATCAGACCATCTGCTGAACCTTATCAACGATATCCTTGATTTCTCCAAGATTGAAGCGGGCAGGCTTGAGCTTGAAGAGATACCCTTTGACCTGAACAAGCTGATCAACGATACGGTGGCAATCCTTGCCTACCAGGCGGAGCGAAAAGGCATTGCGCTGTCCTGCAGCGTTGACGGTGATGTGCCCTGCTGCCTGAAGGGCGACCCGCACCGGCTGCGGCAGGTGTTTGTCAACCTTGTCGGCAATGCCATTAAATTTACCCATGAGGGGGGCAGCATACGCGTGCAAACAAGCCTGGACAACCAGGCCCCTGAGCATGCTGGCGGCGGCGCTTCCCCTGCCCCTGCTCGGCAATCCGCACCGGGTGAAAGCTTTATCCGGATTTCCATCACCGACACCGGCATCGGGATACCACAGGACAAACTTGAAACAATTTTTGAAGGCTTCTCTCAGGTGGACAGCTCCTACCGGCGCAGGTATGGCGGCACAGGTCTGGGCCTGTCTATCAGCAAGCAGCTTGTCGAGCTTATGGGAGGAAAAATCTGGGTTGAAAGCGCTCCCGACAGTGGCAGCACCTTTCATTTTTCTGTGGCCATGAACGCTGCAACCCGTGAGGAGGTTGCAGAGCGCGAAGCGTGCGCCGTCATTCCACAGGGCTTTGACCAGCAATTGCCGGTGCGCCCCCTGCGAATCCTGCTTGCCGAGGATTTTTATGTCAACCAGCAAATGATCAGGGCGCTGCTGAAAAAGCAGGGGCACACGGTCTCCTTGGTAGAAAACGGGCGTCAGGCCCTTGAAGCTGTACAGCAAAGCGGGTTTGACCTCGTGCTCATGGATGTGCAAATGCCCGAAATGGACGGCCTGGAGTCAACCCGGGAGATACGGCGCTGGGAATGCGCCGTGCGCACTGCAAAAGAAGCTGGAAGCCAAAATCCGCAAGACGGAAGCGCTCATCTTCCCATTATCGCTCTCACCGCCCATGCCATTAAGGGCGACCGTGAAAAATGCCTTGATGCAGGGATGGATGAGTACCTCGCCAAGCCTGTTAAGCCTGAGGAGCTTTTCTGCTTCATAGCAAAACTCACCCGCAACACTGCGGAAAGCCCGCCACCCCGGAACGGTACGCACGCTGCGCCTGCGCACTATTTCAACGAACCGTATGCCCTGGAGCTTATGGGGGACGACAGAAAGATACTTCTTGGCGTGTGCCGTGCAATGGTTAAAAAATTTCCCGAAGAGCTGGAAAAAATCGACCGGGCCCTGCAGGACAATGATTTTAAGTCTGCCGCGCGCATCGCCCATGGGATAAAATCATCGGTAAAAAGTATCGGCGCGCAGGCTATTGCCGCCACAGCATATCAGCTGGAACAGACCTTGGTATCGAATACCATAAAAGATGCGGTCGGGTTTTTCTCTTCATTGAAAGCATCCATGCATGAGCTGCTGCTGGAACTCAAGGAGTATGTGGCACAGCACGAACAAAGCGGGACTTAAAATGGCAGCAGCGCCAGGAATGGCAATGTTGAAACAGATTATCATTGGCTTAAAGTGTGGGCCCCTCATTATTGAGGGTGGTAGTGCGCAGGATCCGCAACACACACCGACGACTAAAAATTCAAAAAGCGGCCGGGGCGTGGTGCCACGGCCTCTTTTTTGTATAATGACCATGCCGCTATTTCATATCGAGATGCGGTCATCATCTTCAAATGTGTCCTCATCGAAGTGATCATCCTCATCGGCTTCATCGGCATCAAAATGCTGCTGGAATTTCCTGCGCTGTTTCTCATAGTACGCAGGGTCAGGAGGGTTCATCGCAAGGACTTGCCTGCTTGTTTCAAGCGCCAAGCGGTAATTGCCGTTTACAAAATAGCTCTCGGCAAGGGTATCAAGAATATGCGGCTTGGGGTCAAGGTCAGCGGCTTTTTGAGCAAGCCTGAGCGCCTCCGTCGGGTTGCGCAGCGACATGTCCTTGGCTGTTGCATACAGCCAGGCAAGATTATTGAGGGCTTCGGCATTATCAGGCGAGAGCCTGAGCACAGACAGATATGCGCCTTCAGCCCGGGCATAGTCTTCCCTTTCAAAATAGATATTTGCCAGCAGAAAATGCAGTGTGGGGTTATCGGGCTCGGCAGTCAGGCGCCGCTCGGCTATTTTTTCGATGACCGAAAGCTCGAACCCGCCTGCAAGCGACCCCCCCGAGATGAACAGCACTGCCGCCGACAGGAGCAGAACAGCACAATACACAGCTATCAGGCGGCGTACCCTGCGGTCATGCTTTTTGATAAGCGAAGCATCAAGGGTGCAGCGGCGCATGTAATCGATGCGCTCCTGTATGCTGAAATGATGCCAGTTGGGTGCGCTGCGGCTCTGCGAGGCAGCGCACACTATTTTTTCCAGCGACTGCATGATCCCGCTGCCTGACCCGGTGTGCATGCAGGCATAGCCGTCAGCCTGGCGCTCGAAGTTTCTCGAAAACAGCCCGAAAAGCAGGCGGAAATAGACAAGTAAAAACCCCATAAGAATCAGCATGCCGAGCAGGGAAAGGGCGGGCCCTGTTCTGCCGTTGGCGGTTATGGCAAAGTTGAAGATAACATCCTGTGACAGCAGAAAAGAAAACAGTGTCGAAAAGAAAACGTAGGCGAACAAAGAATACCCGAGAACAAACAGCAGGTAAAAAAGCATGTGATGCCGCTTTACATGGCCTATTTCATGGGCAACCACAGACTCAAGCTCCTGCTCATCCAGCAGGTTAAGCAGCGCCGGGCTTATGAGCAGGTAGCGCAGCCGCGGCACGATTCCCATGACCCCGGCGGTGATAAGCTTGCCTTCAAACAGGTTCCATTCCAGAATATCCCTATAGGCAAATCCAGCCTTTCTGCAGAACTGCGTCAGGCGCTGCCGCACAGGGCCGTCGGCAATGGGCGTGCAGGCCCACAGGCGGACAAGTAGGGGCGGAAAAAAAACTCCCATGGCAGCAAGCAGGCAGGCCGTAAAACCGTACCCAGCAAGCGAACTGCCGTTGAGCAGGGAACGTATGGACTCGGGCAGCAGCCTGGTGCAATCAATAACAAGGGAGAATATGAGCCAGGGGGCCACAATCGCGCTGTTGAACCTGGCATGCGAAAGCACATAGCCGCTCAGGCTCGCCCGGGTGTTGAGAAATAGCTTATATGACGGATAGGCGCATATCCAGATGATGATCAGCAAAGTATAAAACAGCAAAACCGCAATGAAGCTCTGGGCAAACTCGCTTCGCGCAAGCAGGGGCGCTGCGGTAAGTGCAGGCTTTAGCTCCAGCCCGTAGATAAAAAATGCATACAATAAAACCGCGAAAATCATGCAGCGGTTTATAAGGCCGCCGTGAAGACTGGAAAACGGATCGTGCCCGCCTGCTGCATATGTCTTTTCCAGCCGGTCAAAAAGCCGCTTTGCAAGCGCATAGAACAGGGCATAGCTTGCCAGCACGCACACTGTGATTTCAGACGGCGAAAAAACCGAAGGTGCGCCGGTTTCATAGAATGCAAAAAGGGAAAAGACAACAATAAAGTAAAGGAGATTTGAAAACACGCTATAACTTTCATGAAATAACGGGGGCGGCATGCCGCCGCCCTCTGTTCAGCCTCAGACAAACATACATTAGATATATTTGCTTATGAGCCTTTCCTGGTCTGGCGGAAGCTTCTCATGGCGGGCTTTTTCAAAAATAATATCGGCAATCTTCAGGGCCATGAAATAATCCTCTTCAACCTTGATGGTGCGCTGCTCGCGCGTCAGATCCTTATATTCCGGCACAAGATAGGAGGCATAAAAAGCGACCTGAAGGGCTGCTGCAATACTGGGGATACTCTTCATTTTATCCGACATACAAACCTTCCTTTCTAAGTATGTTCAGTGAACGGTTTGCCAGCATCCGCATACACCGTATGGATGCAGGGCAGCTTATGGCGCCTTTTTAAATAGTAGCGTATCGACATAGCGTTTCTCAATAGTTTTCTGCGCTGCAAGAGAAGAAAACGCCTCGTCAAAACGCTCAAGCACAGAGATTGTGTAGGATTCCAGAGCCGGCGGCGCGCTGCCGTCGTAGAGCGATGCAAGCCAGGCGAGCGTATCCGGGCAGAGCGATCTCTTCAGGCAGAAGCCGCCACCTGTTTTTTTTTCAAACACGGCCCCCATAAAACGCTGCATCTCAGTCTCTGAAAGAGCCTCAAGCAGTATTTCACCGGCGAGTGTGTAGCGGGCAAGCACAGTAAGAAAAACTGCCTCCGCCGTCAGCCGGGAGGATTCTGCAAGCGCAGTCGTTGCGAGAAACTCCGTCAGAAGCCATGAAGGATCGATATTCCAGGCAGTAAAAATAAGTCTGTCAAGGGCGCTGCACACGGCAAGCGCGTCGCGTGCCGCCTGCACCTCCTGAAGCGCCATGAATGCCCGGTACTGCGTTGCGCCCGGCTGGACAAGGCCCTCATAGAGCATGGGGCGCCTCATGGAAAGACCGCGCAGGCTGTCGCCAAGGGGGCTTTCAAAAAACGACTCCCGAAGCTGCCTGTCCTCCAGGCGCCAGGCAGCAGCGCGATATTCCGAGCACACCTTCGCAATGAGGCTGACTCCTGCGCGAAAAAGCGTCCCTGCGTGCACCTGCATGAGCAAAGCCCGTGCGGCAGCGGTATTGCCGCCGCTGAGCGATTCAAGTGCTATGCCGATGCAGCCTGCGGCCTTCCTGAGCGCACGCTGCATGTCTTCGACAGACTGCACCTCGAGTGCGTCGGCCACGATGATTTTATTGGCAAGGGTAACCACAGCCCGCTGTATCATGTCGTATGCCGCAGGATCATCCACAAGGCCCAGCACGTTTATGAAAAACCTCGGCATGTCCTCGCCCGACAAGCCATACCGTGGCAAAATTGCCGCAGGCCCTGCCTGATCAGAAGCTTCAATGGTCACGGTTTCTGAAAGCTGTTCAATCTCCCTGTCTGGCATGACCTCATATATCGACAGGGCCTCCTCAAATTCGGGAAAGCCGTATTCGGCCACGCGTTTGGTTTTCCAGCCACAGGCGGCTTCCTCAACCTCGGCAGGGCTGTCCCATATCATGCCTTCCGCCAGCGAATAAAACCTGCCCCGGTCATGCTGGTACAGCGCATTAAAAATAGGCATGATTGAGTTGTATGCTTCAGGAACAAGAAAAGTAAAAAAGTAGATGCCGTCGAGGGTTGTTGCGGGCATGTCCTCATACTCTTCTGAAATATCGGTGTCCTGCTGAATTTTTGTGACCCGCAGAAGCTTTTTCAGCGATGCCACCAGAAACTCCTCATCGGCCTGCTCGAACCAGTCGATCACTTTCTGTTCATTGCATTTTGCAAGCACGTTGTACCACCGCGCGATTGAGGGCGCATCCAGGCTGTCCTTTCGCCAGCAGTCCATGTCAAACAGAAACTGAAACTGCTCATGGCTGGTAAGTGCTATGAGCTGCACGGAGTCCTCAACCCCGCTCTGCAGCACCGTCAGATATATTTCCTGCGGCGGCAGGGCCTGCACAAGCCCGCGGGCGTTGTGCGCAAGCATGATGATGTCGCGCCGCTTCTGCCAGGGCGCGGCAAGCACCAGCTCAATCTGCCGGTCACGGTCAAGCCGGTTGAATATTTTTTCAGCCTTGCCGGGGTCAAGCAAAAGCAGGTACTGCGGTGTCACACGGCCTGTGTCTATCAGTTGGACTTTTTTGCGTGGCATTTACGCATATCCTTCCTTTTTATACCAGTCGACAGTCCGGGCCACGACCTCATGCAGCGGGGTCTGCGGAATTCCCAGAACGCGCACGGCTTTTGAAAAATCAACCCGCCGCTTGATAGCCAGTATGCGAATATTGGCGGGCGTTGCCACCGGCTCCCGATGTGTTATATAATCGGCAAAAAAGGTGAGCGTCCGGGCATAGGCCATGGTGAGCGGCACCGGCATTTTAATAAACGGGGCGCCAACGCCGCCACTACGCGCAATAAGCCTGAAGAGATCACCCATGAGGGTAAAATTGCACTGGCACCCCAGATTGAAAATGTCGCCTGATTCTGCTTTCTCCATGGCAAGAATATGGCCTGCCGCCACATCATCCACATCAACAATATCGATGCCGCCGTCGAAATAACAGGGCACCCGACGGTGCAGCACATCAAGCACAAGCTTCCCCGATGGCGTCGGGTACAGATCTCCCGGGCCCATCACCATGGCAGGCCGCACCATAACCACTGCAAGCCCCCTTTGAATATACTCGCGCACCACAAGCTCAGCCTCATACTTTGACTGCTCATAGGGAAGCCGCAGATGCTGCAGGTTAAAGGCAACGGTTTCATCAGCAGGGCTGCCGTCAGAGGGCATGCCCAGCGCCGCTATGGAGCTTGTATGAACCACTTTGCTCACACCGGCGGCAAGGGCGGCTGCAAGCATGTTTCGCGTGCCCTCAACATTTATCTGCCGCAGCAGATCATAGTCGCGCATCCAGCTGCGGTACAGGCCTGCCACATGATAGAGCTGTGCGCAGCCCTCCATGGCCTTCGCACAGCTGGCCCGGTCCCTGATATCTGCCTGCACGGTCTCAACGGGCAGCCCCTGCACATGCCGAAGATCGCTGTCCGGTCGCCCGGTTATGCGCACGGCCCTGCCCTGCCCCAGCAGCTGCTTCACCAGCGCAGCCCCGACAAAACCAGTAGCCCCTGTTACCAGTATCTTTTCCACAGCTATTCCTTAAAGATATATATTGATTTTAGCTGCCCGGTACATTAAAACTTGATTAGCTGAACAGCGAGGTAAAAAGGGTGCCGGTAAAAGATAAATAAAATATAAAAAAATTTATACTTTATTTAACTTTTACGCTTTTATTTCTATACCAAAACCCTGTAAAACTCAAGAGCTTTCTCTGCGGCAAAACCAAAGCCTGTACAGCTGTGCACCTTAACAAATGCATTAAACCATTTTTTGATGGCACTATGAAAATAACCTTGAAACTTTTTGCATCGCTGCGCGAGCATCTGAAAAAACACAGCAACGGCGCCTGCGACATTAATCTGCAGGAACACGCCACTGTGCAGGATGTTCTCGCGTCATTGCACATTCCTGACGACATCCCCAAAATCATTCTCATAAACGGCGTGCAAAAATCTGAAATCGACATGCTGCATGACGGCGATACGCTGAGCGTATTTCCTCCTATTGCAGGCGGCTGACATGCCAGGCAAAACAGCAAAGCCCTCTATCACGTCAGCGGCAGGCAGCGGCAGACACCGGGTGCATGCCACAGTGCAATTTCTTGGCAGTGATGTCCTGCTGGCGATCCAGGGCGGCGCCATGGCCCATATCGGGTCAATCTGCATAACGCAGCCGCGGCCGGGCCTGCAAAACCCGAACACAACAAGCTGCACGTCGTCGGTCTACAATTTCACCGGCCACAAGGATGAAGCCGTTGCGCGCTGCTGTGCTGAAAAGATTGCCGCGGCATGCGACAGGAAAACCGTTGCCGTTGCAGGCATTCATATCGACAATGCCGCACCGGCGGATATTGCAGACATACTGAAAAATGTCGACACGCTGTGTGCGCAACTAATAAAAAAGCTCGTGGCAAAAAAATGAAAAAAAAGATAATCGTCGGAATTTCGGGCGCCAGCGGCGCCATCTACGGCCTTCGGCTTCTTGAAGCGCTGAACACTATCGGCTCAATCGAAATACACCTGACCATAAGCCAGACAGGCAAAACGCTGCTGCGCGATGAAATCGCAGCCGATGCCCTTGACCGTGCCATACAGCTTGCCCACCATTACTATGAAGCCCATGAACTTGCGGCCCCCATAGCCAGCGGCTCATTTCTGACCGATGGCATGATCATCGCCCCGTGCAGCGCAAAAACCCTTGCCGCCATTGCCCACGGCCTCGGCGACAATCTTCTCAACCGGGCTGCCGATGTCGTTCTGAAAGAGCGGCGCAGGCTCGTGCTGCTGCTGCGTGAAACGCCCCTGCACCTGACCCACATAGACAATATGGCCCAGGTAACCAGAATGGGCGGCATCATACTGCCGCCGGTGCCGGCCTTCTACCACAAACCTGCTTCCATCGACGACATCGTGAACCACTCAATCGGCAAAGCCCTTGATCTCTTCGGTATTGAGCATAACCTGTACAAGCGATGGGAAGGCTTAAAGCAGTAGCCATAGCCCCTACAGTTCTGTTAAGGTGAAACCATTAGTACAAAGCCACACAATACAGGGGTCGGTTGTGTGCGGACTAAAAATCCCCTCTAACTCCCCTTTGCAAAAGGGGAGAACTTTCTGCTTCCCCCTTTTGCAAAGGGGGATTAAGGGGGATTAAGGGGGATTTGAACCGGCCCCTTTTCTCTGTGGGGCTGTATTCAGAGCTTTTGCTGCATGTGTTCCAACGCAAAACTCAGGAACGATTTCAGCAAATAAGATTGACATCTCAAGTATATTTAAAGCATTATAAAGTAGTACAACCTTCATATGAAGGATTAGCAATGAAAAATTTTCATATTATTTTACAATGCTACAGAGTTTATATGCCGTAATTATATAAGCATAATAGCATTCAGCAACACGGAAGACATGGCCTATGTTTTTCTGGTCATAAAAAAATACTGCCGCTTTGCAACATAATAATAATTCAAAGAAGGGAAAGGGGGAACTATGAAGAATCAAATAACATGGTGCGCACTAATTTTTATCCCGACATTTTTTTTCACTGCTTTTGCTGCGGGAAACGCATGTGCAGCAAATTTTTACGTTGATAGTACTAATTGTCCGGGTCCCGGGTCCGGAACCCCGGCTGATCCTTTTTGTACTATTCAAAGTGCGATCACGGCAGCAGACACAGGCGCTCAAATTTTAGTGAGAAACGGCACCTATGACGGCTTTGTGGTCAACAAAAGCAATCTCACCATCAAAGCAGACGCAGGTGCAACTCCTGTGATTTACGGGGCGCAGGCTATAGTTGAACCTGCAACGACCATGGCATACAGCTCGATTGTTATTGCCGAGTCAAATGTAACTATTCAGGGTCTCACGATTCGCGGTGATAATGTAACTACTGATGGACCTTACCCTCCTGGCCCAAGCGGCCCGGGTGATGTAGGCATATGGATTTCTGGCGGCAATATCCCCGCAACTTTTAAAGGCATTGATTATACTGCTGCTTCTAAGGTGGATAATATTACAATAATCAACAATAAAATATACGCGTTCAGGCCAAAAAATCCTGTTTATTCCGACCGGGGGTATGGCATTTTCGTGTTCGGCTCAAACTCTGGGTATGGTAATGGAAACACGCAGGACATCTATATTGGCGGCTCGAGCCAGAATAAGAATATCATTAGAAATAACAACAGGGGTATTGGTGTTCTGGGTGATGTTCCGGGCCTGCAGGCAACACATAATGATCTGTCGGGCAATTCTGTCGGCGTCCTGTCCCATGCTCTCGGCCACTATGCCCCGAGCCCTGCCGCCATTGAGATTGACGCGAGAAGAAACTGGTGGGGCGACAGCACCGGCCCGTCGTCGGCAGGAAGTCTTCTTCCGGATTCACGGCTTCCCAGTATGCATGCAGACGGGTCAGGCGGGGAGATATTCACAACTGACCTCGCCAACGAGAAAACAAGGTTTTACCCGTATGCCCTTAGCGACAACCTGACACATGATATTGACACAGACGGCATTTTTGATGTTGACGACAATTGTCCTTATGTTGCAAACAATAACCAGACAGATACCGACAACGACACCTATGGTGATGCATGCGACTGCGACAACACGAATTCCGCCATTTACCAGAATCTTACCGGTTATGTAGACGCCGATCTCGATACCTATACGGTGGGCGGTGCGGTACAGGTATGTTCCGGCGCCAGCCTGCCTTCAGGTTACAGGGCAGCGGCAAATGGCACTGACTGCAACGACGCTAATTCCGCCATTTACCAGAATCTGAACGGTTATACCGATTCGGATCACGATACATACGGTACTGGTTCAGTGCAGACTGTGTGTTCTGGCGCAGCACTGCCGACCGGCTATGCGGCTGCGTCAGGCGACTGCAACGACTCTAATTCCGCCGTGCATCCGGTTGACCCTGACTTAACAGCTCCCATAGGCGCAGGTATTGTGCCGCTGCCTAGCTTTACATGGCAAAACAAGTCACCAGGCACTGCGCCGTGGTATGAAGTTTCCGTGTACTCAGCAGCAGCCGGCATGTATATCGCTAACCAGTGGTTTGAGGCTGCTTCGATCTGCAGTGGCGGCAGTTGCACTACCCATCTTAGCGCTGCCTTGCCCCCCGGCACTTTCTATTGGTGGTTGAACACCTATGGAGCTACCTCCTGCGGTTTGCAGATACAGCCGGGCGGGAAGTATCAGCAGATCACGGTTTCAGGTTGCGGAGGGCCTACACTGACCGCTCCTACGGGCACAGTAACCCCCGGTACGAGACCGCCCCATACCTTTACTTCAAATGCTGAGTGGGTCGACCTGCAGATTTATTCATCTACCATTGGCGCTGTATCCTCTCAATGGGTCGATGCCGCGTCTGCTTGCACGCTGGGCAGTTGTTCTGTAACACCAGTACGATGGATCATGGCGCTTGGGCAGAACTGGTGGTGGGTGAATACCTGGAGTGCAGCGTGCGGTTACCAGTTTCAGCCGGGTGGTAACCTTGGAACGTACACGATTACTCCATGATGTATGAGTAGCTGATTTACCGGCAGGCACTACAAAAAACGGTCATGCTTAAAAGCATGGCCGTTTTTTTGTGTGGTGCGCATTGTATAGGAGGAACTATCTAGAGCATTTTTCTTTTTACTATAGACGGTTTATCTATTCTGTCATCTCGACCGCAGGGAGATATCTTGGCTGAAGTACAATCAAGGTGTTAAGATTTCTCACATTCGTTCGAAATGACAATGGGGCTACACTATTTAGAAAAATGCTCTAGTGGGTCTTCATATTTGAAATTATCAGTTGGGATCACCCTCCCCTCAAGGGAGGGGAGAAATAATAGATGAAATAAAATCTCTCATAATCAAAACCATTCCTGTCATTGCGGCTTGTCCGGAATCTTTTCCACCGCAGCGTAAGGATTCCGGACAAGCCGCAATGACGCTGAGATTTTATTTTTCAATTATTATACCTCTCATTCACCTGTATTGGAAATAAGGGAAGAATGTCTGCAACTGCTAATTTCAAATGTGAAGGCCCCCTAGTGGGCTGTGACAATTCATTTTGGCACTCATCACCCCGACCCTCTCCCACAAGGGGAGAGGGAGGCTTATTCCCCCCCCTCCCTTGATGGGAGGGGATGAAGGGGAGCGGCCTAACTGATAATTTTAAATGTTATAGTTTACTAGATTACAAATTGATGCAGGATAGAGCAGTTTGGCAGTTAGTCGGGCTCATAACCCGAAGGGCGCTGGTTTAAATTACCCCCCCCCCAGGGATGTTTTTATGCCTGCATCGAAAAAGGGTTGGGCAGCTTGAAATCCGCTAAAAAAGTCTTGCTTTTAATTTCTTGATTTGGTATCCCTTGATCGTTGATCGCGATAATTATTAAAAAATAGTACATTTCAGAACTTTAAAGACTCAGTTTTTTTTATAAAAATCGACTACCGGCTACCATTTCAAATTTCCGTGTGTTATAGTTATATATAGTTGGCCTGTTTTTTTTCTGCTCAATGCATAATTGTTTCTTTATTGGGCATGTATACGTGGTTGACTGTCGTTAACCACTAACCCTTAACTCAAGGAGGAGTTATGAAAAGGAAAGCAGTATTTTTATGTGCGGCCCTTGCGGTCATGCTGTATGCGCAGTCGGCTTTTGCTGCCGGCGTCTGCGCTGACTGGGTAGGTCAATGGGTGTATACGTATGCCGGTGGTGACAACCAGACAGTCCTTATTAACCAGCTCTGCGTGGGCACAGATGAGTGCGGCAGTTTGGCGAGAAGCTGTGTGGCCAATGGCAAAAGGGTATCTGATGGCCAGCCGATCGCGATGGTCACCTCCCCTTATAGCCTTACCGGTAACTGGGCCTATTATGAATCGGACAACAGTTTCGACCAGAACACAGTTTTTGACGCGATATCGCCGCCAGAAAATTTTACCGGCACGATGTTTGATAATGTCACCGCCGGAGAACCGACACCCATATTTCCAGCCCCAACTATCCTAGACTTTACACTGACCGCCGGCAGAAAGACCGGCAGTATTACTCCCGGCGTCTGCGGTGACTTGCTCGGAACATGGGCGGTTAAGTATTATGATACCAGCACCCCGGCGGAAAAAGACGAAATTTCCGATACTTTGACCATAGAATCAGTATGCGAAAGCTTGATACCCGGCCCCTGCCAGACCTATAATCCGGTAAATGATAATTTTGATGACTGGGCGTGCCTGGCCCTTGGACACAGGGCCTCGGATGATCATCCTGTGTTGTTTGGAAAGCTTCTGCAAGATCCGCCTCCTACTAGCTATCAATATTTGGAATCCTTTACCCCCAATCCTTATTTTATGGGGGATCCCGCAGCAACAATACTCGACACCTACTTCACACCCCAGGTGTTTTTAACGGATGGGCCCAGTTTTACAGATTCTGTGATGAACCTGGTGGTAGGAACAAAGATGCCCAGCTGCATTGACGCAGACGGTGATACCTATGGCGTTGGCTGCACAGCCGGCCCCGACTGCGACGACACGAATTCCGCCGTGCATCCGGGCGCCACGGAAGTGTGCAACGGGATTGATGATAACTGCAACGGCACAACCGATGAAGGCTGTGGAATCTGGTACCGGGATGCCGATGGCGACACCTACGGCAATCCTTCTGTAACGACGGTGTCTATCGGAAAGCCCACAGGGTATGTGGCCAACAACACAGACTGCGACGACACGAATTCCGCCATTTACGTGTTGCGGACCGGTTATAGAGATGCCGATATGGATACCTATACGACCGGCGGTGCGGTACAGGTATGCTCTGGCGCCAGCCTGCCTTCTGGGTGGCGGGCAGCGGCAAATGGCAATGACTGCGACGACTCTAATTCCGCCAAGTGGGCGAACAAGAACGGTTATCTCGATACGGACGGCGATACATATGGTGCGGGTACAGTGGTGGCTGTGTGTTCCGGCGCAACACTGCTGCCCCCGTATAGGACCAAAGGCGGCGATTGCGACGAAACCAATAGCAATATCAATCCCGGCGTGACCGAAAATTCCAGCAATGGTATTGATGATAACTGCAATGGCGTGACCGACGAAGCAGGCCCGCTCTCCGACCTGCTGGGCAGATGGGAAATAACCAGAGACAATGGCACCATCGATGTGGTTAACATCACTACGGTATGCCTCAATTACGATAACTGTGGTGGTGAAATTAATCCCAAATTCCCCTCTCAGACCCCAATGTTTCCCGCTGGCACGGTAGTAGGTACCCGCGAAAAAGACGGCATGATAGTCCATTTGGGTACGTTTTCTTATTTACCGGCTGCCTGGATGTATATTGAAGGTCCTATCGCGGAGTGGGCAGCAGGGGACAGCAGCAGGTATACCCAAATTCTGAAAACGTTGACTTTCCCCTGCAGTTTTACTCAAACCGGTTATGATTACTTTGGGATTAATACCGGCAGGAAGGGCCACACGTATTATCGGGATGCCGATGGCGACGGCTACGGCAATGCTGCTGTGACGACTTTTGCCTGTACGCTGCCTTCCGGCTATGTGGCTGTGTCAGGCGACTGCGATGACACGAGCGCAACAAAGCATCTGGTTGACCCTGACTTAACGGCTCCATCAGGCGCAGGCATTGTGCCGCTGCCTAGCTTTACATGGCAAAACAAGTCACCAGGCACTGCGCCGTGGTATGAAGTTTCCGTGTACTCAGCAACATCCGGCATGTATATCGCTAACGAGTGGTTTGAAGCTGCTTCGGTCTGCAGTGGCGGCAGTTGCACTACCCATCTTAGCGCTGCCTTGCCCCCCGGCACTTTCTATTGGTGGTTGAACACCTATGGAGCTAACTCCTGCGGTTTGCAGATACAGCCGGGCGGGAAGTATAAGCAGTTCACGGTTTCTGGTTGCGGAGGGCCTACACTGACCGCTCCTACGGGCACAGTAGCCTCCGGTGCGAGACCGGCCCATACCTTTACTTCAAATGCTGAGTGGGTCGACCTGCAGATTTATTCATCTACCCTTGGCGCTGTATCCTCCCAGTGGGTCGATGCCGCGTCTGCTTGCACGATGAGCAGTTGTTCTGTAACACCAGTACGATGGATCATGGCGCTTGGGCAGAACTGGTGGTGGGTGAATACTTGGAGTGCAGCGTGCGGTTACCAGTTTCAGCCGGGTGGTAACCTTGGAACGTACACGATTGCTCCATGATGTATGAGTAGCTGATTTACCGGCAGGCACTACAAAAAACGGTCATGCTTAAAAGCATGGCCGTTTTTTTATGCTCGAAAAATAATATCTTTCCGCTGGTCCTCATATCTTCAACAACAACAATCGTTGTGCTGTGAACAGAATTATGATGAACGTGTTCACATCCCGAACAAACCGGCGCTGTTATTTTGATCTGTTCCAGTAAAAAATGTACGTGCTCCTGATTGTCTGATGGTGCTATCCCGGCCACTTTATAGTTTGTCAGGGCTAACAGTTCTGTTATAGTCTTTAGCTGCATCGGGTTTTGCCCCGGTAGTTTTTTTAGTCGCACTAATAATCCTGCCAGATTACGCAAAATTCGGAGTTTTTACATTTGGTTACATGAGGCCTCCCCCTCTGAAAAGTTTACTTTTTTACGAAAGAACCAAAATTATATGCCTATCTATGAGTTCCGCTGCAACAGATGCAGGAAAAAATTCGAAGAGCTGGTGGCGTCAAGAGACACCGGGGTGCAGTGCCCCACATGCAAAAAGCCCAATGTCACGCGCCTCATGTCGTCCTTCAGCGTTAAAAGCCCGGGCTCTTCCAGGGCAGCCGCAGCATCGGGGAAAAGCTGCGCCGGCTGCCGCTCCAAAAACTGCGGCAGCTGTGGATGATGCACAAGTCTAGTTAGCATCTAGTAGACTATGACATTTAAAATTATCAGTTAGGCGCCCTCCCCTTCATCCCCTCCTCCCATCTGTATAGACTGGAGACATGGGTAACAGGTGTTCGGGGACATAGGTAACACTATTAACGGTTCAAGTTGTTTCAGTCAAATCTATTGTGGTGATATGATGAGCATAGAAAAACACATCAAAGTGCCCA